>JACCDX011504040.1_pt1 | contig 17239 bp, 11 predicted proteins | sample 7449681 | NCBI WGS metagenome assembly JACCDX01 (sample SAMN15323450, study PRJNA562643) | freshwater metagenome | isolation source: river surface water | place: USA:Blue River Watershed | collected 2017-08-18 | reverse complement strand
GCAAGACCGTCTAGCACCCCTACCCTGCAAGACCGTCTAGCACCCCTACCCTGCAAGACCGTCTAGCACCCCTACCCTGCAAGACCGTCTAGCACCCCTACCAACAAAAAAAGGCGGAACAAGTCCGCCTTTTTTTATCGCCTAACGGCGACTCTTATTTGCCAATCAACTCATCAAGCACCCTCTGAAGCTTAATGAACGAAGCCTCGCTCAGATACCCAGATTTGATGGAAAGAGAGACCTCACCTTCGGGCCCTTGAGCAATCTTGCCGATCACCTTTGCGCCGTGCTTGATAGGCGTAGCCAGGGTCTTTTTTGATGTTTTTTCATCACTAGCAAGCATCTCAAAAACCTTGGCGGAAGCGAAGGTTTTGCCCAAAGCTTTGATTTTTGACGCGCGGTCTTTAAGCGCCTCTGGGTCTGTTTGCAACTGATCATTTATAACTTTTGCCCAGCGCACTTGGATTTCCGTAGGGTTACTGAAAAGCTCCAAGACAAACTGAGGCAGACGGGCAATTGCAATACATTGCCCCACATGTACGTCACTAACGCCCGTATGTCGTGCCAGCTGCCGTGCTGACGTAAACAACCCCTCATCAATTGCCTTTCGCCACATCTCACCCTGCTCATAGGGGGTCAGATCTTCACGATCCCTGTTTTCACGATCCATCAGAGTGAACAAATCCTCATCGGACATTTCCATAATCATGGCCAACACAGGCAGGCCAAGTTGTTTACAAGCTGTAAATCGGCGATGACCGAAAACAACTTCATAACGCTCTCGAGATGGTCGAACAAGGATAGGTTGGACGTTGCCCCCAGCGTGTGCAATCTCATCCTTAAACTTATCAAACGCGGACGTTTCGAAGGTGCTGGAATGACGATTAGCCCACTTCGATTCATCAACAAGCGAGGGATCAAGTTTGATAGTTCTCACACCATCAACATATTGCGCCAACTTTGCCTCAAGAGACTTAACGGTGGCTTCGTGTTGTTGCAATTGACCCCGGAAAGCCAACATGCCGCCAGGCGCCGTTTGAGGACCTGCCTTAGTCCCCGGTTGTTTGACCAACTCAGTATCGGGTGTTGTGGTCTCTTGGGCTGAGGTAATGGGATTCAAAATCCCCTTCATTTTTGCCATTCGATCTTTTACAGACATGCTTTTTCCTTCATTCGGTTTCAGCAGCGATCTGCTGATGCCAGCTGACCACAACAGACTGTTCAACAAGATCCACGACTCTGTCATAGGCCTCCCGTGCGCGACGATATGTCTTCAGGCTACCTTCATATTTGGTAATGTCATACACAGTGCCGAACTCCGTAGAGGCAGAGACTGTGACGGTTGTTTTGGGAACCTCAACAGGGAAAACCTTGTCGCCATAAGTTGCTTGAATCCACTCACGAACAACACTAGACGAAACATCTGAGGCATCAACGCGAGACAGGAGAATGTTTAAGAAATCAAACTTCTTGGTCAAGCCTGCACTTTCCATTAAGCCAGAGGATAAATCGCCGAATAGATTCCAAAACTGGACGCTTGATGCGAAGTCCAAATTGTTTGGCGGCAGTGGAACGATAAGGCCATCACTCGCCATAAAAGCATTAATCGTCAGATAGGAAAGGGCAGGGGGGGTATCAATCAAGATGACATCGTATTTGTCCCTCAAGGACATCAAACCTTCGTTCAGCACATTCCAAAACTGAAATGAGCTATCTGTCATCTGACGCGCGGGCAAGCTGAATTCGGCTGCATACAAATTGGTATTTGCAGCGATGAGGTCGACACCTTCCCAGTAGGTTTCTTGCACAGCCAAATCCAATGAATCAGCCTCGGTACCGTCAATCAAAATACGGCCAACCGTCATTTCGTCCTCGATCTCTGCGTCACTGAGCATGCCAAATAAGGCAGTAAGCGAGCCTTGGGGGTCCATGTCGATACAAAGAACCTTATGCCCTCTAAGGGATAGCCCTTGAGCAAGACACATGGTCGTTGTTGTTTTTGAAACACCACCTTTGAAATTACCCACACCAATCACAATCCCGCGAGCCGCATCGGGGCGAACAAAGTCTTCTCGGATCATGCGAACCAATTGGCGAACTTCACCAAGAGAGAAGGACCGCACTTTGCCTTCTTTGCCTTCGGCTTGGATCCCTAGTTTTTTGATTCGATATTGAAGTTTGGACTTATCAATACCGCACAATGCAGCTACCTGACCAATTGTGAAGGTTGGTGCTTTTTTCCTGCGATCTGGCGCAAGCATGTGACCCCGAACGCGCGAAAGCATTTCACGGGCATCAATGGCAATTTGTGCAATGTCTGGTATTGAAATCTTGGCTCGTTGAATCAGAGCCTTAATGTTCAGCGTCATTAGAGAACCTTATTTATTGATGATATGAACCTAATACGTATTGTCCTACATTCTACGGACAACAGCAAAAAATACGATCTATCGAATCTAAAAATGATTTTAGAGAAAATTAAGGTTTCTTTTCAATGACATGGCTGTTTTGCCTTGACTTTCACACTCAAACTCAAGAACTCTTTTAATAAAATCTAGAAAAACCTTTAAATACATTAAGACACTGAAAAGCCTTTTATTTTCAATGAGTTAGATGAGTTTAGGTGTGTGGATATGTGTATCATAGTGTGTATATTTGTGCGGCAAGGTGTGTAATTTTGTGCAATACGGTGAAGCTTTTTGTGCAAGCAGGTGAGTGGATATGTGCACTAGGACTACGGGATAAAAAGCAAGGTGCTACAGGCTTAATGTTTGAAAAATAGCTACAAAGGTTTTATTTTCGCTGCGGATAAAATTTTCTACACTTTCGATCTGAAGGCCGTCTATAGTTTTGGGTTCTGAACAAAGCGTCAAAAGTGTGTGAATTTGTGCAAGAGAAGCTAGTAGAGAACCGAAAAAGGTGTGTGAATTTGTGCAATATGCCACTTTTTCCAAAAAAAGTGAGTAGGGAGGTGGTTTGCTCACCGTAAAATAAGCCATGACTAAAACAAAGACTCTTGATCAGCAGACGCAACATCTTGTTGAGGAGGAGGGCGCTACGAGCGAAAACATTCCCGCTATCGGCGGGAATGGGCTTAAAAAGCCTGTTGACACACTTGCGATGGCCCCAGCAGAGGGTGGTCGCATAACTGTGATTGAGCGCAGGCTTTATTTCACGCTGATGTGGTTTGCGCAGCGCCAAGGATGGCAAGTGGGACAGGAGAGTTTTCAGGCACCCCTAGCAGAGGTGCTGAAAAAGATGAATTACCGCAGCCGCAATATGAAGCTCATCCGCGAAGCGCTGACCTCAATGACTACTACGCCAGTGGAATGGCAATCGCCAACAGCAGGGGAGGGGTCCAATTGGGGTGTTAGCGGGATGATCTCCCATGCGGGAATCAACAGCAGCCGGTCGGGCAGTATTCTGGAGTGGTCTTATTCACCTAAAGTCCGCCCTGAAATTTTGAACCCTTTTCCATTTGCGCGTGGCTCGCTAGAGGTTCAGGATGTTCTAAAGACGCATGCAGGGCTTGCTTTGTATGACATTGTTACCCGTTACTTGAGCAGCGCAACTGGGTTGACTCCCCGGCGGCACTGGACATGGTGGCGTCCAGTGTTAAGTGGCAATGCAGACAGTCTTGATACTGCTTCTGAGTTCAAGTCATTCAACAGGGACTACATCAAAAAAGCAGTGAACGAAATTAATGCGAAAACCACTGTTGATGTCGAGCTGATTACGCACAAAGCTGGGCCTAAGGTTGTTGAGTTGCAATTTAAAGCAACCCGTAAGAAGAACTACAAACCGCCTCTCCAAAATATAAATACAGAAAGCGGCCTCAAGGAAATTGGTCGTGCAATTTCGCTTGGTATCACACAGCGACAAGCAGAGTTATTTTTTGATGAACACGGCGAAAACACGCTCTCTAAAGGACTGGATGTCTTGGAAGAGCGGCTGGCCAAGCCCGGTCTTAAACCAGTAGAAAAGCGAAAAGACTACTTAGAAACTGTTTTGGATAACCACGCGATTAATGCGCAAACGGGCGCATTGATAGATGCCCCAAAAAAGCAAGCTCTGGAGAAACAAAAAAGAATTGAACTCTTAGAACAATTTCGCGCCAATCGTCTTCAGGCGGCATGGGAGCTCTATCAAGAGAGCAATGAAAGTGACAAGCATTTTCTCGACGAGCAATTCGTAAGTGAGATTCTTGACAAAGGACCTACGTCAATAAAGCACCTTTATGGACTGAAAGGTTTTCAGACAGTTTCAGTGCGCAGTCTTATGAAGTCGTTTCTTGCAGATCATTACTTTGGCGAAGGATGGAAGACGCCAAGTGACGATGTTCTTTTCAGGTTCGCCCTCAACTTCATCAAGACTGAAGGTGTGAAGAACGAAACTTCTTACAAAAGCTAACCTATTGAGCCCGAGCATGAGCCGTCGGGGAAACTGCTGGGATAACGCGGTGGCTGAATCATTCTTCAGCTCCTTAAAGAAGTAGCGTGTACGTAAGCGCATATACAAGGTCCGAGACTTAACTCGTGCCGATCTGTTTGATTACATCCAGGCTTTTTACAATCGAACAAGACGCCAGAGCCATCTGGGTGGCGTTAGTCCCGAGGCGTTTGAACGTGCCGCAATTTGAGGTTCGAGTTTGTCTATTGCACCGTGGGAAGTCCAATACCGCGCGGCTCGAGAGCTTAAGTGTTCAGCGGGGGCCGGTTACTTAAGGACGAGGCGCCCCGTCTTTAACACGTACCCATGTGTCTCTTCCCACACGGGCATGACTAGATTGGGCATGGGGCTAGACCTATACATATAAGCATATGTTGTGTATTCGTGAACGTGCGGTGCACATGAAACTAATAGTCGTAAGATTAAGTCGCTTTTAAATTAAAAATAATTAAAAGCAAGCTAAATTTTTGTTAAGAATGCATCGCCCTGATGCGTTGCTCGCCGAATTAGGTGGGCGTGACCTGGAGGCAATTTGAGTTCATCGAAAAAACTTTCAATCAAGTACAGGGAATTTCTAACGGGGCAGGATTTGGTTTTGCGAGCATTGCATGATATCGAAAGCAGTCCGCCCCGGGAGCGATTGGGGCATGCTTGGTTGCGAGAAGTACTTATACGTTGCAAAGAGGCTAATGAGAAGGTTATAGGGCAGTCCGTCGCGTCGGATCAAGGGCTTCATCGAATGAAATCCAGAATCAAGGTGGGAAGCAAATGAGTTATCTCTTTCCGCCTCCGTCGGTCGTGTCGCTACCGGTCGTGAACCAAGAGGGCCGTATTGCAGTTCGTCGCATATATTGTTTGGTGCGTAACTATGCTGAACATGCGAGAGAAATGGGATCTACGGGTCTTGAGCCCCCTTTCACTTTTCTTAAACTTGCAGATGCTCAGGCTTTGGTTGTGGTTGAAAGCGGGGAAACCGGGACATTGTGTTATCCCAGTTTGACAAATGACTTCCAGCATGAAATTGAGCTGGTTGTGGTGGTCGGTTTGGCTGGCAAAAATATTTCCTTAGCCAATGCCTATCGGCATATTTACGGATATGCGATTGGTCTGGATATGACGCGGCGCGATTTGCAAGTTGACATGGCGAATCAAGGACGTCCTTGGTGTGTTGGTAAGGCCTTTGATCACTCTGCTGTCGTCGGCTCCATTACCCCGATTGGTCAGGCTGGTGCGATAGGGGATGCGGAGATTTATCTGCAGCTGAATGGTGTAGATCGTCAGCGTAGCAAGATCTCAGAACTGATTTGGGATGTTGCAAAAACAATTGAACAATTATCTACCGCCTGGGAGCTGCAACCCGGTGACCTAATTTATACCGGAACACCTCAAGGGGTGGGGGCTGTGCGCCCTGGTGATCTCTTGGTTGGATCGATATCAGGTCTTTCACCAATAAGTGTACGCATTGCCGCCCCTGCAACTCCAGGGGTATAGGGGGTCTTATGTTGCAGCCAGACCAGATAAGCAACAGAAAAATCGAAAGATTTGTCTGTGGCAGCATCACCAAGCCGTTATCAATTTATTCGCACGCTGCAATTTACCGCGGGACGGCTCATATTTCCGCAGTTCAGGGGTTCGTGCCTGGCACTTTTGAGTTTCCCCAGGGTGGCATAGTGGCCGAGGCTAATCAAATGATGAGGAATTTATCGTCGATATTAGAAGGTCTCGATACTGCGTTTAATAAGATTTTAAAGATAGTGTTCTATTTCAAGAATATGGAGGAGGATTTCATATTTGTTAATGAGGTAGTTAATTTATATATCCCAGAGAGTAGCCCTGCACGTAGTTCGATCGGGGTGTCTGTTTTGCCAAGAAATGCCCGCGTGGTTGTAGATTGCTTGGTTGTAACCGATGTCGAGAATATCTAAATGCCTAGATACTCCGATCCCACCAATTTCACCATCATGGAAGAACACTTATGAAAAGATTTGATATCGAACTGATTAATCATCTTAATGAGGTTGAGTTCGAGAAAAAATTCAAGCGCTTATCAACCTCCAAGACTTGGAATGATGAAATAAAGAAAAGACGACCCTTTGCGTCCGGAGAGCAGCTCTTAAATGCGGCTGCGGATATCTGGTGGAATGTTTGTAAGAAAGATGATTGGATTGAGAGCTTTAACGGCAGACCCATCATTGGTGACCAAGAGAGCTTTGTTAAGGATAAATGGTGTTTGTTGGAAGACGAGCACACCATTCAGGCTGAGAAAGAAGTTGCCGACGAGTTGGTGAGATGCAATAAGCCTTATTCGGATAAGTTTGGTTATGTTTGGATACTTTTATGCGAGGGGTTAACCCCAGAACAGCAATTGGCTGATTACAAGCGTCGCATTGATAACGATCTACAGACAGAGCTCATGGAAAACAGCGTCGAAGATTTTAAGGTGACGCTTAGAAGGTTGCGTTTGTGTCTTCTCAATGAAGATCCATACGATATCTGACATCTTATTAACCATAGGAGATTAAATCTGTGTCAATCGAAGAAAAGATCAAAAGTGCTAATGCGGAAACAGTTCGGCGCATGGATGTGTCCGAGCCTGTTTTAATTGATATTGCTCCCGCAAGAGAGGTTGTGCCTGGAATGGGGGAGGGGAAAATCATTCTCCATTCTGGACCGCCGATTACTTGGGAGAGAATGTGTGGTGCTCAGCGTGGAGCCATTATTGGGTTGGTTATTTTTGAAAAGTGGGCAAATACACCAGAAAGTGCAATAGCTCTTTTGGACAGTGGCGCCGTTAAGTTGGTGCCCAATCACCACCACAACGCCGTAGGTTCTATGGCCGGTGCGACCTCTCCTTCATTGCCTGTGTGGGTAGTTGAAAATCGCGCACCAGGCGCTGGCAATCGAGCGTACTGTGGTCACGCGGATAGCCGACATACGTTTGGCGAGTACAGTGAGGATGTTCTGAACTACTTGTATGACTGGCGTGATATTTACGCCCCTACCTTACGCAAAGGAATAGAAAAGGCAGGTGCGATTCCTCTCAGACCCATCATTGGCAGATCATTACAGATGGGGGACGGTTTGCACAGCCGATGTCTAGCGGCTTCAAGTTTGTTGGCGAATAAACTGATTGGGCCAATGATTGAGGCCGATGTTCAGAAGCACCATCTGCTGAGAACAGTTGAACATCTTGCTAATCATCGCTTGATGTTCCTCTCACTTGCCATGGCCTCAGCAAAGGCCATGACAGATTGGGCATCAAATATCGAATACAGCACAGTTGTTGTTGCAATGGCAAGAAATGGCGTTGAATTCGGGATTCGCGTGAGTGGGTTGGGTGACGAGTGGTTCACGGCGCCTGCACCAAGGGCGTTTATGCGTAGTTTCGTCCCGTTGGGAACAGGTGTCCAACCGTGGGAGGAAAACTTTGGATTGGTATCTATTCCTCAAGAAGAAGATCAAAATATCCGAAGGTGGACAGAGGAGTTTGCTGGCTTGGATATGGGTGATTCAGCAATCACAGAAACTGTTGGCTGGGGCGCCAATCTCTTGGCCAATCAACTGGGATTCCTTCCGATTGTGGGGTGCAGTTTAGATAGTGCGTTAAAGCTGACGCATCAAGTTCGAGAATTGGCAGTTTCTTCAAGTACCCGTTATGCGATCCCAATTCTGGACTTCGAGGGCTCTCCTTTGGGAATTGATATTCGGAAAGTTGTTCATACGGGTGTTTTACCCATCATTGATACAGGGATTGCTCATAAGGAGGCTGGTTATTCAATTGTGGGGTCTGGATTGGCAAATCCGCCGATGGAGTGTTTCAAAGGTGCGGTAGATGCCTTCACCCAAAGATATATCAAATAAGGGCGTCTGATTACCAATTAGTCTATAAAGATAAGTAAGGAATAAATATGCAATCCGTCAAAATCGGCTCGCACCCTACCAATCGTTGGAATTTGCGTGCGTCGGGAGTGGATCTCAGCCGAGATGAGCCGTCCCGAATACGCAAGATAACAGTTGCAGCCGAGCCTCAAAATATAACCATTGACCTTCATCGTACAGCTATCATCGTAGTGGATATGCAAAACGACTTTTGTGCTGCAGGTGGATACTTAGACCGCTGCGGTGTAGATTGTGGTCCAGCAAGAAAGTTGATTACGCCCATCAATGCACTTCTACAGAAAGTTCGTCCTTGCAAAGTGCCCGTTGTATGGCTCAATTGGTCTGTTAGGTCTGATCGCCTGAATATAAGTCCATCAATGCCTCATTTGCATGTGAATGCCGACAAGCTTACAGAGGTTAACCACCAGTTCATGCTGGAGAAAGGTGGATGGGGCGCCTTGGAAGGCACGTGGGGTGCTCAGATCATTGATGGCCTAGAGGCAAGTGAGGATGATATTCATGTACAGAAGCAGCGATTCAGTGGTTTCTTCAATACTGATTTAGACAGTATCTTAAGGAATATGAATGTCACTACATTGTTTTTTGCCGGTGTCGCCTCTGACATATGTGTATTGACCACCTTGCAGGATGCCATGTTTCTTGGATATGACGTGGTGATGATGGCTGATTGCGTTGCCACCAATTCACCACATTATTGTGTAGAGGCAACCGAACACCATGTTAAACAGTTGTATGGATTCATGTCTTCATCGGAAGCCTTAATAGCTGGTATTGTTTAGCGCGCATCAAACAGGCCAGCTATTGGGCTGCCCTCATTTATTGATGATACTCGCTGAATGGTGGACTTCATGCGGCCCAGTTGACAACTTTGAACTATGTTTCTTCATTGAGCAGACGATGTGATTTGACATGTTTCCATTGAAACTCAAGGTATCGACAGCTTCATCGTCAACCCCACATATTGGCGAAAGAAAGCGAGTCTGGGTTGCTGAAATCTCCAGCACAACAAAGAATTGAGCCGACAGTCCAAGAGGTTCAAGAAATAATGGCCCCGTTAAATGCCGAGCAAGTGGCCCCCTAAAGTTTGGGGCGAAGACAGCGCCATGCCTCCAATGCATAACATTGACCAGCTCAACTAGATCATGCGTCTGCTCATGCGGCACTACAACAGCATCATTTCGGGGTTCGAGCAAAGCCCACGATTGGTGTCTCCATGTTGGGGCATTAAGCAATACGACATTGGTAAGTTTGAAGACCCCGAAATGTGGGCCTATGGTTTTACCGAAGGTGTGCAACTCAACCGTAGCGCATGGAAGCCCTTATTTGAAACAGTGCAAGGCCAGCAGTTGTATGTACCGATTGGCTTGTTGGGTGAGAGCGGATTTTCTGCAGACCAAGATGAGTTGACCACAACACCCTAGCAGCGAGAAGAATTGGCCATGCAGATTGAAGACAGTTTGGTGAACATTCTTTGTAAATGCGGCAGCGGCAAGAAATTTAAAAAGTGTTGTGGGTCTGCAGCAGAACTTTATTGAGGCTTGGAGCATTTGCGATTTACCCCGCTATGGACTTAGAAACCTCAAAACCCAGAGCTGAGCTGAGTGTATAAATTTCGTGACGGCCTTTTCATGGAAACCCCTAGTAGTCATAAAGTATGCGTGTCGCGACGATAGAAGCCACTTCTTGATGAGTGCCGGGAAGGCTAGTAAGAGACGACCGCACACTGCCTGTGCCGCTACAGCTAATACGCACAGGAAAGGCCACAACCAGCAGCAAAGGGATGCGCATCATGCTACGACCATCAGAACCTTGGACTCATGAAAAATTCCTGGCGGAGGGTTTCAAGCCGATAGCACGCTACTATGGTGATGGGATTTGGAATTGGAGAGACTTTACGTGGAACCGGCTTGATCTCTACCAAAAATGGGAGGGTCGTGGTCTTATCACAGACGGTCAGCGTAGTGACACAACCTACACCTTTGGTGCGAGCCAAGGGCAGCAACTTGTATTCGATCGCTACTCGGAGCAAAAGCAAGACCTGTTGACTTCGGTGAGTTGGCACCAGAAGAAAGGTCTGTTTACGGATTGGTATACCGCATGGACGAAATGGGACTACCAACTTATCAACTATGACCAGAAGTGGTTCAACGCGGGCGAGCGCGACCAGATTGTCTTTACCGAAGGTGTCAGCCTTGATGAACTGCGTCTATTTCGACCTGAGCACACCAACGACCTCAAGATCAATTTAGTGAATGGCGCTGCCAATGCCACCCAGGTCCTCGTGCGCGAGCACTTCACCTATACCGAGGCCAAAGACTCGCGCTCGGGGGAGACTGGATACTTCAACCAAGTGGAGAACCTGCGCGTGGGCGGCTACACCTTTCGCATCTCGGCGACGACGGACTTCCAAAGTGGCAGCGAGCGCAATGACATTATTGACCTCAATGCCCAGGCGGTGCGCCAGAACAACCGTTACCAAAGCAGTTTCATTACTGCCGGTGCGGGCAACGACACCGTCTACGGGGGCCTGGGCGACGATGTGATCATCGGTGGTGCAGGTAACGACATACTGCACGGCGGGCAGCATGAGCAAACGAGCGCCACTGGATCCGTCAACGGGGCGCAGTTTGTTGTGCACAAAACCTACGATGGCACCTACACCAAAGCGATTCGGCTCAAGCTCTATGAACAAACGGATGCGCAAGGGCAGACTACGCTCAGGTTTGTGGTCGAGGCAGCGAGCTACCTTGTGGGCTACCATCTGAAGACGATCATCCCTGGGGCGGTTGGGACAAACGCTTCACTGATCGCCTCCAATGCCAAGACATCGGGCTACGGTGCGCAGTCCATCAGCTTGACTCTCAAGGCCACGGGTGAGCGCATCGTCATCAACAACGAGGACTTCTCCAAAGGCGTTTTGGGCAACTACAAGCTAAGTGACCTTGACCTCCTTGATGTTGACAGCTTGTCGGTTGAAATGGGCGGGGCGTCGATTGGGAAGTATGCTGATGGCAGAGCATTCGGCAATGGCAGCAACGGCTCAGACCACCTCATTGGAGGTGCTGGCAACGACACGTTGCACGGTGGCTCGGGCAGTGACCGTCTGGAAGGTGGGTTGGACAACGACATCCTGTGGGGAGGTCGCGAGGGGGATGTCCTCGACGGCGGGGATGGTAACGACATCCTGCAAGGGGACGAGGGCAATGATGTGCTCAGATTTCAGGGCAATTTCGGGCATGACACGTCGATTCTCTCTCGTACGGGATCTAAATACGACGCCGACTCTTTGATCTTCGACCTCAGCTTGCCACTTGAGTGCTACCGCGTCGCCATCGATGACCGAGATCTTGTTATCGGGTTCGCCTCTCAAGACGGCGGCACCGTTGATCGCAGCGTTCGCCTCAAAGACTACTATGTTGGCAAACACGTAAGCGGTCCTATTGGATTGATAATGACAAGCGCAGGCGGTATACAGTCCATGCCGGAGTTCCTGTACGGTGTTCTGTCGAAGATGAGCTTTCGCGACCTGATGGAACAGTTTTCCAACAAGATCGACAGCAACAGCAGCGGCAATGTCGAACTCTCCACCGTTTTACAACTCGTCATCCAAGAGAAATACAAGGCAAGCCAACTCGACGGCGAGGTGTTCGACCTGAGTAAGATCGAAGCAGTGCTCTCGCACTACCCTGAGCTACTCACATCTAAATACTTTACCCAAGTCAAAGCCCGCTTTGAGGCAGGTGTACCCAGTAAAAACGACATCGGTTTGTATACCGCCATGATGCTGGCCAAAAGCACAGGGGATGCAGAGCATCCCCACGCATCCCAGGCGATGATCTTCCAAACGTTCCTGACCAAACAAACCTCTGTCGTGGACGAGAGCTTTAAGTTCGATTTCAAGGCCATTGATGCTTTGGACAATGCGCTTGTTGGCGAACCAAGCGCCCTCATTGCCCCCTTGATTGACCAACTGTTTGGGCAAGGACACGAAAGAGAGCAGGCCATATTCAACAAAGCCATTGCCAAGCTGCACGCAACGGGCACGTCAACCTACGAAGGCGTGGATCTGGAGCTCAAGTACGTCGACAAGGATTTGCTGCCCAAAGCCAGCCGAGGCGTCCTAGTTCATCGTGCGGGGCCTGTAGAGGGCCAAAAGGCAGAAAAACTGCAAATCCTCGTGGCACGTGATGCCGACGAGGGATTCAAGAACCTCATCATTGCCGAAGAGATTGTTGGCATCAAATCGCACTTTGATTCCAAAAGACTGGGCAACGAGGAGCATGGGGACGAAGGATGGCGAGCCACCCTCGAACTCATCATTCAGGCCAAAACCATTCTGAACAGCACACAGGTCAGCAATAAAGACAAAGCACGTGCCCAAGGCATCATGGACGCGTTGCCCGAAGTCTATAAAAAAGCCAGCATTGAGGTTCTCACCTACCGGCTGGCTGACGCCTTCATAGGTACAGACAGCAAAACCTACTTTGATGAGAATGGCAGCACGGTAAATTACGAGTCCTTTAGCTGGGGATGGGTTTTCGGAGCCGCGGTAGTTGGCGTTTTGGTGGGGGCTGCAGTTGTTATTGCTGCACCAGCGGCGGCGGCGTTGCTTGGCGGCTATGCACTTGCAGCAGGAGCAGGGGGCCTGTTTGCAGCGTCTACCGGGACGGCTATTGCTGCAGGGGGTCTTATTGGAGGTGTCGCCGCCTCAGGGCTCACGGCAGCAGCAAAAGTCGTTAGCGATCAGTGGAGTAAGGATATAGATGAGGCAGCGCAGAATCGGCGCGCCTTTCCAAGTCCGTCAGGTGGCCCGATAAACGGTCACCTATGTTCTGGGCAAGAAGACGTGCTCAGAGGCAGTGATCAGGTTTGTGAAATTCGTTTCGATAACGATGTCAATGGAACAAAGAAGTCGAAAACAAAACCGCAAGAACCACAACTTTCGAGCAGCGAAATGCTGTACGAGTCGGCAGTCCAAGTTCTAACGCTGAGCTTTTTTGGAAAAGAAAACCAAATTATAGGAATGAGGTACAACTTCTTCCAGGCTTTTTATGCGGAGCATGAAAGGTTGAACTCACAGTTTTTGAATGATCAGCCGCTTACTGTTTCTCTGCTCAACATGCGCTATGTTTTAGCCTATCAATACCTAAAGAGTACCGCCAAGCGTGGCTTAACCTCAATGAGGGCTGATGGCAGCTACACTGGTTCTGCAACCGCAGATGACCTTGTGAGAGATGTCATAACCCGCACTACACAACACTATGAATACTTTAATTTCGATGTATTCAATAATTTAGCGGAAGGCCTGTACCAACTAGCAATAAGGAGTTTTGACAGTCCTACCATGTCGATGGTGATGCGCACTGTAGGTGATAGATCTCTAGTTACCGAGGGGAGCAGATTTGACTTCACGGGTGAGATGGCGGCGAAATTTCCAATATGGGGCGCGAGAGCCGGGGCCTACTCACACGGTGAAGCGGCGCTGTCAGTTGGTCATGACACCTATGGCACTCGCCATTGGGGCACTCCCATAGAGATGGACTACATGGATGTGGAAAGACGGCCCACCCCAACTGCTCAGTCTTTCCAAATAATATTTCGCATTTTAGAGAATGCTATCTCTCATAACTCAGCTCTTTTGGTGAATGCCGTCAGAGAAGTTGAAGGCCTTCAATATCCTATTCTTCGGAACCTGCTCCCTCATTGGGATGCTGGTTTCGGGGCGATCAGATATTTCTATTTCATGCAACATTATTATGGAACAGATCTCTTGAGGACTATGTTTGCAAGATATCTGGGGATTGATCCAAGCGATGAAGCGCATGCCCGGCAATCATTTGTGCGTTTGGAGCTAATGATAGGGCTTCAAAAAACCGTCTTCACAAGAATGTTTGAAAGTCGTTTGAATGAAAACATCAGTCAAGATCAGGGGACTAGAAACTTAGCCTCCCATCACAATGAAATGCGTCTCGATTTATCAGAGATAAAAGACAAAGATGACCTTTTTCTACTGGCCCCTTGGCGTGACTTGACTAGGTCGTCTCCACAACAGCGTTTTGAAAGGCTTCAACCCTACCTCAAATACCTTGAAGTAGGACCTGATCGTTACCACAATGGGGAACTGCCCGATCTTATTGGTCTTGATCTTAAAGCCGAACCGCTTCCCCCCCCTGTACAAGAGCGAAATAAGAAGGTGCTTAATAGAGACCAGAATATTGACCTAGAAATTCTGGACTTGTTCGGGGAGCCGCCGCCTTTCACTTCGCAAATGATCTTGAATCAATTCGGGGCCGACGATGTACAAAGAGCATCCCATGCTAGGCTAATGTTTCAAAGTATTTCTCGATTGGCGCGACTTGATTCCGAGAGACCTATTATGGAATTGCGACCGCAAGATTACTTGATTAATTACGATACCACCACTTACCCATTGCACTACATTGATGAAGACTACCGGTTTGTAGCGGCACTTATCGATTTGCGCTCAAGCTATGGGCCCGAATTATTCCATCAAGCGTTAAGAGATCTTTACGACCTAGCTTTTGGACTGAATGCCCCCTTCTTTAATGTTGACTATTTCGACAACATGTTGGCACGACTTCAGTCTCACTACGACGAGGCGATGAAAGCAGTCAGGAACAATGTGACAGAAGGTGGCGTTCCACGTCACTTTCAGTATGAGGAAACATTTCTCCTGCACATAGACAGAGCAGATTTGCCCCATGGCCTAGAAACCACCACTGCTTTAGATGGTTTTAATCGTTTTGTGCATTGGGCAGTCACCAGTGGAGCTGCTACCGGTGTAGCGCGCCGCATGACGAGACTTCAATATGAATTCGATGCCGGACTCAATATCGTTGAGACTAGAACCGTTGATACGTCAAGATGGCATTTCTGGGATGCAGATGAGCGGGTACGTTTGCTTGATGAGAATGGTGTAGATCACTACGGTGCATTTACACGTTTTGAAGAACTCCTATCAAGGCAGCAAGAGGAAGTGAGGAAGGGTGCCACAGAGAAGCAATATCAAGACTATTTGGAAATGAGCGTAGACGAACAAGCACAAATGTTGGTGCAGGGTTCAGAGGATATGGGTAACCAAACCGATGTGTTATTTGCGGGTTGGGCTGCTTTTCGTGCGATAGCCAATTCGGCGGGTATTAGTAGAGAGGACTTGAATGATCGACAAGTACCTATCTTTAATAGTACGGCAAATCAAGAAGGGAAAAAGTTACCGCCCCTCATCCTGGACCTCAACGCAGACGGCGAGATTGACTACAGCAATCAAAGCGTGGCCTTCGACGTGGATGACGATGGAGAGAACGAAAAAGTGCTCTCTTGGGCTGGTCCAAGTGATGCCTTTCTGGCCTACGACGATAACAGCAATGGCGTGATTGACCAGGGCAGAGAAATTTCCTTCACCTCCTATTTGAAGGGCGCCCAAACCGACCTCGAAGGTCTCGCGGCTTTTGATACCAACGGGGACGGCGTGCTCAGCGCAGCAGATAAGACCTTTGGCGACTTCTTTATCTGGCAAGACCGCAACCAGGACGGCAGATCCCAAGTCGATGAGCTCAAAACATTAAAAGAGCTCAGAATCGTGGCAATTTCGCTGCAAAGCGACGGCGTCGAGCGCTACCCTAACGACGCGACACATGAGCATGGAAGAACATTAGTCCACTTCGATGACGGCGCCACAGCAGCGATGGCCGATGTGGCCTTGCGGTACGCTCAAATCAAAGCCGCTCATGTTGCCATGCAGATACTTTGATCTCGTTAGTTACCCAGTTGATCCGAGTTTCACCGTAATGTTTCTACTTCTGCGGCCCTTGCAAAAGGGGATGATTACCCTCTGACCTCCCAGCCATGATGGTGCTCAAGCCAGCGCTCTCCAATCTACACATGATCCTGCAAAGATTAACTCTTTGAAATTCAAAATAGACATGTTTGTTAAAAATTTTTGCATTTAGTAAGTCGTTATCAGACAAAAGCGAATGGTTCGCGTCAGAATTCCGGCTTCAATAAAGCTGGAGATTTCCTTGAATGAAGTGACTGTTGCAGACCTACGCGAGTTCGCAGCAGCAAATGCGATTGTCAGTGGTCAAATTCGGCAAACAACTGAAGGGTTCATCCTTACTTTTGAGTTGTCTTGGCGCAATGACAACACCTTGTTCACCACAAGGCACAACCGACCGCGCACCTGGAAGTCTTTAGACAAACTGATGTCTTTTTTGCAAAAAGAAAAAATCAACCACTTCGTCAAAAGCTTTGAGCTGCTTTGAAGAAATGAAGCCTTTGAACGCTTGGTGTTCAGAGGAAGTAATCAATCTCTATCGGGCATTGCTCGATAGAGATCTTTAACGGGATACCCTCGCCCTCCCAATAGTCATTCAAACTTTGCACGGCTTTTCGGGAAAGTATTGACATATCTAGTCGCTTGTCTGTTCCCCATATCGAATAGAGCGCATCAGCCAAAGCCGCTACAGCCAACGGCAAGACACCTTCTATCTCCGCCCCGTTGCCCTGTGCTTGGCCTTCATGCCACCGCATCGCCTGGATCAAGTCTGCTTCAAAGATTTCCATGCTATTACCTTTTTCGCAACGAAAAGACTTAAATTAGAACTAACTGTTGACATCCTGAGAATGTATGAATATAGTAAATCATACATACAAAGAGTCAATATCGTCTGTTCAAATGCATAAAACAAATAAAAAAGTTTTAGTTTTTGGCGCGATAGCCCACAGTCACATGAAAATCCAATTGTTGACCCAACTGGAGACGCAATTGCTGAAAGTGACTGAGGCGCAGCTACGTGAGTATGCGGCTGCATCCACCCTGAAACAACAAACCATTCTTTGCACTGACGAAGGGTTCGTTTTGACATTCACG
>JACCDX011593205.1_pt1 | contig 17244 bp, 12 predicted proteins | sample 7449681 | NCBI WGS metagenome assembly JACCDX01 (sample SAMN15323450, study PRJNA562643) | freshwater metagenome | isolation source: river surface water | place: USA:Blue River Watershed | collected 2017-08-18 | reverse complement strand
TCTGATATATTGTTGTAAATTTAGAAATTGCTTCTTTCTGCGCTTTATCTGGTAACTTATCAAAGTCTGCCCACTGATCAAATAAAATCTTAAGGTTATCTTGTGTCATACCCTGCATGCCAGCGCCTTCGCCAGTTGTGAAATATTTAAGAATTAATTCCTTGTCTAATTTATCTGGCATTCCTTCAATTTTTGCTAAATCTTTAGAAAGTTTTACCAAGTCATCATATCCAACTGTAGCAATAAATGCTTCCATGTTAACTTCATGTCCATCAAGAACACGAAGTTGTGCCATTGCTTCTCCAACTTCTTTAAATGTCTTAGGATCCGATTTCACTATCTTTGTTGAGATCTCTAAAGCCTTTGCCTTATTTTTAGTTGAGAAGCCAGAGAAATATTCGAGCATTTCAATAGTAGCATCAGCACCTTGTTTTTCTATTCCTAACTTTAATGTACTAGATAATTCTGGCAACTTACCTTCAAACATTGCCATAAATGTATTCATCTGTTCTGGGTTAATAATCTTATTGCCTAGAAGCATAGACATTTGTACTTCAAAACTTTGAGCCTCTTCTGTGCTTGTAAATCCACCCTTAGTTTTACCACCATCAAATGGATTTAATGTTTTGTCGCTTAACTTTGCCAATCTTGAAAGGGTGTCAGTTGCCATAGTCTCAAACTCTGTACCCTTAAATGCATCTTTAACCTTAGACTTTAATGCATCAAAGTATGCATCTTCTTTTTGATCATCTACTTGTGCTCCAAAGAAACTTCCTTGTTTTATTTTTGTTTGGAATAATTCTGTTTCTTTTTCAATTTGAGTTATAACTGCTTTATTTGCTTTAGTAACATCTGTAGCCATTCTGCCTTCTAAGTCAGCAATCTTTGTTTTTATAGATAACAAAGTTTCTGCATTAGTTGTAGACTCTAATTCTTTTTCAAGTAACTGAATTTGTTTTTGATATTGCCACTCTGTTGCATCTGCTTGCGCTTTTGCTATTTGTACATTATTTAATGCTAATGCCGATAACTGTGCAGCCTCTGTTCTTCCAGAATTATTCTTAGATCTTGCAATATCTAAACTATTCAACACGGTAGCGGAACGCTTACCTGCTGCCTGAATTATTTCCATTCTAACCTGTAAAGGATCTGACGCTAAGTCTTCTCCATTTGGACCAATAATCTCACGTAGGTCACCCATGATTTCTGCAGTATATTTTCTACTGCCTAACTCAATTCCAATTTGATTTGCAATATCTGCTGCCTGAGCAGCGTTTAATACTCCGTCTGAAACGTAAGCGGATAGTTGTACAGCAAAATCTTTTGCAGCAGTCTTAGATCCATATTCCTTCATTTGATTTACAAAACCACTAACCATAGACTTGCCAACTTCAGATGATACAAATGTATCTCCAAATCCAGTTCCTGCACGTTCTACATCATTATATGCTCCGAAGACACCCTTCTTTCGTACTTCTTCCATAGCACGAGAAGCACCAACTTTATTTGTTAGTTGTCCTATTTGATCCATCTTTGCTGTTGTTGCAGAAATAGAATCTACATATGCCGCTTGCTTTTTGGCTGCGCTTTCTAGATGCTTATTTAGTAATATTAAACTACCGCCAAGTGCTATTGCTGCAGTTGAAACTAATCCCACTGGCCCCATTCCCGCAAACATAGGTGCCATACCAGCAACTGCTGAAGCACCCATAAGTCCCATACCCATGCCCTGATTTCCAGACATCATTGCTGCCATACCAGCAGTTCCTAATGCCATAGAGGCACCACCAGAGAAACGACCAACTTTTTCTTGTCGCATCATCTTTGCTTGCTGTCTTTGTTGCTTTGCTAATTCTTTTTGTGTTACTTGATTTGTCTGTCTATTTTTAATTTCTTGTCTATCTAATTCTGCTTTCTTTCTAGCAGTCGCTGCAGCAAGTTCTTCTGCTGTCTTTCTCTTTCTTAATCTTTCTAAAGAGTCTCTGATTTCTTTTTCTGTAAATCTATTTTTTGATCTTAGTAGTCTTTGCTCATCCTGTATAGCCTTAGTTATACGGCCACGTGCTGCCTTGCTTAAGTTAGGATCTCCTTGATCTCTACCAACCATAGCAAACTGTCTTGCAACTGCTTTTGCCTGAGGCGCTGTTGCCACTCTTCTGGTTGCTGTTTCAGTTGCAACTCTTCTATCTGTTGCTTTTCCAGTATCTGCAACTGCACCTGGTGGTTTAGAAGAAGTATTTGCAGTTGTTAGTTTAGTTATCTTGCCTGTTACAGTGTCAACCATGAACTCTTTATTTGGATTTACTAAAACATTTGTACCGTTTGTTGGACCACTTGCAAGATTAAACTGTGGTCTCCATTCTGAGTAATATCCAGTGCCGAGTCTGTGATCAATTAACTGGGCAACTGCTCTTGACTGTCTTGTTGCCCATTCCCTTGGAAAATCTGTTGGTCTTTTTGGTTGTGTCTTTAAAAAATCTTCTGCAATAATATCAAGTTGTGCTGCTGCTCGTACTATTTTAACTTGAGCCTCAGTAGTTGGATGATTCTGTCCAGACATGTACGTTGCAGAATTTCTAAATTCTTTTATTTGATCTGGAGTAAGTCTAAGAGGGTTTCCATTCTTTTCATTCCAATCAAGAATTTTTCCAGTTCTTTCACCAGTATTCATGTAATTATTTAATAATCTTAAATCAAATAATGCTTGACCTTTAAGCCATTTTTCTGGACCTCTACCAGATTCACCAGTTTTTGCAATATGAGAAAGTTCTGGCCTTAATGCTTCACTAAGTTGCTTTTCTGTGTATCCAAGTGCTCTCATTGATTCCCTTAATGCACCTAGCGGATCAACCTTACCTGTTGCTGCATTTGCTGCTCTAAATTCTTTTTCCTGTGCAACTAGTGCTTTGTATAGTAAAGAACCTCTTGGTATTGATTGTTTCCAACTACCGCTTTCTTTTCCTACTGTACTCATATCAAATCTTAATTTAGAAACATTCATTTTTCTTGGGTCTGAAAATGCTCCATTTTTTTCAAGTGCGCCCAACCTATACAATACCTTATCTCTAACTTCACTATATGTTTTTCCAGAAGAAGAAACATTTGCACCACCCTCTATGGACTTTTTATCGTAATAACGCCCATCCTTATATACCATCTCATCTTCAATATATTTTAAGAATTTACTTTGATCAATATTTGATGGCGTTATTCCCTTTTTTGATAATAATGATGTAACTAATTCATGTTGTTTAGGATTAGTCTTTTTAAGAACTTCGATTTCATCAACAGCATCCTTGGCTAATCTTTTTACTAATGTATCTATTTGTGTTTTAGATGATGGATCAGCCTTAAGTTCATCAAATGTTCCTAATGCAAACTTTCCTACTTGCTTTTCAATAACATCTTGATATTTAGTTCCACCCTGACCCTCTTGGCCTTCTAGTAACTTCTTTACTGATAGTCCAGCATTAGCATGGATACTCTGAAACTTTGACCAATCTACTGTTTTGCCAGCCTCTAGTCTTTTAATCATGTCATCGTAAACAAGTTTTTCTGCAGGGTTTAAATCAAACCTTCCAATAGTTTCTTTTAATTTTGGAAGTACTTTATCAATCTCTTTAATAATTGCATCATGATATTGTTTAGGAGTCATGTTTGCTGCTAAACCAGATGTTTCTTGTGCAAAGAACTTCTTAGCACCACCCTTAATACCAAGCAAATTAATCATAGCCTGCTCTTCCATTGAAGGCAATGCTTTTGCAAAATCTCTAAATCCAGATGCTCTATCAAAAACTCCAGCATTTCCAACATCTGCTAGAACTCTACCAGAAACATTTGCTTGTGATAAATCTTTATCTGCTCTCAATAGTGATGCAACTAATTGAGAAATCATATCCTTTTTATTAAACTTGCCAGCACCTGCAGCAATTCTTGGATCATATGGAGATTCCAAAACAATTAATTTTCTTTGTCCAGAAGGATCTGTTGGGTCTATCATTGTCTTAATTGTTTGCTTTGGAGCAATCAATCCGTGTGCTTCTCTTGCTATCTCTGTAGCACGGATTTCTGCTAAAGCAGTCTTCTCATCCATTGTAGGCTTTACTACTACTAGTTCTCCGCTAGGCTTTCTATATACCCCGCCAACTCCACGTATAGGGAAACTTCTTCCAGAGAAAGATTGAAGTAATGTTCCAAAATCTGTTGGTGGCATAGAACCAAATCTGCTTGACTGTACAGATTTAGAGATTTGATCTGCAAGCATTCTTGACTGAGTTACTTCTGCAATTCCTTTAGGCATTCCCAAGTTAATAGCACCAGACTGTCTTTCTGGATGAGCAGTACCCCATGGAAGTCTTCCAGCCATAAAGCCTGGGACCTTGTCATGGAAAATTGCAGTAATTAGTCCACGGTACTTTTTTGCTCTATCTGAAGGGATAACTGCTTCTTCTGGAGATAGCATTGCTGGAACAACATCCCCTGCTCCCTTGGGACCTGGAACACTTATAATACCATCTGCAAATCCAACTGGACCCTTAGGTAATTTAGATACTGCTCCTGCTGCACCTCTTAAACCACCAGCGAATAACGCAGGATTTTGACCCGCCATAGTTCTCATCTGTGAACTTAGCATGCCGTATGCTGATGCAAGTTGTAATGCTGCTGTTTTTTCAACATTAAATACTTCGACAAGTCTTGTGTGTGTATTGTGTAGTGCCTGACTTGCTGCTTGCTGCTCTAATTGTTCTTGAGTTACATAATTAAATCCTGCACCTAAAACATTTGTTTGTCCATTTAATTTTGCTACTCCGCCTCTGATTGTTGCAAATAGTTTAATTAAGTTTGCTAAACCATTAGCCAAAAGACCGAATGTCATAAGCAATACTGGACCTATACCTGCTACTAATCCTGTAATAACAGTTATAACCTTTTTAGTTCCCTCGCTAAGACCATTGAACTTTTCAAATAAACCGCCAAAGAATTTTACAATTGGTGTAACTGCTTCTAAGAAAGCCTTTCCTAATGGCATAATATCTTGCTTAAATTGTTCTACAGCAGCCTGGAACTTTGTTCCTATCGCATCTTCTACCTTCTTCATTTCTCGTTCAGATAGAACGGCTAATTCTTCTACTGATGATCCCGCAAGGTCAAGTGCTCTAGATGCCTGTGTTCCATCTTTAGACACATTCTGGAACAATGTTGACAAACGGGCAAACTGGAACTTACCAAATAGTTGTTCAATTGCACGAGCACGATTAAGCGGGTCTAATGTATCTAATGCTCTTGCAAACCCTACGACAGTACCCTTGATATCACCTTTGTTTGCTTCAACAATTCCTTTAATGTTAATTCCCATACCGCCAAGCATTTCGCTTGCTTTCTTTGTTGGGTTAATTAAAGATGCAAGACCAGACTTAAGTGCATTAGCACCTTCTGATGCATTGATTCCACCTTCTTTCATTGCTGTTAAGAAGAATGCAAGATCTTCAACATTTCCACCTAGTTGCTTTACAACTGGTGCTGCCTTTGGAATAGCAATTGTTAAATCTTCAATGGATAAAACTGTTTGGTTTTCAACTGCGTTAAGGAAATTAATTTTTTCTGCTAATTGCTCACTTGACAAACCAAATGCATTCTGTAATGAAATAGTTGTTTCTAGTGCTTGCTGTTGTTCAACTTGTCCGAGCACTGCTAACTTAGTTGCAGTTTCTATTTGTCTTGTTAAATCTGCACCCTTAAAACCTGCTGCAGCAGCAGTTGCTGCCATATCCATTGTATCTTTGACTGCAACTCCATATTTTGTATATTCTGCTGCAAGTCTTCGTACATTTTCTACTGCTGCGTTTACTTCTGCATCATTAGTAAAAGCATCTCCATAAACACGTTTAAATTTAACTGTGGCCTGTTCTAATTCCTTAAATGCTTTTGATGCATAGCCACCAAGCATCATGAGTGGCATTGTTAAACCAACCATCAACTGACGACCAGCCCACTGTGTATTCTTACCAAAATTAAGAAGTTGTGTTGATCCTTGCTTTAATAATTGATTTAAAAACTGTTGTCTTTGTGCTGCATATTGAATTCTTGTTCCAAGTTCTGTAAATCTCCCGTTGGTCATCATCAGGGTTCTTGGCATTACCTTCATTGCTTCAATAAAACCACCTTGGGCTTTAGACATTTGAATGTATTGTGATTGAAGCGCTTTTACTCTATCTCTACGAGCACGATTAATAATTTCACGTTCTTGTGCAAATGCTTTAGTTAAAACACGAGTATTGGCTGTTGCTGCAGCCATACTGTATCTATAGTATTCACGAAGAGATAATTTATTTTTTTCTAGGGCGGTTGTAAACGCCATAGTACTTGATGCAACTTTTATTTGGCTTGCTGAAAATTTTCCAGTTGCGCCAATAGCCTGCATTAGTTGGGCATTTAGACCCTTTTGTGCATTTGCAGCAGCCAGGTTGCCCTCAGCAAGTGATTGATGAAACTTACTGAGGCCTGCCTGTAATTGTCGTAATTGTGCAAGGGCATCGGCAGTATTAAAATTAATATTAATATTTGAATTTACATCTGCCAATTCCTTTTACACCTCTTTATTTAATTTATTTTACAAGACCAGATACAACTGATGCGTCTGCATTCTGGAATCCAGATGCTGCATCAATGATCTTGTAAACAGTAGGAAGATCTAAAACTTCTTCCAATTGATCTCTATCTTCTGCCAATTCTGGCTTGTATTGTTTCATTGCTATTTGTACACAGTCCATAAGGATATCCATAGACTTGTCGTTATCTTCTGCAACTGCAGCAAGTTCACCAAACTTAAGCATGAATGGTCTTAGAAGTGATAACTTCAAAGGTCTTACCGCAATCTCTGTATTATCAATTAATGTAACTGTTTGCTTATTATCTTTAGGCTTTTCGGCCATTTTTCCTCCTTAAGGTATTGAATAAATTATACCATAGAGGCAACTTTATTTTTAGGTAAGATCTTCGTAATCTAGACCCATGCCAATACCAAAACCAGCCTTTTGAGCATTTGCACCTTGTAAGGATAAGACATCACTTGCATTTTCTGCTTTTCCTTGGCTAAACACTCTAGCCTTTAATTCTTGCCAAGCGTCCTGTTTGCCACTTGCTTTATCTAAGTCTACGCCCTGCATCGCTGCCAAAAACTTTTTCTGAGAATAATCCAAATCTCTTTTAATTTTTAATGTTGCTATGATTTCTGCCATTGACATTGAAGATTCTAATTCTTCATAATCCTTCCAAATCCCAAGCAAGAAAACCTCTGACTCCAATTCAGCCAGATCTAACTCATCCCAAGAAGATCCGCTTTCCGTTGCTTGCTTCTTTACTGGCTCTTCAGACTTCTCATTAATTTTAATACCCGCAGCAAAATCCAATATTTCATAAATTGTAGGCATGTCAATATTATCTTCTAATTGTTGTTGTGTTTTTATTGATGGATAATACTGTCTCATTGCAATAACAGTGCATTTTGCTAAAGCGTCTATTGCCTCATCATCATTTTGTGCAGCCTTAACATTTTCAAACTCTTGTAAAAATAACTTTAAAAATTTTATTTTTAGTGGAGTTATATATAGTTCTGTTCCGTCTATTAATTCAACGACTGTGCTTTTATATATTTCTGTAGGCATCTAACTATTATAGCAAACAGAAAAGCCCAGACTTTCAAGGGTCTGGGCTAATCTTTTTATTAAGTTGTATTATAGAGAACGGTCTACGATCTTACCGTATGAGCCGTTATCGTTTGGTAGCAAACGGAATGAAACTTCAAACATTGTCGCTTCATCACGCTTAGCACCTACGGTTACACTCTCGATTGAGAGAGCACGATATGCAACATAAACTCTTTCAACTGAAGAAGAGTTATCGCAATCACCAGTTCCTGGACCTACAGCAATCAAACCACGCTCAACTGGGCATTCGCCAATATCGCCTGCAGAAAGATTTAATGTTGGGTTGTTAGAGACTGTTGTTAGATTTGAGTCCTTGCTTGCAAGAGCAAACAAAAGATTTTCTAATGTTGCCTCAGCGAATGTTGTGTTAAGGTTAACCTGCATGCCTTGCTTGAACAACTTAGCAACGTCAAGAACCTGATCAACAGCAACTTCACCGAAATCTGGCTGGAACTGTAGTTCCAAACCATTCATTGTGTAACCTACGTTACGGAAGCCTTCTTCATCAGAAAGTGTCTCTCTGAATGAAACTCCAGCCTCATAGCCTGGAATGACTCCTGTTTCTGGTAGTACGCCATCTTCGTATGTGAACAGCGCTGCTGCACCTACGATAATCTGCTTACTATCACCACGTGTATATGCCATATTATTTCACCTCTTTATTTTTCTAGAAATTAAAAGGCGTGTTTCCTCATTGATAAGTATACAGCCTTTTTATTAAATTATTGATTGGTCCTGGTGGTACTCAAAGTCTATAATAATCTTGTTTCCGCCATAAGTCCTGGCTGTACCGAAATCTATAATGTCTCTGACCTCTTCTAGTTGATATACTTTAAATTTATGAAAATAGAACTTATTCTTCATGCCGTCAAATTCTTTGTTTTTTGCCCACTCATTGATTTCTTGTGCTGTTTCATCTTCTCTGTCCATGAGTCTTAGTACTTTTTCTTGTACCTTAACCATATTTTCTATAACATTGCTTTGTGTTGCATAAAAATAATAAAGAGCCTGCTCTTGCTTAATATGAGGAAATGGAGACCTACGCATACGAACTAGCCTATCCCATGTGGCCATAACTCCAGCATAGGCAAGTCTTTGAGGCTCATTAGTGCTTTCTGGGGTAATAGTAATCCAACTCTCAGTTAACTCATCTATAGATGCTGGGCGTGATGGAAAAAAGGGAACACCTACCCCTGTATCTAAACCAATCTTTTCTTTTAGGTACTCGTTAATCCATAATATTGGTGTATTAAGTGTTGATCTTGATTGAAGTTCTGTCATAATTTAACTCCCGCATTTGCTACCCATTGATACCCTGTCTTTAGCCCAAGTGATCTTCCGCCTCTTTTCCCTGCGTTTAGGTTTTTTGCATAAACCTTTGGATATTTAAAATGTTGAGCAAGACCACTGGATTGTAAAAATGATTGTCTAAAATAAGTTCCAAAAAAATTAGATATTGTGTTTTCAAATTGACCCTGTGTTTGTCCTCCAGGATTTTCTACCTGAACTTCTCCTGATGTGTATACTTCCTGCCCATTTATTTCAAAGCGTAATGCATTTGCTTTCTTGGGCCTAATAGTTACGGCAACACCATTTTCCATAATTTGTGCTTTATTATAAAATGGAACATTTGATCCATTCTTAATTGAAGTTGATTGCTTTAATGATGACTTAAATGTCAAACCAATCTTACTAATTGTAAAATCAATATCAAATAGTCTAGCCTCAGGACTTCCAGTTCTGTGCCACTCATAAACGTGATGTAATAATTCTGGAGATACTCTAGCATTAGCATCAATAAACTCTGAAGCAAGTTCTGCTATTTGTGGTCCCAATGCTGCATACAATGTATTTTTCCCATTCTCAACGCCCTCTATAAATCCAACAGAGTACTTCATAATATTATTCATCTCTTTGGTAAATTGCTTACTATCAAAAATAACCTTAAGCATTAAACATCTACCGCCTGATTTTCAGATCTACGAATAATTAACTTGTAGTATTCTACATTGCCAAATGGGCCAGCAAATGGGTCCTGAGTGGCTATTTCAAAAATGGTAGACTTACCTGCACGAGGACCTGATGTTTCTGTATATATCTCATTACAATTTTTATCTCTAATATTTGTAATAATAACATTTGTAATTGAGTTACGTCCCTCAACACTTGAAACTCTAATATCTGTTTTTACTCTTCCAAGCAATATTTTTTCTTGTATAATATTTACATTAGGTGTTACTTCTTCTTTAAATGCAGTGCCTGCTGGAGCAAATGAGCATGCTATTGTGCGATCTAAAATCCAAGTCTTTTTAACTTCTCCGTATACACCTTGCTCAACTATAGGATGATATACGTCTGCCTGCATCGGGAATGCGAAGTCTGTAGTTTCGCATACAGTCATTATAACACTCCTGGCTTAGTTATTGTCTTAACGTACTTATCTAAAATTTTGTCTACAAGCATATTGCCAGTGCCAGACATCATGCCCTTATCAAATTGAATTCTAAATTGATCTGTATTGTATGAAGATATATATCTTGTATAATAGTCTAACTTTCCACACTTAATATCTTCTATAAGCATATTTGTTGCTGCTTCTACGTCTGCTGGAACTGCACGATAGCCAACATCTAATATGAATGTATAGTCAAATCCTTTAGTAAAATCTGTAGGAGAGTAGGCAACATAACCCAAATCTCCATGTGCTGTAGATATTTTTGTTAAATCGTTTTCTCTTCTATTTCTTTCGTTTCCAATGGTTGACTTTTCAATTCTATAGATTGCAGAATTATCTAACAATAGTTTGTATTCATATTCATAGTCTTCTGGATTATCAATATCATAAACTAAAATATCATTTTCATAAACTTTCAATACTCTATTAAAATCATGCCATATTGGGAAATAGTCAGCACCATTTCCAGTTGTATTCATGACTAACTTATGGTTATAAAAACCATCTCCTACATATGTATCAATGATTGATCTCGCTATTAGTTCATAAATTTTATATTGATTAATTTCAGTTGCAGTTGTACCTAAATCTGCTGGATTTATGTATGGTCTTATTACTGATAGATTGCTTTCATATAAAATATGTTCATGCTCTGTATCATAAAATCTAATTAAGAAATCACGATCAAACTGTACTTTTTCTAATGGCAACTGATAAACCAATTTACCATTTGAGTCAGAGGAAATATTTGACTCTTCTACTGAGTGATCCACCAAATCCTCAATGTACACAATATACTCATAATTTGCTATAGGCAAATCCCATGTTGTGACTAGAGGATAAGGTGGAACTCTCAATACTTCCATCTTTTACTTACCAAATTCCTTTGCTACTTCTTCTGGAGTTGCAGATCGGACATAAGACTTTTCAAGCCACTTATCTGCAGCATCCTTCTTTACGATATTGTATCCACGATAGACCTTGCCTAAACCTGGAACGCTAACGTTCTTTGAAGAATAAATAGCCACCTTCTCAGTTGTATCAGCAGGCTTTGCTGCATTATTAACTGGCTTTGGTGCTGCTTGTGTTACACCAATTACACCCTCTGCTACTGATCCCAAGACCTGTGGCTCAGAAGATGATGATGCTAGATCATTTGTAGTGATAGCAGTTGTTTCTGGTTCTGGAGTTGAGATAGATGCCTCGATATTATTTTCTTTGGCAACTTCTTCAGTATTAGTCAATGGTGCTGGATTTTCTTGCTTAAACTTTTCCCATGCGCTTTGACCTTCTGTTTGTTCTGCAACTACAGGTTCATTTACTTGATTATTTTCTTCCATTATTTACCTCCTTGTGACTATTATAACAGAATAATAAAACTAAAAAATAAGAGGGGGAGGAGTTTTATCCCCTGCCCCCTCTCAAAGGTTACTGATTACAGATTAGTCATCTGATGCAGCATCGGCCCATGCGATAGCGTCTTCTTCTTCCCATTGAATACCAAAGCGAACGAATACTGTATATTCAATAGTATCCTTCTTTGCCTTGTATTCACGGTTTACAACGATATCACGCTGGAAGCCCCATACACGGTTCTGAGGGAATGTCAAATCGACATATCCTTCTGGGTAGTAAGGTACTTCCTGAACGTCGATTCCGAGAACACGAGTTGTACGTGCTCCACCGAATGTCTGTCCTTGACCATCAAGGTATGCCTGACGGTTTGCAGGGGTACCTGCTGGCTTACCAGCAAATGCTTCTGCAATTGCATCAGCAAGTGTACCATTGTGCTTTACGATACCTGCGAAAGCATCTGTACCAACATAGAACTTAAGATTATTCTTAAGTGCACGATACTTACGTGGCATTGCCAAAATAAGTTCCTGCATTACTTCTGGAGTCCATGCGTTGTCAGTAACTGTAAGTTCTGCTTCGTGTGAATCTCCGTTGTCCTTGTGCTTCTTGACGAATCCCTTCATGATTGAAAGGAAGTTGCCTGTTGAACCATCGCCATTAATAGCGAGGTCTTCAATATCGTTAGCAAATGCATTTGTCATCAAGCGAACAAGATGATCTTCAAGTGCTGTACCTTCAATATTATCTTCAAGTGCTTCAGCAGAAACTTCCCAATCTAGACGAATCTTCTTGGTTGTAAGTTCTACCTTTGAGAATGTAGCACCTGTGTTTGTGTAGTCACCAACACCCTGAGCAGCAGCACGTATAACACGTTCACCAACGTTAATCTTTTCGAGTTCCATGGTGTTTGCTCTCATTGTGACACGACGACCATCCTGGGCGAGAACTGTAGCATCCCAAACGTAATCAATGAAACGTTGTGCCTGTTCTGGGCGTAGGATACCTGATCCAGCCTCACCTGAAGGATTTACTGCGTTTGGACCTGTAGTTACGCCAAGATTTGCATTTGGAACGTTACCAAGGACACCGCCATCAGTATAGTTGCCAGGAATGTTAGAACCTGCTTCAGAACCTGATGCAAATGCACCCTGTGCCTGATAAAGACCTGGTGTTGTGCCACCAAGTTGTCCAGATTCTCCTGGTTGATTTTTCTTTATTTCTTCCGACATATTGTCACCTCCGAGTTTTTTTACTTATTTAAATAAGTCGGCTGTTTTGAGGAAACGTCCGCCCCATAAGGATTTTTCAACCAGAGTTTCTTCTGGCTGATACTGCACGATCTCGCCTAGATCGCCAGACTTTCGGAAAGCAGTATCTGCTTCTACTGCGTCTACACGCTTTCCAAACTCACTGAATCTTTCATTTGTTGCAGCAATATCTTTGGCGACTGCATCAAACGAATTTTTTAATGACTCTCTGTCAACTGCATTTGCTTTTAGTACTTCTACTTCTGCTTGCAATGACTTAAGAGTATTTGAAAGATCGCTAAAGGCCGATGTAATAGTTTCTTTAATTTCAGCAATTGAATTAACAACTACTTCATCTGACTTCTTTGCCTTATTCTCTTCTTCCATCTCTGCTTCTGGACCCTCTGCTGCATCTTCTGCAGGAGTTTCCTTATCTGGATGTGCAGCCTTTTCTGTTGTGTCTTCTTCTGTTGTTTCTGTTGTTTCAGACTTTTCAGTCTCTTCAACATCAGACTTTACAGTCTCTTCAACATCAGACTTTTCAGTTTCAACTGCTGGAGTTTCTTCAGCAACTGGAGCGATCTCTTCTGACTTGATAACTTCGGCTTCTTCAGCCTTTGCTCTCTTTGCCATAGGATTTACCTCCTCTGTTATCTTAGAAGTGTTAATGCCTTTAGCACTATCAACTAAGAATTTGACTATATCCATTTTTTCGTTGTCTTCTTTTTCAACGAAACCTATATTCTTCATTTGATTACCAGTAGTTGGGCTGACAACTGATTCTTCTTCTGAAACCATTACAAGTCCAGATTCTTCGTCGTAAAAAACATTTTCTAAAGAAACATCCTGACCCTTAACAACAGCAACACCATCAACCTTTTCTACGTGCATTATATTTGCAAATTGATTTGCTGGAGAATCAACAAGTGATAACTCTACAAGGTCATAATCTTTAATAATTCTAATTGTGGAATCTGATTTCTCATCATAACCGTCGTCCCACTTATTCATACGTCCACCAATTGAAAATCCTGTTAGTGTGCCATCTAAAACTTTTTCCCAAGTATCTTGTGCACCCTTTGATACGTATGCAGAAACAAAAACACCAGAATAAAATTTCTTAGATTCTGGATCAAAATATCTATCTTCTTTAAAGTTAACCATCTTACCAACTGCAAGTGGTTGATGCATTTCACGAATGTTTCCACGGAATTTAGAAAATGCTTTTAGTGATGCTTCTGATGTAACTATATCGCCTTGTTTATCAATGTTATCAAGCGATGCAAAACCAGAGACGATACGTCTCTCCTTATCAACCTTCGCAAATGGAAGGGAAAGCCTTACTGAGTCGCCATCGGTGTTCCAATGGGCTTTGGATATAGTCATACTAGAATATATTATAGAGCCTTTTTTTACGTATCTCGATTATTGAGACGATCTGCCTTCACCTTTTGGGTTTCTACCCTCAACGGTTGCGGTGCTATCTGATTGATTATTCATTCTTTGTGCATCCCGTGCTCTTGTTGTAGTATCCTGTGGTTTTGGCTGATAAGGTTCATCTCCTCCTTCCCTTTGTGGAAGTCCTAAGACATTTCTTGCTTCATTTGGAAGCATAACCTGATTCTTTACATATCTTTCAAGGATTTGAGACTGTACATTCTCGTCTGTTAAGGTAAGTTCGTTAAACTTCAAAACAAGAATATCTGTCTTTTCTTTAATAATTCTATTTAGTATCTTTTCAAGTTCTCTTTGTGCTGGTCTTGCAACTTGCTCCTTAAATGTACGATCTTGAGCAAGGGCTGCTGCGATTCCTCCAGACTCTCCTCCACCAATCTTGGATAGTGGAACCTGGTGAGCAATTAAAATATCATCACGATTTTGTTTGCGATACTTTTCAAAGGAACCTTCTTGAACACCATTCTCAATAGGGTCCATCTTAAACTCAACTTTATTTGTATCTGAATCTCCTGGGAGAGGGATGTACAAAGTTCTGTGAGACTGACCCTTAAGGTTTGTCTGTAAGAATCTAAACATCTTATCTTCTGCATCCGCAGAGAGACGTGCACCCTTTAGTGTCACAACATAACGAGGAACAGCCTTATTGCTAAAGTAGTCGATGTTATATTGTGATGCTAATTGATCTCCGTGAAGTGAATTTATTGCAGATAAAATATCTGGAACACCGTAGAATGTATTTAGTGGTGAGTATTGCTTAAAGTGAATAATCTCGTTTGGTCTTGAATCTGCTGTTATTGGGTTTGGATTTTTTGCACCGAAGTTACGGAAGTAAACGACCTTCTGTCCAATAATCTGAACATAGCCATCACGCAATCTACGAACACGCATTGTAGTTGATGGAATATGTCCGACATACCCAATCTCTCCACGAGTTGTTCTACCAATTTCAAGATATCCATTTCCTGTTGCCTGCATATCTGTATAAACTTTAACCATTGTAGTTGTAAAAGAATCGTTGTCATTTAATGACTCTATCCAATTATGCAACTCAATCTTTGCTCTTTCAATACGATTACGTGCTCTAGAAACCTGTTCCTTATCCTGATTTGATTCAAGACGCAACATAGTTGAAGATGAAACCTCAAAGTCGTAACCAAGTCCAACAATGTTTTCTACCTTTGCATCAATAGCAGCATGGTTAGCGAATGATGTGTCGTAGTAGTTTGCTAATTCATAAAGATTCCATGGTGGTGTGATTACATCAAACAAACCATATGCATTTCTATAAACAGAGCCAGGGTTAATCTCTTTTGACTGTGCTCCATCTACACCTGTTGGTTGTGCTTTAGCATTATTTAGATACCCCGCCATATTCTCTGGAGCAACTGCTTTTTCTGCTAATCTGCTTGCTCTGCGCTTAAAGTTATTGTCAAGACCCATCAAGTTCTTGACTTCATTCCAAGACTTGTTAAAAGGATCTTCTACTTTAAACTGATTAAGAATATCAGTTGGGCTATCAATTTTGGCACCAATAATAAATTCTTGCTCTTCTGACATTAGTCTTGTGCTCCATACTTTTTGATAGTTTGCTGTGCATCATATACTGACCCAAGGTCGTTAAGATTTGGAAGCCAACCTTCCATCATTCTTTGCTTTTGTTCAGAATATTCTTCATCAGTTACTCTTGCAAGTCCAGGGAAGAAGTGTGGCTCACCTTCTGGCTCTCCATAATACGCTGCTGCCTTTTTTAATTCTGCAATTTTTGCAATATCACCTTTCATAGAAGGTATATTCAAGATATTTCCATTACCATCAGTAAACCATTTACCGTTTGATTTTTTCCACACATAAAGACCCCAATCGTATTTCTTTTCGATCATTGTAACTTTTGTGTCGCCTATTTGACCAGGCATACGTGGCTTGCCGTCTTTACCAAAAGGTGCCTGATTTTTGTTTTTCATAACCATCAGTATACCATACTATACAGCGTCAGATACTTGAGATTGCCATGTTATACCCTTAAACACCGCATACTCATAGTTTTTGAAACTAAGTGGACGAGTATCGTCAATTATTATTTTATTTGTTCCAGTATAGGCCTTGTATAGATCAGATGGATTAACTCCATAATAACTGATAGATGATTGGACTAAAACGCCTTGCCATAGATAGTAGTTATTCCAATATTCCCAGTCAAAGAAACCGTCAACAGCAAACTTTACTCTTGCCCAAGGTCTTTTGGCTACAGTCTGAATACCCTGCAAACTTGTTGTCTGATAATAAGATAAACTATCAAAAATAATTGGTCCGTTAATCATAATTGAACCAGTATAAGATTTAAAATTTAAAACACTTGGGAAACCTATTCCAAGCATGGCCCACTCATTTACATTAAGGATAGGCTCTTTTACAATATTGCCATTAATATAAAATGATATGCCATCATATAAAGCGCCAGTATTTCCATCAATTGCATAAATCTTTGCCCTTTTACCAGTTGGATGGTTTGCAACCATGTAAAATTTTATAGTCTTGCCTTTAGAATTTACTTGCATAATTTGGGTTGGTGCATATGGGAAAAAGTCACTATTAAATCTAACTAAAGATTGCATAGCCATAACTTCATAGTTTTCTGCTTTATTAGAATTTATTGGAATTGCAACGCCACGATTAACTAAAGGATCATAATCTCCTCTTAACTCTAAGCCAGAGTACTTAGTTAGATATAGATATGGGGAAGAACCCTTGTAAATTGTTATTGGATTTTTTGCTTTATAGTTATAGTAGTATCCTGTGTTTAAATAAGGATATACGTTTGTTCCAAATCTTGTTCCAATATTATTTACAGTATTGTAGTTAAATGCCTGTGATGCTAACTGTAAACTCTTAATTTTAATTGGCTTGTGCTTTATACCGTCAACATAAAACTCAAGATGTAGCACAATTGCTAAATCATTAAAATCAACACCTTTTGGTGGATAAATAACAACATTATCAACAACTTCATATTTAGTGTTAACCC
>JACCDX011480439.1_pt1 | contig 17244 bp, 19 predicted proteins | sample 7449681 | NCBI WGS metagenome assembly JACCDX01 (sample SAMN15323450, study PRJNA562643) | freshwater metagenome | isolation source: river surface water | place: USA:Blue River Watershed | collected 2017-08-18 | reverse complement strand
TCCGCGACGGCCGCGAGGAGACGTTCGTCCTCGATGTGCCGCTCGCCCGCATCGCCAACGCCACCTCCGCCGAGATCACCCTCGTCGACGCCGCTGGCAACACCGTCGCCCGCCGCCTCACCTGGTAACCCCGAAGTCTGGGCCGCCCCGCCCCGACTCGTCACTCGTCGCCCGCTCCCGCCCCTACGCCCGCGGATGCGCCTTCGCATAGATTTCCTGCAGCCGCGCCATGCTCACATGCGTGTAGACCTGGGTCGTCGCGAGCTGGGCGTGTCCCAATAGCTCCTGCACGAGTCGCAGGTCCGCGCCGGCGTTGAGCAGGTGCGTCGCATACGAGTGCCGCAGTTTGTGCGGCGTCAGATCCAGCGGCAGCCCTGCCGCCGCCAGGTGGCGCTTCAACATCCGCTGCACCTCGCCCACCGTCATCCGCGAGCCGTCGCGGTTGGCCAGCACCGGCGCCGCCGGCGACCGGTCCGGCGCGAATTCCGCGGCAAACTTGTTCAGCACCGCCAGCGCGACTTTCCCGAGCGGGCACAACCGTTCCTTCCGGCCCTTGCCGAGCACGCGTGCCACACCCGATTGCTTGTCCACCGCCCCGTGCTCCAGCGCGACCACCTCGCTCACGCGCAGCCCGCCTCCGTAGAGCAACTCCATCGCCAGCCGATCCCGCCACGCGGTGTGCGCGTCGATCGCCTCGTTCTCCAGCAGCCGCATCGGCGCCGCCAGCAGCGCCGTCATCTGCTCCTCGGTGAGAAACTTCGGCAGGCGCTTCTCCAGCTTCGGCAGCGGCACGCCGAGCAACGGATTTTTCCGCAGGCGTCCGTGCTTGATCCAAAAGTTGAAAAACGTCCGCAGGCCCGACGCGTGGTTGTGCAGCGTCCGGCGGTCGATCGCCTCGAGCCCGCCGTGCCCCTGCGTCCGCTCGATCACCCAGTCGCGCAGGTCGCGCGGTCCCAGCGCGTCCAGCCCGCGCCCCCACAGCGCGACGCCCGGTGACGCCAGCCAGCGGTAAAAATCCTCGAACGCCTGCCGGTAGTTCCGGACCGTGTAGCGCGACAACCGGCGCTCGCCGGCCAAAAACCCTTCGAACGGCGCCCACCACTCCGCCACCACCTCCGGCGGCACCTCGGGCAATCCGGGCCGGCGGCCCGCCCCCGCCCCGTCCGCCCCGCCGTCTGCGTCCTTCGCCATCGCCGCGCGCCCCGGTCAGCTACTCTCCGCGCGCGCGCCCGCCGCCGTCGTCGCCCCCGCCGTCACGCGCGCCTCGACATCGCGCATCACCTGCGCGGCGTGCAGCCGCAGCGCCCCTTCGGGATCGAGTCCCTTCGCCCGCGCCGCCGCCGTCAGCTCGAACAACATTTTCCCCAGCGTCGCCGCGTCGAGTTGCTCGCCGAGCGCCCGCACCTGCGCGGTGTCGACCACCCCCTCCGCCGGCAGCTGCTTCTTCTCGATCTGCTTCCACACCGCCTCGGCGAACATCAGCGCCGGCAGCCGCGGCGGCAGCTCCTTGAAAATCCCCGTCGCCACCGGCCCGTGCTTCTTCTCCGTCGCCTTGATCTCCTCCCACTTCGCGATCACCTGCTCCGACGTATCCAGTTTTCCGGTGCCGAAGACATGCGGGTGCCGGCGCACCAGCTTGTCGTTGATGTCCCGCGCCACGTCGTCGAAGGCAAACTCCCCGCGCTCCGCCGCGATCTGCGCGTGGAACACCACCTGGATCAGCACGTCGCCCAGCTCCTCGCGCATGTGCGGGTAGTCGCCGCGGTCGATCGTGTCGATCAGCTCGCTCACCTCGTCGATCAGGCAGCGCACGAGCGACGCGTGCGTCTGCTCCTGGTCCCACGGACAGCCGTCCGGCGCCCGCAGCCGGGCCATCGTCGCCTTCAGATCTTCGATCGCGCTCATGCGCCGGAAGAGAACCGCGCGCCCGCCCGAACACACTAAAAATCCCGCGCCGCACTCTGGTCTGGTTTTCGCGCCTCCCGTGTATTTCGTGGTCCCCTTCATGTCCGACAAACTCACCGAGATCATGGCCTGGAAGCGGCGCGAGATCGCCCCGCTGCTGCGCGACGTCCCGGAGCGCGAGCTCGTCCGTGCCGACGCCTCGCTCCCGCGCCCGCCCTCCTTCGCCACCGCCCTCCGCCGCGCCGACGGCGCGCTCGCCGTGATCTCCGAGATCAAACGCCGCTCGCCCTCCGCCGGCGACATTCGCGCCGGCGCCTCGTCCCTCGATCAGGCCAAGCGCTACCAGGCCGCCGGCGCCGACTGCATCTCCGTCCTCACCGACCACAAATTCTTCGGCGGCACCCTCGACGACCTCCGCGGCGTCACCGCGTTTTTCCAGTCGGCCCCGCCCGCCGTCCCCTGCCTGCGCAAGGATTTCATGGTCCATCCGCTGCAGGTCCTCGAAGCCCGCGAAGCCGGCGCCAGCGCCATCCTCATCATCGTCCGCGCCCTGACCGACGAGGAAATCAAAACCCTCCACGGCGCCGCCACCGCCGCCGGCCTCGACGCCCTCTTCGAGATCCACAATGAGCCGGAGCTCGACCGTGCCGTCGCCCACGGCGCCCGCATCATCGGCGTCAACAACCGCGACCTCGCGATCTTCAAGACCGACCTCGGCCTCAGCGAGCGCCTCATCCCGCGCTTCCCCCGCGACGTCATCCCCGTGAGCGAGAGCGGCATCTTCACCGCCGCCGACGCCGCGCGCGTCCGCCGCTGCGGCGCCCAAGCCATCCTCGTCGGCGAAGCCCTGATGCGCGCCGACGATCCCGCCGCGCTCATCGCCGAATTCCGCGCCGCCTGAACCCGAATCCACCCGCACTTCCCGCCTCGTTTCTCTCTCTTTTCCGCTGCCATGACCCAACGCCCGATCACCGCCTTCCAGAAACTCGGCGGCCTCTATTTTTTGCCGCGCACGCTGCAGAAAATCCGCCTCCACGCCCGCGGCGAGCTCCACCCCGAGCACCACGAATTCCTCGGCAAAGGCTTCGACGGCCGCCTCTGCCACTTCCTCGGCATCGGCTACGAGGCCCTGAAGACCCGCACGCTCGCCGGCGGCACCGACGACGAGATCCTCGCTTGGATTCTCGAGCAGCGCGGCCGCCCGATCACCGACGTCGACGCCCTCATCTGGAACGGCTTCGCCTCCAAGCGCGGCTGGCGCGACGACGCCACGCCCACCCTCGAGCGCCAACGCGCCGAGAGCGGTCTCGCCCACCGCACCGACCTCCAGACGTTTTTCGACTACTACGAGGTCGACGAAGGCCGCGCCCCCCGCTGACCCGTCCGCACGGTCCCCGGCTCCGGCCCACGCGCCCCTCGCAGTCCGCCTGGCCCATCGCCCTTCGCCCCGTCCCTCGATGCCGCTCTCCCCGACCGCAACCCGTGATCTGCTCGCCACGCTCGGGCACACCCCGAAGCGTTTCCTCGGGCAGAACTTCCTCGTCGACGGCAACATTGTCCGCAAATCCCTCGAACTCGCCGAAGTCCGCGCCGGCGACCGGGTGGTCGAGGTCGGCCCCGGCCTCGGCACGCTGACGACCGCGCTCCTCGAAGCCGGCGCCGAAGTCTGGGCCGTCGAGAAAGACCGCGGCCTCCACGCCCACCTCGAGGCCACGCTCGCTCCGCGTTTCCCGGCGACGTTTCACCTCCTCGAGGGCGACGCCGTCGAGCATCCGCTCGCCGCCTTCCCGTCCGCTCCCGCCGCCGCCGGCGACTTCAAGATCGTCGCCAATCTACCCTACGCCATCGCCACGCCGTGGCTCGACGAGGTGCTCGCCGGCCCCTTGCCCGTGCGCCTCGTGCTCATGTTGCAACAGGAGGCCGCCCAACGCTACGCCGCCCAGCCCGGCTCCAAGTCCTTCGGCGCCATCTCCGTCTTCCTCCAGGCCGCCTACGAGATCGCCCCCGGCCACAAGGTCGCCGCCGCCTGTTTCCATCCTCGCCCCGACGTCGAGTCGCACCTGCTCCACCTCGTCCGCCGCACCCAGCCCGTCGTCTTTCCCGCGGCGTTCAAGGCCCTCGTCCGCGGCTGCTTTCAGCAACGCCGCAAACAGATCGGCGCCCTCCTCCGCGCCCGCGTCCCCGCCGGCCTCCCCGGCTGGCGGGAACTTCTCGCCGCCCACGGTCTCTCAGAGCAGAGCCGCCCGGAGGAGATTCCGATTCCCTGCTGGATCGCGCTCTGCCGCGCCTTGCCAGCCTTGGCTTGAAAGCCGGGTCGCCGCGGCTAGTTATTTCACCCCATTTCCATGTTCCGCCCCACGCTTGCGCTCGTCCTCGCCCTGATCGCCGCCGTCGTCCCCGCCTCCGCCCAATCGCTCCACGGCAAGGTGCAGGGCAAAACCTACCTCTCCCCCACCGGGCTCTTCACGGTCCGCATCCCCGTGCTCCCCGAGCTCGGCGGCGACATCACCGACACGCCCAACGTCGTCACCTTCCAGGACGACTTCAACGTCTACATCAGCATCGCCGCCTTCCCCCAGGATGCCACCCAACGCTGGGAAAACTCCACCCGCGGCACCAAGGACTACCTCATTTACTTCTTCAGCAACTTCGTCCTCGCCGACTTCAAGCAGGCCTTCCCCGGCGTGCAGATCGAGAGCGCCAAATACGTCCCCGGCACCATGGACGGCTCGCTGCTCACCTACCTCCTGATTCCCGGCGGCACCATGTTTCCCGAGCGCGTCGCCCAGATCGCCGCCGATCGCGTCCCCGTCGCCAAGCGCGGCAATTTTCTCTTCGTCCGCAACAGCCACGTCTTTGTCGTCAGCATCGAACTCGCCGAACGCGTCATCGAGGGCAAAACCTACGCCAAGACCACCGCCGAGGAAGACGACCTGCTCCGCACCCGCCTGATCGACGCGGTCAACCGCATCACCTTCGCGACGCCCCCGGCGGCCGAGAAGAAATGAGCCCGCCGCGGCGTCCACGGGCACGCCGCCTCCTGGCCGTCGGGCTGCTCGCCGCCGTCGCGTTCCTCGGCGGCTGCGTCTACCTCCGCCTGCTCGAGCTCAAGCTCCAGCTCGGCCGCTTCGACGAACATTTCACTCTCCACACGACCGACGGCCTCGCGCTCGCGTGCCTCCGGCCCGTGCTGCGCCCGGACGACGTCCGCTGGCTCGGCATCAAACCGGAGTCTGTTCGCCAAATCGGCCCGGCCGCGCACTGGCGCATCCGCTGGGTGAAACAACTCCCGCCGGGCGAAACCGAAGCCGTCGACTACGACATCGTCGTCGATCTCACCTTCACCGCAGACCGCCTGTCCCGCCTCTCGATTCCCGAGCGCTACTTCGCCGTCATGCCCAAGGAATTTCTCGTCGGCGTCATCAAGAGCCTCGGTCGCGGCCGCATCGATACCGGCGGGAAACGCGTCGACGCCAGCGTCACCTCCGCCGCGGTCGCCGCCACCCGCCCGCGCCTGCCCGCGCTGCACCGCCTCCTCGGTCGCCCCACCGAAACCAGGACCGACGGCCCGCACACGACCGTCCGTTATCGATACGTCCCCGCCACCCAGGAACCCGCCGCCGGCATCTTCGACATGCACCTGACCTTCGACACCGCCACCGGCGAGTTGCGCCGTTGGCAGGGCTTTACCCCCGTGGGTCGGATCGGCTTCGATTTCCCCGCCACCACGCCATGAGCGACTTCGCCCTTCGTCCCGCCACCGCCGCCGACCTGCCCGCCATCGTCGCGATCTACAACAGCACCATCGCCGGCCGCATGGTCACCGCCGACCTCGAACCCGTCACGGTCGAAGCCCGCCGCCCGTGGTTCGACGCCCACCAGACCCCGCAACGCCCGATCTGGGTCCTGGCCGACGCCGCCGGCACCGTCGTCGCTTGGCTGAGCTTCGATACGTTCTATCCCCGCGCCGCCTACGACGGCACCGCGATGATCGCCCTCTACGTCGCCGAGTCCCACCGCCGCCTCGGCCTCGGCCGGCGGTTGCTGCTCGCCGCGCTCGACGGCGCGCCGGCGCTCGGCCTGCACACGCTGCTCGGATACATTTTCGGCCACAATGCCCCGAGCCTGCGCCTCTTCGAGACCCACGGCTTCGCCCGTTGGGCGCACCTGCCGCGCGTCGCCGTGCTCGACGGCCTCGAACGCGACCTCATCATCGTCGGTCGCCGCCTTGCGCCCTGACGCCGCCGGCTATCCTGCCCTTCGCCCGCCCCCCCGCCACCACCCGTTCCCATGATTCACCGCCTCGCCGCCACCCTCGTCCTCGCCCTCGTCTCGTCGGCCTCGATCGCCGCCGCCGAGCGCCCCTTCGGCCTCGTCATCCACGGCGGTGCCGGCGTCATCGAGCGCGCGTCGCTGACACCCGAACGCGAGGCCGAGTATCGCGCCAAACTCACCGAAGCCCGCGACGCCGGCTACGCCATCCTCGAACGCGGCGGCCCCGCCCTCGATGCCGTCGTCGCCGCGATCAAGATTCTCGAAGACTCTCCCCTCTTCAACGCCGGCAAGGGCGCCGTCTTCACCGCCGACGGCACCTGCGAGCTCGATGCCTCCATCATGGACGGCCGCACCCAGGCGGCCGGGGCGGTCGCCGGGGTGAAACGGATCAAGAACCCCATCACCCTCGCCCGCGCCGTCATGGAGAAATCCGAGCACGTCATGCTGACGGGCGACGGCGCCGAGCGCTTCGCCCAGCAGCAAGGTTTCGAGTTCGTGCCCAACGACTACTTCTACACGACCCACCGTCGCGAACAACTGGAGCGCGCGCAGCAACGCGAGGCCGCCAAGAAAACCAAGAAAACGGCGCATACCGCCTCCCCCGCCGATCTCGCCTTCGATCGCTCCGCCAAATACGGCACCGTCGGCTGCGCCGCCCTCGACCGCCAGGGCAACCTCGCCGCCGGCACCTCGACCGGCGGCATGACCAACAAGAAGTTCGGCCGCGTCGGCGACGCCCCCATCATCGGCGCCGGCACCTATGCCCACAACGCCACCTGCGCCGTCAGCGCCACCGGCTGGGGCGAGTTCTTCATTCGGGTCGGTGTCGCCCGCGACATTGCCGCCCAGATGGACTACAAGGGCGCCTCCCTCGAGACCGCCGCCGCCGCGACCATTGCCAAAGTCGGCGCCCTCGGGGGCGACGGCGGCGTCGTGGCCATCGACCGCCATGGCAACGTCGCCATGCCCTTCAATTCCCCCGGCATGTATCGGGGATTCCGCCTCTCGACCGGCACCGGCGCCATCGAGATTTTCCGACCGTAGGCGCTCGCGGCGACCTTCCCGCCGCCCGCCGCAGTCCGGCCTCGGGTAGTCGCAAACCCTTGGGCCCCGGGGAGCAGCAGGTTGTTACCGTTTAGCCAGGGTTGGCACACCCGGCTGCGACATATTTTCCCGCCGAAAGGCGGCCCCCGCGCATCCCTCCCTCGTGGTGGTCCGTATATCCGCTTGGAACGGTTTCAGCTCCCCCCCGGGAACAACCCACGCCGCAGCTCCTCTAACCCGAACGAGGTTCTTCACATGCCCAACAAAGCCAAGTCGCTCCGCCCTTCCTCTTATTCGGACGACGCCGTCGCCGTCGTCCACGCCCCCGCCGCCCTCACCCCGCAACCGATGGACGCACCGCCGTCCTTTCTCGAGAAAAACGACCGCAGTGCCCCCGAGGCCCCGATCCCCCACGGTGAGCGCAGCAACCTGCAGCTCTACCTGCAGGAGATCGGCAAGACTCCTCTCCTGACCATCGAGGAGGAGATCCAACTGGCCCGCCGGATCCGCCGCGGCGACAAGGCCGCCCGCGATCACATGATCAGCGCCAACCTGCGCTTGGTCGTGAAGATCGCGATGGATTACAAGGACTTCGGTCTGCCGCTGCTCGACCTCATCAGCGAGGGCAACATCGGCCTGATCAAGGCCGTCGAGCGCTTCGACCCCCGCAAGGGCGGCAAGCTCTCCACCTACGCCGCCTGGTGGATCAAGCAGTCGATCAAGCGGGCGCTCGCGAACCAGAGCAAAACCATCCGCCTGCCCGTCCACCTTGTGGACAAGATCTCCAAAATGCGCCGCACCGCCATGGCGCTCACGGAGCAACTGGGCCGCGAACCGACGGATGAGGAGTTGGCCATCGAGCTTCAGATCCCGACGTCCAAAGTCGCCCACCTGAAATCCGTCAGCGTGCGGCCCGCGTCGCTCGACGCCCCGATCGGGGAGGACGGCGACTCGTCCACCTTCGGCGAAATCGTCGGGGATGAAAACGCCGTCAGCCCGTTCGACGGCCTCCGCGAGAAAAACCTCAACTCGGACCTCAGTCACATGGTCAACTCCCTCGACGCCCGCGAAGCCGAGATCATCAAGCTGCGCTTCGGTCTCGAGGGCCGCGACGAGCTCACGCTCGAAGAGGTCGGCAAGAAATTCAACGTGACCCGCGAACGTATCCGCCAACTCGAATACCTCGCGCTCATGAAGATGCGCAAGGCCATGGCGCAGAACGAAGCCGTCCGCTCCGCCGAGGAGGTCGAGGAAGAAAACCGCAACCGCGAGCGCATGGCGGTCATCCGCGAATTCATGGAGAGCAAGGCGCGTCGTCCCGCCAAAGCGGATCGCAACTGATTGCCGGCGGCTTCCGCCGCTCCCCTCCACTCGAGCCGGCCCCGCCGTGGGCCGGCTTTTTCGTCTCCGCCCGGTCGTCGACCGCCGGCCTCCGGCTGCCGCCCGCGTTATGCCAGACGCCCGGCAAGATTCTGTTTGCCCCGGCCGGCCGGGTCGCGTTTTGACTTTCGGGCAATAGGGTTCGTCCGGACTCCGTTGCACCTCGCGCAACCATGTCCCTGCTCCCTTTTTCCAGCCAGCTCATCGCCGACGTCGGAATCTCCCTCGGTGATGAAGGCAAAGGCCGGCTCATCCCCGAAGTCGCCGACGAACTCCGCGGCACCGCCCACCCCGTGTCGGTCGTGCTCAAGGTCAACGGCGGCGCCAATTCCGGGCACACCGCCGGCGGCATCAAACTCAACCTCCTCCCCGCCGGCGTCGTCGTCCGCGATGCCGCCCACCTCTGCATCGGCAGCGGCGTCGTCGCCGATCCGCGCAAGATCTGGTGGGAGACCAAACCGCTCGAGAAAAAGGGCCACGCCATTCTCTCCCGCCTGCTCGTCGACGAGCGCACGCTGGTCTCCGATCTCACCCACCGCCTGCTCGACCTCGCGTGGGAGGACTACCGCGTCAACGTCCTCGCCGAGGAGCCCCGCGGCTCCACCGGCCGCGGCATCACCCCCGCCTATCTCGACGAAGTCGGCCAGCAGCAGATCACGTTCTCGGACTTTCTCGCCGGCCCCAATTACTTCGCCCGCAAACTCGCCCAGCGCGCCGACCGCGCCTGCCGCACGATCCAGCACGTCTGCCGCGTCGGCGAGGCCGCCTGGTCAGCCTTCTTCGACAAGCTCACCGCCGCCGAGCTGCGCGCCAACGCCGAAGCCATCGAACTCGGCGTCTTCACCAAGGACGAATTCGATTTCACCCGCTTCCGCGGCGCCGCGCCGTTCACGCTGAACCTCGAGGCGCTCACCGCGACTTACTGGGCCGCCGGCACCGCCCTCGCCCGCAACATCGGCGAGGTGCGCGAGCTCATTCTCCGCGAGATCCACGCCGGCCGCACCGTGATCGGCGAGTTCGGCCAGGCCTACTGGCTCGACAAGCGCCACGGCTTCTCGCCCAACGTCACCGCCTCCCACACCTACACGCCCGAGTTTTTCGAGAGCGCGGGCATTCCCGTGCAGCGCATCCACACCTTCGGCGTCGCCAAGGCCTACGACACCAAGGTCGGCACCCACACGTTCCTCACGCAGATGGACGACGCCCATCCGCTCGCCGTGAAGCTGAAGCAGATCGAGTTCGGCACCAGCACCGGCCGCCAGCGCATGGTCGGCTGGTTCGACGCTGTGGAAAAGGGCGACGCCCTGCGCTACGGCGGCTTCCAGGACGTGATGATCAACAAGTCCGACGCCCTCACCCACAGCGGCGAGTGGCGCGGCGAACTGCTCCTTTGCGTCGCTTACGAGGACGCCGCCGGCAAGCGCTTCGCCCATGTCCCGCGCAACGAGGCCGTGCGCAAAACCCTGCGCCCCATCTACACGCGGCACGCGGGCTGGTCGGAGGACATTTCCCGGATCCGGCACTTCGCCGCGCTGCCGCCCGCCGCCCGGAGCTACGTCGCCGCGATGATGAAGAGCACGCTCGACGTCGCCTACGACGGCCACCGCTGGCCCGCCGACGACAAGCTGCCCAACCTGCGCTACCTCGGCGTGGGCCCCGAACCGTCCCAGATCATCAAAGACGTGCCCGCCACCGCCGAGCTCGTGCGGCTCGCGCCCTGAGTCAGTTGGAACGCGTCGCGGCGGCCGCCCGCGCGGGTCGCGGCCCGCGGGCAAACCGCCGTCCGTATCGGCCCCGTCACACGTAGGCGATCCACGCGCGCACCAGCGCCTCGAGGACGTCCTTCCGCGCCCGGATCTCCGCCAGCGTGCCCGCCGTCACGAGCGCCCGGTCCGGCCCGAGCCACCTCATCAAACCGCCCGGATCGGCGATCGTCATCACCGGCATCGGCGCCCGCACCTTCGCCCCGAGGTGAAAGATCAGCTGCAGCGTCGTTTCGGCCCGCAGGTGCACGGTCGCAAACGACTCCGTGGTGCGAAAGCCCGGCGCGTTCCATTTGATCTCCTCCGTGATCCCCGGCGCCGCGCCGACGACCAGCCGCCGGATCTCCGCGATCTCCGCCTGCAACGGATGGCTCAGGTTCGCGAGGAAAGCGTCCACCGCCGCGCCGCCGACGGCGGGCTTTGCCTGGGCCGGCGCCTTCTTCATGCGCGCACAGTCTTCGCCCGGCGCGCACCCCGCGTCGTCCCGGCGGCCGCCTGTCGCAGCGCGCGGATCTCCATTTTCTCCATCTCCAGCATCGCGCGCATCACGCGGCCCGCCCGCGCGCCGTCCGCCGTGTCGAACAACTCGAACAACACCGTCGGCACGATCTGCCACGACACCCCGAACTTGTCCGTCAGCCAGCCGCAGCGACTCGGTTGACCGCCGTCCGCCGTCAACCGCGCCCAGATGCGGTCGAGCTCCCGCTGCGTCGTGCAGCGCACCACGAACGAGACCGCCTCGTTGAACGTGAAACGCGGTCCGCCGTTGAGCGCGGTGAAACGCTGGCCGAACAACTCGAAGTCCACCGTCATCACCGCGCCCGCCGGTGCCGGCCCGCCCTCGGCGTAACGCAGCACCTTCAGGAGTTTCCCGTCCCCAAACACGGAAACATAGAACCGCGCAGCCTCCTCCGCGCTCCGGTCGAACCACAGGAACGGCGTGATTTTCTGGATCGAGGTCATGGCGCGGGTGCGGCCGACGCGTTTCGCGCTCACCGTTTTTTCTCCGGCCCCTCCCGCTGGCCCGAGCAAATTCTCCGCCCCTCGGGGAAACCCAGCTTCTCGTGCGTCTCGCGATCCGCGGCCGTCCGGCGGCGCCCGCGGGCCGTGCCGCGCGTCGTTCCGTCCCCCGCCGTCGCGAACATCAGGATCGCCGTCATGGACGGCTTCGGCGCCGGCACCCACGCGGCCTCAAACGCATCGGTCAACCCGCTCCGCCTGTCCGGCCCCACCTCGAGGTAGCCGCCCGGGTTCGGCACTTCCGTGCCGTCCGGCCCGAGCCTCACGCTCAGACCGGCACCGTCCGGCCGCAGGTCGACCTCCGCGCGCGCCACGCCCCCCGGCTTCGGCACGAACCACTGCCGGGGCAGCGCCGGCTCCGTGCAACCGCGGAGGAGATTCCGCCGGGACGCGCGCCGCATGCGGTTGAGGACCGGGTCGCGCTGGGCCGCCGCGGCCGGCCCGGTGGGGGTGGAATCGTTGCTCATGGGGAAACGTCGTGAGGTCGCCCGGGACGGTCCGCGCGGGCGGCCCGCAAACCCGGACTGCTGCTACCACGAACGGCACCGGCGTTTCCGGACACGGCCGCGGCATTTTCCCCGCGTGCCCCGCGGGCCCTTCCCACCGGACGGCGCCGGCAGGGTTCAGGCTGCCGGGGGCCGCCCGGCCACGCCGCGCAACACCGGGCTCACGCTCGCGACCGGCCGCACCTCCACCGTGAGTCCGATCGCCAGCCCCGGGCACTGCTTCGCGATCTCGGTCGCCTCATCGAGATCCGCCACCGTGAGGAAAAAATATCCGCCCACCACTTCGTGCGTCTCGGCAAAGGGCCCGTCCACCACGCGCGTGCCGCCCGGCCCGGAGACCACGCGCCCCTCGGGTCCGAGCGGCCGGCCGTGCTCGACCTGGCCGCGCGCCGCGAGCCCGTCATACCAGTCGTTCCATTGCTGCGTCAGCCGCGCCCGCCCCGCCTCGTCGAGGTGCGCATGCGCCTCGGGACCTGCGTTGCGAAACAACAGCATAAAGGCGGACGGTGCCGGGGCGGGCGGAGTGCTCATGGCGGAAACGTGGGGTCGGACGATTGCGACGCGCCGCCGGATGCCAAGGTCGGTTTTACGTCGCCGCATCGCCAGCCGACGCGCGCTCCTCCCGCGCCCGGCGGGCGCGGAAACCCACGGTCCGCCACCCCCGCGCGCCGGGCGGCGGCGGCCACCCGTTCACATCGTTCTCCGCAGCGCCTCGAGCCGCGCCCGCGCCGCCGGGTCGATCGCCCGCGGCAGCGCGCGCTCGATCAGCGCCTTCGCATCCGCCGGATGGCCATGCCGCCACAGCAACTCCGCGCCCTTCGCCGCCAATTCGCCGTCGTAGGGAAACAGCTTCACGCCGTGCTCGATCGCCCCGAGGTGTTCGCGGTCCGGCGTCATCGCGCTGGACGCCCAGACGTCGGCGATCTCGCGGTAGATCAGCGGCAGTTGCTGCGGCAGCCGCTGCGCGCGGAACAACGGCGCGAGCAGCGCCACCGTCGCCTCCAGGTTGTAGCGCGCCGCCGCCACACCGCCGCGGATGGACTCCGCCCGCAGGCGCGACAGCTCGAGGTATGCCCGCGGCCGCGGCACCGGCGTCGGCGCCGCGCCGACCGCTTCGAGATAGGTGCGCGCCCGCGCTGCGTCGCGCCGCTGCCGCGCCATCAACCCGAGCGAGGCCAGCAGCTCCAGATCGCGCTCCCCGCGCAGATAGGCCGTCACGAATTCCTGCCGCGCGGGCTCGTCCTGCCCCGTGAGTCGAAACGTCTCGCCCTTGATCCGGCCGATCTCCGCGTCCGTCGCGGCGCGCAGCGCCGGCTTCTCGCCGCTCCCGATCAGTCCCCCCTCCTTCGACTCGATCCGCTGCCCCTCGAACGTCCCGTTGTCCCAGTGCGCCCGGATGCGCAGCTCCATTTCCCGGAAATCAATGCCGAAGCACTCGCGGAAAAATTCCTCCGTCGGCGGCTGCGTCGCCGCGCGCGAAGCGAATTTCACGAAGCCCGGCCGGAACTTCCCCCCGGCCCCGTAAAGGCACAGGTGCACGAACGCCGCGCACTGCTGCCGCCAGCGGTAACCCGCCGCGTCCGAGTCGGGCGCCACGCCGCCGCGCTCCCGCGCATCGTAGCCCACCGCGAGCAACTCCGGCATTTTCAGCAGCGCCGTCGGGCGCTCCACCGCATACACCGTCGGCCACCGATAGACGCCCGTGCCGTAGTCCTCCCGCGCCTGCGGCCCGCCCGAGCCCGCCCGGTTCTGCAGCGACATGATCTCCATCTGGATTTCCGGCGTCACCACCACTTCCTCGATCTCGCGCGCAAACAGCCGCGGGCTGCCGATCTCGATCCACTTGTCCGAATATTCGATCGCGCCGTAAACCGTCGCCAGGCCCTCCGCCGCCCACGCCGGCAGCCGCGGCCGCATCTCGCTCAGCGAGAGCAGCACGTATTGCCGGGAAAACTCCGCCATCGTCAGCGCCGGCCGCTGTCCCGCCGCCACGTCGTCGGAAATCCGCGTCAGCCGTCCGTCCGGCCCCAGGGTCGTCACCTCCCGGTTCGGCGCAAACACCGTGCGCCGCTCGTAGTCCACCACGATCGCCGCGATCTCCACGTCGCGCACCATGCTCACGTTCCGGATCCGCCGGGCCTCGTCCTTCGCCTCCGCGATGAACCGCTGGTAGTGCCCGCCCTTGCCGCAAAGCACCACCATCACCGGCTGCTCCGCCCGGATCAGCATGGTCGGCGCGACCACCGCCAGCATCGCCTGGAACCGGCCCAGGTCGCGCGCGAATTCCCGCGTCGTGCCCGCCGGCGCGTTGGACAGGATCTCGACGTTGCCCACCCGCAGGTAGTCCCACGCCTCGCGCGGCGGCAACGGACGCGTCTCGAACACCTGGAACTCCGGCAGCCGCACCACTTCCTGCAACGCCGCCGACTCCGCCGCGCCGCCGACCGCGACGGCGCCCGCCGCCAGCCCGGCGGCCGGGACAAACCGGCGGAAGATCGACGCGAAACGGAAACGGCAGCGGAGGGACATGGCAAATTGGGCGTCGAGTGAGTGCGCCGCGCGCCGGCGACTCCATCGCATTTTCCCCCGGATTTCCGGTAGACGCCGCGCCCTCCCGTCACCAACTCCGCTTGGTCTTTGCGCCCTTGCCCGGCCCGGCCGCGAGGCGTCACGGTGGTGCCTCGCCATGACCAAGCCCGCCTGTCCCGCCTGCACGCTCGAAGACGTCCTCAGCCATCCCGATCGCTGGGAGTGCGCGACCTGCGGCCACGAATGGCCCAAGGCCCCCGAGCCCGAGGCCGCCCGCGTCGTCAAAGACGCCCACGGCAACGTCCTCGCCGACGGCGACTCCGTCGTCCTCATCAAAGACCTCAAGCTCCGCGGCGGCTCCGGCGTCCTCAAGGGCGGCGCCAAGGCCAAGAACATCCGCCTCGTCGACGGCGACCACGAGATCGATTGCAAGATCGACGGCGTCGCGCTCGCGCTCAAAGCCTGCTTCGTGAAAAAGGCCTGAGCGGTCGCCGCGGCAAGCATGCGCGCGCCACGGGCCGCGCCGCCCGCGCCGTCCGCGCCACTCGCGCCGCGCAGGGTGCCCGGCGCTCCGGCTGATTTTCCCCGCCCGGCCGAATCCGGCGCATCGACTCCTGCCACACGGTTGTCATTCGCGTCTGCTACGCTCCGCCGCATGCCCAAAACCACCGCCGCCTTGCCCGGCCTCCGCCTGCCCCCCGCCCCCGGCTCCATCGCCAAGGGCAGCACGCTGAAAGACCTGCTCGACGCGCCCGCGATCGATTGCCTCGCCCACAATGTCGCGCTCGCCTGGCCGGAGTTCCCCGCCGCGGCCTTCCGCCGCACCGCGCACACCGGCCTTGCCCCGCTCGGGATCATGCAACGCGGCGCGCACCTCGCCGGCGCCCTCCGCGCCCACCTGCCCGCCCGCTACTCCGCCGCCGTCGACGTGCTCCTGCGCTCGCTCACGCCCCCGCTCGCCGCGACGAGCGACTTCGGCCTCGGCGGCTTCTTCTACCTGCCGCACGTCTGCTTCGTCGCCACCTACGGCCTCGATCCGGCGCACAACGCCGGCCGCGACCCGTTCGACGCCTCGATGCGCGCGCAATACGAGCTCACCCGCCGCTTCAGCGCCGAGTTTTCCATCCGCGCCTTCCTCGCCCGGTGGCCCGACCGCACCTTCGCCCGGCTCGCCGCCTGGACGCGCGATCCCGATCCGCACGTCCGCCGGCTCTGCTCGGAGGGCCCCCGCCCCCGCCTGCCCTGGGCCTCCCGCCTGCCCGCACTCATCCGCGACCCCTCGCCGTCGCTGCCGTTGCTCGACGCGCTGAAAGACGACCCCGAACTCTACGTGCGCCGCAGCGTCGCCAATCACCTCGGCGACATCGCCAAGGATCACCCCGCCCTCGTTTTCGACCTCTGCACCCGGTGGCTCGACGGCGCGTCGCCCGAACGCCGCTGGCTGATCCGCCACGCCGTCCGCCACCCCGCCAAACACGGCGTCAAAGCCGCCCTGCGCCTCCGCCGCCTCGCCCGCTGAACGCGGGTCGGCGCCTCGCGCCGGCCGGATGCCGGCCGCACCGGGTGGCGCCGCCCCGCGCAGTTTGCGCTCGGCTTTCGCGCGAACCTAGGTCCACCTCGCGCCTCCAGCCCCCAGCGTCCCCCATGCTCCGCCTGCAACTCTTGGCGACAGTCGTCGCCGCCTTCGGTTGCGTCGCTCCTGCGCGTGCCCAATCGGCCGCGTTGACCGACGCTCCTCCCGTCAGCCTGCCCAGCCATACGGACGGCAACAGCCCGTTCTTCTGGTTCGGCGGCCGGCTCCACGCCTTCACCTCGATCGGATGGCCGCAACGCCTCAGCCGGGCCGACTCGCTCTTCGCCGCCTGGGAAACCGAGCGCGTCGACACCCGCGACTTCCGCAACCGCACGGTCTGGGTCGAATCCGCCCTCGTGGACGAGGAGGCCGTCGTCTGCGCCTGGTATCACCACGAACCCGGCGGCATGTATGAGGACAATCTCCTCACCGCCCCCAAGATCGGCGCCGCCGTGTCCTTCGACGGCGGCGCAACGCTGCTCGACCTCGGCATCATCCTCGAATCCGGCGACGAACCCGATCCCGCCGCGCGCAACGGTTTCTTCACCGGCGGGCACGGCGACTTCACCGTCGTCGCCGACCGCGATCGCCAGTTCCTGTATTTCTTCTTCACCAACTACGGCGGCGCGCGCGAATCCCAGGGTGTCTGCGTCGCGCGCCTCGCCTACGCCGATCGCCACGCGCCGCGCGGCAAGGTCCGCAAATTCTACCGCGGCGCGTGGAACGAGCCCGGCCTCGGCGGCGCCTGCACGCCGATTTTTCCCGTCACGCGCGACTGGTCGCACCCCGATCCGGAGGCCTTCTGGGGCCCCGCGGTGCATTGGAACACCCACCTCGGCCGCTGGGTGATGCTGCTCAACTCCGCCGGCGGCGAGCCCGGCTGGTCCCAGCAGGGCATTTACATCGCCTACGCCGCGGACCTCGCGAACCCTGCCGCGTGGTCCGCCCCCGCGCTGCTCCTCCCGCGCTCCGCCATCCCGTCCTGGTCGACGTTTTACCCGCAGGTCTGCGGCCTCGAGGAAGGCGGCACGGATTCCGTCGCCGGCGAGACCGCCCGGTTCTTCCTGCACGGCACCTCCGCCTGGGAGATCCGATTCAGCCGCCCGCCTGACCCGATCCCCCCGTCCGACCCCGCCGGCGAGACGCCGCCGGCCGCCACGCCGCCCCCGCGCACCACGCCCAAGCCCGTCGAGCGCAGCACGCCGGACCGCTGAGCCGCCCTCCGCGCCGCGCATCCCGGCCGCGCTCG
>JACCDX010971907.1_pt1 | contig 17244 bp, 25 predicted proteins | sample 7449681 | NCBI WGS metagenome assembly JACCDX01 (sample SAMN15323450, study PRJNA562643) | freshwater metagenome | isolation source: river surface water | place: USA:Blue River Watershed | collected 2017-08-18 | reverse complement strand
AGTTTTGCTTATCTTCTTCTGAAGCATTACCGAAATCAAGATCAGTTCTCTGCTTTAATTTTACTGAAGATTCACCTTTGAATAGTTCTTCAAAAGTAGCAAACATATATTTCTGCTCACCGTCTTTTGCCTGTTGAAAGCAAACGAAACAAGACGATTCATCCTGCTCTGATTCGTGAATAGAGTTAAGTCTATGAAGCGAATCCAGAGGATGCTCGTTGTTCAGGATAACCCTACGTTTACCTTTAGTCTGGCTCTTAATTTCAACCTGCTTGTCTGTCTTGAATCCATTCTTAAGAATATCCTCAACGACTTCGCTGGTTTTCTTATTATAGCTTTTCTGCATATAATTGCTCTGAGCATTCAGCATTTCAGCTGAAACCGAGCGAATATCATATTGCTTAAAGTGACCTGCTGCAGCATTCTTTTTTGAAAGGTCGTCAAGATTCTTATTCTGAAACATTTTGAACTTAAATTTACGTTCTCCACCACCGCTGCTTGTGCCACCTTTGCCAGCTGGTCTCATTGAGATCTCAACGTCCTTATTATAAGCACCATTGATATTCTCTTTACCTAAAACATCTGAATGATCGACCACACGGATCTCAGCAACTGGACCATAGGGGTTGAAAATATCCTCATAGATATTAGCACCACCAAATCCAGCTGTCTGATAATCCGTTAAGTCTAGATCACCGATTTTTAGGCTAGAAAGTTTTATTTCTCCTGCTGGCATATTATACCTTCATTAAATCTTTAAGATTTTCAGCAACAACGTCTTTAAACGTCGAGTCCAGAACACGAATACTCTTATTATATTCATTTCTCTCCATTTCATATTCATAATATGAAACAGGTGCCCAGAACTCTTCAACAGCGTCTGATATATTATTTGAAATATAATAGAACTTAATAAGAGGTAATTTAATAGTGCTCTCTGTTCCAATTATATAACTACTATTAGAAATGACAACATCATTACTTGTTTCAAATGTTCCTCTAAGATGCTGAAGAACAACTAGATTGGATTGTCCTGTGTTAGCAGCATTAACAAACTGACCGTTACCTGACTGTCTATCATTAAAGACAATTGTAACAATTTCGTCTTGTTTTAGTTGTTTGAACTGTTCGGCGACAGCATTCACCTGGTAACCACAAACTTTATTAGTGTTAGAACGCCAATCTAGCTGTGCTCTTTTGTACGCCATTACCTGATGGTTTGAATCATAGATTCTTTCGAAATAAGGTTTGGCATCTTCATTGAGGGCATTATACTCTGAGACAGTAATTGTCTCTTCAAGGGCATTCTCCCAGTTGTTACGATAATACATAATCTTTTGTTGGGCGTTGATGAACGAACCATATTTCTTATCAATGTATTCTTGGAATTCATTCTCTGCCATATACCATTCATAATATGGATCGACCATTTTATTGGTCAGGTAGAAAATCCAGCTTCTATATGAATCGCTGTAATATCTGTTTGATAAATTATCGGCTCTTTCATTGCCAGATATTTCGTATGGATAGAATACGTATGGGTTGGTTGACACCTTCTCCATAAGAGCAACTCTTTTGGTGATATCAACTGCCTGATTATTGGCATACGTAATAATAGGGAATTTTTCGAAATACTTCTCTGCCATCTTACATCTCGTAGTTGTTTCTGTTCCAGAGCTGAATCTCTTTTAGCATAACGGTAAGATTCACGACTGTTGGTGCTCCGCTCTTAAAGAACGATGGCATACCAGCCCCAGTATAATCTGCCTGAACAGAAATAATAGCACATGGCTTCAGCTTCAACATGTATTTATCAGGTTTGAACTGAACCGTGGCAATGTTAGGATAGCCCAGGAGAAGGCCATTATTCTCTAAAGTCGGTAATGACGCTTTCTTAAATGCATTGACAATATCTCTAAGCTCATCAGAATCCCTTTGGTTTGAAGCAGCAAGAGTCCAGGATAAAGTATGTTCCTTATAGGTAGGTCTCTTATACATCATAAACATCATTGGGTTAATAGCTTTACCCTGAGAAATCTGAGCATATGTGAGGCCAGCAGAAACACCAGCTCCAAGAGCACCGCTGGTCATCGCTGAGCCAATTGCACCTGCCATGCCTGTTGCTGAAATCTCTGCCCAATCGCTTGTAGTAACATCATTAATTCTTCTTGGAAGAGGTAACTTAATTGACATGCCTCCCTGAGCGCTAGGGCCATTATTAACCTGCATGCTTGCATCATAGGGAACGAATCCAATCTGAGTATAAAACTCACGCCCGCTCTGGATCAGATCTGTCGGAAAACAACGAGACTGATATTGCTTCTGAGGTGGTGTAGGGAAATTCGTTCCAGCCATTATTATATCCTTGTTGAAGGCTAAATATTCTATGTTTATTTATTAGATAAGATGAGATGGCTACTTATAAAGGATTCTATAAACCACAAAATCCAGAGAAGTATAAGGGTAATCCAACCAATATTGAATATCGTTCTGGTTGGGAATTGAAACTTATGCAGCGTATGGATGCTGACCCTAATGTGATATGGTGGCAATCTGAGGAAACCATCATACCATATCGTTCACCTGTAGATAATCGTATTCACAGGTATTTCGTAGATATTACGGCTAGATGCAGAACTAGCGATGGCAGAACCAAAACCTTTTTGATAGAGGTAAAGCCAGCTTCTCAGTGTCAACCTCCGCCAATTATGGAGGGAAAGAAAACTAAGAAGTATGTGTCAGAGGTTATGAGATGGGGAGTTAATTCTGCCAAATGGAAAGCTGCCCGTGAATACTGTAAAGATCATGGGTATGAATTTATTATTATGACCGAGAAAGAGCTAGGAATCACCTATGGCCGATCAAAGAGAGTTTAAAAGTATTCTAAAATACGCTGGTCGAGAGGCGGCCAGAGAGGCTGACGATTGGTTTAGAGACACAGCCAAAAACGTCCGAGACAATAAGAAAGATCCTAGTAAACTATTCTCGGTTCGTCGCTCTCCGGCAGTTGGTGATATGTTCCTTTACGTATACGATCCAAAGACCAAAGACAAGCTACCGTTCTGGGACTCATATCCTCTTACTGTTATTGTTGATATAACACCAACAGGGTTCATGGGTCTGAACCTTCATTACCTACCACCAGTTGCCAGAGCCCAATTAATGGATGCTCTTATCGCTGTCAAGAACAACGATAAATATGATGAGTCTACAAAGGTTATGGTTTCATACAAACTATTGAAAGCATACACAAGCCAGTTTAAAGGGTTTGAGAGTTGCTTGAAGAGATATCTCTATAATCATGTTAGAAGCGGTTTTCATTATGTTCACCCAACTGATTGGGGTAAGGTTGTGATGCTTCCGTTGCAGAAATGGAATGTTAATACAAATAAACGATACGCTGGTTCACCACCTTACTAGGATAAGACATGTCAGGCTTTAACATAAACAAGTTTAAACAGAATGTCAGCGATTATGGCTATCTGTATACAAACGCCTTTGAAGTGCTTATTGCCACACCACAGGTTATCTTCAATGCTATCCTGGGACAGTCGAACTCGTCAGTTCCTACACAAAAGATTGCTGAGAATCTAAAACTTCGTATCGATCAAGTAAGAGCTCCTGGCATTAGCCTTATGACAACTGACGTTAATCGTTACGGTATCGGTGCAACTCAAAAATTTCCTATTAACGCCCAATTCCAAGAAATCAGCTTCTCTATTATTCTAGACGAATATGGCGAGATCTGGCAATATTGGTATCAGTGGCTAAGAGCTATTAACGATTTCGGTGGAACTGAATCAGAGCTTCCAAAATATCAAATGGAATATAAGGACAAATATTCAACTGTAATGCAGATCGTAATGTATGATCATTACGGCAATGCCATTCAGAAAATCAATCTATTTGAAGCGTTCCCAACTAACATTCGAGAAGTCCCGCTCGCATGGGGAGACAATCAGCTCGTTAAATTGAACATCGGAATTGCCTATACTAACTATACATTAGAAGGTTCATCTATCCAAAAACAACCAGCCCCTCCATCAAGAGGACCAGCAGGCGGAGAAAGAACAAGAACTAATATCTCACCTTAATAATTGGAGTATAATATGTCTTTACCTAAAATTGACCAACCGATCTATAATATTGAAGTTCCATCGATAAAGAAGAATTATCCATTCAGACCGTTTCTGGTTAAGGAAGAAAAGCTGATTCTGATGGCCAAAGAAGGCAAGTCAGAAACGGAGATCCTATCAGCTATCAAGCAGATTGTCAACAACTGTTCGTTAGACCCTAAATTTGATGTCAACAAGCTCGCTTTGTTTGACCTCGAATATATCTTCCTACGTCTCCGTGCCTTCTCAGTTGACAACAACGTAAAAGTTTCCTACAAAGATAATGAAGATAACAAGGTTTATGATTTTGATGTAAATCTAGATGACGTTAAGATGGTATTCCCTAAAGAGACTGATAACAAGATTGAGATAACCGATAAGTCGGGTATTATCATGAAGTATCCTTCAGCAGCCCTATATGACGACAAGGAATTCATGGCTCTTGATAAGGATTATATGTTTGAACTGATTCTTCGTTGTATAGATTCTATCTATTATGAAGACGAGGTTTTCTCAGCTCGTGATTACAAGAAGAAAGAACTATCAGACTTCCTTGAAAATCTGGACATCAAGACTTTCCAAAAAATTCAGAAATTCCTTCTGGCGGTCCCTCACATGGAGTATAAGATTAAGTATAAGAATGAAAAGGATCATGACCGAGAGATCGTTCTGACTTCGTTGAATGATTTTTTTACCTTATAATGGCGTATAATAGTCTTAACAATTATTATAAGACTATATTCTCTCTTATTCAACATCATAAATACTCATTAGCAGATATTGAAAATCTGATGCCATTTGAAAGAGATATCTACGTTGAAATGCTTCTGGCATACCTAAAGGAACTAGAAGAGGCTAAAAACAAATAATGGCTGAAGATCTACTAAATCAAAAGCCTGATCATATTCAGGCAATTAACAATATATCTAAGACTATGAGTCAAACTATGGGCAATTCTATGGGCGAGTTCCGTAGAACTGCCGATACACATAATAAGAACATTCTTAGAATTGTTAAAGATTTGGGTAGCTCTATTCTAACCCAGAAGAAACAAATCGCTGGGTTATCTGAGTCTATTGAAGAAGTAGCCGATTCTTCTAATAGAATAGCCAGCAAGATCGATCAGATGAATAACCATCTGATGGAGTCTCTGAACGTCCAGCAGGAAATGCTGGCGCAAATGAAGAACGTATTCGGCGGTATTGATTCGCTGAATAACAACTGGAATCAATTCACAAACGCTACAAATAACACTTCTATCTTTGGTGGTATATTCGAGTCTCTTAAGAACATTGCCAAGAGTCCTCTTGTAATGGGTGGTTTGGCTGCAGTTGGGACTAATGCAGCCTTTAATATGGCTTCGGATAAGGTTGTACCTGATACAAATTATACTGCCGAAGAGAAGAGTGCTAAGGTTTCTGCCGAGAAGTATTTGGGTCGTCAGTTAGGCGATCAAGAATGGAAAGAACTCGTTAAAGCCACACACGCTGAAGCTGGTCAAAAGAATCAGACCGAAGTTGCTATGGTTATGGCAACTATGCTTAACCGTGCACGTGACTCTAATAAATCTGTTAGTGATATTCTTAGAGAAAAGAATCAGTTTCAGTCTGTAACTGGAACTGCTGCTGATGGACATAGTGCCAGCAGAAACTTCACACAGGGTCCAGGCGAACAGCGTGCTAATCAGATTTATGGCGCCGCTGTTAATATTCTTAACAATGTTGATAAGAAACAGAAATACTTTACTGCTGGTTCAGCGGCTGCTTATGGCGCAGGAACTGACATTGGTTATAGAAATAGAATGCTTGCCAATGGTGGTTCTATGGTTGGAGCTTCTGTATTCAATACAGCTGCCCCGCAAGTAACAGGTTCAGTAACTGCTGCCCCACAAGAGCCTGTTGAAAAAACTCCACCAGCACCAACGACTGGTAAATCTTCATCGGACGCTACACCATCATCAGTACCTCCTGCTGTAACACCAGCACAAGCGCCTGCTGCTCCTGCACAGGCAACGCCAGAAAGAAAACCAGAAGGTCATGGTGGTATTATTTCAGGAACTGCTGAGAAACAAGGTGGTCCTGGTAATGACGAAAAGGGAAAATTAGGAACTGTTAATCCTGGTATCCTTGGTAAGTTTAAAGAGATTCAATCTCAGGCAGGAACACCATTAACTGTTTCTTCTGGCTTTAGAGATCCAGCTCATAACGCTCGTGTTGGTGGCGCTAAAAACTCTGCGCATACCAGAGGAAATGCTGTTGACGTTAATTTCGGCGGTGGTGTACCGGAAACATTAAAGCTAATTGATATTGCTTCTAAAGCTGGTATCGGTGGTATTGGTGTTTATCGTCCTGGCGTTCTACATTTTGATACTGAAGGCAAACGTGCATGGGGACCAGATTATCATAGAGGCAGTGTACCTAGTTGGGCTGAAGGAGCTATTGCTAAACATCTAGGAACTCCTGGGTCAACTACAACTCCAGATTCTGGAGGTGGTGGTCAAACAACTCCTGATGCCACTAAAGCTGGAGGAGGAGAATCTGGAGGCGGTGGAGAATCAGGTGGTGCAACTCCTGCAGGACCAAGTCAATCAGAGCAGGACGGCGAGCAGCTAATGAAAATGTATATGGGTGGTGCTGCTGGAGGTATGGGCGGATTAGGTGGCCTGACTGGGCTCATGGGTAACATGGGCGGAGGTATGGGTGGAATGGGCGGCATGGTTGGCGGACTTATGGGTAGCGTTGCTCCTATGATTGAAAATATGATGCCAAAAATGCCTAATATCCCAGCACCACAACCTATTATGCCACCAGAAAGACCTGTGCCTGTTGAGACTCCTGCTGTTAGTGCTGCAGCTAATACTATTGAACAAAATGCTCTACAGAATCAAATTGACGACTATAATCAGAAGCAACAAGCAGCTGAAGTTAATAAGAAGTCAGATGAGATTAAAGAACGTCTTGATGGTATTAGACAGGATCAAGGAGCATCAATTCCTGGTGTTGATTATAACGGACCACACGATCAAGAAGTTATTTCTAAATGGGCTGAACGTCTCGGATTCGGTGGATCTTACTTTAAAGAATTTGACAAGATCAAAATATTCTAATAAAAAAGGGAGCTCAAGGCTCCCTTTTCTTTTGGTTAGTCTACGAGACTTTCAAAGTATTTCACGGCTTCGTCCTCACCTTCATCGGTTTCTCCCGAATAATTTGGCGCATGAGTTGCCTTGAACTTCGGAGCAGTATCTTCATCCTGCCACGGAGCTTCTTCTTCAACCTTCGCAGCAGCACGCTTCTGAGCAGCAGGTTCACCGAGAACCTTAGTCAGACGAGCCTGAAGCTCTTCATAAGTCTTGAAGTTAGTTTCCGACAAGAAAGCCTGCAGAGAATGCTCGGACTTCCAGATTTCTTCTAGCTTCTCATCATCCTTCAACAGCGGACCAGTCTTATCGAACTCAGACTTATCGTAATTGCGATAACCTTCGACCTGACGGATCTTCAGCTTGAAGTTAGCACCAGCCCACAGATCAAACGGGTTGATTGCTTCCTCATCAGCGAACTGAGGATTCATAGATTCTTCGAGCTTGTCGAATATCTTCTTACCATACTTAAACAGGAAAACCTTACCCTCATTAGCAGGATTACCCGGATCGCTCACAACATAGATATTGCTGATGAAGTGAAGACGACGCTTCTGCTTACGAACGATATCCTTATTGGCTTCAATGCCAGAATTCCACAGCTTCGAATTATATTCCGAAACAGGATCCTGCTTGCCAATAGTTGTTAGGGAGTTTTCAATATACCAGCCGCCTGGACCCTGGAAGCCGTGATCGAACATACGAACAAACGGAACATCCTCGTTCTGGGGAGACGGAAGGAAACGGATAATAGCCATACCGTTGCCAGCCTTATCGACTGTAGCTGTCCAGAAACGCTCGTCCGGACCAGACTTAGCACCAGTATCTTTCATTTTGGAAAGTTCAGCAGTAAGATTCTCTAGGGACTTCTTACCCGAGGCTGCTTTGAGAGACTTAAAATCTACCATGTATATTCTCCTTGTATTACGATGTATAACAATTGTATGGGCTTCGTATAACGCCCAATATATTTAGTCTACCCCTGTTCGCTCATAAAGTCAAGCAAAATATTTTTTAGCTTATCTTTATCATATTTTATAAATGGGGTATATTTCACGATCCTTGTTCTAAGTTCATCCCAGATAGGATCGTACTCAAATCTTTCGTCCCATTGTTTCACTGCATGCGTGAGCTCAGCAAAGATACAAAGGGACTCGAGACTGATTCGGTTAGCAAGAAACAATCTAATAGCAGCAGGGTGATGATCGCCTTTAGGCTCTTCGATGATCTTCTTTAGATCGCTCTTGAAATTATATGTTAATGATTGCTGACGTTTCTGCCAGTCAGTGTAGGTTACTTGAGCAGATTCAGAATAAGCGAGATCACGTATCCACAGCTTCGGATTGTCACTAAGGTTAGCAATAAGAAACTCGTGTACGTTCTTAACCTTCGCAAGTTTCTCGAAAAAGAGTTTGTCTTTTCGCTTGTTGAAGGATTCAGCTTTTAGTCCTGTCTTACCGTTATACTTGATATAGTCATAGTTTGGTTTTGTAAAATGGTTCTTTATCGCAACATATTCTTTATAAGCATCAAACGCTGATATAGCCATTTACCTTTTCATCCATAAATGTCATAAACTTCACATAAAGACCCTTCTCACGCCCATAGGCTTCAATCTCCCATGGTTGCTCCCAATAGTCCATTTCCTCATGGGCGTATCGCTCGCCCTGCCAACGGACCATTCTAGACGGTCTGAAAATATCTCGCATCTCTCCCTTAGCATATTGCTTCACATGCACCATCTCATGCGCGAGTGCGAGGAGTGTCTCTTTCTTGTTCAGACGGGCATCAAGAGTGATCATGAAATCTCTCTTGCGATCGCTCTCGTCGATCCAATCACAATAGGCGTAGTCGTTGCTGCCTCTTTTGAATTTCTTAAAATTTAAGGTTACAAATACCTTAGGGTATAGTTTCGGTCCTAGGAGATATTCTCCATAGAACATAGCAGCAGCTTTGGCCGTTCTCAGGGATATATGATTTGGCTTACCTGATGTTTCTATGAGCATCACAACCTCCCTAAAAGGTTAGAACATAATATTTATATCGGGAGCCTTGCACCCTTTTTGAGAATATTCAGATTTTCTGCCTCGAACTGAATCTTTGATCGCATGACTGGATCCTTCTTAATCCAGTAGGCAGCGGTCTCAATCTCTAGGTTATTCTTCTGGCACCAGAAAATCACAGCGTCAATATACTCGATATTTTTAGTCCGGCAGAGCTTTTCTACCTCTTCTACGAAATTTGAGCCTTTAAGCATTCTGTCTCTTCTTCCTTCAATTCGGCTATACGCTCTTCAAAATAGTTAATAACCCTGAATACTTCCTGACGATCCCCATAAACCTTTAATCTACTCAACTCCAGTTCCAATGCCCATCTAACAGCGTATGCGTGAGAATAAGAATAGGAAGGAGTGTTTTTCATAGAAAGGTCTCCGTAGGTGTGTTCCACCAAAAGATGATTGAGTATCTGGGTTTTTCTTTCACAGTATTAACGCCATGATACACTTCCCTTCCATTGAAGAGAGTGAGCTTACCAGGCCGTGGTTTTATAACCATATCGTCGGTAAAGAACTCTCCGCCCTGAAAGTCGTCGTTCAGGTAAAGCATACTCGTATAGTTTGTATCGCCTGCTCGAGCATCCGTATGGATATGCCTTACAGAATGAATACCGACGGGCCAATACTGCAACTGAGTCCATCGATGATCGAGTTTGATATTCACTCGTTCTTCGAGGTAACCCTTTACATAATCAATGATTGGCTCGTCGATATTTATAAGTCTGGTAGAGAAGCTAATTGGATCCATGCCAGACTCAAGACGCTCGTTATAGACCTCATCTATTAGGCGGATATACTTATCGCATTCTTCTTTTGAAATAACATTGTCAAAGATATGCATGTTACCTCCATTGTAAGGCTGCGATTAGAAAACCTACGAAAAAGACTAAAGTCATTTCACGATACGGATAGTCGTGCCACCACGATCATGCTTCACTAAGTTGTAAAGAAAAGCAGCGTCATCAGGGTGTAGGCGAACACAGCCATGAGAGGCAGGACGACCAAGGTTTCTAATATGTGGAGTAGCGTGAATAGCATATCCTCCAGAGAAAAAGATCGAATGGGGCATTGGCGCATTGTCGAACTTCTTTGAATAGTGCATAGGTTGCAGGGAATAGGGACGGAAAGTCCCCGTCGGAGTATTATAACCCTTACGGGCAGTAGAAACAGGAAACTGATATGAACCTTCATCAGTATCAACCTGCATCATCTGATGGGTCTTACTGATAGTAATATCAGTCTGACCAAAGGCAGCGGTGGAGAAAAACATGGAGGTAATCACAAGAACAACACCAAAGAACATCAACAAAACTCCTATTATGTTAGCGACTCTATCCGTTACCATTAGTTATTCATATTCCACATATTGGCTTCGCCAATAGCATCACGATATTCTTTAACCTTAGCATTGACCCAGTTTTCAAACTCAGGATCAGCACGAATATGTTCGTCCAGTTGCTTCGCTGTCATCTGATCAGACATAAAGCACTCCCAGAGGAGTTGATAGTTGTCGGACATTACAGATACCCCAGAATAGCACCGAGAGGAAACACAAAGATACCAGCAATACGAACAATCATCTTAGCTGTAACAGGATTGTCTATAGAATGCCAGAGTGACATAATATTCAATACCCATCCAGCGAGCATTACAACCCAAATGCTGATAATTGTGAGATAGTAAGCAAGACCAGGTTCATCTTTATAAGCCATTATACACCTTTATTTTCAAAGACAAGATTAATAACCACACGAGCATTAGTCTTTCTCGGCGGTACGCTCGTATGTAGACGTCGAGAGTTAAACATCACACCACTATTTCTCTTAGGTGAAAACCTTTGACCTATTGTAACTGTGCCTTTAAAGTCCTCCGGCATCTCCTCGAAAAATAGAGTATCTCCATCAGATTCATTAACATAATAAATGAGAGATGTTGTATCCTTATCAGCTTGATCGGCATGCGGAACATTATGAAAGTTCTCAGGATACCCTTGATTGCGATTAATCAAATTTGCTTTAGCACGGATAAGATTATCCATACTATATTCTTTAGGAAGCAATTCTATAATAGGAAGGACAAACTGGTCATGATAGTACGAGTTTACTATACCTCCTGCATAGAAACCATGGGTAAACTGCGGAGTATCCTGTGTAAGAGATGTTTTAAACTGCTGACCGTATGCAGTAAATGGTGTATAATACCAGGCAAAGAAAGCACCGAGAAGAGTCTCTTCGATCTTATCAGCGAGATCTTCTGGTAACATGTTTTCGTATAGGATCATAATACACCCTGTTGTAATGGAGGCCCCTGAAGGATTCGAACCCTCGACCCACGGAGTAGAAATCCGTTGCTCTATCCAGCTGAGCTAAGGAGCCATTATTACTATAATACCCTATTTATGACCAGAAGTAAAGGGGCATTTAATCTTAGCACGTTCTTCTGCTCTTTTTACTAGAGAGAAAGTCTTTCGCCAACCTCGAAAACTGATAGAGGAAGGCATTATCTTTCTCTGCATCTCTTCATTAGAGATAAGATGATTATGTATCTTAACTTTCTTTTCAGTAAGAGGAACAAACTGAACTAGAGGCTCACCGATAGGTATCGTTATAGTAGCCTGTTGTTTCTTAAACGCTAGGAACACGTTAACATTGCTGTTCATGTTAAAATTAATAGAGCCAGGTATAATCCTAGCATCAACGTTCTCAAGCGACCATTCAGTACCAAATGTAACGAACGGTATATCATCTGATTCAATCAACCATGGAGAACTCAACTTGAAAAGATGATAGTCCTTGAACCCAGGATGGAAATTAACATCATCAACAAACGTCGTAGGAGCAGGGCCATTAGTATAATGATAGGAATAATCCTTTTCATTAGACTCTATTCTAAAGTCTGCCCAGGACTCTATAATAAATCCTCTTTTATATAGATCAAGAAAGCCAGGACATGTTCTGACACTTCTACGGGAAGTATTCTTGATCGATCCGAACTCTGTACTATATGAATGTTTGGTTCTTGGAACCTGATCCATCCACTTAGGCATAGACTTATAGGATTCAATAATCGGAGTAGCTTTAAAGGCTCCTACGTTATTAGTGAAAGCATCTATGTGGACCACAGGCCTTTTGAAAAAGAACATAATATACTCCAATGAAAATGCGGACTTTTCTGTTTCTAGGCAAGCCGCCAGCCCAATGAGATTACGCTACTAGAGCGAACTCAAAAGATGCACGATTATCGTTGGCACCTATATTTTGCCTTTGGTCTCCTTACGACCTTACTGAATCCTGTCGAACCTGTTCGCCCCCATCAAAGATACACAGTCGCTTCCCTTTTCTACAGACACATGGATTTGCGAAACCCCTCCGTTGTCTGTCTCCCTTCAACGGTGCTATCCACTAATCCTGGACACCCTTGAAGTATTGGGCTATGTATCTATGGTGGAGGCGGTGAGAACTACCCCATCAAAGATACATAGTTGCAGGTAAAAGGCAACTGCATAATCGGGTGTGTATATCCTTTTTCATCCACTTCCGATCTATGTATCTATGGTGGAGGCGGTGGGAATCGCACCCACGTCCAAGAAACCTATACTTCGTCTCTCAACGACCTCGGCAAACCTTATTTATATACTCTTCTATCTTTTCAGAATCAGCTTTTACAGCAACTATAAAATCTTGTAACTCAGGAACATATAAAAGCTCTTTTACCTTAACCTGTCCAGCATATATATTTTCGATATCATCGAGCACCTTTCGATTTAAAGTCATATCACAGGTTAATATATACAACTCATTATAGATCTCGTCGATATAGACCTCAACTTTATATCTTGATGTGTATAGTTCAAGAATATTATATATGTCTATCGGGTTTATGTCAATATCGTTTATTTTCTTTAAACGCTGTTTTCTTACGAAATATACTCCCTCAGGTTTTACATCTAACACATCTTCCATCAAAACCTTATTACCGTTTTTCATAGTAACTTCGAATTTATCCTTTAGATCTATAGAATGATATTTCTCTATAGGATTACCAAGAAAACGAGGATTGAATGATTCTATATTGTCTTTGTTTAGCTTAGAAATAAACAAAGGACCACAGGTTTCTGTAGATCCGAATGCGCTGGATACTTGTTTTATTTTGCCATCTTTTATAGGCTCAATCCATTTAGGACTAATAAACGTAAGAATAATAAACTCAAGATCTTTTAGACCTTCGTTCTGGTTTATTCTAGATATAAGAGAATCAACTATCCCACCATGGGCGCTCGTGAACTTAGTAATATTATATTTCTTACAGTTTTGATATAATCTATCTGACGTATCTCCATTTGGTGCAAAAAGAGAAACGAAATACGTGTTCTTACATATATGAAGGGATGGTAACTGAAAAATAGATATAGAACCTCCGTGATTTAAAGAGGATACATTCAATACATTATCTGTTTTTTTATAACCTAAATCTTCCCAGTTTACCGAGCAAAGCTCATATAATGTTTTATGAGTATGTTCTACTTGTTTAGGTACGCCTGTGGTCCCACTCGTCTGTAATAAAATAATAGGATCATCCGGCTCAGCTAGAACAGGAGTTACATTTTTTGATCTAAACTTATTTGAGTTTAGCTTCCAAAACCTATAATCATATCCAATAGAAACATTAGCTTTGTTTCTATAATAGTTCATTGATACTGAAAACTTAGGATGTTCTGCTAATGAAGACCAATAAATCAGAAAATCTAAAGGTAGAAAGGCATTAACTTTAGGTCCGGATAACTCTTTATCTACAGTTGCTTTATAGAGTGTAACATATCGTAGTCCTAACTCAAAAGAAGCAAACATAATAGCAGTATAGTGTATATCTGTATGCTCAATAGCAATACCGATCTTGTCGCCTTTCTTAGCTCCATTGAATAATAGAAACTCTTTCCAATAATCAATAAACTCACATAGATCTTTTTTACTATATGAGTCTATACCATTATCGTATACGCTAAAAAACTCAGCGTCTTCTCTGATCCAGTTTCTTGTTATTGTTTTCATAAAGGAGCGAATACTTTATTTTTACCATCTACTGTTAGCGACACTGCTCCGACATAGCCGCATCTTTTTGTTCCTGGAACTGCGAACTCGCCTTTACCACGCCAGTGAAATGCAGGAGCATCACACTCACCGCCATTAATACTACCCAACGTAACATCCATCACCTTTGTTGTCTTACAGTGAACTCTATGAGAATCTTTGTGACTCTTTTCGCAAGTAATATCCTCAGCAAAGGCTAAAGATGGGAACAATAGAAAGATAGGTAATAGTTTCTTCATTCAATTGACCCTTCAAAGTCAGGGATTGATGGGCCAGAAATACCTCCTGGCCCATGCGAGTGTTGTTTACCAGTTACATGGATGTGCTGTCTTATCTCGAAGAATACATTCACCATACTTGAGCTCGTCTTTGAGTTCAGCACAATTAGCCAAACCAAGAAAGGAGAACACCATTAGTATGAGATAAATGTTTGACTTCTTCATAGCACAGCCTTTAGTGTTTCGTACGTGCCAACCAATTGTCCATCACGATAAATCCATACTTTGTTCTCATCCAAACCAGATGCACGAACAAACGCCATCATTGTTGAATAGAATGCAAAGTATTTAGCAGCCTCACCAGTCTTAGCCTTGATATAATCCATCGCCAATTCCGAATCATTATTCCAAAGCGGACCAATCACAACCCAATTAGACACGACGTTTCCTTTCTTAGAGATCCTTAGTATTCTTCTCGAGAGCCTTGTAGAGAATTTCTACAGTATCACCGTTATACACGGACTTAGTGGCAATCGAATCAACACAGACAGTCTTGATTGAAGTCTGTTGCTTATCAGCAGGTTCATCATAGCTGACGGTCATCACTGAACCCTTAGAGTTAATCCAGGTCTCAACAACCTTGATGCCCTGTCCATGACCACGAACCAGAACAACAAACTCGCCCTGCTGGAGAACCTTTTCGACCAACTCACGAGCACCACAGCCATTAACTTCAACAGGCTTAGTAACCTCGTTCATATGGTCCATAGGGTTGACAGGATTAGTCAACTCAGCAGGACGACGTGGCGGCTCAGGAATAGGAGCAGCCATAGCAGCACTAACGCCAATGGCAAGCATACCAACAATACCAACATTAGATAACATCTTAAATCCACTCATTTCACTTCTCCTTAGTTTACGACTCGTAGAAGAATCGTGTTTTCATTAATTCGGTAAGCAAGCGGTTTCTCAGTTTTGAGCTCATCCATGATTTTCCGCAATACAATTTTACCACCCTCGAGCGTGCGTTTGATATACTCTTCAGGTTTCCTCCCTGTAGAACGAGATTGAGAGTTTTTCTCGTCATAGTTCGTAATGCTCGTGCCCTTAACTTGAAGACCCGCACGGTCAAGTGCACGAAAGACGGTGAGAGTTTTGTATTTCGTATTAAACGTCCACAGTTCTGATGCTCCGATAATCTTTTCCGGAGAGACCGATGCAATCTTGTAAGTTGCATCTTCTTTTTGCCATTTAAGGCTTTTGATTTTCTTTTCGACTGAGACAACTCTCGGTTTACGTGCCGTACGAACTTTCTTCGTATTGGAAGCATATCGTTCTCCATCTTCAATCATCATATTGAAGAACTTGATGATACGCTCGAAGTCTTTCTTCTTACAATGAGCATAAGCCTCAATGAGATCACCAGACTTAAAGTCATAGGCTTCAATAACCTCTTCGAGCCTCGGAGCAATCTTTTCTACAATACGAGTTAGGTACTGGGCAGGGATCTGTGTTTTCTGAAGCCAATCATAGAATGACTCAGGAGTAGCCAGATCAATGTTATCGTCAATAAACCCTTCTACTTCCCCACCAAACTCGCTCGCCTTCTCGCGCATGCGGTCTTGAATAGAGATAACTGGCTTAGAATCTTCTGTTGTCGTTTCAACCTTAATAGTTGAAAGAAGCTCTTTTAATTTCTCTTCAACAAACACTCTCGGATTTTCAGGAAGCTCATAACCTTTAGTGAGCATACGACAAATCCAGGCCATAGTTGTAGGAGTGGCTGAATCGGAAAGGCTCTTAATCTTTTTAGCTTCAGCAACACGACCAGTGTTCTTTAGATAGTCCATGATATACTCACGAGCCTCTGAATTAGAAGCCATGTAGTTATACCAATTAAGAGCATTCACATAATCTATTTTTGTCAGAGGCTTTGTGAAGATCGGTTCATCACCGAGATGCTTCTTATTCACAATATATGCTTCTGACTTTGTAACACGAATGACCTTCGGCTTACGTTTAACTAATGCCGGACGACGAGCCATTACGTTCTCCTTTTCAATCTTATAATATATTATACCCTATTTTTCACAAGATGTCAAGCTCTTTTTTATCTTAAAGCACTTTGTAACTGATTGTTTTGACAGTAACTTTATCAGCATTTGCTTTCGGAGGCACGAATGTAAGGCTCTTTGACTTAGGAACACCCAGAAGCAGAACACTGAAGATATGAGTAGTATTCTGATACTTGGTACGATGTTCACCATCCAGCCAGTTAATCTTACCAACAAACTGATTATTAATCTTCAGACGAATAGTGTATTTGTCAGGATTGTCGATTGTATCAAGTGTAAAGTCAACCAGTAGCGCCTGATGATTGAAGAAGTCATCTGGTAGATCAATAGTAACGGGCTGATCATAAACATCAGCGTTTACCTGAACAACCTGAGCCTTAGTCTGCATTAGTGGACGACGAGCAGTTTCTAATGGCTTACCTTCGCTGCTGGGAACATAGGTAATATTAGTAACACCCTCAATGATCTCCTGATTCGACATAGTGAATGTTGAACCATCAACGTCAAAGAATGTATATGTCTGCTTACCCCAGTCACCTTTAGGATCGGGTTGT
>JACCDX010080470.1_pt1 | contig 17244 bp, 23 predicted proteins | sample 7449681 | NCBI WGS metagenome assembly JACCDX01 (sample SAMN15323450, study PRJNA562643) | freshwater metagenome | isolation source: river surface water | place: USA:Blue River Watershed | collected 2017-08-18 | reverse complement strand
GGTGGTGAAGATTTGTTCGCTCACTTCTCAGCTATTCAAGGTAACGGTTTCAAAAGCTTGAAAGAGAACCAAAAGGTTAGCTTTGAAGTAACAACTGGCCCTAAGGGCAAGCAAGCTTCAAACATCAACCCACTATAATTCGGTTGATCGTTAAACAAAAACCCGACTTAGGTCGGGTTTTTTGTTGCCTATTTTTATTGCCTATCTGTGAATGGGTGGTTGGTTTATATCCAACCTAATGCGCCCAAGATAGTTCCGACCAATAGCAATAACAAAATATGTATCTTGGTTTTCCAGATCAATAACACCGTGATGGCAGTACATAACCACAAAGCCCAATCAGTAGAAAACTGACTGTTACTGGAACTGATGATCCAACTGGTTGCCAAAATAGCTCCAATTACTATGGGCGCTAGACCTTGCTTAAACGCCAAGACATAGGCGCTGTGTTGATTGGCTTGCACCCATTTCGCAGTCGAGTAAGTGAGTAAAGAGCTGGGCAACATCACTCCTACCATGGCTAAGACCATCCCAATCGTGCCCCATAAATATTGAGCATACAAACCTACTGCTGAGTTAATGCCAATATGCCAACCCATCATGGCAATCACTAAGATATTAGGTCCTGGTGCTGATTGAGCAATAGCAATGGATGCAGAGAACTGTGCTTCAGTCATCCAGCCATTTTGATTCACCAAATGACGATGCATCTCCGGTATGACGGTCACCGCTCCACCGACTGCCATCAATGACACAGCCATGAAGTGCAAAAAGACAATGCCCCAATCACCCCAAGAAAAACTCAACATGACTTCACCCGTCGATAAGTCATATAAATAGAAAAGACTCCTAAAGTGAGCAAGACGTAGACCAAAGGAATTTTTACAAGTGCCACCAAGATAAAACACATGGCTGCCAAACCAATCGATGGCCAATACCCCAGTGGATGTTTTTTAAGCGCACTTGCAAGCTTGAGAGATGTGCCTGCAATTAAACCGGCAGCCACGGCGCCCATACCCCTGATCGCTCCATTGATGACTGGATACTCACCGAGATTCAAATAAAGGATGGCAATCAGCACCAGGGCTAACATCGGAAAAACCAACATGCCAGCAATGGCGACCAAAGCACCTGACAAACCAAAGTATCTAGCGCCAAAGATGATCGCCAAATTAATCACGTTAGGACCTGGTAGCACTTGAGCAACCGCCCACTCTTCCAAAAATTCTTCTTTGCTATACCAGCGTTTTTTCTCAACCAACTCTCGTTGAGCGACTGGTAGTACGCCACCAAACCCTTGCAGTGCCAACCAGGTGAAAGCCCAGAATATTTCGGTTTTGGATTGAGGATGTTGCTTCATGGACTTATTTTATCTTGTGACATTTCTGACTCTTGAAATGCTCATAAAAAAAGAGCGTCTAGAAACGCTCTTTTTTAAATTTGTTGATACTTTGGTTATTTTTCCTGCAAGCTTAGAGTCTTCACTTGCTCAGAAGCAGGCTTGACTGGACGACCTTGGAAATAAACATTCACTTGAGATAGGCCATTTGTTAAGACTGTGAATGGCGCCTTACCAGTGAAGGTGTGATTAGCGCCAGCATCAATCGTTTGCATGGTTGATTTACCTGAGGCGTCAATCACACAGACTGTCTGCTTGCTTTTAGTCACAACATAAACAAAGTTACCTGGTTTAGTTGGATCAGATACTGTGACACTCGTTGGGGTAGGATCAGCTTTAGGACATGCTGCATCAACAACTGCAGCAGTAGCTGCCGATGGTGTTGCAGACGCGGCCGTTGCTTCAGGCTTTGCTTCCTCAATCACTGGCTCCCCAGTCACTTCTGCTTTAGGTGGCTGAGGAGTTGGGCTAAACAATTCAATGATGTTGTCTTTGGTGATATATAAACCCACCAACACCAAAGCAACTAGGACCAATGCGCCAACACGCTTGCCTGACTCAATTCTCGCTTGTTGAGACTTGCCCGAATCGCCAGATTTAATATTTTCTAAATTAACCTTCTCTTGAATTGGTAAAGTTTTCTGAATAGGTGCAGGTGGCACATCATCTGGTAAGTCTTGTACTGGAGCTTCCACTTCTTCAACTGGGGTATCAAATACCAAGTCTTTTTGCTTAACAGCATCACCATCAGGATGAACTAGCACACGCGCTTCATCTAGCTCTAATAGCTTGGCAATTTTCTTAGCCACAGTTACTTTGTGAGCTTCAGAATAGAAACTGCTCACACCACCTTCTTCTAATTCAATGATGTGCTTCTTTGACAAACAAGCCTTGTGCGCCAAATCCTCTGGCTTGTAGCGCATTTTTTCGCGCGCAGCTTTAAGTACCTTGCCCTGGATTTCAGGAAGGATTTCTAGTTTATTTTTTGAACCTGCTGCCATTTTGTCTCCAAGGCAATCTTTATAAGTAATAACGTTACTTTAGCATTGATTTAAATTCTTATAAGAAACAGTTGGTTATCCATAAGAATTACTATAAAACCTTCACTAAAGCCAGAAAACGAACCAAATCTTGCAAAGAATCAGCCTGCATTTTTTCCATGACCCTCGATTTATGCACCTTGATGGTGGCGTCCGTTGTGCCCAAACGAACAGCAATATCTTTGTTCATAAGACCATCAACCAAAAGCGCACACACTTGTTTCTCACGAGGGGTCAGAGACTCATACCGCTGAGTCACAGTCATACTTTGAACCGTGACCTTAAAAACTTCTTTATCTTTTTCTACTGCTGAGGCAACTGCTTTTAATAAGTCATCTAAGTTAAATGGCTTAAATAAGAAATCTATCGCGCCCTGCTTCATGGCAGTCACAATCTCATGCGGCATCGACTCGCCAGAAATAAAGATGATGGGGGTATTTCTACCCAACTGATTCAACTGTTTTTGCAACTCCGTTCCTAGCATGGTCGGCATGCGCATATCTAAGAGTATCGCTGCAGGTGATACCGGAATTGATTCTTCAATAAAGTTTTCTGGGCGCTCAAACACACTCACGCTATAACCATAATTGATCAACATCCTTGAGAGAGAACTCCTCATGGATGGATCATCATCAATTACATAGATGTGTCCTAAATCGCTCAAAACTGTCTCAATTCCTTTGATTTAATTTGAATTTGATATTAGTTACATTTGTCATATTGGGCTATTAGCCTAAAGGCTAACACCTCATAAAGAAAAGGCAGCCATTGTGTGATGGCTGCCCTGATTGCTGTGTTGGTCAATTTAGTGCTGATCCGGTGTTACCTCTAAAGCGACTAGGAATCTTGAAACCATGTTGTAGGTGGCAATCACTCCTACTAACTCGACCAATTGAGTATTACCCAACTGATCTTGTAAACGCTTCATCAGAGATCGATCCACTTCAATTGATTTTGTCATTTGAATGGTGAGCTCCAATGCATCGCTTTCAAGTGGTGTGAATAAACCCTCTGGCATCACTTGTGACCCTAGCGTGCGCAAAGCATTCACTTGCGCCTCGGTGCCACCTGCCTTGATAAATATTGGTGAGTGATGCAAAAACTCATAATCAGCACGATTAAGAACTGCCACACCACACATGGCTAGTTCACGTAACTTTAAAGGCAAACTGAGGTGACTTCTCACCTCACCTAAAAAAGCATTCCAACCTCTTGAGAATGGCGTGCTGTGCAACAGCATGCGATCTAAATTAATTAGATCACCACCACGTCTCTCACGAATGGCTGCCACCAAATCCGCTGGCTCTTGCAAGTCCAGCGGTTGATATGGCACAAGGCGCTCTGTCATGACTTAGTTAGTTGCCTTGATGTTATTCGCTTTGATGAATACACCCCAAACGTCAATTTGTTTGTTCACAAACTCTTGGGCAGGCTTTGGACCCAACCCCATGATCTCAATACCTTGAGATTTCAAGCGAGTTGAGACGTCTGGATTTTTCAACGCCTTAGCCACTTCTTCATGCATGCGATTGATGATGGCAGGTGGTGTTTTTGCTGGAGCAATGATGGCCCACCAAGCTGGGGCTTCAAAATTCGGGTAACCACTCTCAGCAATTGTTGGCACATTTGGCATTTCTGGCGAACGTTTACTTGTTGTCACTGCTAAAGGCACAATGCCACCTGCTTCAACGTGAGGCTTGACCAAAAATAATGAGCCAATCGCTAATGGCACATGGCCAGCTAGAGCATCTTGCATCAATGGACCGCCGCCACGATAAGGCACATGTGTCCAATCAAACTTAGCATCTTTGGCCAATGAAGCTAAAGCCAAATGACCCAAGCTGCCTGTACCAATTGAGCCATAGCTATTTGGTTTTTTGGCTTTTGAATTGTCAATTAACTGTTTAAAACTAGTAATGCCAGAACTTTTGCTCGCAGTCAAAACCATCGGCGCAGTACCAATCATGGTCACAGTGGCCAAATCAGTTTTGGTGTTGTACGGCAATTTTTCAATCATGTTTTCGTTCACACCATGCGTGTCAAACACCACACCAAAGGTGTAACCATCTGGCTGAGCTTTAGCCACTGCTGCTGCACCAATAGAACCAGAAGCTCCGCCGATGTTTTCGACAATAACGTTTTGTTTTAATTGCGTTTGAAGTGTTGGCGCCAAAATTCTGGCTACTTGGTCAACGGATCCCCCTGGTGGGAATACAGCAATTAATTTAATAACTTTTTGTGTTGGCCAATCGTTGTTTTGAGCTTGAACCGCTCCAGAAATACACAAGGCTGAAATTAGCCCTGCTAATAGCTTAGCTTTCATATTGTCTCCTTTAATAGTGCCCGGCCTTTTTGGCTCTGTGACGACATAAATATCCCACACTCCTATAATGAATGCAATTAGAAAAAACACACCCAATAATGGAGACAAGCGCCATGCGCAAGAAAATAGTGGTTCTCGATGATTATGAGCACTCCTACGAAAAGCTATCTAATTGGTCAAACATCAAAGCTTTGGCAGATGTGGAGATCTTTAATGAGCCAATCTATGGCGAGAAGCTCCTAGCGACCCTTCAACAAGCTAATGCCCTAGTGCTAATGCGTGACCGCACACCACTACCGGCCAAGTTGATTGCAGAACTAACCCATCTTGAATATGTGGTTTTTACAGGCACGCGTAATTTGGCTTTGGACGCTGCCGCACTCAAACAAAGAAATATTCCGGTTAGCCATACGGAATGGGGCCCTTCTAAAGACAGCACGGCTGAACTCACTTGGGCGCTTATTTTGGGGCTACACAAACGTCTTGTAGAACAAAACCAATTACTTCATGCCAAGCAATGGCGCAATGATCATTCTTTGTTACCCGTTTTAAAGGGTCGCACTTTGGGCCTCATTGGTCTTGGTGAAATCGGTAGTCGAGTTGCCAAAGTTGCTTTGGCTTTTGGCATGAAAGTGGTGGTTTGGAGTCCTAATATGACATCTGAAAGAGCTGCGGCTGCTGGTGTAGAAGCTGCGCCTTTGGATGATCTATTAAAAACATCAGACATTGTTTCTTTACACATTGTGGCTGGACCAAGTACCAAAGGAATAATTAGCGCAGAAAAAATCGCTTTAATGAAACCAAGTGCTTTGCTCGTGAATACCTCACGCTCTACCTTGGTCGATACCCAAGCGTTGGTGAAGGCACTTGAAGAAAAACAAATAGGTGGCGCAGCGATTGATGTATTTGATACAGAGCCTCTGCCCCACGATCACCCCTTAAGAAATACGCCCAACACATTATTAACACCCCATTTAGGCTTTGTGGCACAACCCGTGTTTGAGAGCTTTACACAAGGTGTGGTTGAGTGTTTAGAGGCTTGGTTAAATGGCCAACCAGTTATCCGCCCTTTGCCTTGATTGCGGCAATCCTAGAAGAGCCCTCGATAAGGTATGCCCTTATTGTGGATCTTCAGAGATGCCAGAAGTTCCTAAAAAACTAGCTGGCATTTACACCCTCAATTTAGAACATCAACTTCCAACCGTTGATCAAGCAATTGAGAAATTTGACCGCGTATTAGAAGAGCTGTCTGATACTGCCATGAGAGTTGTGAAAGTGATCCATGGTTATGGCTCAGGTGGTAAAGGTGGTCGCATCAAAGAAGCTGTGCGCCAAGAATTAATCTATCAACGCCGCAGTCATTTGGTTGATTCTTTTTACGCTGGTGAAGACTTAATCCCTGGTAAAGAAACCTACCAAGAACTCATGAAACGTCATCCGACTTTAAAAAGTGTTTTAACCAAAGATATTTTTGGTAATGCAGGTATTACTTTGATTGTTTTAAAACGATGAGCACATCACAAACTTGCCCAAAATGTGGGACTACTTTTACCTGTGGCGTTGCCCAAGGCGAGACTCACTGCTGGTGTATGGAACTGCCACCGATCCCGAAAGAGATCACGGCAAAAATGGCAGGAATGTCCGAGGGTTGTTTATGCCCCAATTGCCTCAAAGAACTGGCTAAGGCAGCCAAGCTCATTCAAGAATAAGACTGTTGAGTCTCTATCGAGACTATTACTCAGAACGGCTGCACACCCATTCTCTGCGTTGCCACTCACCTGGTTTTTCAGCAAAAACCATCCAAATCACCAAACCGCTAATCACTGACCAAACTGGGTTAGAAATCAATGTTTTCATTTTTATTGCTCCTTGAGACTCTATTAAATACAGGGCTTAAGCCACATACTGTATAAATATACAGTATTTTATAAAAAAGTCAAAATATTTATTAAAAAGCTTAAAAATGGTCGGAAATGGCCAAATCGTCATTAGGTCAAACAATGGGTTTATCCTATTGCCTAAAGGAAATATGACGCATGACAACAACAGAAATGATCTTTGATGGCCTGGTCTGGCTCATCGGTGGTTTGGTAGTAATTTATATGAGCAAACGCTACTGGGTGATGTTCCGCCATCGCAACAATCCCTCTTCTGGCAGCTGCAATGATCAAAGTTCATGCTCATCTTGCCCCAGCAAAAAGCAATCAGCCAAGGAGCCCCTATGAAATCATCTTTAATCAATCAAGCATCTTGGCTAAAGCTAGCTCAGATTCTGATCGCTGCTGTCATTTTTACAGTATCTAGCGGTTCTTTCGCGCAGGCAGATGTACCTGAGAGTAAAAATTATCAAGGTATTCAGTACATCACTGGTGGCATTGGAAGTGAAGAATCTGAAGCCATGCTGGAATTGGGTAAAAAATGGCCCTTGGTATTGGAGTTCTCACAAGCACATCCACAAAGACCACTATGGGTCGCTGATGTGACTGTGAAAATCATCGATCAAAAGAAAAAAGTGGTGTTTGATGCCATGAGTGATGGCCCAATCTTGTTAGTAGATTTAGCCCCAGGCAACTATGAACTACAACTGTCATTTGAAGGCAAGCCACTCAAACGCACCGTGAAGATTGAAGAGAACAAGCCAGTCAAACTATCCATTACCTGGCCTATCTAAGTTTTATCACTGACCATGCGATCAGCTTTCATAGATAACCTCAAGGGCGTATCTTGCATCCTGATCATGCTTCATCATTTGGCTTTCTATGGACCCATGTCCGATGTTGCGATGGCGGTGATACCAGGTGTGATTGATTTTTTGTTTGTCTACGGCCGCATGGCTGTAGCGGTGTTTTTAGTGATTGGTGGCTTTTTAACTGGTCAAAAGCTGTTTGAACAAAATGTCTTTGCTCACAAGAGCGTGTTTCAGTTAATTTGGCATAAATACCAACGCCTCGTGATCCCCTACCTTGGCGCCATCCTTTTAGCCATTGTTTGCTCATTTGTCGCTAGTCGCTTGATGCAACATGCATCAATCTCAGCAACTCCAGAGCCGGAACAATTAATCAGCCACTTGTTCTTCTTACAAAACCTGCTCGGTTATGAATCTCTTTCCGCTGGTCTTTGGTATGTGGCCATGGATTTTCAGTTATTTGCTGTCACAGCATTGGCACTCTTCTTTATTGATAGCATTTTGCCAACACATTGGTCTTATCAACGCACGCAAGTAATCAGTGTGTTGGTTGTTATTTTGGTCACACTGGCATCGTTGTTTATTTTTAATTTGGATGACAGTTATGACGCCACTTTTTTGTATTTCTATGTGGCGTATGGTCTAGGCATTTTGTCTGCTCGCATCGCTCAAACAAAATCAAAAATGTTTTTGTTATTTTTGTTGTTAGATTTTTTGCTGTTTGCCTTGTATCTAGATTTCAGAGGACGCGTACTGATTTCTGGCGTCACGGCTGGTGTTCTGTGCTTAAGTTATCAAAGCCTATGGGCTAGCTCTAAGCTCTGGCTGAATCCACTGGCCAAAATTGGGCGCATGTCGTATTCAATATTTCTAGTTCACTTCCCAATTTCGTTGGTAGTGAGTGGCATCTGGACTCATTGGTATCCCAATGATCCTTGGATGAATGTGCTTGGCATGATCACCTCTGCCACACTCAGCCTGTTAGTAGCGATCCCTTTTTACACTTTTGTAGAAAAACGATAACCCGCAAAAAGTGAGGTCATTATTTTTTGTTTTCATTTGCTTATAAAAAATATAAACTCTTTTTCCAACAGCACAGAAGGAAAAAAAATGACCCCCATGATGTTTAACCGCGCCGAATATATCCGTGAACTAAGAACAAGTGGCCTAAGCCAAGAACAAGCAGAAACCATCTCAAGGGGTGTAGAAAAAATTAGGGACGATATGTATCAACTCACCACCAAAAAAGGTACACAAGAAAATATTTTCGATCACTGGCTTGTGTACCCTACCGTTCTTACCATCGCACCAATATTCATAATTGTTACGTCACTCGTAATGATGCATCGATAACTAGTCGACCCACCCCTGCTTCCACTCCAATCCATTGGTGAGATGTCGCCAATGGATTGTTTTTTGCCTCTTGGTCATAACAGCTTCAATCACCACCTGATCAATTGCTAGCAATTGATCATCAGGCTGAATGACCTTTACCACCAAGAAATGTTTTTCCTTATGTTGAGGATGCACGGCAGTCCACTTGGTGTGTAGCAGTTTTTTGGGATGTAAAGAGTTTTTCACATTAAGCAAGCAAATTTATCAATTGAATAACAACTAACTAATAAGGGATAAGATACTAAAAATGATGAAATCATTATTACAAGAAACCAAAGTTATTGCAGTCGTAGGTCTTTCTGACAAACCATTCAGACCCTCTTACGATGTGGCTAGCTATATGCAATCACAAGGCTACAGGATAGTTCCTGTTAATCCACTGCACTCAGAAATTTTGGGTGAAAAGTGTTATCCGAATTTAAAGAGCATTCCATTTCCAGTTGATATGGTGAACGTGTTCAGAAAATCTGAGGATTGCCTACCGATTGCTCAAGAAGCTGTGGCAATTGGCGCTAAGTCATTATGGTTACAACTGGGCGTAATCAATGTGGCGGCTATTAATCTTGCTAAAGAACATGGTTTAACCGCAGTTATGAATCAATGCCTAAAGATTGAACACATGATTCATGGGCATTAAAGCCTGACTCTGCAAAACATGTCGTTCTAGATTAAGCTAGGCATATGAAAAAAGATGCCAGCATTCAACCAAGCGACATTACCCCAAAAGAGGTCTTTGAACAGCGCCGCCAATGGATCAAATTAGCGGCAGCTGGCGCATTTGGCATAGCCAATGCCGAGTTCTTTGCTCGACAAGCCTTTGCACAAAGCAATAAGCTTGCTGCTACTGCCAACCCCAAGTATTTTCTAAGTGATAAGTTAACTAGCTATAAAGATATAACTAGCTATAACAACTTTTATGAGTTTGGCACCGATAAGTCAGAGCCTGCTCGTTATGCACAATCACTAAAAACTAAGCCATGGACCATCACTGTAGAAGGCTTAGTGAATAAGCCCAAAGTATGGGACATCGATAGCCTCATGAAACTATCTGGCTTAGAAGAACGGGTGTACCGTTTGCGCTGTGTTGAAGGATGGTCAATGGTGATACCGTGGATTGGATACTCATTAGCGCACCTGATCAAGGCCTCTGAACCTCAAGGATCGGCCAAGTATGTGGAGTTCATCAGCTTGGCAGACCCCAAACAAATGCCTGGCGTTAATAACCGTGTTTTAGATTGGCCTTATACCGAAGGCTTGCGTCTAGATGAAGCCATGAATGATTTAACACTTTTAACATTTGGTTTATATGGTGAAGTGTTACCCAAACAAAATGGCGCTCCTGTGCGTATTGTTGTACCTTGGAAGTATGGCTTCAAGAGTGCCAAGTCAATTGTGAAGATTCGTTTTACCGATAAAGAACCAGCCACTAGCTGGAAAGTATCAGCGCCTTATGAATATGGTTTTTACTCCAACGTGAACCCCAACGTGAATCATCCACGTTGGAGTCAGGCAACAGAACGGCGCATTGGTGCTGAAGGCGGCATCTTTGCCCCCAAGATCAAAACACTACCCTTCAATGGCTATGCTGATCAAGTGGCACACCTCTACAAAGACATGGACTTACGTAAGTACTACTAACCATGAATGCCTTCATCATTAGCCTAGGATTATTGCCACTACTAAGGCTGGTGATACTGGGATACCAAGATGACTTAACTGCCAACCCGATTGAGTTCATCACTCGCTCAACAGGCACTTGGGCCTTGGTATTTTTGTGCATCACCTTAGCAGTAACGCCCATCAGGCGAATCACCGGCATCACAGAGCTCTTACGCTATCGCCGCACATTCGGGCTAATGGTATTTTTCTACGCTTGCCTACATTTTTCAATTTGGTATTGGTTAGACCATAACTGGAGCACCTCTGAAATGATCAAGGATGTGATCAAACGTCCTTTCATCACCATGGGCTTTAGTGCATTCGTATTACTGGTGCCACTTGCACTCACCTCCAATGATTGGGCAGTGAGAAAACTTAAACGATCTTGGTCAAAACTGCACCGCTTGGTGTACCTGATTGCCGTCTTGGTCATACTGCATTACTTCTGGCATAAATCTGGCAAAAATGATTTCCAAACAGTTGGTATCTATGCCGCCATTATTTTTTCACTATTAGCCTATAGGTTGAAACGATGAAAATAACTCAACAGACAATCATATTTCTGCTTGGTGCACTGGTGAGTCATCTAGCTCATGCCAACCCGATGGCCACAGAGAAGGCCACACGCATTGGTCAACTCGAATGGGACATCCACGAAGTAACCATTGGTACCGTAAAGAGGTTCGCAGATGCCACAGGGTTTGTGAGCTCTGGAGAGAAAGAAGGCGGGAGCTTTATCTACGAAGCAGGCTGGACTAGAAAAGCCAACTGGACCTGGCGCACACCATTTGGTGTGCCAGCCAAAGATCAGGAGCCTGCCGTGCATCTCAACTTTTATGAAGCAAAAGCAATTTGTGCATTTTTTGGCAAAAGGCTACCGACCGACTCCGAATGGACCACCGCAGCTTTTACAGAGCAACGAACTACTCCTACACAGCCATTTATCAAAGGTAAAAAGTACACTTATGCCAACGGAGACACCCCCAAGCATTCGCATTGTTTGAATGGCTGTGCAGGTTTAAGGGGGGTCGCTCCAGCAGGCTCACTCTGGAGAGGCACCGGCCATGTGCCAGTGATGACAACCGAAGCAGGCGTCAATGGTCTTTACGATATGGGCGGCAATGTTTGGGAGTGGATTGATACCAAATCAGGTACAGAGCAAATCACACGCGGCGCATCTTGGTGGTATGGCCCAGAGAATCAACTAGAGTCTAATCTCGCTAGCAAACCAGCTGACACCAAAGTGGCTTATGTGGGCTTTCGGTGTGTGAGAGATATTAAATAACTAGTCTTTACTTTGACTTCAAATCATGAAAAGCCAAGACGGTCGGCAATAACTCTAAGTAATTAGAGATTGCATGGTCCCCGCCTTCTAAAACTAATTGCTGTGCACCTGGGTATTTAGCCACCATCTCTTGCCAATCCAATACTTCATCACCTTTGGCAGCAATCAAATAGTAATGATTAGGCTTGGTGATATTTTTTACATATAAGTCATTGAGTTCTTGGATGTACTCTGGCTTAAAGTGAAAAGCCTCATCACTGTGCCAAGCCTTTAACTCCCCAATATAGCTTTCTAAATCACGTGCAGGTTCAATCGCGGGATTTAATAGTGTTGTTTTTGCAGAAAAAAGTTCTGCCAAGTAAGTCGCGTAGTAACCACCCAAAGAAGAACCAATGATGGTGAGTTGTTCATAATCTTGCGCATTGATGTGCATCACCACCATCGCCATGGCTTCTTTGGGAGATGGTGGTAATTGTGGGCAATACCACTCCACATCAATACCCTCACCTTTTAAATCCAAAATGGCACGATGCGTGATCTTCGCCTTCATTGAAAATGGCGACGACCGAAATCCATGTAAATAAACGATTAAGTGCATAAAAAAGATTAGACTACATCCTCATAAGAAATATCAAAAATAATTAATTGTTCATGCCAAGCACACCCAATATCTGCCCTTGCCAAAATACCCAGTATGTCAATTGCTGTGGGGTTTATCACTCAGGCCAGAAAAAAGCTGAGAATGCTGAAAAACTCATGCGCTCCAGATACAGTGCCTATGTTTTAGAGCTAAAAGACTATTTATTAAAAACTTGGCATGACAGCACTCGCCCTACCGAAGCTTTATTTGATGGTCAAAAGACTCAATGGCTAGAACTTAAGGTGAAGAGCTTTGCAGAAAGTACCGATCACCTATCTGCCACTGTGGAATTTGTGGCTATTTACAAGATCAATGGCAAAGCACACCGCCTTCACGAGATTAGTCGCTTTGTGCGTGAAGGCGATCAGTGGTTTTATGTGGATGGTCAGTTTCCAGAGATAAAATAACAAATATGAACGAAGAAGAAATCCTCCAAAAGATGCGCGCCGTGTTTCAAGACTGCCAGAAGCTGGCTGTTCTCTTGGTGCAACAACATCCATCAACACATAAGGGCTTTGTGGCAGATATGCAATTTGCTAGCACCTATGGTTCTTTTTTAGGTGAGATCAAAGTGAATCATGGCATCGATCTTGAGAAAGATTCGATTGCGCAACGCTTGGTCGATGCCCTATCTAAGACTGATTCGCACACGATTGGTTTGATCCGCGAAGAAATTTACGCTGCACTCGATCAAATGCAAGCTGAGCAATACGCTAGCTATATTTTCTTAACGTGCTTCCCAAGTATTTATAAAGCGATGAGCGAAAGATAACGATTCAATCGCTCTCAATAAAGGATCTCCGCGGAGATCCTTTATTTTTTCCAACTAGTGGTGTCAGTTCTTCTTGAGTCAGTCCAATACTTCTGCATTTCTAAGAACAAGAATGAGGCAGACCAAGTGATCAATAACAAACCAGTTAAAGCTTCTACGCCAGTGAGATATCTGACGTAACCTTGAGCAACGATATCGCCATAACCAACAGTTGTGAATGTGATGAATGACAAGTACACGCAATCTAAGAATTGGCCAGCGATGAGTCCTTGGCCAATCAAATGCCCCATCCCCTCAATTTGCAAAGTGCAATAGTAGCCAATACCAAATAACCAAATCTCAACAATATGGGTTAAGAACAACACACCCACTCCCACCAATACTCTGAAACGAGGTGGCAAATGTGCGATTCTGGGTAATTTCTTATCCATCCAAAACAAGACTTCGTAGTGGATCAAAATTGCCAAAATGACTAGCAAGGTATTAAAGATGAATGCGAATGTTAGGTACATGTGGTTTTCTTAAAAATTAGCCAAGAGTATCAAGCAAAGAGGCTTTTATGCCAAATTTTCTAAATCTGTGCCAATTTGATACATACAGCAATCTTATTACTTGAGCTAGGTCAAATACTGCCTAGAAACCCGTATCTTAAAAGGTTGTTTCGATTAACAATTATTACTAGCTATCTATTTAACTAATCGGAGAGAATATCGTGAAAAAGACGCTTATGACTTTGGCTATCGCTGCCCTAGCAACTAGTGCATATGCAGATAATCATAACAACCCAGAAATGCTAAAAATCGCTACGAATGCTGGCTGTATGACTTGCCACCAAGTAGAGCCAAGAACAGACGGTAAGCTACCAATTGGTCCAGCATGGAAAGATGTTGCTAAGAAATACGTTGGCAAGAAAGATGCTGCAGCAGTGTTAACTAAAGAAGTGATGAACGGTACAAACCTTTATGACTCACACTGGAAAGGCAAAGTTAGCGGCGTTGCAATGCCACCTAACGCAGTTGCTATCAAAGAACCAGATGCTAAGAAATTAGTTGCTTGGATTTTGTCTTTGAAATAATCAACAAAGATTCCAACAAATGGCCAGTGATTCACTGGCCATTTTTGTTTGTGCGAATTGATATAGGTTAAATATATAAATTCAAGAAACTGACGCAGGTCAAAATCATTTTTTACATCTAGTTCTATTCTTTAAATGTCGATATGACAGTTATAGATAGAAAGTAAAAAAATGAAAAAGACGTTATTAAGCACATTAGTTTTAGCAACTTTAGGCATGGCATCAGCCGTAGCCACAGCTCAAGAAAACCCATGGATGGTGCGTGCTCGCGCAGTCAGTGTTGAGTGGGCCAACAAAGACACAGCTGGTGCAGCTGGTGTTTGGGCAAAAGACAAAACAATTCCAGAAGTAGATATCTCCTACTTCTTTACTAAAAATATTGCTGCTGAATTAGTTTTAACCTACCCACAAAAAGTGGATATTTATTCTGGGGCAAACAAACTTGGTCACGTAAATGCTTTACCGCCTAGCCTATTACTTCAATATCACTTCACTAATTTTGGTCAAGTAAAGCCATATGTTGGCGCCGGTATTAACTTAACTCACTTTGGTAGAAATGATAGCTATGGCGGTCCAGCAGTTGATAAATACAGCATTGGCTATGCAGCACAAGCAGGCGTTGACTACATGATTGATAAACACTGGGGCGTTAACTTAGATGTTAAGTATCTTCAAATTGGCACTAATGTTAGTGGCACTGGAGAACTAAGACTTAACCCAGTAACTGCTGGTGTTGGTGTTACATACAAGTTCTGATTTATCTAGCTGATAATTAGTTGTATGGGAAGTCGGTGCATGCACCGACTTTTTTCATTGTGGGCATTAAAAAAGGATCCCTGAGGATCCTTTTTATTTTTGATGCTTTGGATATCAGTCTAGCAAAGAGAGATCTCTTACAGCACCACGATCCGCACTGGTTGCCAACATCGCATAAGCTTTTAGAGCTGCGGATACTTTACGTGGACGTGGCTTGCTTGGCTTCCAGCCTGCCTTGTCTTGCTCTGCACGGCGTTTAGCCAACTCTTCATCGCTTAATAGAACATCAATCTTGCGATTAGGAATATCAATACGAATACGGTCGCCATTGCGCACTAAACCAATGGTGCCACCTGCTGCTGCTTCTGGAGAGCAGTGACCAATTGATAACCCTGATGTGCCACCTGAGAAACGACCATCGGTTAACAAAGCACAGGCTTTGCCCAAACCTTTGGATTTGATGTAACTAGTTGGGTACAACATCTCCTGCATACCAGGGCCACCCTTAGGACCCTCGTAACGCACAACCACCACATCACCTGCTTTTACTTTATCCGCAAGAATGTTTTCAACAGCTTCGTCTTGGCTCTCAACCACATGAGCAGGACCTTCAAAAACTAGGATGCTGTCATCAACACCAGCGGTTTTAACCACACAACCATCAAGAGCAATGTTGCCGTGTAGAACCGCCAAACCACCCTCTTGGCTAAAGGCGTGATCAATCGAACGAATACAACCTTCTGCACGATCTAGATCCAAACTTGGCCAACGAGTATTTTGGCTAAAGGCCACTTGCGTTGGAATACCTGCAGGGCCAGCCATGTAGAAAGTCTTAACTGCATCACTTGGATTGCGTGCAATATCCCACTGATCCAAGGCGTCTTTCATGGTCTTAGCATGAACAGTTGGCACATCAGTGTGCAACTTACCGGCGCGATCTAACTCACCAAGAATCGCCATGATGCCGCCGGCACGATGCACATCTTCAATGTGATATTTGTTAGTGTTAGGTGCCACCTTGCAAAGCTGCGGCACTAATTTAGACATGCGATCAATGTCAGCCATCGTGAAATTAATTTCTGCTTCTTGAGCAATCGCTAATAAGTGCAAGATGGTGTTAGTTGAACCACCCATCGCGATATCTAGAGTAATCGCGTTTTCAAAAGCTTTGAATCCTACTGAACGTGGCAATACAGAAGCATCATCACCTTCGTAGTATTTTTTACACAATTCAACAATTTGGCGACCTGCTTGTTTGAATAACTGCTCACGATCAGCATGCGTTGCCACCACTGTGCCGTTACCTGGCAAAGATAATCCCAAAGCTTCTGTTAAACAGTTCATTGAATTAGCTGTGAACATGCCTGAGCATGAGCCACAAGTTGGGCAAGCAGAACGCTCTACTTCAGCTAAGTCAGCCTCTGATACTTTGTCATCCACAGCCATGACCATGGCATCAACCAAATCAAGTTTTTTGATTTGAATTTCTTTTGTCTCAGGGTTAGCTAAACGCACCTTACCCGCTTCCATCGGACCACCAGAAACAAAGATAACCGGAATGTTTAAGCGCATCGCTGCCATCAACATACCTGGGGTAATTTTGTCGCAGTTAGAAATACATACCAAGGCATCAGCACAGTGGGCATTGACCATGTACTCTACAGAGTCAGCAATGATGTCGCGACTCGGCAATGAATACAACATACCGTCATGACCCATCGCAATACCGTCATCCACCGCAATGGTGTTGAACTCTTTAGCAACACCACCAGCAGCTTCAATTTCGCGAGCTACAAGTTGACCCAAGTCTTTTAGGTGAACGTGGCCAGGAACAAACTGTGTGAATGAGTTGGCAATCGCAATGATCGGCTTACTAAAGTCATCATCCTTCATCCCTGTGGCACGCCATAAAGAACGTGCACCAGCCATGTTGCGACCAGCGGTAGAAGTTTTAGAACGATATGTAGGCATGACGAATAGCTCCTTGATTTTTCTATGTTTTTTGTCTTAACTGACTCTAACAGAAAAAATAATACTACAGCAGTAAGGGTAATAAAAAACGCCCCGAAAGGCGTTGTCTATTGCTGTTTGGCGGAGACGAGAAGATTCGAACTTCCGATCCAGGTTTTGCCCAGATGCTCCCTTAGCAGGGGAGTGCCTTCGACCACTCGGCCACGTCTCCATGTAACTTTGCTGAATTAAATCAACAAGGTC
>JACCDX010031294.1_pt1 | contig 17251 bp, 21 predicted proteins | sample 7449681 | NCBI WGS metagenome assembly JACCDX01 (sample SAMN15323450, study PRJNA562643) | freshwater metagenome | isolation source: river surface water | place: USA:Blue River Watershed | collected 2017-08-18 | reverse complement strand
TTGGCAAAAGCCTGAAAAATAGGTTACAATCTTTTTCTCGACGCCCAAACGGGGGTATAGCTCAGCTGGGAGAGCGCTTGCATGGCATGCAAGAGGTCAGCGGTTCGATCCCGCTTACCTCCACCAGGAAGTCGAGTTGGAAACAGTCCAGGTTTTGACCCTATCGTCTAGAGGCCTAGGACATCACCCTTTCACGGTGAGTACCGGGGTTCGAATCCCCGTAGGGTCGCCAAGTTTGCAGCACTTGGTGGTTGGTTGAAAGACCAATCGCGAAAGTTGCACCACGCGGAGTGGTAGTTCAGTTGGTTAGAATACCGGCCTGTCACGCCGGGGGTCGCGGGTTCGAGCCCCGTCCACTCCGCCATTAAAGAGAAAGCCGTTGATTTTCAACGGCTTTTTTCTTTTCTGCCACGCAACAGGTGTCCCATTTAGGTGTCCCATTTCCTTGGGAAAACACACCTTGAAACTGCCTTCACACCTTGCTGTTTCGCGTCACGGCATCTTTTACTTTCGCCTCACCGTTCGCTGCGGCTCCAGCACCCGAGAAAAACGCTGGTCCCTGAAGACCCGTGACCCCGCGCAGGCGAAAATAAAGGCTTTGGGCATTTCCGCGGCAATCAAGGGAGCACAGATGAGTTCAGCGTATGACCCCAAGATGTTCAATCTGGACGACATGAGCACTTGGCCAACTGACGAGCAGTTGCAAAAAGCCGTTGCCCAAAATGACGCCATTGCCCTGGTACTGCTGGACATGAAGAGGCAAAGCAAAAGCAACCCCTCCAGCAAACCTATCAGCAACCTCAATCCCAATGGTGCTGACTTCGCTGAAAACCTGCGGTCCCTGCAAATCAAAATCGGCAACACGACCCTGATTGCCGACCCCAACGACCCAGCCGACCTCAAGGCAGCGCGTGAGATGGCTCAAGCGCTCATGCAACCCTCTCAGGTGCAAATCACTGACCACACCAGTCTGAATTCTGCTGGACCTGTGTCCCTTGCCAGTGGTGCCGCAGATGTGCTGTCCACACCATCTGCACCCGTTTCAGGAAGTCAGCGCAACTTGGCAGGGCTTACGCTGGATGAGCTCATCACCCGCTACGCCACACGCAAGCGCGATGCCAACGAGCCCAAGACCAATTACGAATACGAGAAGATGCAGCGCAAGTTTGAGAAATGGGTGCATACAAAAAAGAAGACCAAGCCCTATCCAGTACGACTCATCACCCGCTCGGATATCAGTGACTTCATTGACGATTTGATGGCCGATGGTGTCTCACCCCAGACCATTCAAAAAAAATACCTGTCAGCACTGAACGGAATTTTTTCGCTGGCACAGACCACAGGCGCCATCCCAGCAGGGGAGTTGCCCACCAAAAACCACAAGCTCTTTACAAAGGCGGACAAGAAAAAGGCCCAGCACAAGAGTGGCTACAAACCGTTCACAGACGAGGAACTGAGCCAGATTTTTGACCCAGCCAATTTGCTGGCGTTGGACAAGCCTTGCGACTTCTGGTTGCCACTTCTGGGACTGTTCACGGGTGGGCGCATTTCTGAGCTTTGCCAGCTCAAGGTCTCGGACATCAAGCAGATTGACGGGATTTGGTCCATGGACATCAACGATGAGGACGCCGCGCAAACCCTGAAAACGCCAGCGGCGATGCGCAAAATTCCACTGCCACCACAACTCATTCAAATTGGGTTCTTGGACTACCTTGAATTGGTCAGACCCTATGGGGATACGATTTTTCCGTACGTTCAACCTGACAAATTCAACCACTATGGCAAGACGCCCGGACGCCGCTTTGGCGAGTATTTGGACCGTCTGAAAATCACCAGCCCAAACAAGGTGTTCCATTCGTTCAGGTCAACATCCAACAACAGGCTCAAGCAACTTGGCGTGGGGGAAGAGACCCGGTGCCAGTTCATTGGGCACGAGCACGACACCGTGAACTCCAAGGTCTATTCAACAGCCCATGCCGTCAAGTATCTGTTTGAGAATGTCTCACAAAAATTGGATTACCCTCACCTGAAATTGGAGAGCTTGCGCTTTCCAAAGGACAAGCAGGCGGAAAGACTGGCGCATGAGATGGCCAAGGCTACGAGGTTTCGCAACATCAAAGCAGTCAGGGCTGCGCGAGCAGAGCGCAATGGGACAGATAAGTAGCCCAAAGTGAAAATCTCGCAGGGCGTAGCCCCTGAAAAACATGGGGCAAGCCTGCGAGAATGGGGGTTATTGAAAACAACCATTTGGAACCCACTGGCGCCAAGTCGTGCAACACAGGTTAAAGGCCCATGAACGCAGTAGAAATTGAAGCAGCACTCTCGGACTTAGCCGAAGCAGAGTTTGATGCCGCCGAGTTTTCGTATCAGTTTCTGGCTGCTTTTGGCAACAAAGAGGTTGCCCTCAAAAAACTTCGCACTGGCCACAGCAACACCTCGGACCTGACCGGCGGTGTCCTGCTTCGTAACAACATCCACCTGGCCACCTGTGAAACTGGCTCGGTAGGTGCAACGCTCCAAGCCCTCAAAGCCAGTCCAGCCACCACCAAAGCCAAAGCCAAGTTCATCTTGGCCACAGACGGTAAGTCGCTGGAAGCCGAAGAACTCATAACAGGGGAATCCACATCCGCCAGGCAAACAGACCATTGACGTGATGAGCCTGTTCACCCAAATCACCAACCACGAACAAGGCTGGCAACCCGTTCAAGAAAAGCCCACGCGAGTGGGCATGGATTCACTGTGGAGAAAAGCCACCCACCTGGACCAAAAGCGCAAGATTGAAATTCTGCACACTGAGGTGCTCAAAGCCATCAAGGGCGAGCAAGTCCACAACCGTCAGGAACTGATGACCTTTATGGAGGATGAACTGGGTTTGACGGTGACACGTGCCAGCGAAAAAACCGTTTCAGTGAAATTCCCCGGCACCCACAAAGCCGTCAGGCTCAGGGGCGCGGCATACGAATACAGCGCTGACTACAAACAAATCACCAGCCAGAGCAAAACGGATGGTAAACAACCCAACATTGACCAAGCCAAAGACCGCTTGGCAGGACTGCTGCGCCAAAGGGCTCAGCACATCACGAATACACCCAAGACAACAAAAAGAAAGGAGCAAGTGTATGGAAAACAATCAAGCAACAGGAGGTCCACAGCCGGACCAGAGAAAGCTACTTCACGAGGTGGTCTTCCTCCATTCGGAGCGTCTCAATATCCTCACGGGACACATCAACACCCTCATGTCGCAAGTGGCATGGTCGGAAACAAACTGGAAAAGGTTCGAAGAAAGTGGCGCCATCACGATGGCGAGCATCATCCGAAAAATGGCCAAGGACTTGGAGATGCTCCAAATCAACCACAACAAGTTGTCCAACTTCGTCAGGACGCACGTGAAGGTGGAGCAAGAACAGGAAGGCAGTGGGGGGGCCGAACCATTGCCACTTTCAGCCCATCTGCAGAAATCGATGAGCAAATTAGGGCGCTGAGCATCCAACTCAACGATTGCCCACTTGGCTCATTGGAGGCAAAAGCCATTTCGGACCAGCTCAATGTGCTTCAAGGGGTGAAGCAGTCGCAGTATGGGGCGCCGTCACCTGCGAAGAAGTTCAAACCGAAATGACAAGGGCGAAGGCGGGGATGGCGATGGCCATTTTGGCGTGGACGCTGGTCCTGAAACGCACTAGACTTTGGGTGTCACAAACTGGGGTCACACTTTTTGGGACACTTGTCGGCGTGATTTTTGAAAAAATCTCGTTTTAAATCAAATGGTTACAGATCTTGTTGCGAGAGTCCCGTCCACTCCGCCAAAAGATAAAAAGCCTTCTAAGTCATTGATTTAGAAGGCTTTTTTCCTTCTGGAGTCCGTAGAGTGATTTTCGAGTTGGTAGCAGATTTGGTAGCAGATCTGAACCATGGCCCTGACCCTTCCCATCTACAAACGAAACAATACCTTCGTCCTGCACCTGCGTGTCGCAGGCAGGCAAATCAAGCGATCCCTTGGCACGCTTGATCCCAATCTCGCCAAATTGCGAGCCATGCAGCTCATGGGTCAAATGGCCTACAACGCTGCCCTTGTGCCCAGCACAGGCTGGGGACGCGGCATGGCCGCAGCTCCAGCGCAGCAGTGGGTCCATGTGCCCCATGCGCAGTCCTCTGACCCGCAGGCATTGCACATGCCTCTGGCACCCATGGCAAATATCTCGTGCCCAGACCCAGCAACTGTGCCAGCGCTGATGGCAGGGGAAACCGTAGAACTCGTGGTACCTATTGAGCCCCAAACGGTAGCAAGGCAGGCACACACCCTGCCCAGCCTTTTTGCCCCCAAAAAGGCCTTGGAGGATGCGGACAAGTTCAAGATGGCTAGGGTCTTTGGTCAATACATCTCCGTGCGACGCATCGGCGAGGTGACCAAAGTGGACTACACCACCTATGCCAAAGAGCTCACCCCGTACTTCAAGAACCGCGACATCCGCAGGCTGACAGAGGCCGATGTCAGCGATTTGATCGTGCACCTGCGCACAACCATGGGCAACGATGCGCGGACCGTAGACAACAAGATCGGTTTCCTGCGAGCGGTCATCAACCACCTCAAAAAGCAGGGCCAGTTCAATGGTGCCAATCCGGCCTCCGGCAAAAATCTGGTCAGCAAGCGTGAGCGTCGGCAAAGCGGCACCAAGCCCATTGCCTATAACGATCTCAAGCGCATCTTTGGCGACAGCCGGTTCGCCAAGCTCCGCGAACAAAAGCCAAGCATCTACCTGATCGTGATGACCGGCCTTGTAACCGGTATGAGGGTATCGAGCCTTGCGCGCTTGGGGCCCGACGAGTTGAAGGTCTCCATGAAGGGGACGCCATATATCGACATCAGCGCCGATAAAACGGTCGCGGGCAACCGCGACATCCCTGTGCCGCAAAAGCTATTCGATGCCCTCAAAAGCCACCTCCGCAAACATGGCAGCTTTGGCCTGACAAAGCGTGACGGCGGCAAAGGGTACTCTGACGCCGTGAACAAGCCGATCCGCGCCTTTCTCAAAGAGCACAGGCTGGAAGATGCCGTGCCCAAGCTGAGTTTCCACGCCTTCCGAAAATCGTTCAACAACCACCTGTTGAGCGAGGGTGTGGAGCAGTACATCTGCGGCGCAGTGCTAGGGCATGTGGACGAGACGATGACAACGGGCATCTATGCGCGCACACCATCGGTCGAAACTCTGGCCGATCGCATTGGAAAGCACCAATTGGCCATCTTGGAGTACATGGGCTTTGAATGGCACTGAGGGTTTACTCAGGGAGCTTGCTTCAGGCCTAGCCTAGCTGCAACAAACGATCATTGCAAGATTGGTGGTGAACAATGATGGAGCTGATGCGTGCTGCCCGCGATGAGGTAACCGGCTTCAAGCGCAATGTCTTGGTCGAAGTTCAACCCGGCCAAGATCTTGTCTTGCAGGCCGCAAAGGCCAGCGACCAGAACTGGTGTCGGAACACCTGAGGAATAGGCTCGATTGTTCACATGCCCCAATGAGTGGCCAAGCAGCGCACAGCGGATGTCCATCGGAACACAATTCTTGATCAAGTAGTTGTTCAGCGATGTGCGCAAGCCATGTGGCGTGAGTGCAGTGTGGGACAGTTTGGGGTTGAGCTTGAAAAAATCCTCGTTGAGATCTCGGATTGCGTCAGAGCAACCCTTTTCGCCGCGATCATCAATTCCAAAGCCATCGTTCATTTCGAGGAATGTCTTCAAAGCCGTGAACAGTTCCTGAGGAATAGGAACCTGACGCTTGCCGGCGAGCGTCTTGTCCATGTGGAAAATGTCGATGACAGGAATGCCATCCAAGGTGACCAGCAGGTCGGCACTTTGAAGACGGCAGATGCTGGTGATACGCATGCCCGTAACGACTGCGGTCATGATGATGAGATAGTAGGCTGGATGGGACCGACCAAAATCTGCAAATGCCTTGGAGCCAAATACGCTCGCAATGCGATCAACCGTAACAATAGAGCTTGCTGCCTTGAGCTTGCGCGATTTGGCAGTAACAGACGGCCTCCATGTCTGAAGCGGGTTCATGCCGAAATAGACACGCTGCTCTATGAGCACCTTGTAGATCCTGCGCACCAAGGCAATTTGCTCGTCAAGGGTCCGGACATCGCGCTCCGACATCTGCGCGTTCTTGTATTTGGTGAAGTGCGTATCTGAATAGTCGTGGAGGAAAAGATCGCCGATGTGCTCACTCAAAACCTTGATGCGTGATCGCTCATCCTTGGAGACCTTGCGGTTGACAAGTGCGCAGTAATGCACAAGCGCATCGCTCAGGCGTAGAGGGATACCAGAGTTGTAGCGGGACTTAATGTCTCGAATGATTTCCTCTCGCATCTGCTCCGGCGTGAGGATCGTGGTCACTGCAGCAACTGGAGCCAGAGCCGGGGTATGCGCAGTCGGCAATGGACTTTGCGCCGGTGTTGGCGCATCGATGGGCAGCGATGGGGTGGCCGGGGCAGAATCCTTGCAGACAATAGAATTTTCAGCGCAGGCCATCGACTGGTGATCGAGCATTCCAAATTTATGCAGCCTGTGCAGATGCCGCATCAACGATTCATGCTGCTCCTGCGTGTCTGCTTCAAAAATGCCATTGGACACATCGCAGGCAAACGCTGACTGGATGTCTCGCGCGGCTTTCTTGCTCGCTTCCCACTGTGCCATGTCCAATCCACTGCTCTTGGCGTAGTGATCAAGCATATTGTGGGTGTGCAAAAAGTCCATCAACTCATCGATGCGTGAGTCGTCTTCGACAGAAGACGCAATCACGGTGTTGCGAGGGATGTTGGCGCAATAAGCGAAGAGCATATTCTTGACCTTACTTAGTCTGGTTTTTGCGGGATTTTTCCCACACTCGAGTCAGAAAATTGAGCGCATGAGCTGCGCAGTTTTGCTCGCTGCCGTGAACTCGCTGATCTGGTGCTTTCATAAACCGAAGCATGCAGTACAGGGCCGTGCGCTGAAACAATTCTTCATGCACGAACACCTTAGGACCCATCCCCTTATCGGTGGCATTGAGATAGCCAAGAACCAAGGCGACATCAGCCCAAGGATGGTTGTGCTCGGGCGAACTGGTTTGCTCTTGGATGATCTCTTTGGACCATTTGCGCATGGTCGCAAGGCCAAGTTTGTCGAAAGTGCCTTGATGATTGTTTGTGTGCATTTCAGTTTGCCTCATTTTAGGTTTCGATCAGTGATGCGCTCATGAGCCATTCCTTGATCACTTGAGCTTCATGTTCCAACTGATGTTCAATCGGGCTGAAGTTGCGGGTACAGCAGGAAGCCATGACGTAGTAGGCATCGGGTGGAACCTCTACATCTGAGCCACTGAGAGCCAAGTAAGCGAAGTTTGCAAACAGCTTTTCATTGGAATGCTTATCCCGAAACATCAATCCGGAGTAATAGAAGTCGAGGAACCAGTTCGTCAGAAGCAGGCTCACTTGACAGGACGGAGCGGGGAGCATGACGGTCGCACTCATTTCAACCTCCAGAAGTACGGTTTTTCATGCATCGAAGTTCGACACACCGAGCGGTGAGATAAGACAAGGTGCTGATGGTGGCTTCAATCTTCAGCTCCATGCCGGGGATGTTCGAGATAATCCATTGGATCAAGATGTTTCCGACAAGCGGGTTGTAGTGATTGTTTGGATGCGTCTGCATGGTTCTTCCTTAGTTGCTTTCGTTAGCAGTGGTGGTACCACTTGCATGATTGATCTGGATAACGCCAGAATCGGTGATGTTGGTTTTCAGTCGAAGGCTCATGCCATTTCGAAGCTTGAAAATAAGTTGGCTCATCGTGATGAGCACCTTGATTGCTTTGTAAGCTTCAGCATCAAAATGATGCATCCTCCCTCGCAAGAGCCTAGTAATTGCATGCATACACACCACTTCCAGGTCTTGCACAGTCATGAACATGTGATCGTTTTGATGTGTCAGTTGCCCCATTGCAAGTGTGCGAAGCTGGTTCACGAGCATTGCAGCAGCTTGGGTGCCCAAGTCTTCGTCCTCAAACCATTCATTCAGTTCTTCCTTTGCCCAACCTAGCATCACAAAGCAGCCCATCGCAGGGTCTTCTCCTTCCCATTCACAGTTCAATTTGGCTGGAAGCTGCTCGATACTCTGTTTCGGTTTCCCGTGTTTAAGATCGCGATGCCAGTTGTCCAGCAATGCGTAATCACGATCTCGATTCGGGGTTCGATACTTCTTGGTCTTATCAACAATGGCCATAAGTTCCATGAGCATGACTTTCGAATATTCGACGGGATATCCATGCAGATGCAGAAATGCAATTGCTGCCAATGTCTCAAGATCGTTTGTGCGATAGCCATACTTTTTTTCATGAAAGTATTGGTCGATCGCCAGACGAACGAAGGCGTCAGTGACCTGCGGGTCGAACTTCGTGATTTGGTAGTACTTCATGCTGATGCTCCTTACTGAGGACGAAAAATGACGATGGCAGAGGGAAAGGGTGCGCAGTTGCCAGTGGAGTTGGGGTGGCCGAACTTGAGACGACCCTTGATGAAGCGGATCTCGTCGGCTTTGAGCGCGTAGTCATGCCACCACTGGGTATCAGTGCGGGCAGGGACCAGACAGATGACCGTGCATCCGTCATTCATGGCGCTGTAGTGGGCCTTGTGCATCCACTTCGGGAGTTCTTTGCCGTAGGGCGGGTTCATCCAGCAAGTACCCGTCCAGCGTTGAGACAAACCGTCAACCTCCGGGGAGAAGTAGTGCTTGCACACCGCAGTCTGCTCAGTTGCACACACGTCGAGTTCTGGGTGGAACTCTTCATGAATGGCACGGACCACGGCCGGGGGGGTGGTGTGCGTGTTGTCCACCGCCGAAAACAGCGTCCTGAACTTGCTCGCATTCGCGGCAGGGCGTGCATTAGTGATGACCACCGGATCGGCTGCAATCAATTGAGCAGGGTGGGTAGGCGGCGTCAGCAGGGCAAACGGCTGATCGTCCTTGGCGAAAGTTTGGGTTGCGAAACGGACCTTCAGCCGTTCAGTTTTTGTGCCGGTGGCTTGAAGTGCATTTGTGCGCGTCATGGGATGTCCTTTGTGAAATGTGAAATCAGGGGTGGCGAGTGTGTGTAGGGTTGCTATCTCATGTTGGCTCAACATAAACAGTGAAAGAAACAAAATGCAGGTTGGTTCAAAAAATCGCGATATCGCTTCATCTGAGAGCTAGTGCCAAGAAATCCCGAACTGGGTGCTTAGCGACCGCCAACAAATTGCAGAGAAATCGCGTTCAATGAGGTCTACTATACCGACAAATGCACGCTAAACAAAGTGTCCAGCGAATGAAAATGTAATAATATGTAACATTTTGGCGTTTGGAGTCGAGCATCGATAAAAACGCGGCAATATGTTTTAATTGAGGGTATGAGCAATCAGTATTCAAAGAAAATCTTGGCGCTGGTGCGCTTGGCGCCAAATGGAGCGCGTGCATTGGCTATCTCGGCTGGGATTGATGCGCAGAAGTTCCACAGGGTTTTCAGTGACCGCGCCAATGTTCCGAACGATATGTTGGGTAAGCTGGGCGAAGCAGTTGGGTTCGATGAACAGGGCTTCTACGGCCAGACAGTGCGCTCAGCAATATGCAAGCAGGTGGCAGACCTTGATAGCCTCTCAGAGCTCGGTTTTAGCTGGATGCCCGTTTGCGAAGTGGCCAGCGAACGAACCATCAATGGAGGTGCTGCGCTGCAACGGTACTTCATCGCCAAGCTCGCGTATGGGAGCACCTACCGGGTTTTGCTGGTGAGGATGGCAGCGATCAAGTTCAAAGACTTGTTCAGTCGTTACGAAGAGAACCAAGTCCCCACGATCAAGGTGCCAACCAAAGAGATCACATACCTCAATGATGTCAGTGTTGACTACAACGAGCCAACGAAGCTGCAGTCTTTGAATGAAGCACTTGAGGCTGCTTTGAGGGGGGACCTTCAGCTGATCATTGATGAGTTGCAGGTATGGTTGGCAGCGGGCAGTGGCCGGTCGCCACGAGAAATTGCGCAGCGTAGAGAAACTGCTGTCAGTCGCGTGGCGGCTGAGGGAGCGCGCTTTCATGAGTGGGATACGCCCACGCGGGAGATGTCAAAGACACATCACTTGTACCCGTTGAGCAGTCAAATAAAGGCAGTCGATGCGATTGGGGTCATCAAGGGCGATATACCTGTCTTCGTTGATGTGCACACCCTCAAGCATGCAAACCCACGGCCCCTTGGCGCAAAGGCAAAGCGGGTCTGCCAGCACATATTGGTATTTCATCAGACAGGTACCGATACAGACCCCAAATTCGAGTTGCTGTTTGATGGCCCAATGAAGCTTATCCTAGATTCCATCAAGGAATCTGAAAGCGCACCAGACTGGAACCTGAAGGCCTATACAGACAGTTTGAAGCACCGTGGTGCCGGGCAAGACTATTTGACAGTCCATGTCGCGAAAGAAGCCCGCTCGAGGCAAGAAGCTGATAACAAACTGAAGCAGCTACAACTCATGCGGAGGGAGTCATTGCCCGAGGATCAATCAACAGACTAGACGGTCTGATTGCATACCTATCAATTGGTTGAACATTTCCAGACGCTCTTTCGGCGTAAGAGTTTTGGCGTGGTTTTTCGCATCACGCCGGACTGAAGCTGATTGCATCTGTTGATCGCGCTTCCGCTGATATGCGCCGACGATCTTTGGACTCTTGGCCACGATGCCGCTCACAAGTCGTTGAGCCATAAGAGCCGCCTGTTTGCGGTTGTGCTGGTACTTTAGAACAGTTAATTGCAGAACGCCCGTCGTGGCCTCGATAGCTGCTTCGATGCTACCTTCGGAAGCAAGTGACTTGATAGCGGTGAAATACGCGTCGGAGTACGCTTCAAGGTGGGCTTGAGGGTCATGGAATTTTGCGCTCAGGTGGGGAGCCACGACTGATCTTTGATTGAGGGAAAGGTCCTCCAGTGACCAGCCGGAGGCGCCATTCGAAATGAGCGTGGCAGTTCGCTGCGCGAAGCCGGGCACTTTCAGAATGGGGCCGTCAACCATGCAGGCATGAATGCCGTTGCCTTTGACAGGGACAGGAACCCAGCTGAGGTGGTTCAAGATATCACTGCGGCGCGAAACGGAGGACCAACCGGTAACGCAATGGAGCCAAAACGCTGCCTCCAGCGCCTCCAATCCGTTGAGTGGCGTGGTCGTGGGTATCCACAGGTATGCAATATTTCCGCGCTCAATCCGCAAATGACGGATGCCGCTCATTTCTTGGTCAATGTTGATGTACCCCGCACAGAAGAGGTGGTTGCGTTGATCAATCGAATTGCTTGTGGGTTTGACCCAGTGCTGATGAGTTTCATTTCGGCTAAGCAAGGCCATTTGCAGACTCTCACGGATTGATATGGTTGGCATGCCCAATCGCGCATAGCTCTTGCCACAAACTGAGACACTTCGGAAATCGAGCTTGCTGGCGTACGATCTGACGAAGTCAGAAAAAACCTCGGAAATGATGGCTCCCCCTTCCTCGGCGTTAATAGGCTTGCCCTGTTGACTACGAACTGTCTGAACCCTGTTGGTTAATTTGTTGATCAAAGTCTTATCCCTTGTATTTAGATCTCTTATCTGGATGCATCCAGTTCATGGGGGTGCGAATTTCTTGAAATAAAAATTGCACCAGCCCCCTGAATTGAGTGCATGCCCCCCATGAAGCCATTCGTAAACTGTGCAGCCGTTGCATGTATGAAGTCTGGGACATGAGCACTTAAATGCTGGGTTTTCGCCCAAAAATATTGATGCGGCGTGCCTCGATGTCCTTGGCCGACAATTCGATGATGTTGCTGTCCTTAGCGGCTTGGCCATCAGTCTTTTTTGGCATCCAGTTTTGGACAAGCAAATCGATGTACCGCTTCTCGACCAGAAAATCACCGTTGGCAATAAAGCGCCCCGTGTACTTCACATCAATGAACCCGATCTTCTGTAAAGATTGCAATGCCTTTTGAACTGAGCGGACGCTGTAGCCTGTCTTGTCTGCAAGAGTTTTGTTGTGCGGCCATGCACGATTGGATTTATCGGCAAAGAGTGCCAGCTCTTTGAGCACGACTCGTTCGAGCCTATGCAGATTCGGGATGTTTTTGATATCGAAAACAGCTTTGCTCACTTTTTTATCCTTTCAAAAACGAAGAGCCAAGTCTTGCCCGGCACAGCTCTGCACCATTTCGCCGAACCCCTTGTTCGAGAGAGGTTGGATTGATCACGGTAATGTCAGTCCGATACTCTTGAAATTCAACGAATCCCAATTTGCTCAGTGTCTTAAGTGCCTGATTGACTGATCGATTGTTGTAGCTAGTTTTGTGTGAGATCTCGTGTGTGTATAACCACGCTTGGTCGGAATCGTTGTCATCCATCGCAAGAGCTCTCAGAACACTGACCTCAGTTCGTGTAAGTTCTGTAAAGCCATTTCTATTGAAATTCTGACTAATCACTTTTGTACTCCTTGTGGATGAATTCATCAGACCTTTTTGATGGTCTGGGTTGACCGTTGATAATCTGTTGTCTCGTTGACTACCGACAATGTCCTTTGGACATTCGCGGCAACTGGAAAGACCTAGCGCCATTTGGCGTCGCACAACATCACGGAAACATCGGCAAGAGCCTTCGGGTATGTTGTGCGGCTAGTGCGCAATTTCCGCGCACCAATCGCTCACTCGTCGGCAATCGCCGCACCCAGCTCTTGTGTCACGGCCTTGAGCCATGTCTTGGTTCGTGAGACCATGAAAGGGTTGGAAGCTGCAGGGGAGTCAGGGCTGGTGATGGAGTGCAGACGAGCGCCGATTGCATCGATCTCGATGGCGTCTTGTAGACGCGGCATCACAACCAGGCTCGCCTGCTTGACATAGCCAGCGAATTCAGCGTTTTCGAACAAGGGTTTGAATGCTCGCTCGCCCATCGATCCGGGCACATGACCGAGGTTCATCACAATCACATGCTTGGCACCTTGCATGGCATCAATGTTTTCCATCACATGGCCCGCTGAGTCGAGGCTGCAGTCGATGACTGTGACAGACACCACTTGAACTCCGTGATCGTGCAGGATGTTGGTCACATCCTCGCTCGCAAACCATGCCCTGACGGTGCGGTCAAAGCCGCCGCCTGTGTCGACCACCAAGCTTTTGCCGCCGCTCAAGCATTCGTCGAGCAGGACCTTTTCAAGGCTCGTTAGCAATTCAGCTCCATTGCTTCCTTCAAGAAGTTGGGCTTCAGGAAGTTGCCGTGCCAGTGAGGAGTTGCTCCCGTCAGCATCTACGCAGACAACGCTGTGACCGAGCTCTTGCAGCGTGATCTGTACCACCTGAGACTCCAGCGTCTTGCCAACCCCGCCCTTGCCCGAGGTGATGACGATGACCGGTTTGGGCGCTGGTTGAGGATTACTGGTCTTGGGCTCCTCACGGGTTGCCACGGGTGCACTTGAACTCTTGGTTTTCTGGAGTGACATGGATAGTCCTTTCGATGTTGTTGGATGTTGGTATTGAGGCTCTGGTAGTTCACATGCCAAGCGACTTGCCGCCACGGATGTTGCGAAGGCTTCGCTCCGGGTGTCCTGTTGATCCACTTTGGGGAGCTGTACCAGCTTGAGCACGCTTGGGTTCTTTGATCGTTTGCCCCCGCTTGCTGGGCGGCTCATAGAGGAGGTCGCTCACATATTTCCTAAAAGTGCCGTACCGAATGTTCAGGCCGCAAGCTGTGATATCAGCGTGCATCTGCTCTACGGTTTTTCCGGCGTCACGCGCAGCTGTGATCGCGTCTTGCAGGGACTGCACCATTTCCCATTGCGTCTGCTCCTTCTCCTTGGGTTTGAGCAATGCCGAACGAACCGCTGTGAGGTCTGGCGTACCTGTTGTGTGCTTGGTGTTCATAGCTCCTCCGATAAACATGCACGAAACAAAATGTATGGCGATAGAATATCACATGCGCCGAAAAGCCGTCAAGAATTCGCAAAGAAAGCGGCAACGACAGATTAGATTCCACGATGCGGAATTCGCTGATGGAATTGGAGGCGAAAAATTGGTGATTACTCACCCTATCGAACTTGAAATGACCGACGAAATTGCTTGTATGAGGAGGAAGTACGCATGGATTACAAAATGACCCCGCGTCAAACGGCGCATGTCGTAGATATAAAGACCGAACTTGCAGATCGGTGCGCTGATGTACTACTGCTACTGGGCATAAATCCGATGGCGATGAGCACTCAAATTGACTGCCCGATCAGTAAGCATGAAAGGCCATGGCCTACTTTCCGGGTCAATCCCGTCACCAACCGGTACTACTGTTCTGTCTGCGAACCACGCGGGGGCAGTCTGGCGGATTTGGTGATGAAAACGGGTAGGGCACCAAGATACAAAGATGCCTGCATGTTTTTGCGTGTAGGACTTGGTTTGTTGAGGAAGCCAGAGCAAATCGAAGCGTTGTATGAGCTACCGGACCCGATTGCTCAAATGATGGATGAGATCCAGAGCAGCGAGGAGATCACATACGATGAGCTTCATCCTGACAGCAGTGAACAAGGCGCAGAACTTGAAGCACTTATGGAAGGTGCCGAGGAGGCTGGCAGGAGCCCCTATTTGGCCAAGATGAAAATCGCCCCCCTTGGAGCCATGTGCTCACATGATGGCAACCTACTTGTCCCGATCAAGCGGAAAAGTGGGTATTTGCATGGGGTGCTTGAAATCACTCCAGAGGGGACGCAGACGATACATAACAGCAAGAACCTGCAGGGAGCAGCAACAGTGTTGGGCAGGCCTGTCCGAGGTCAGATGATGGCTTTTGTACGCGATTGGGAAAGTCAGATTGCGATCTACATGATCAGTGGCGGGCAGTGCACGATTGCATATCACGAGCCCACCAACTTGCCGGCGTCTGTTCAAGAATTCATCGAAGAAGGGGTGAACGAAATATGCTTGTTCAAGAGCGATGAAGACGACGAGGAGGCAGTCAAGCAGTTGGAAATTCTGATGGGCGATTGGGGTGTAACTTTGCGAGTGATCGACACAAAAAGCGAGACGATGTCCGCGAGATATTTGCGAGCACTCAGCAAAAAATAGTTGAGCAATCGACGATAAATTGTCGAGCAATTGCATGGATCTGGCCAAGCAATTGCAATGCGGGATGATGCGCGAATCCATAGCGATGGAGTCAGGAATTATTGGATGTTTGTGATTGCCGAGAATGTCAGTAACTTTGCTCCTTCAAAAGGAGTGAACTCATGATCACAAGCAAATCCAAAGCACAAAAAGACGAGGAGGGGCGGACAGCAGTTGAGCGTTTGTATCTCGAGCGCATTCGCAAACTGGAGCAAAAGCTCAGTGTGCTTGAGAGTGCTGAAAAGCCCGCTGACCTCTATGAGCGCATGGTGGAGATCGAATCCGAGGCCGATCCTGAGTGCAAGCTTGAAGACGGGAGCCAGTTCGAGCTCTTCTCAATCAAAAGCCTGATGAACCTTCAGAGGGCCAAGTATTCGCACGACCACCTCAGGGACAAGCTTCGAAAAATCACAGCGTCTTGCCGTTACAGGAGGCTGGTGCGTGTGAAGGAAGAGCAGATTGCGGCAGTAGATAGGCTTGGGGAGAAGTACAAGAATTTTTCAAACTTCCTCCACGATATGGTGGTTCCGCAGCTGCATGTTCAGTCGCAAACTGGCCAGCCTTTGCGCCTGCCGAACTTCTGCTTGGTGGGTGAACCCGGCATTGGGAAGACGGCTTTTCTGACCGCATTGATGAGCGCTTTAAATATCGGCGGAAAGATCTTTGACGCCAGCACTGTTCAAAACTCGGCTGTTCTGAATGGGCTGACTCGGACTTACGGAAATGCTGATGTTGGTCTGATTTTTAGCTCCATGCTGTTAGGCCGCACAGACGATGGACTGGCAATGCCCGCCAACACAATGTTTTGCATCGATGAGGTAGAAAAGATGGGCTATGAGCGCCAACTTGGTGCTGCGCTGGATTTACTGCTGGCCTTGCTCGAGCGACAAACGGCGCGTCGTTTTGTGGATGCATGCGTGACTGAGCTCCCGCTAAATTTGGAACATCTCAATTGGTGCTTCACAGCCAACTCTACTCATGAAATGAGCGCGCCGCTTCGCAGTCGAATCATTGAAGTCGAGGTGCCCGCGCCGACAGAGGAGCAGGCACTCGAGATTGCGGCTTCGATTTTTGAAGAGGAAATTGCTCGACTGCGTGGCAAAGTAAAACTGCTGCCGGACCTTCGCTACAGTCAGCTCGAGCAGTTGGTTCGTATCTCACCACGACAACAAAAGCAAGTCCTGCAGATGGCCATCGCGAAGGCGGTTCATCAGGGTGCTGCAGAGATCAGCATTCCAAATCTTGAAAAGAAGTCAACTGTGAGGATGGGGTTCGTATGACTTTGGAGGAACTGAAAAACCGGTGGCCTGTTTTGAGGACTGTCAGTCTTGAGCACGGACCCGGCTGGTACGGAATCATCGATCTCATCATGTCTGCAATTTCTACAGCAGGCTTTGATACGGACCGAGACGAGATTCGTCAAGTGAAAGAAAAATTCGGCACCCTCAAGTTTTATATTGCGTGTGATGTTCACGCAAAGGATGGCCACGAAAGTGACGTTCATGAATCAAGGCAAAGGCTACAGCGCATCCTACAAGCCATTAACGACAACAACACCAGCGGTAAAACTTGTGAGCAGTGCGGAAAGATGGGGCAGCTACTTGTGTCTGCTGGGTGGTGGTCAACTCGGTGCACTGAGCACGCCTCTGAAGGGGCAATGCCTCCGGGGCAGTATTTTGCAATGCGAGCTTCGAAGGCAAGGCCAAATGAAGATGGTGCATGATCAAAATCGACCGCCAGATTATGAGTGGCGCGAGCGCGTTTTGGTGTTGCTACGGGCTAATGGAAGGTTGAGGGCTCTTGCTGATGCGCAGGCTGAATTAAAGTATGCAGTTCTGAATGAGCTTCGTATATCCGACCCTACCAACCCCTTTCTGGATAAGCAACTTCGCAAACAATTAATGCTGATGGCGTACCACCGAGCATTGGTTGATGCAGAAGATGAAAATGACAATCTGTAGCGTGTTGATGCCGTCAGCCGAGCAGCGTGCGCGTGTGGTCGGCTCGTGCCTGTGCGCTGTGGGTGTTGAGGATGACCGAGATCAAGCGCATATCGTTGCGCTTGGACGAAGTGACCAGGCAATAACCGGCCTCAGCGGTGT
>JACCDX010504792.1_pt1 | contig 17253 bp, 14 predicted proteins | sample 7449681 | NCBI WGS metagenome assembly JACCDX01 (sample SAMN15323450, study PRJNA562643) | freshwater metagenome | isolation source: river surface water | place: USA:Blue River Watershed | collected 2017-08-18 | reverse complement strand
CACTCCGAGTGAGCGAGTCAAACTCCCCTTTATTCGCTTCCACGAAGATATGCAAGCACGAATTCTAGGTCTTGTTCCCGCTGATATTGTAAAAATTACACGCCCGTCTCCTTCAGCGGGTGAATACATTATTTATCGTATTTGTGCCTAATGGATAGGAATGAAACGAGTAAAGACTTCACCGACTCCTCCAGGAGGTCAGACCTGTGCACAACTTCGCCCTCAATACGCAAGTATGGAAACTTTTTTGAAATACAAAGATTCAAATTTGAATACGGATCAACTTGCGACCTATGTAGGTGGGATTCTTGCTTCCGATCTTCAAAATACAGGAACTCCTAACGAGCAGGCAGAAAAACAGGCTCGTGTGACTATGAATTTAGGAACGCTTCGGATTTTTGAACAACGAACTGCGGATATGCTCAAATGTGTTCAACAGGATATTATTCAAAAACAAAACTATTCTGGAAAAATTTACAGTCTCCAAATGGAGATTGAGGACAAACAAAAAGAGGTGACAGCAATGGAATCCACAGCCAAAGAGGCGGAGGAGCGTGCTGAACTTTTGGACAAACCCTATTCAAAGACAACACGCTGGGAAACCTGGTTTCCTTTAGGACGACCCTTGCGCGCTGAAAGTCTCCCGGTCCTTTTATCCTTTGCTTTACTTTTTTTAACACTTTCTTTGGGTATGTTTTTACGACTCACAGGTGTTGAATTAAGTCTCCACTGGATTGGATTTGGCGGGTCTAGTTATTTGTCTGGATACGGAATAGGAAGATGAGTGTCTGTAAGACAACACCTGCTATAACAAGTGAAATTGCATTGAAAACTCCTTACCCGAATCCGATAATGCCTATTACACAAATGGAGAGAAATGGCAGTGATCAGCGTTTGACAACGGCTGCAATGGAAAATCTCTACAACCGAATGGTCACGGAAGGAAAACTTGTGAGTCAGCAACGCTACAAGCAATTGTTAACGATGGTGGCTACACAACAAGATAAAGTTGTGCAACAACGAACCTTGGAGTCTGTGGGTGCGCAGGAGACAAAGACTATGAATGCCCTCCAAGATGAGTTTTGCTACACCTATGTGAGATACAAATATTCATTGGAGGACTTGTTTGAAACATTAACACGTACATCCTCTGGATCCAGCATTACGGATGCTCAACGCCGAACTATTGAGCAAAAAATCCAGGTTGCGAAGGATTTGAATATGAAACTCAATGATATCATTCAATTCACCAATTTCCTTTCGACAAAGCGGGCGGAAGAGATGAGAGACCAAAACTCAACAATCAACATTCTTAATTCAAGTCTCCAAGATATTTATGGGCGCTTGGCTCAACAGAATCAAATCTTGAGACAGGAGTCCTCTATAACTGATTTACGTCAGCGTATGGTTGAGTTTACCCAAGAAAAGAATCAGTCTGCGGTGAATCTCTTGTCGTTGTATGGATTCTTGAATCTTGTTGCAATAGGACTCCTTTTCTATATTGCACGCTCCTAAATTTGAGAAGTCTTTGTAGAAGATGGGCAATATTGAGAGCATAAATGGTCTTACCCGGCTCGTACAGGATGTTCAGTATAGTTCTGCGTTGAAGGGAATGACCCCTGAACAAAAGGACAACTATTTTCGTTCACAAAAGAATGAGTTGCTTACGAGTGTGTTGAATGAACGAGAAGGTACCTTTGCAAAAATGCATACGGATGCACAGAAAAACAATGCCATTCAAACATCACTCTTGTTTTATCAGCAACGAAACAAAGATTTGCAAGAACTTGGAAATGCATTTGATGTCCAAAACAAAAATGCCATTAATACAACGAAATACAATAACGATCTTGCCACACGTCAATATGAAATTAACGAGTGGTCTTATAACAACAAAATGGATACTTTGTTTGTCTTCCAACTCTTGTTTGTCAGTTTAGTCCTTTCTGCTATTTTTGTGTATATGAACAAAATAGGTCTCTTTGGTGGAGCCTTATTAGGGCTTCTCTGTGGCATCCTTTTGGTCAGTGTCGTTTTGGTACTGATTGCCAGAGCACTCTATACAGCCAAGCAGAGAGATCAGAGATATTGGAATCGTAGACAGTTTGCAAAGAGAGCCGTTCCTCAAGGCTCAGGCCCCGGTTCTATCTGCCCTCCTACTGAAGGATTCCAGGACAGCAAGCCTGCGTCCCTTGACGAAGAATAAGCGAATCAAAACCTATGAACAGGTAGTAATGGCAACCTTATCAGATTGGCAAGATAGATATAGCCGCCTAAGTGATGGAATTCTACAACTCCAAAACTTAGTCGAAAGTTCTGTAAAAAATACCAAAGAGACGCAAGATTTGATGCAAGCCGTGGATGCTTTGGAAAAGCGAAAGGCTATTTTAGAATCCAAAGAAAAAGACTATGATCAACAAGCGGCCACCTCGGATCGTGAATTCTTAGAACGAAAGTCTGGATTTCCTGATCCCTTTCAGCCTGATAAACTCTATACAGTTCAAGATTTTACCTTCTTTTTCTTTTTCATTAGTCTTGTCATTTTTATCATTGCACTTGCCTTGACATTTCCTGACAAACAGGGGCTTGTCTTAGGGGGTGGATTTCTATTCCTCTTACTGATCTTTGCACTGATCATTCGTTATGCTTGAGTCTCTTGATTTTCAGCGTGGAGTCTGTCAAATTCCTCCACATCCTCCTCTTCCAGGAAGACACGGATGTGTTCATAGACTTTCTTCCCGTGAGAATCACCAAACAGTTCTTCACAGCGATACTCAATCTCTTTGGCTTCAATGCGCTTCGTATTGGTCACATCTGCCCAGCGTTTGTAGCATTTGAGGATCTCCTTGATTGTCACCTTTTCACCCGTCACTTCATTGAATCCATCACGGCGCTCACGAATACGCTCCATTCGGAACTTGGCAAAACTGTCATAATCGGCCTTGTATTTCTCGGATTCCTGTTTCACAATCGCAGGCTCAGGTTGGAGACCATTCGGAATGTATTCGGTCTCGTAGAGATGCACTAAGTAACTGAAGAAAGGTTCACGCCAAGTCAGCATCTTTTCATCAAGGTTGTTGTCTCGAGGATAGACACCAGGTCTCTTTGCAACGAGATCAGGGTGCTCGGCTTCTTCAAATCGGCTTTCAAACGGGATCACACGAATACGGCGCCAAGTACCATTGTCCATCGTAGAAATTGTGGGAAGACGATTACACAACATAAACATCTTGCCCATCACTTTAAATTTGTCCTGGTCCTTGTACAGTCCTCGGGCTTCAATCATATCTTCACCTGACATCTGTTTCATACGGCTGGTATTGAGAGGTTCATTGTAATCAGGTTCTGCACTGTAGATAAATCGGCGACATTTAATGGCAATAATATCGGGATTGGCTGCACCTGCTTCCGGTCTCTTGCGAGTAAAGACAGTCGCTTGGAGAGAGGTCTGATAATCACCAAAGACAAGTTTCATCAGAGTAATAATTTTGGATTTTCCATTGGAACCCACACCAATGAAGAAATAGTACAGTTGTTCACGATTCATACCTTCCAGACAGGAGGCAAGCAGTTTGAGAACGTGTTTTCGGAGATCTTCACGGGGAAACAGTTTTTCAAAGAAGTCTTGAATTTCATCCAGACGGGGATCCTTGGCTTTGACATATTCACTGTAAGGCACATATTGAATGGGATCCGTTTCTGGATGATTGCGACCTGCGAGGAAACTGACATAATCTTCAGGTCGTCCTTGACGGAAGATCACGTGCTCTCGGGTATCGTGAGGACTCTTATGACGCAGTTCCAGAATTCCATTCACACAACCGAAGAGATATGGATTTACATTCAGTTTATTCACGAAGTCTTCTTCGTAGAAGAGCGTTGAGCACATCTTCATTACAGATTCATTGAAACTGCTGCTGTACAGTTTCACTTGCATATCGTGAAGTTGTTTCATCTTGTTTGCGTGAACTTCTTTGTCGCCTGAATTGGAGGTTGCAGCGAACCGAGCGCCAACCTTGTCGCAGGCAGACTGAATCTGATTCGCAACATCCATACAGATTTTCTTGCGAAGTTCCATTCCTTGATTCAAGTGGCGCCACATATTCAGAACTTCATCATAGTGATACCATTCTGTTGATCGTGAATCAATAGATGCAATGTAGACAGAGCCAAACATCTTTCCCATCAGTTTCGCAATATGGTAGTGAGTGGCATCGGTCTGACGAATAATGTATTCGCAGGTATCAGCATCAATGATTTGTTTGTAGCGTTCAAGATTGTCATCACGAGCCCATTTGTAGAGACTGCGAACTCCTAGACGAGGACCATCTCCCTCTTTGCGCATTCCGTGATGCCAATCACGACGGAGTTGGGGTGTATCATTTTGACGAAATTTAGGCGATTTTTTGCTAAATTCCATCCAAAGATCAAACATATCATCGGAGGGATTGATGTTGTGGAGGCACCACCCTACACGAATCCAACTATGATAGTCATCTGCTCTATTTGCATTTAGACATTCAAGAACAATGGCTCGCATCACATTAAGTTCATCTTCACTCTGTGGAAGAAGAGATGCAATAGTGTTCATCACAGGAGTGTTCACCGCCATAATGGATGCGGCTTTCTCCACCGTTTGGGGATCTGCGGCTGCAGCCTGTTGACTTTGACTCTGATTGGCAAACTCCACAAATTCCTCTTTGGATTCTTCTTTGATTTCATTAATGTCCTCTTCTACTTCAAAGCGGACACTCATCAATCCAAGAAGTTCTCGTGCAGAATAGATCTCTGTTGGTTCTTCATCCCATTCGGAATTGGTTGGATCATAGGTCAGGACATTGGTGAGTTGATAGGCGGGAATAGAGGGTTTGCTGGCACCGTAGAACATCCAGCCTTGTTTCCTTCCCATCGCCTTATCATAGACATCATCGTCTTTGTTGATATATTCTGTATCACCAAAGACTTTGCCAATTACATTTTGGCTGAGAAGATAATTGCGAATGACATTCCATTTCTCATTGCTGAGAGTGGCTTCAGGGCTTACAATGTGAATCCCATCTTTGATTTTCTCTTTGTCACCATAAGGTTGAGGCCTTAGCGTGACAAAGAATCGGATATTGGTATCTTTGTAGTTGCTCATATCAAAGAAATGTTCATAGGCTTTCATAATTTCTCCACAGAAGGCTTTAATATGCGTTTCACTGAACCGCCGCTTGAGGGCTTTGTCTTTGGGATAATGGAAATCCAAATCAATCAGAAGGGGCTTTGCACCTTCCAGTCGTGGCTGTTCCACAAATCCAAGAGGTCTGTTTCCTTGCACAAAGAGATAGTCGTGGAGAAGATCAAGAAGTTTTGGATACTCCTTGTCTGGAATTAGCCACTTTCCTGATCCCATAATGGCATTCAGATCCGGCAATCCAGTAATAGTTGCATCCTTTGCATTTGTGCAAGGATGCTGGTGCAGGAAGTGGAAAAGTTCATGTTGATAAAATTTCTCTGTCGTTGTCATTTTTTCACTTGCCATTTTCCTACCCAAGAATGGACTCAATTTTTGAAATCTTTCCGCGGGGCTAAAGTTTGTTTCATAACCAAAGAATATGTCTGAAACTCTCCAGAAACATCTAGCCTCCTTGAGCAAAATTCTTCAGGAGATTGGAGAACGTGTTGAGGGAAATTTTTACTGTGATATTTCTCCAACCAATATTACTGCAGACGTTGACAAGATTAATAACTTGCGAAGTCTAGTAGCGGGTCGTGGAAAAATCTGTGAAATTGGCGTCAATGCCTGTCACAGTTTATTGTTTATGGTGGATGCAAATCCAACAGGTGAGTATACATTGTTTGATATTGGAATTCACAAATATCTAGAACCCTGTTTTGAGTATCTGAAAGAACAGTTTCCAACGACACGTATGAATCTCTATCTAGGAGATTCCAAACTTACTGTACCTGCCTATGCAGAATCTCATAAAGGTGAGTTTGATGTCTGTCACATTGATGGAGGACATTTACCTCCCGAATTTACAAGTGATTATAAACACTGTATGATTCTTTTGAAAAAAGGCGGTTTCATGATCTTTGATGATTATGACTTTCCTGAAATTAAAGCCTTTGTAGACAGCAAGTTAGCCTTGAAAGAGGTTGTCAAGATTCAACATCCTTCGTTGGCTGACATATCAAGACATATTCTTCTCATGAAGGTCTAAAGTTAGGTAGTTTATCTGCTCAGAAGAGTACACAATGGCCTTGCCGCAAGCCAAACGCAGACTCTTAAAAGATGTAGAGAGAGCCCAAGAGCCTCTTATGCAAGAGATGGGAATTTATTATGTAATTCAAGAGGAACGGATGAATAAAGGTTTAGCATTAGTTGAAGGACCGGAAAACACACCGTATGAGGGGTGTCTTCTGCTCTTTTCCTTCGGTTTTCCTGATGATTATCCGTTTTCACCACCCAAAGTTCTCTTTTTAACCACCGATGGAAGAACACGATTTCATCCTAACCTCTATGTCGATGGAAAAGTCTGCTTGTCTATCCTAGGCACGTATTCAGGTCCCTCGTGGTCAGGAACACAAAGTCTTTCGAGTGTTTTGCTGAGTATTCAGGGACTTCTCGATGAGAATCCCTTAGCCCACGAACCTGCTTATGAAAAGGGAACATTAATCGACTATCGTCATAAACAATATGCTGATGCTGTTGAACATAATATGATTAAATTAATGCTTCAGTCCATTCAACGCTTTGAGCAAACTCCTGATCATCATGAATGGTCACCGTTTCGTGAGATTGTCCAGACTAATCTTCCTCGCATTAAAGACAAATTGGCCAAGAAAATTCTGAAGAAGGCTAAATTTCCAGAAACTCTCTGGAATAGTCTTGTCTATGGAATGAGTTGTCGTTCGTATTACAAAAGTTTTGCAGAATCCACGGGGTGGATAAAACAGTCTAAAATTGAATGGGATAGCCAAGTAGAAGTGAAGCAAGATGAGTTATTGTCCAAAGTGTGAAAATTTCCTGTTTGCTGATTCAAAAGGAGATGAACTCAAACGTATTTGCCGCACGTGCGGCTATGAAAAGTCTGATGAAAGTGGTGGTCTTGTAATGGAAACGATTGTACAAGAGCGATCCAGTGAAGGATATAAGATTCTTCTGAATGAATTTACCCGGCAAGATCCGACTCTACCGCACGTCACAACTCTTCCTTGCCCCAATACAAAATGCCTTACGCAGACGGGAGGAAAAGCGCGTGATGTGATTATTATTAAATATGACAATCAAAATATGAAGTTTATTTATATTTGCAATGTCTGTGGTACGCAATGGCGCAGTCGTTCCTAGGCCTATGCAAAGGCGTCTAACTTCAGGAACAGTTTATTAAAGGTGTTGTAAAAGCCTGGGTACAGTTTTTTACACGTCTGATAGTTCTTTTCAATGCTTTCTTGAAAGGTTTCATAGGATGATGCAGTATATCCTTTTTCTTGCCATTTCTGTGCCAGTTCCATAAGTCTTCCTTCGGGCGTGGGATTTGTCAAGAGAATCCATCCTGTCGTATCAAAATAGTCGACAATGTTTGGACATCCATAATAAATGGGAATTGTTTTGGTAATTAAACAATCAATTAATTTTTCTGTAAAATAATGGGTTTGCGAAGAGTTTTCAATGACAAGAGAGTATTGATAGGTTTCAAATAAAACAAACTTATCACTCTGAATAAAAGGGTTGACAGTCAGTTCAGGAAGAGGAGGACCCGCGGACGACCTGTAAAATGTAATTGGCATCTTACAGTCCTTTTGGAGGATAGTTTGGTTAAAATACAGGAGAAGACGAAAGGTGTGTCCCTCCGCCATCTGCTTGGCCCCTGTAATACAGGAAATTTGGAACTGTTTTTTCGTGGAATCAATCTGGTGAAAATGATCTCCTGAAATCCAAGAACAGGCAGGAAGATTGACTTTGACAGCATTGGGACAGGATCGGAGAACTGTCTCATTGAAACTGTAAATGCTGTCATACAGTTGCCAATTGGCGAGAAGATGGGCCTCCATATTTTTAATGACAGTGGGTTCCATTTGAAGAAAGACTTTATAGTTGGAAGACCCTGAATACTGGAGGGAATCAATGTAGACTTCTACAGATTTCTGGAGTGGTTTGATCAAATTGTCTGTGTCTTTCTTGTGATGAAGATTCAGGGTTCCTGGTTCAAAAAACTGGATAGACCCTTTGGCAATCGGAATTGAAATCCATTCCTTAGGAATTAACTCCCCTGTAAACCCTTTGCACCACGCTTCAGGAACAATACAAGGGGCTCCATTTTGAAACGCACCCAAGAAGGCTCCCCACCACGAAAAAGAGGAGTTGGCACAAATGCATCCCCCTTTGCACGCAAGAATTAAGCAGAGTGCCTTGATCTCATCTCTCTCGTCAACAAACTCTACATTGGGCAAACTCTGAAACATATCTTGATCTCTGCACCAAGCAAGATCATCCGAAAAGATTTTATAGAGTTTCTCTCCTGGAACTCGTTTCTCAATTTCTTGAATGGCTCGGATGTAATAGGAACAGTCTAAGATAGGATAGACATCAGGAAACTGGAGATAATCACCGCGTCTTACGTGGATCGCAATATGTGTGAGATTTCCTTCCTTTCGATAGGCTTTCAGATTCTTTAAAAATGTGGAGGAAATCAGATCTTTGTGTTTGAGGAGAGGTGGGGCATATTGAAAATAGCCGTGAAGAATCACATTCTCTTCGATTGCTTCGGGTGACCAAGGTTCAAAACAAGGCTCTCCAGGATAGACAGTAAAGCCGTTTTGACAGAGATTCTGAATACTATTAGCATCAAGTGTTGCATTCAGAATTTGAAATTCTTGAAAGATACTCTCTTCATAGGGATGAGGATGGACTCTATGAATATGGGGTTGCTCTTTTGACAAAAGAACTGTTTTTCCTGTTTCCTGTCCATAGACCATTGCCGCCGCAACTTGAAACAGTTGATTTCCTAACCCTCCTTTTCGTACAGGAAGAACAAGATTCATTCTTGATATTTAAACCCCGATTTCTTTATATGATAGATGGAATTTATTGATCATATTTATTTTATAAATCTAGATCATCGTACAGATAGACTTCAACAATTTCAAGAAGAAATTCAGAAGTTGGCATCTTTAGACAAAGTAGAACGAATTCAGGCTGTTCATAAACCTGAATTAGGTGGTCTGGGATGTAGTTTGAGTCACGTGAAAACATTGGAAACCTTTTTAAAAAGTGAGTATAAAAATTGTCTAGTCTTTGAAGATGATTTTATGATTAGCCGTGATATCCATTATTGCAAATTTTTATTGAAACATCTCTTCACCGAGAAAATAAACTTTGATATGGTAATGTTGGCTGGGAATATTCTAAACCAAACAGCAACCTCATCCCCCTTTTTGCACAAAGTGCTGGATGGACAGACTTCTTCCGCTTATCTGATTACAAAAGACTTTGCAAAGATTCTTCACGCCAATTTAGCAGAAGGTGCATCGTTGTTAGAGCAATGGTATACAGAGCATAAGGAGAAAAAGCACGAATACTGTCTGGATATTTATTGGAAGCAACTCCAACCGACTTATAACTGGTTTGTCTTCCATCCAAAGATTGGAATTCAGAGGGAAGGATATTCAGATATTGAGAACAAAGTCACAGATTATGGAGTCTAAACAGAATCTTGTATACAAAATCAATGGGTCAGAATTACTTTGAAATTCTTCAAACGATATCTCTTTCAACACTCCTTACATTGCCTCATAAACACGTAGGTGTATATCCTACAGGCTTTGTTGTTCGGACAAACGAGACTCCTCCCTCGTTTCCGTTTACTGTGTGCCCACTTTTCTTTACAAAGGCAAATGAGGAACCAGTGGGTACAAATCTACACGATGTGATCGTGGACTATTCAAAGGAAGATGGTGATTTAGAAACACTCTTGTATAAACTGTATGAGCAGTATAGAGAACATCATTTGGAGTACACAGCCAAGTCTCAGAAGCGCTATCGATATACACAGAGACTTCCTCCACGAAAAATTATTATTCCTTGTCTCGGTCGTAAAGAAAATCTCATTCCAACTCTTCGACGACTTCAAACAATTGATGTGCCTTCTGAAGGATATTTACCGCACATCTGTATTGTGGAACATAGCCCTTATCCTGAGTTAGAGCGGATTGCAAATGACTATGGATGTGAATATCTTTGGATTTTCTTGGATCCGCGAGACAATACCCTTCCCATTGGTCAATTTAACAAGGCCTTGTGTTATGACAAAGCCTTCTTATTTGGATCTCCAGCAGAATGGTATCTGTTTCACGACAATGATGTCTTAGTTCCACGTGATTTCTGGGCTCGGTTGGATAAAAATGTGGAGAGAGCCAAGACCAAATTTATTCAACCCTATACGCATCGCTCGTTGTTGAATACAATTCCCGAAATTGCCCAACGTCTTCGTGAGAATGTTAATTTAGCAGATCAAGGAGTGACACAAGAGATGATTTATCCCATTGTAGAAGGAGCGCCTGGTGGTTCTTTGTATTTGCATAGACAACGATATTTAGAGGTAGGAGGGCACGATCCCAATTTCTTTTGGGGATATGGTCCAGAGGATAAGTTCTTTTTTGAGAAAGTGAAACTCTTTGAACCCATTGCCTATGCCGATGATCCACCCATTGAAATGATTCATCTTTGGCATCACAATGCAGCCTCAAACAATCCGTTTCGGTTCCAGATGGACTGGTTTGTGCATTCATTTCTACAATCCAATTCGCGGGAAGAGAAAGATACAATGCTGACAAACAAACGGGCCCTTCTAGAACATATTCTGCAAGAGAATGAAACCAATGGATACAACAAAGGATGAGAGGAGTCTAAAAATTTGATGCGATAGTTCTTTGAAAGATGGCATCACAAAAAATTTTGTCTACGTATTTTGTTCGTACAATTCCTGACAAACAGGAGTATCAAGAAAGGTTAAACGAAGAATTTCATTTGATTGACAAGTTTCACTTTGAGCATGTCTTTCAGCAAGTCTATACAATTCTGCAAATTGCAAAAAAACTTCAGATTCCTCACATCATTCGTGGTTCAGCGGGTTCTTCGCTTGTGTGTTTCTTAATGGGAATTACCCAAATTGATCCCATTCTCTACAAACTTGAACTTGCTCGCTTTATGAATGAAGGACGGCAGGATCTCCCAGACATTGATATTGATGTTCCTTACAATCGTCGTGAGGAACTGTATGCAGCCATTGCATCAAGGTGGCCAAAGATGGTGGCTCGGATTAGCAATCACGTTACCTATGGACCAAAGGTTGCTCTTCGTGAAGCAGCAAAAGAAGCCTTACTCCAGAGTTTTCCGTCTCCTGCTCTTCGTGATGCAGATCAAAAAAAGGCCCTCAAACAGGTGCAACGAAAACAGTTTCAACTGTCCAAAATCCTGACAGCCGAACAACAGGTACTAGCAAAAGAAACTGCTGCAAAAAAGACAGGAACTTTTAAACATTACAGCAAACACTGTGGAGGAATTGTTATCTTTGAAGAAGAAGGAGAGATTCCAAAAGAGTTAGTTCTTGAAACGGAAGATTCCTTGCTGGGTCAAATCAAACTCAATAAAGATGAAACGGAAGATGCAGGCTATATTAAGATTGATGTCTTGAGTAATCGTGGGCTAGCCCAGTTGGTGGAAGCCCAAAGTGAACCGCGCGAATTGTTAGACTATCCAAGCCGTGACTTTCAAACGGAACAGTTGCTGGCTCAAGGAGATACAGTGGGCCTCACCTTTGGAGAAAGTCGTGGAATGCGCAAACTCTTTGTTGCAATGAAACCCCGTTTTATGGAAGACATCGCAATCACCCTTGCTCTCATTCGTCCCGCCGCCGCCACACAAGGAAGAAAAGCCGAGTTTCTTGAACGCTGGAAATATGGGTGTGAAGAATTGCAGTCTCCTGAATTGCGCCAAATTATTTACGATGATGATGCTATTTCTCTTGTACGAGATGTCTTAGGATGTTCCTCATCAGAAGCCGATCGCTGGAGGAAAGTCTTTGCAAAACAAAATCCTGCAGGTCGTATTCAGTTTCGGAAAGCCTTGTATGCCAAAGGTGTTCTTCGTTCAACCCAAGATCATATCATGGAAGAATTGGATTATTTGGCTCTCTACTCCTTTTGCAAAAGTCACGCCATCAGTTATGCACAGTTGGTCTGGGCCCTTGCCTATGAAAAAGCGCACAATCCTCATCGCTTTTGGTGTGCAACTCTTAATCACTGTCACTCCGAGTTCAGGAAATGGGTGCATTATAGAGAGGCTCGTTGTTCAGGTCTTCTTCTTACAAGACAACGTGGTCCCTATCGACTCGGTACACGAAAAGGGCAACCTGCTCTCATTCCCATAAAGAATGAAGGTGAACAACAATTGCTCTCAGAATTCTTTGGAAAACAAATATCAACTGTTGAAGAACAAGCGATTTGTGATATGAAACGACTTGGATACTGGCTTTCTGCAGACTTCCTCCCCAACTGTGGTGTTTGGCCTGAATCTCAACAAACTCTCCACAACTGGTTTGGATCACAACGAGAACAGCACCAGGTATCTGTTCGGTTTCGCGGTATAATTGCAACAGGGAGAATTTTGCGACGAGATGGTCTTGTGACTTTATTGACAATTGGCATTGACAATAAACGCTACATTGATCTCGTCTATCCGGATGTTGCACGGGACGATCTCTTCAAATGGTGTGTTGTAGAAGGGAAGGGGCGCTATGAAAAGAAAGGACTGATTGAATCCATTCAAATTGAGAGTCTACGAGGTGTTTCCCTTGATTCACTGCTTCACTGACAGATTTCCTTTGAGCAGAGACAAAAGATCCTTGAGCATATTCAAAGGACAACAAGAGGGAACTGCAAAATCGCGTTGGGACGCGACAAGATAGGTCCAATTTTCGGTCGACCATTTGCGGGCCATTGGTCCATAGGATTTTGTCCCGATGGACAACCATTTATCAATTTGTACTTGGAGTTGATTTGATATTTTTTGAGTGAAGATATCATATCGAAGACAAGAGGTAAGGAATTGAAACAGGTCACGACCCTCTTTGGGACACGGATCCATTGGAGGTAAAATACCATCCCCAAGATTGATGACAGGTTTTCCCCGTAATTCCTTGGACCCAAGACAGGCGAAGCCAAAATCTAAAATCACAACTGTAAAAGGGGCTGTCAAATGCCACTCCATATCTTTTACTTTGACAGTCATAGAACAAGGCTCTTGCTTAATTAATAAATTGTCCAACTTGAGATCACGGTGATCCAATCCTAGGTGTGTCTCCAAATAGAGTAAACAAAGACAAAGTTGTCCGAGTAAGAGAAGAAAGTCTCGCTCAGGTGTTGCACTCCTTTCAATCCATTGCAACACAGAGATGCCAGGAATATATTCCATTGAAAACCAAACTTTCTGCTGTCTCCAAAATATATCATAGACTTTGGGAATACACCATCCTAACCCTTCTGCTTCAAGTGTAGTTTGTGCAATAGATTGAAGAATACCTTCTTGCAATAAATTCATCTCAGCAAGTCGCGGTTGTTTTAAAATGGCCACCTGTTTGTGACCATTAGATTCTCGTTGTGCACTGTAGAGATTTCCATAGGAACCGTGCCCTAAAGGTACATCATTTGAAAAGAGGGCACGTTGTGCACCCTTTTTGTCCTTCAATGTATGAGTCTTTTCAGAATAAGTTGGAAGAAGGGATAGTTCTATCGACGGAATTTGTTCAATTCTGTAGGTTCCTTCAATTCCTATTTTGTCTAGTGTATACACCTCGTTTTTCCACATCTATCTATTATCGTGATAGATACTCATTAATATCCACAGATGATTGAATCAAAGGGGCTAGAGTTACCGCATAGAGTTCACGTGGATGTTCAGGTTGTGGTGCAGATCCATATCGTTCTAAAAATGAACGCGGTGCTTCAGGTTGGCGAATCCCTCTCTCCATATCATACCAGGAAACAATGACTTGCCGAAGTTGTGGTTTATCTTGGCGCTCAAACAAAGGAAGAGGAACATAACGATCTTTCCATTGCCAAAAAGGTTGATCAATCGTATCAGGATTCATTCGACATTGAGAGACCCATTTGTCAGGAAGTTCATAAGGATCTACGCGAGACCATCCTTCCTTTTGAAAGAATCGGTTCCATTTGTCCGTATGTCTTCGTTGGTGAATGTGGACAAATTCGTGAGCCAAGGTTTCCTTTTTTCTTGACTCAGGAAAATACAGAGGCATACAGATAAGATTAGGAGGGCGTGTATGAGGCATACCTGCTTCGGCAGTCGTGTTCATTGTCACAATTTCTGTTTGTTCAATCCAAGGTTCAGTATAGTTGTAGACAGGGAGATAGGAGTGAGTATCCCGCGCCAAACTGTTGATTGGATTGTCCGCAACCTTCCGAAAAAAATGATCTATCTGTTCGGCTTCACGGAGTTTATACATTTAACTATTTCCCTTTGCTTTTTTCTCTTTAAGGGATGCTTTGGCCTTTTTCTTTTGGACATCATATTCATCAATCATCATTTTGTGCACAAAGTAGGTTTCCATCGTATTCTGTTTCTGAACTTTTGCCGTAGTCGATTCATTGACTTTCTCTTTGGGTGTCAAGTTCCGAGGAGAGCGACGAACAGCCGTCTTGGGCTGGAAGAAGGTATCCAGACTTCCTTGTTTCTTACAACTATTCAACGCTGAACTGAAGAGCAAATCAATCGCAAGACTTTCACGCATATCGTCTTTGAGAGAGTCACTCGAATATGGACATCCCTGAATTCGCTCCACCATTAGACCAAAGAGTTGCCCAATTGGTTTCATCAGTTGGTGTTCAATATAATATTGATAATCAGGTTGCAGTTTATTTTGTTTGATAAAGTCAATGGATTCAATACGATCTCCTTGAAGGTCAGGAGCAGGCTTTCCTTCTTGAGGAGCAATGTAGACATAGCCCATTCGTTCTCCCACTGCAGGAGCATTCCCAGGATCACGTGCCGCCATTCGATCGGCAAGAACCTTGTGAGCAGGATAGGGAGGGGCTTTGGCCAATTCTTCTTTTTTCCGATTCAGTTGAAGTTTGTAGCGCGTCAACTCATCACCTTTGGCTTTTGCGACCTTTGCTTCTAGATCTTTGATATCATCTTTCACCCAGTCTGCCTTATACTTTGAGAGACTCTTTGTGATGGTGAGTTGGGAAAGGCTTGATTTTCCTTGAATCATTTCCATTGTTTTGTCTTTTACAAAGTCAACCGCCTTCTGAATATTTCGTTCATTGAGAAGAATTTTAATAGCGCCACCATAAATGGTTTTCAGAATGGGCGCATTGTCGCGACGTTTGAGAACAATTCCCATTGATGTCTGCTTGAAGTCTGTCGCCGACTCCTCATATTTGTTTCCCACATAGCGTTTCTTGCTGAAGATAATAAACTGATCAAAGACTTTGTCATATTCAAAATCGTGAGGAGGTTTCAGAGCCGAAGAGATAAATTTACCTGCTTCCTCTGTAATATGCATTGTGGCTTCAACAGCCTCTGTTCCCATCAAAGGAAGACCCGTTTCTGGATTCTTCACACCGAAGTCTACAAAGAGTGAATCGGTATCTCCATAGACGACGCGGGCAGAACAGCGAGGATCCTTGGCTTCAGGGCCATAGAATTGTTCAATCGCCGCTTTTGCAAAGAGAATCTGTTTGCGACCATAGGCAGTGACAGAGGCTGCAAGATGTTGCAGACGAATTTTGAATGTCGCAGAACCCAATTGTCCATAGAGAGAGTTGGCTGTGAGTTTGTAGGCGAGTTGTTCAGCATCCAGAAGGGCCTTGCGGAATACATCGGTTTCTTTCTCGGCCTCTTTGCGTTTGGACTTTCGTGCAGCAAGAAGTTTGGCCACAATATCCGGTAGCGTATGTTTTTGTGGCTTTCCGTCACAATCGGGTTTCTGTGCGTAGCGACAGAGACGAGTGCCCACTTTGATTTTTTCAGGCTGTTTTCTTTTGTCATTCGGATCCGGTCGCTTAATGTCAAATTCAATGTCAGTCCAGCGTGTTCCTTCAGGAGCATTGGCTTCATCGGCAACAGACCCAAAGGAGACACATATTAGATTTCCTTGCAGATCAAAGTCTTTCACCCAGACAAGAGAGTCGTGACTGATATTTTCACTGATAATTGTACTAGGATACAGAGAAGCAAAGTCACAGACACCAATCGGCGATTCGGAATAGAATCCAGGAACTGGATCCAGAACAATGGCACCTTCATAGGAATCTTCCACCACCTCCTCTTTCTCTTTGTCATCCCCCTCTTCTTCTTCTTTTGCAAATGCTCGTGATTTGAGAACTTCAATGACAATTCCTCGCTCACGACACTCTTTGAAAATCAGACTCTCAATCTTGATTCCCTGTCCACGTGTAAAGATGTACTTCACAGGAACCGAGCAGACATTCGCCATTGACATCGCATTGTTGAACACATCTAGTTTCTTGTAGAGTTCGCAAACAAGATCACAATCCTGAATACAGTATTTCGCCACAATGGCACGACCTTTGCTTCCTTCTTCCGCGTGAAGACGGAAGATTTCTGCAGGAGGAACATCGTCTTTCACAACAGCATATTTCACGGCTTCTGCAAAGTCCTCTTCAAGATCACATTCATTGGGTACAACTGTGACAGATTTTCCTGATTCCACAGAGAGGACTTTCATTTTATCCGTCATCGCTTCTCCTGTTTCATCGAGAATGGTCACATAGCGTCCAGGAACAACATCCCCTGTCTGTTTGGTTTTGATAATCCATTGTTCATTGCTTTTCTTCTCCACTGCAGAGAGTTTTCCTGAAAGATAATACTCTGCAACGGAATCCAACTTGTACGAAGGAAGATTGGCAGAGCGGCGAATATAGTGATACAAGTCAATTTCAAGACGACCCGTGACATTCCACATATAGAGATAGTTGTCTCCAAGGGCTGAACTGCTCAAGAATTTCTCAACCATTTTCATTTGTTGATTGTATCCTTCAACATCTCCAAGACGGTTCATTCGTTGAAAGGCTGGGTGAACAAAGTTTCCATCATCATCGGAGAATCCGAGACGTCTTGCTCTATCCAGAACATATTTGTCATCAAAACCAAAGATGTTGTAGCCAACAAAGATATCAGGATTAATGTTTGCCATATAGGCTGCCCATTCTAGAAGAAGATCT
>JACCDX011620749.1_pt1 | contig 17255 bp, 13 predicted proteins | sample 7449681 | NCBI WGS metagenome assembly JACCDX01 (sample SAMN15323450, study PRJNA562643) | freshwater metagenome | isolation source: river surface water | place: USA:Blue River Watershed | collected 2017-08-18 | reverse complement strand
TAGCGAGTTGGTACCACCCCTTCCCATCCCGAACAGGACCGTGAAACGACTTTGCGCCGATGATAGTGCTGCAACCAGTGTGAAAGTAGGTCATCGTCAGGCTACTATCCCGAAAAACCCCCGCCTCATCGAGGCGGGGGTTTTTTATTTTGTGCTTCAAGAAAAAATGCCCTCGAAAAAAGCGAGAAGGCACGCTCAGCGAATCGCAAATGCAGGCTTCCGGCACTCCGGCGGCAGACCGTAACCGGTCGAACGCACCTTGGCTTCCTTTGTAAATTCGATCTGAAACCACTGGCAAAGTGGCGTGATATATCGATAATTCCAGACAAATCCGCGATCGCGGCCCAAAAGGAATGTGTCGCGTGAGATACCGATGATTTCACGAACTTCGGCAATATCCATCCCGGGCTTGATACGTGCGAAATTCTCTTCCTTGAGTACCTGCTCGAATCGCTCCGCTTTGCCATCAGCGCTGAAATACACCACGTAGGTATGGCGCCCATAAGGGCCGCGGGGGAAGTCGAGGCGGCGAGTTTGTACGAGCGATTCTGGCTGCGGCAGAGGTGGTCCCAACTGCGTGATAACTTGCTCAGGTGTCGCCCCTAGTAATCCGGCCGGGGGCGCGTACGAGGTCGCGCAGCCGACCACGAAAAAGCTGGCGAGAGCGACCACGCTTATGCGCGGTAAAAGGCTAAGTGTTTGCATCACGTCTTGCACTCCGAGCATGAATTGCGCGAATATCAGCGCAGGCGCGCTGCGCTTGTAATTATTCTAACAAGAGACTTCAGGAGGGGGCATGTCAGACGCAGCAGGCAAACCGCGAATCAGCTTTTTTGGTATCGGGCTGATGGGCAAGCCCATGGCCCTCAATCTGTTGAAGGCCGGTTACCCGGTGCAAGCCTGGAACAGGACGGCTGCCAAAGCTGAGGCTTTGAAGTCAGCAGGCGCAACTGTTGCAAATACTCTGGATGAAGCGGCTGAGGCAGACATTCTGATTACCATGCTCGCTGCTGGGCCGGAGGTCAGGCAGGTGCTAGACGCGATTGCTGATCAAATCCCTAAGGGCAGCCTCGTGATCGACATGAGCTCTACTCGCCAGTCAGAAGCCGAGGAGATCAGCGCCATGCTTGAAGTCCGAGGTGTGCACTTCATCGATGCGCCTGTATCGGGCGGCGTGATTGGCGCTGAAGCGGCGACGCTCGCCATCATGGCCGGCGGCGACGCCGAGCAGTTCGAGCGTGCGAAACCGATTCTGTCAGTCATGGGTCGCCCCACGCTGGTCGGCAGTGCAGGCTGCGGTCAGTTGGCAAAGCTTTGCAATCAACTGATCGTCGGCGCGACGCTCAATATCGTGGCTGAAGCGCTGCTGCTCGCTGAAGCGGGCGGCGCAGATCCGGCGGCCGTGCGGACAGCAATACGCGGCGGATTCGCGGAGAGCAAGATCCTCGAAGTCCACGGCCAGCGTATGCTGGACAGGAATTTCATGCCCGGTGGTCAGGTCAAGACTCAGCTCAAAGACCTCGACAACATTCTTGATGCTGCGGGAACGGCAGGCATCAAGTTACCCGTCACCGAATTGGTAACGGCGCATTATCGTGAATTGGTGAAGACCACGCCGCACGCCGACCAATCCGCTGTGCTGCTCGCGGTCGAGCGCATCAACCTGGGCAAGCGGGTCGGTAGCGCTGTCGACAAACTGCCCGACTAGCCCAGCGCCGGTCGTCAGCGTAACGGCGGTCGCGCGAGGAATTGTTCGGCCAGCCTCACCCAGTAGCTGGCGCCGACCGGTAACAACTCATCATTGAAGTCATAGCTCGGATTGTGCAGGTTGCACGGGCCGAGCCCATGACCATGCTCGCGATGCGCACCGTCGCCATTGCCGATGAAGACGTAGCACCCCGGTTTCTGCTGCAGCATGAAGGCGAAATCTTCCGAGCCCATGGTCGGCTCCACATCGACCAGTACGCCGTCGTCGCCGACCACATCTTTCATCACCCCGATCGCAAATTCTGTCTCGGGCTTGTGGTTGATCAGCGGCGGGTAGTTTCGGTCGAATTTGAACTGTACCGACTCACCAAATGCTGCCGCCGTGTGCTCGGCAATTTCGCGCATACGTCGCTCGATCATATCCAGCACTGGCAGCGTGAAGGTGCGCACGGTACCGATCATGCTCGCTGAATCCGGAACAATGTTCGTCGCACTGCCGGTATGGATCTGTGTAATCGACAATACAGCCGAATCCAGCGGGCTGGTATTACGCGACACAATGGTCTGCCAGCTTTGTGCAATCTGTACAGCGACCATCACCGGATCGATGGACAAGTGTGGCTGCGCCGCATGCGAACCCTTGCCATCGATCGTGAGTTCGAACTCGTTCGACGACGCCATCATCGGACCCGGTACGGCACCAAGGCAGCCCGCCTTCGCATTCGGCCAGTTGTGCATGCCAAACACGGCCTCCATCGGGCACTGCTCGAACAGGCCGTCGTCCATCATCGCTTTCGCGCCGCCGCGACCTTCTTCGGCTGGCTGGAAAATCACATACACCGTGCCATCGAACGTGCCGTTTTTCGCGAGGTAATGTGCCGCACCCAGCAGCATGGCGGTGTGGCCATCATGGCCGCACGCATGCATCTTGCCCTCGTTGCGTGACTTGTGCGGAAAGCTGTTGTGCTCCTGCAGCGGCAGCGCATCCATGTCCGCGCGCAGGCCGACGGCGCGCGCGCTGCTGCCACGGCGGATGACGCCGACCACGCCAGTCTTGCCGAGGCCACGGATCACGGGTATGCCCCAGTCGGTCAGCTTCTGCGCCACCAGATCGGCGGTCTGCACCTCTTCATACGACAGTTCGGGATTGGCGTGGATCGCGCGGCGAATGAGCTTCAGCTCTTCATGGAATTGAAGAATCGGATCAATCAGCTTCATGATGGTCTCTTCCCTGTCGGGATGGCGTGCATCGCGCCGGTCCCTTGTCTGAAAATCTGGCTGGCGACGATGCCTGGCCACTGTGTAATATTACCTTTACCCGGGCCGACATGGGCACGAACCCGTCAACCGAGCCACTGTGTGTCCCGACCATTGCCCATCCGGCGAAAATGCTGCGCTGCGAGCCTTTCGGAGAATCCATGAATACCCGCGTCGTGCGTGCGGCTTGTCCGCATGATTGTCCTGATACTTGCGCCATGCTGGTGACCGTCACCGATGGTGTGGCAACCGAGATCCGGGGTGATCCCGACCATCCGAATACGGCGGGTGTGCTGTGCACAAAAGTGTCGCGCTATTTGCAGCGTACCTATCATCCGGACCGCATCCTGCATCCGATGAAGCGCATCGGCCCCAAGGGTAGTGGACAGTTTGCTCAGATCGGCTGGGATGAGGCGCTCGACACCATTGCCACGCGTCTGCAAGCGATTGCGCAGCGCGACCCGCGCGCGATCCTGCCATACAGCTACGCGGGCACCATGGGTGCCGTGCAGGGCGAGTCCATGGCCATGCGCTTCTTCAATCGACTCGGCGCATCGCGGCTGGATCGCACCATCTGCTCGTCAGCCGGCGGTACGGGCATCAGATATACGATCGGCGCGAAGATGGGCACCGATACCGAGCAGTTCGCCCATGCGAAGCTGATCCTGATCTGGGGTGGTAACCCCATCGCCTCCAACCTGCATTTCTGGATGCGCGCGCAGGAAGCCCGTCGCAATGGTGCGATCCTGGTCGCGATCGATCCGTATCGCTCGCTGACTGCTGAAAAATGCCAGCACCATATCGCGCTGCTGCCGGGCACTGATGCGGCATTGGCGCTGGGCATCATGCATGTGCTGATACGCGATGGGCTGCTCGATCATGATTACATCGCCAACTACACGCTCGGCTTCGAGCAGCTACGCGAACGTGTGGCAGCGTGGACGCCCGACAGGACTGCCGCTACCTGCGGCATCCCCGCCGAGCAGGTCGAATGGCTGGCCCGGCTTTATGGTGAATCAGCGCTGCGTGACGAGCCGGTTGCCATCCGCGTGAACTATGGTCTGCAGCGCGTGCGCGGCGGTGGCATGGCCGTTCGCAATGTCGCCTGCCTGCCGGCGCTGGTCGGCGCCTGGCGGCACGCAGCAGGCGGCGTGCTGCTGTCATCGGGTGACGGCTTCCCGAGGCGGCCGGACCGGCTCGAGCGGCCGGATCTTGGCCGCAATGATGCGGCCCGCCCACCGCGTACCATCAACATGAGCACCATTGGTGATGACCTGCTGCGCACATCCTCCGAAGCCTTCGGTCCGACGGTTGAAGCGGTGATCGTCTACAACGCCAACCCGGTTGCTGTCGCTCCCGAGTCGGCCAAGGTAGCCCGTGGATTCGCGCGCGACGATTTGTTCACGGTCGTGCTCGAGCATTTCAGGACCGACACGGTTGATTTCGCGGATATCGTGCTGCCGGCCACCACGCAGCTCGAGCATATCGATGTGCATGCGACCTATGGCCATCAATACATCGTCGCCAACAACCCGGCGATCGCGCCGCTGGGTGAGTCCAAGCCCAACAGTGAGATCTTCCGTCTGCTTGCGAGACGTATGGGCTTCAATGAAGCTGCGTTCGCCGACAGCGACGAGTCGCTGGCCGAGCAAGCATTTGAAGCGGGTCATGCATACACGCGCAACTACCAGTGGCAGACCGTCAGGCAGCAAGGCTGGTACAAGCTCGATATCCCGGCAGCCCCCTTTGCGCAGGGAGGCTTCCCAACGCCGTCAGGCAAGTGCGAGTTCTACTCGGAGCGGATGCGGCACGACGGTCTTGATCCGCTGCCCACGTACATCCCCCCGTACGAGTCGGTGGCTTCAGCCCCCGAGCTGGCAAGCAGATATCCGCTGGCCATGATTTCGCCGCCGCAAAGGAACTTTCTCAACACCACCTTCGTCAATGTGCAGAGCCTGCGCGATACCGAGGGTGAGCCGCATCTTGAACTGCATGTCGATGATGCTGGCGAGCGCGGTATCAAAGACGGTGATCGCGTCAGGGCCTGGAATGCGCGCGGCGAAATGATCGCCCGCGCCCGCGTGACCGATCGTCCTCGCAAGGGGCTGGTGGTTGCGTTGTCGATCTGGTGGAAGAAGCTCGCATCGGATGGCAAGAATGCAAACGAGCTGACCCACCAGCGCCTGACTGACATGGGCCGCGCGCCGGCCTTCTATGACGTGCTGGTGCAGGTCGAAAAGCTGCCCGACTCCTGAGGAATTCACGACCCATGAAGCAGTCCCTGCTGCCACTATTGCTGTGCCTGTCATTGTCTGTGTCAGGGTGTGCGCAGCTGAGTTATTACGCACAGGCGGTCGAGGGACAGGTCAGCTTGCTGTCCAGCGCGAAGCCTATCGACCAATGGCTGACTGATCCTTTGGTCAGGGATGACCTGAAAACGCGTTTGCGGCATGCGCAGCAGATACGCGCCTTTGCCGCGCGCGAGCTGGGCTTGCCCGATAACGGCAGCTACAAGAATTACGCAGAACTCAAGCGCAAATATGTGATGTGGAATGTGGTCGCCACGCCCGAGCTGTCAATGAAGCCGCAGCAATGGTGCTTCCCGGTCGCCGGTTGTGTCGATTACCGCGGCTATTACAGCAAGGAGGCCGCCGAGACTTTTGCGACTGGTCTGAAGCAACAAGGCTATGACGTGCGCGTGTCGGGTGTGCCCGCGTATTCGACGCTGGGATGGTTCAACGATCCGGTGCTGTCGACCTTCATCGAGCTGCCGGAGGCCGAAGTGGCGCGCATGGTATTCCATGAACTCGCGCACCAGGTCGCGTATGCGCCAGGGGACTCGCCATTCAATGAAGCCTTTGCCACTTCCGTCGAAGAGATCGGTGTCGCCCGCTGGCTGGATGAGCAGGGCAGCGACAAGATGCGCGAAGACTATCGGGTCTATCGACAGCGCAAAGAAGATTTCCTCGCACTGCTTTCCTTTTACCGTCAACAGCTGGAAGCCAACTACGCACGCGCTGTATCGGACGATGACAAGCGAGCGCGCAAGGCGCAACTGACCGAGGCATTGCATCAGGATTACGAAGCCATGAAGGCTGAACGCTGGGGCGGCTATGCAGGCTACGACCGCTGGTTCGATAGTCCGGTCAGCAATGCGCACTTTGTGCTGGTGGCGACCTATCATGAACTGGTCCCGGCTTTTCTTGGCCTGCATGCCGACAGCAGCGGCTTCAGTCATTTTTATGGCGAAGTGCGACGGATCGCCAAATTGAGCAAGGCCGAGCGGCGCGCCAGTCTCCTGCGCTACATGCCGGCGCCGCCGTCGAGTCCGGAGGCAGTGACGCCAACCCTGACTGCTGCGTCGCAATAAAAGACAAGCCCCGTGAATTCCGCTAGCATCCAACACAGGAGATAGACGTACGCACAGTCGCCGCACACTCGCGGACGCACCCTCACCATAGTGTTCGGATCGGTATCTGACAGATCCGGCCGGACCATAAAACAAAGAAAGGTGATGCATGGACAAAATCTGGACCCGATCCTATCCGCCCGGTGTGCCTGCGGAGATCGACTACACCCGCTACCGTTCCCTGGTACACCTGATGGATGAGGCGTTCGCGAAATATGCGGCGCGCGATGCCTATGTGTGCATGGACAAGTTCCTCAGCTATGCGGATGTCGATCGGATGTCGCGTGATGTCGGCGCCTGGCTGCAAGCGCAAGGATTGCCGCGTGGTGCACGCGTGGCGCTGATGATGCCGAACGTGCTGCAGTACCCGATAGCGATTGCCGCCGTGTTGCGCGCGGGCTTCGTCGTGGTCAACGTCAATCCGCTGTACACGCCGCGTGAGCTCGAACATCAGTTGAATGACTCCGGCGCCGAGGCCATCATCATCCTCGAAAATTTTGCGTCGACACTGGAAAAAGTCATTGCGCGCACCCAGGTCAAGGTGGCCGTGGTGGCCAGCATGGGTGAACTGCTCGGCGGGGTGAAAGGCGCGATCGTCAATTTCGTTGTGCGCAACGTGAAGAAAATGGTGCCGGCCTTTGCATTGCCGAATGCGGTGCGCTTCAAGACCGTGTTGCGCGAGGGCGCAGCCCTGCGCTTGCAGCCGGTCGAGCTGGGGCATGACGACATCGCGTTCCTGCAGTACACCGGTGGTACTACCGGCCTGTCGAAGGGGGCGATGCTCAGCCATCGCAATGTGATCGCCAATCTGATGCAGAACGAAGCCTGGCTGCAGCCAGCGATGGATTTGCCGCCGAAGGTCGAGGCGCTGACCTTTGTGTGTGCTCTGCCGCTGTATCACATCTTCGCGCTGACGGTCTGCTGTCTGATGGGCACGCGGCTCGGCGGGCTGAACATTTTGATCCCCAACCCGCGTGACATCCCGGGACTGGTAAAGGAACTGGGCAAGTACAAGTTCAACATGCTGCCGGCGGTGAATACGCTGTACAACGGCTTGCTGAACAATCCGGATTTCGCGAAGCTCGATTTCTCCGCACTCAAGCTTTGCAATGGTGGTGGCATGGCGGTGCAGAAGGCCGTCAATGATCGCTGGCGGGCCGTCACAGGCAAGAGCATCGTCGAAGGCTATGGACTATCCGAAACCGCGCCGGTCGCCACCGCGAACCCGGCCAATACCAGCGAATTCAGCGGCACCATCGGCTTGCCGATTCCATCGACCGATATTGCCATCCTCGATGATGCCGGCAATGCGCTGCCCGTGGGGCAGGTCGGCGAGATTGCGATCCGCGGTCCGCAGGTGATGGAAGGCTACTGGCAAAAGCCAGAAGAAACTGCGCGCGTGATGACGGCCGACGGCTTCTTCCGCTCCGGCGACATCGGTGTCATGGATGAACGTGGGTATGTGACTATCGTCGACCGCAAGAAGGACATGGTGCTGGTGTCAGGCTTCAACGTCTACCCGAACGAAGTCGAAGGCGTGGTGGCGTCCCATCCGGGCGTGCTGGAGTGCGCGGTGGTCGGCGTGCCCGACGCTAACACCGGCGAGGCCGTAAAGCTGTTCGTCGTGCGCCGCGATCCTTCGCTGACAGCCGAGCAGCTGCAGGACTTCTGCCATGAACAGCTGACCGGCTACAAGCGGCCGAAGCACATTGAGTTCCGCAATGAGCTGCCGAAGACGAACGTGGGCAAGATACTCCGGCGCGAGCTGCGCGACGCGAAGGCGGCCTGAGCCGGACGCTGCAGACTTCAGGTTCTGAATCAGGTGCCGGGCAGCGCTGGCAGTGCACGTGGACGACGGTCTTCGCCGACCGCGACATAGGTCAGCGTCGCCTCGGTGACCTTCACGGTCTCGGCCTGCAGGCGGCTGCGCTCTGCGTAGACTTCCACATTGACGGTGATCGACGAGGTGCCAGTCTTCACGATCTTGGCGTAAAACGACAGCAGGTCACCCACGAATACCGGCTGCTTGAATACGAAGGAATTCACCGCCACCGTGCCGACCCGACCGTTGGCACGGCGAACTGCGGGCAGCGCGCCGGCGATATCGACCTGCGCCATGATCCAGCCGCCAAATACGTCGCCGTGGACGTTCGCATCGGCCGGCATCGGCATCACGCGCAATGTGGGCATGCCCTCGGGGAGGGTGGTGGTTTCATGACTGCTCATCTTTACTCCTGTGGGCGGTGCCTGAACGCTCAAGCGCCAAATCGTTAAAATCCTGTTGTTGCAAGTTGTTTGCAATCGATTTGCAAGGATAAACCAATCCGCTCCTCCCGCTCCCGGTAGACATGCCTGAGCGAACCTGTTTGCTGATGTGCCCGCACCCACGCTTTCCCTAAACGATCACGCCGAAGCCAGCTCATGCGCCACCATTCACGCCCGTCTCACGATGCCCCCGCCAACCAGGGCACGCGCAATGACTGGGCCACGCTGAAGACCTTGTTCCCTTATTTGTGGCAATGGAAGTGGCGCGTGCTGCTCGCGCTGGCCTGCCTGGTGCTGGCCAAACTGGCCAACGTTGCAGTACCGCTGGTGCTCAAGCACCTGATCGATGATTTGACGATCACGCCCGAGCGGCCTGCGTCCTTGCTGGTATTGCCGGTGGGACTGCTGGTCGGCTACGGATTGCTGCGGCTGTCGACCACAGCTTTCACCGAGTTGCGTGAATTCTTTTTTGCAAAGGTCACGCAACGTGCGGTCAGGACGATCGCGCTGCAAGTCTTCCGTCACCTGCACGCGCTGTCGCTGCGTTTCCACCTGAACCGGCAGACCGGCGGCGTCACCCGAGACATCGAGCGCGGCACACGCGGCATCTCGTCGCTCGTGTCGTACACGCTGTTTTCCATCCTGCCCACGCTGGTGGAAATCACGCTGGTCCTTGGTTATCTCGGTACGCAGTACGACATCTGGTTCTCGGTGATTACCCTGGTTGCGCTGGTGGTCTATATCGCTTTCACCGTGATCGTCACGGAATGGCGCACGCATTTCCGGCGAACCATGAACGACCTGGATTCGAAGGCCAATGTGCGGGCCATCGATTCGCTGCTGAACTACGAGACGGTCAAATATTTCGGCAATGAAGAATACGAGGCAAAGCGCTATGACGAAGGACTGCAGCGTTACGAACATGCCGCTGTCCGCTCGCAGACGTCGCTGACACTGCTGAACACCGGTCAGTCGCTGATCATTGCGACCGCGGTCACGCTGATGCTGTGGCGCGCGACGCTGGGCGTGATCAACGGCAGCATGTCGCTGGGTGATCTGGTGCTGGTGAATGCCTTCATGATTCAGCTCTACATTCCGCTCAATTTCCTGGGTGTGATCTACCGTGAACTCAAGCAGAGTCTGGCCGACATGGAGCGCATGTTCGGCTTGCTCGACCAGCATCGTGAGGTGGCAGATGCGCCGGGCGCACGGCCGCTGCAGGTCGATCGCGCCGAACTGCGCTTTTCGCAGGTGGACTTCAGCTACGAACGCAAGCGCCAGATCCTGTTCGACGTCGATTTCACGATTGCAGCCGGCACCACGACAGCCGTGGTCGGTCACAGTGGATCAGGCAAGTCCACGCTGGCGCGCTTGCTGTTCCGCTTCTATGACGTCGATGCCGGCGCGGTACTGGTGGACGGACAGGATATTCGCTCGGTCACTCAGGCGTCATTACGGCAGGCGATCGGCATCGTGCCGCAGGACACCGTGCTGTTCAATGACAGCATTGCCTACAACATTGCCTATGGCCGTCCCGGCGCCAGCCAGGACGAGATTGTGGCCGCTGCCAAGGCGGCCTTCATCCATGACTTCATTCTGTCGCTGCCCGATGGCTACGAGACGACGGTCGGCGAGCGCGGGCTGAAACTGTCAGGTGGCGAAAAGCAGCGGGTAGCCATTGCGCGCACCTTGCTGAAGAACCCTGCCATCCTGGTGTTCGATGAGGCGACGTCGGCGCTGGATTCGCACGCCGAGCAGGCGATACAGGCGCAGCTGAAGGAAATCGCGCGCGACCGCACCACCCTGGTCATCGCGCACCGTCTGTCCACCATCGTCGATGCACACCAGATCCTGGTGATGGACAAAGGCCGTATCGTCGAACGCGGCACGCATGCAGAGCTGCTCGCACAGCAGGGCCTGTATGCGCAGATGTGGCAGCGTCAGCAGGCGCATCGCAGCGAGGACGAGCCAGACCAGGATGAGGCAGCGCTCGCCTGACGGTTTTCGGTGGGCGAGAGTGAAGGATTTTCATCTGGCCGTCCGTAGCCATCTCTTACAATCGCTGTCACTTTTGAGCCCATGCCGCCCGGCAAGCGCTTTTGCGCGAGTGCCGATATCATCGGCAACGTCGACAACATTGTCCCCATAGCCACGCCAGATCACCCATGGATACCCGAACCCTGCTCATCGATAGCTTCCACGCCGCTGTCGGCGCCGCCGATCCGCTGAAGATTGTGGCCGCGCATCTGCCCACACCACCGCGCGGGCGCACGCGCGTTGTGGGTGCGGGCAAGGCCGCTGCCAGCATGGCGCGCGCGGTCGAGCTGGCCTGGCCGGCTGATGCGGCGCTCGATGGCCTGGTCGTGACCCGCTATGCCCATGGGATGCAGACAGATCGTATTCGTGTCGTCGAGGCCGGGCATCCGGTGCCCGATGGTGCTGGTGAAGCGGCGGCGGCCGAGATCCTGCGCATGGCATCCGAGCTGGGGGAGGAGGATTTGCTGATCGCCGTCGTCTCCGGTGGTGGATCCAGCTTGCTGTCACTGCCAGTCGACGGCGTACCGATGGCCGACCTGAAAGCTGTCACCAACAGCTTGCTGCGTTCCGGGGCGCCTATCACCGAGATGAATATCGTGCGCAAGCATTTGTCGCGCGTGCAGGGTGGGCGTCTTGCTGCCGCCTGCAAGGCTCCCATCGTTACGCTGATCATCAGTGATGTGACCGGCGACGACCCGAGTGCGATTGCATCGGGTCCGACCTGTGCTGATCCCAGCACCTATCAGGATGCACTCGACATCATCCGACGCTTCAACGTCGATGCGCCAGCGTCCGTGCTCGCGCATCTGCAGGCCGGCGCAGCCGGCGAGAAAAGCGAGACACCGAAGCCCGGCAGCCCCGAGCTTGCCCACGCGAGCAATACCGTGATCGCCACCGCGCACCAGAGCTTGCAGGCTGCTGCCGATTTCTTCCGTTCGAAGGGCATTACGCCGGTGGTACTCGGCGATACCGTCACCGGTGAAGCTTCTGAAGTGGCGAAAGTCTATGCGGCGCTGGTACGCGAGATCCGCGCCCATGCGCAGCCCTTCCGGCCGCCGGTCGTGCTGATCTCCGGCGGCGAGTGCACAGTGACCGTGCGCGGAAACGGTCGTGGCGGCCGCTGTGCCGAATTCCTGACCTCCCTGGCGGTGGAGCTCGATGGCATGCCCGATGTGTATGCGGTTGCCGCCGATACCGATGGCATCGATGGCACCGAAGACAACGCCGGTGCGCTGCTGTTCCCGGACAGCCCGATGCGTGCAGCAGCGCAGGGCATCAGTGCCGCGAAGATGCTGGCCAATAACGACGGCTACAGCTATTTCCAAGCCCTTGGCGATTTGCTCGTGACCGGGCCGACGCGTACCAATGTCAACGACTACCGCGCCATTCTCGTCCTGTAAAATCCATCGCTTATGACCGGCGCACGTCGTTGCCGCCGGCTGTGCCCGATCGAGCATGCACCGATGCTTGTGGGCGCGCTGTCCCGCACACGCATTCTGATAGGCCTGTTCCATGTCCAGCAACGCTAGCCCTTCCACGATTACGATCACCCGCCCTGATGACTGGCATGTGCACCTGCGCGACGGCGCGGTGCTGGCCGATGTGGTGCCACATACGGCGCGCCAGTTCGGCCGTGCGATCGTGATGCCCAACCTGAAGCCGCCCGTCACCACGACCGCGATGGCAGCAGCGTATCGGCAGTGCATTCTCGCGGCGGTACCCGAGGGCATCGACTTCGAGCCGCTGATGGTGCTTTATCTGACGGATAACACGACCGCTGACGAAATTCGGCGTGCGGTCGACAGTGGGTTTGTGCATGGTGTGAAGCTGTATCCGGCTGGCGCCACCACCAATTCGGATGCGGGCGTGACCGACCTCAAGCGCTGCATGGGTGCGCTCGAGGCCATGCAGGCGACGGGCTTGCCGTTGCTGATCCATGGCGAAGTCACCGATGCCGACATCGACTTGTTCGACCGTGAGGCGGTATTCATCGACAAAGTGCTGCAGCCGCTGCGACGCCAGCTGCCGGACCTGCGTATTGTGTTCGAGCACATCACCACCAAAGATGCGGCGGACTATGTGCGCGATGCCGACGGCGATATCGCGGCCACGATCACGGCACATCATCTGCTGTACAACCGCAATGCGATTTTCAAGGGTGGCATTCGTCCGCATTACTACTGTCTGCCCGTGCTAAAGCGCGAGATCCATCGGCAAGCGCTGGTTACCGCAGCGACCTCGGGCAATTCGCGCTTCTTCCTTGGCACCGATTCGGCCCCGCATCCTAAAGGGCTGAAGGAGCATGCGTGTGGCTGTGCCGGCTGCTATACCGCGCTGCATGCGATGGAACTGTATGCGCAAGCCTTCGAGCAGGCAGGTGCCTTGGATAAGCTGGAAGGTTTTGCGAGCTTCCATGGTCCGGACTTCTACCGCCTGCCGCGCAACAGCGGTACCTTGACGCTCAAGCGCGAGGCATGGGCCATTCCCGACGAAGTGAAGATGGGCGACACCAGCCTGGTGCCGCTGGATGCGGGGCAGGCCTTGCAGTGGAAGTGTCTCTGAGTCTGATGCTTGCCACGGGTATGTCTGTACAAAGCAGCATCTGATTTTTCATGGCATTTGACGGGATTGACTGGCACGCCCCCTGGTTCGCGCCTTTCAGCGATGCCGGTGCTGTGCTCGCAGGCAGTCTGGACTGGATCGCCGAGGCCAATCAGTTTGCCGGCTCTCGGCAGCTGAGCAATCATCGTGGCTTGCCTCTCCGTTTTGCCCCGCAATCCGTACTGCCGGAGACGGTCGGTTACGAGGCCCACATTTCCGTCACCGGTCAGGTGCCGACCCGTGACAATCTGCATGATTTTTTCAATACGCTGGCCTGGCTGCACTTCCCGCGCATCAAGCAGGCATTGAATGCCTTGCATGCACTGTCTTTCGACGAACCAGTAAAGTCTGGCACCCGCGGCCGGCAGCGTGATGCAGCGACCTTGTTCGACGAAAATGCGGCGCTGTTCATTTCCAGCGATGAAGGCTTGTTGGATGCGTTGCGAGAACATCGCTGGCAGCAAGTGCTGCTCAGGAAGGCAGAAGAATTCGCTTCGAATTGCGACGTGCTGTTGTTCGGGCATGCGCTGCTAGAAAAGCTGGTGACGCCGTACAAATCCCTGACCGCCCATGTATGGACGGTGCGTGTCGATGACGACTGGTGGCGGCAAGATCAAGCGATGCGCCGCGCAGATATCGATCGCCGGGTCAGCGCATCGATATTGCGCGGCTTCACTTCAGCCGACTTCTGTCATCTGCCGGTGCTGGGTATACCGGGTTGGTGGCCGGGGCAGGATGCCGCGTTTTATGAAGACACTGCGGTGTTCCGGCCCAAACGTGGTGTCAGAAGCCCTTCTGCAGACCGACCATGAACGCGTTTGATGTGCCACTCTGTGCCAGTGCAGGGTTCAGCCCCGCATCGACATTACCTGAGTAAGACGACGGTATGCCATCCGTCGCGCGGTTGTACGCCGCATAGAGATTGGTCGTCTTCGACAATGAATACACGGCAGATACGTTCCAGATGTTGGGGCTGCTCGGTCCGTCGTTGTGCGCGTAGTTGATGCCGACACTGGCTGCCGGGATCACCTTCATCTCCGCACCGGCAATCCAGGTATTGCTGCTTTCGCCCGTCTGCGGATCAAAGCGGACGACATTGGCGGCTACTTTCACTGGTCCGATCGGCACACTGGCCCCGACCAGATATTGACGGTATTGCGCATCGCGATCCGACGCCGCCACGGCAATGTTCAAAGGCCCGAACGCATAGCCGGCATTGGCGGATACGAAGCGATTTCGCCGCTGGTCGCCGGCCACGCCGCCGGGCGCATACATCACGCTGGCCGTGAAGCCGGCCAGCATTTCGGCCGGCAGGCTGTAGGTCACGGAATTCGGAATGAAGAAGCCGCCGGTTGTGCCCAGCGCAGGGTCCGCATCGGTGCCGCCCGGATAGACCGGCACCGTCGCGCCAAGCGAATTGAGTACTGTGCCACTGCGATGCATCAGCAAGGCAGGCACATAGAAGTTGTTACCTGCAAGACCAAGTGTCGATGTATACGCAGCGATGAAAGGACTCAGGTTCAATCCTGCTGTCAGTGAACCGATCGGACCGCTCAGTCCGACATTGGCCATGCGGCTGAACACACCGGTCGTACCGCCATTGGCGATCGAGCCTGTACCTGCGCTGAAGCCACCCTCGAGACGGAAGTGAGCTTTCGTGCCACTGCCGAGGTCTTCCGTGCCTTTCACGCCCCATACCGATGGCGCCCAGTTACCTTCTCCGAAGCTGGTACGACGATCCGACCCGGTGCCGATGCCGGATGCAGTGACGATCGATGCATCGATATTGCCGTACAGGGTGAGCCCTGATTCTGCCATTGCTGTTCCGCAGGCCAGAGTGCCGGCCATGGCTACCGCAAGCATCTTCTTGTTCATTCCAAACTCTCCAGTGGTTGACAACGACTGACAAGTTTGGACAGCTGAAGCTTGCACAAGTCACGGCTGATCAATCACGGCTTGCAGCGCTTTTGTCAGGCCGCAATCGAATGAACTTTTTCATGGTGAAGCGAGACATGCGTGACGAGCTTGCTTGCAATAGCGATGGCACCAGAATGAAAAAAGCCGCCCCGAAGGGCGGCTTCCATGCAGCATGTTCACACATTTGCGGCACAAGGCCGCGCGTGATTAGAACGAGTGCGCTACGCCAACAGCCAGCAGCGACTTGGCAGCGGCCAGGCCAGCTGCATCGTTCGATGCAGCGCCCTTGTCCGAAGCGGCGCCGAAGGTGCTGTAGTTCAGGTAAGCGTAAGTAGCCTTCGACAGGTCGTACTGCAGCGAGACGGTGGTTTGCGACTTGACCGACAGCTTGTTGTTGTTTGCGTAGGTCAAGCCAGCCGACAGGGCGCCCATCACCGGCATCGAAGCGCCGAGGATGTAGCCGGTCGACTTGTTAGCTGCAGCGCCGCTGTTGTCACTGTAAGCTGCGTTCAGGCGAACACCAGCAACCGTGGTGTTACCTGCCAGCAGGATGTTGGTGCGCTCGTCAGCAGCCTTGGTCTGGGTCGACTGGTAGCCGAGGGCCAAGTTGAAGCCTGCGACCGAGGTAGTCAGGTTTGCTGCCGTGTACTCGCTCTCGGTGTCAGCAACTTTGTCCTTGACGCGGTAGAGGACGTTTGCACCGAAACCACCGCCATTCACCGAAACGCTGACAGCGTTGGGGATGAAGAAGCCGCCAGTTGCCGTGCCTGCGCCTGCTGCGCCGGTACCTGCAGTAATACCTGCCAGGCTGCCGCCGTCCAGGCGATACAGTGCCGGGACGAACGCACCGTTACCGCCAACAGCGGTCGTGCCGGTCAGGCCTGCCAGGATGAACGGGGAGATTTGAGTGCCGATGGTCACGCCGACGGACTCGGTCGACAGCGATACGTTGGCAGCACGGTTGAACAGCGAGGTGCCCACGCCACCGTTAGCGCCCAGTGCGCCGTTGTTTGCATTCAGGCCGCCTTCCAGGTTGAAGCCAGCTTTCAGGCCGTTGCCCAGATCTTCCGTACCCTTCAGGCCCCACAGAGTGGTGTTGCTGTTACCCGCGCCGGCGAAAGCAGTGCCTGACGAGCTGGAAACGATACCAGCGTCGACGGTGCCGTAAACGGTAACGCCATCAGCCAGAGCGGCGGTCGAAGCAACCAGAGCCAGAGCGGCCAGAGCAACTTGAGTCTTTTTCATCGAATAATCTCCAAAGACTTGAAGTAACTCAACAGATTGCCGTCTTGAGCCCTGTGAATTCAGGGTTTCACGGATACTCGCGCACTCGGTAGTCAACAAGAAAAAACTTTGATACAGCTTTGAGTGTTTCTTTGAGTCAAAACCCTGTGATAAAAAGCACTTAAGCCTGATTTCCATACCTTTCTATTCCCGGTAATCAATAACTGACTTTGATACACCGAATTTGATGGAAACCTTCTCGCCCGCCAATGACGATTCCTATGCCAGCCGGCAGGCGCGCTCGCTGCCGGTGCTGTCATCGATGTCTGCCGTGCGCGGTTATCCGAGCAAGCTGAAGATCTACCGCATCCGTGGCAGCCGTTTCTGGCAGGCGCGCTGCTATATGGAAGGCAAGATGCACGTGCGCAGCACACGTAGTGAAGCAAAGCAGCAGGCGGTGGAGGCCGCGAAGCAGTTTTATGAAGATCTGCTAGTGCGCTACCGAACGACCGGCGAGCATGAGCTCGCGCGGCTCGAGCAAGCGCAGCAGAAGGAGACGCCGGCCAAGTATCGTTTCCAGACAGTCGCCGAGCAGGCGCTGGCTGCTGAGCGCGGGCGCATGCTGCGCGGTGAGCTTGCGCTGCAATCATTCAAGGCGCTACGCAATCGCCTGGAGAAACAGATCTGTCCCGTTTTCGGTCGCGACGATATCCGCAGCATCCCGCATGACGGACTGCTGCAGTTCATGAATGCACTGGTCGCTCGCAAGGCCTCATCGGTCACGGTATCGCAGTACTTGCAGTCGGTGCGACTGGTGTTCAAGTTCGCGCTGGTGAAT
>JACCDX011531821.1_pt1 | contig 17264 bp, 8 predicted proteins | sample 7449681 | NCBI WGS metagenome assembly JACCDX01 (sample SAMN15323450, study PRJNA562643) | freshwater metagenome | isolation source: river surface water | place: USA:Blue River Watershed | collected 2017-08-18 | reverse complement strand
GACTGAATTGGATGGAGGCGGCGGAAGACGCGGCTACAGGAAACCCTACCGCTACGTAGCCTTTTCCAGGACCGTACGCCACATAACGTGCTCCACTTTCCAGAATGGGAGGAGGGATCTTGTAAGGAAAGCCAGCCGACAAGGCGTTACTCCAGGTTCGCCCATTGTTCACACTGTATTTGAGTGAATTCGCGGTGGTATTATCGTTACCGACGGCTACCCAAAGATTGGAACCATTGTAGACGGATTTGTAGCCTTTCAGAGAGAAGGAATTCGCACTGTAGAACCAATCCCCTGATAAATAGTTTTTCGCCATCAAAATATTACAGTTCGGTGTCTGGGAAAACAACATGAAACCATCCAGATTAATCAGCGGTTTCGTAAAAGAAGAAGGACCAACAAACATGGTACTCAGAACGGTGTTAGTATAAAGGCTGCTTACTTCTACATTCTTGGAATACCAGAGCTGATTGACTAAGGTAGACGGCTGGTACATTGTCGCTTCCGAGTAAAGAGTACCAAAGACATTGAGAAGGGAATCCCCTACAAGGTTCGCGCCAGCATTTATTTTTAAGGGAAGACTATTGACTTCCAGTATTGGCGCACGTAGCTCCGTATCAATGATGAGTGAATTGGATAATTGTAAAGTACTAATATCTTGTCGGATTGGCGCCGATAATGTACTTGCGCCTACGAAACGTTTTACATAAAGAGGACCGCTCACGTATAAAGAACCATTCGTGAATAAACTTTGCGTACTCACGTTTTCACTGACAATAAGATTTTTTACCGAACTAACGCTGTCTTGAATACCCATATTTTGATAAATACTGTACTGGGTACCGATACTGAGCGATGACACTACCGAAAAGTCCGAGTAGGTGGAGAAGAAGGAAGAAAGAAAGAGTTTACTGGAGGTATCGATAGCCGCTTGAAAATCTTTCTGAATAAACGTTGCTCCGAGGACTTCAATAGTACTGGTGAGAAGAGGACTACTGTAAAAACTTACATTACTTCCTACGTCAAAATAATTCGTGATGATACTGGAGAGTGTTCCATTCCCTGTAACATTTAAATTACTGGTGGTTAAAGAGCTACGAATATCCACCGGAAAAGAATCGGTTGTCACTATATTGGATCCCACCGATGTTCTATTCAAGACAGTAATGGGACCAAAGACATTTAAACTTCCTGCGGTTGTAAAATTACTGAGGACATTCAGATTGGAGGATAAGACTAAATTGGCGTATAAATTCATGGTACTGGCTTGAAGTCTTCCATTAATCGTGGTATTATCCGTTATAATGGTACTCCCTTTCACCAGTACAGAACTGAGGAAATAACCCGAGCCTTGAACAAATAATTCATCTTTAAGAATAATGGAAGATGTTGTGCTGATACCACCAGCGAATTGTAAACCTGCTCCATTATTCATGTTGACAGTATCCATCCTGATGGTTTGCGCGCTGAGGTTCAGCGGTAAGCCAGCGGCGGAATCGACGAAGGCTGAACGGTCCACGGTTAGGGATCCTTGTATGACGACATTACTAAAGGAGCTCGCATTACCTAAGACATTTAAATTATCTTTCAGAGCTAAAGTTCCACTAATACTCGTGGAATCTCCCACGGTAAGAACCGAACTCATATTGATGAGCTTGTTGACGGTGAGTGTAGAAAAGATATTGACTACTCCACTGACAAAGAAAGGTCCGTTAATAAACGTATCCCCTTCTGTTTGGTTGATTCCGTTGGTGATATTCAGAAATCGTTCAATGGTGATGGTACTAAGATTCGCTTGCGCACTACTTAGAAGAGCATTATAGACGGATGCTGTAGTAAGTTCATTCAAAAACGCATTGGATAAAGAAGTTAAAAATCCGAAGGAATTCAAGAGTTGCCAGGTCGTTGGATTCTGGGAAGCGAAGGTGTAGGATCCACGGGGTTGATTCAGAACAATGGACGATGTACCGTCAAAAAATTTCAATCCAGACATCGTACTGATGATGATCGGATTTACCGCAATAGTAGGATCCCCTGTCGCATCTCTCACTCCCACAATTTTACCCGGATTGTTTATTGAGCTAAGTAAAACAATGGTATTGGGGGTTGTTAAAGAATTTATAGACACTACAGACGTACTTGCTGTCACAGTAAAGACCTGTGCCATCCTAACGCTACTCTATAAAAATAGGGATGAGGAAACACACAGGACGGCCTAAGATAGTTCAAATCCCTGTATAGAGGGAAAGACCATGTCTTTCAATGTAGGAGGAACAGCGAGTCAGCAGGGCAATATGGTCGGTAGCAATTACATTGTGAATATCGTTGAACTTCAGAATGTGATTACATCCGCCACAGGCTTATCACCCCTTCAGCAAGTTCAGAATCAAGTGGCCCAGTTGGAAACGATGGTAAACTTTGATCAGAAACGAATTTTTACCAACATCATCAGTAAGTTTGACCAGACACCCATTCAAATCACCGACGACATTAATTTGAGTAATGCCAATATTTTCCAGAATGGAATTCTCTTTAGCGGCGGAGGAACCACCACCGGTGGAAATACCGTGCTGAGCTCGGGTGGTAGCGCTATTATTCTCACCAATACATCCAGTATCTTTTCTACGGCTATGGCGTTTCAAGTCGGTGGAAGAACAGTCTTTTCCTTTGACGGAGCTGGAAGGGCTTTATACTTTGATCCGCAGGGTACAGGGGATCGTTTCTGGGTGAGTTCAGCCACGCTAGTGGCCGACCAGGTACAATTCGGTGGCGCAGGCTTAGGAGCGCAACCTGGTAAATTTCTTCAATGTATCAGTACCTCGGGTACCGCTACGTGGAACTATGTGAGTTCTCTTTTTACAACGGATGGCAATGCTGTGACTCTCAGCAGTGGTGGAATTTTCTTCAACGCCGGGATAGGATCCGCTCTAGACGCTGGACGAATCGATAGTCGTCGCAATTGGTATTTAGGTAATCCAAGTTTGACAGGCAATAATGATTTAACGACGAGTAATGACTTCACCGTTATCGGGGGTAAGCTTCGTTACCAAGGGGGAGGAACGCCCGTGGTGGGTCAAGTACTGACTATCGCGGATGCTCTGGGTAATGTGGTATTGAGTAACTCGGGCGGTGGAAGCTTGTCCTCCTTCGTCGTGGGTGATCAAATCCAGAGTGGTTCCACCAGTGTAAGAGCCGACGGAGCAGGTCAATACGTGGCCGTGACCCAAGGTTTCTCGGAAGTCGCGCGTTTTACCGGTTCAGGCCGCTTGGGTATCAATAATCCAGCCCCTACGGAAGCGTTGGATGTCACAGGAAATGCGAGGGTGAGCGGTAGTTTAACGGTGGCTCCAGGAACCTCCCAAACGGATTATGTTCTGACTGCTACGGGTACAGGAGGAATAGGAACATGGGCTGAACCCCAACGTCTTTTTACGGGTTCAGGAGCTACTCTTCAGGAATGGAAAGTGAATTCCGCGTTGGCGGCGGTCCAGGGAAGCTTCAACGGTGCCGAACAACTTCGCTTCAGTACGGGAGGAGCCTATGTGGGTGTTACGAATCCCTACAACTGGATCGTCAATGGAACGGTCACCGCCAGCACCTTTGCTTCCTTATCCCCTATTCGTTTCAACATCGGTGCGACGAATACGGAAGTGGGACGCTTCGCCGATAACGGAAATTTCGGCATCGGTACCAGTAATCCTCTTTATAAGCTCCATGTCGCAGGTACGCAGTCTAATCAGGGTGCTCTCTACGTCAGTACCAACGGATGGGTCTATGGAACGCTCACCGCTGGATTTTTTTCGGGCGACGGATCCAATATCACGAACATTCAAACGCAGAATGTGGGAGCTGGATCGAATCGTCTGGATACCTTTCAAGGGCAGACCCGAGCCGATATTCTTACTCTTCAAAGAGGTATCAGTACCTTATCGACCGCTACCTTTTCCACCATTGAATCCTACAATCTGGCAGGAGGGTTATCGTTTTACAGTACTTTATCTTCTTATCTTACGCAAACCAGTAATTCATTATCCGCAGCGATTGGTCCAGGAGCAGGAGCCGTGGTAAGTTCCTACAGTACCCAAGTGGGCTTGGCGATGTCCGCTCAGTTCTCCACCTTATCCTCCTATATTCTTCTCAATGAAGCCCAAATCAGCACGTTTTCGACCATGATGAGTACCACCGCCTATGCGACGACCAGTTCCTTCGTATCCAGCTTACTGAGCACAGGTGCTGTCTTCACCGGTCCTCTCTGGGCGAGCACACTGGGAGTGGGCTACAAGTACGGAATAGACGTGAGCGGAACGATTGATACCAACGGTTTAATCTACAGCGCGGGTCTCCGCGGTCTATCCACCCCCTTCACCCTGGGGGTCGGGACCAGTACCACTCTCTCGTTGATCGGCTACAGTTATACACCGAATCTGGGCTGGCGCATGTCGCTCCAGGGCGATGTCGATATCAGTGGGCAGCTCTATCGTAACGGGCAACTCTATACAGTCCAGGGCGAGCCTGATGTGTACTGGTCCAGAAACGGAAGTAATATCTGGTTTGCGGACGGTAACGTAGGGATCGGTTTAACCACACCGCAGTATCCTCTGGACGTCTATGGTCGCATACGATGTTTCGGAGTAGACGTCATACCGGGTCCCGGTCCCGGAGTCAGCACGGGTCAAGCTTACGCCAATCCCTGGCAGTACCAGGGCAGCAATATTTACTACAATCTGGGCGGGGGAGGCATCGGCCCTGGGTTGAGCAGTGTGAGTTCGATGGTGTCCTGGGAAGTCAGTGGAAATGTCCTCATCCAGAATGGAACGACCTATATGTCTTCCTTAGCGGTGAATATTCCCTACGGGAGCACCTTAGTGGCGGGCGCGGATATCTTTGCGTCGTTGAGAGCACGGAGTATGAAAGTCGATGGACCAGGGGTATTTGATGGACGAGTAACGGCCCGTGATTTCTTATCCTTGTCTGATCAACGGATGAAAAAGAATATAGAATTGCTCAGTAATCCTGAACTCATCATGAGCAGTATCCGCGGAGTTCGGTTCCAATGGATCAGCACGGAAGAAAACGATATTGGTCTCTTAGCTCAAGATGTCATGAAAATGATTCCTGAAGCCGTTTCGGGGGATCTTGAATCGGGACTAAAGGTCAGCTACGATAAGCTTATTCCCGTTTTGGTAGAAGCTATAAAACAATTACAGACGCGGGTAGAGACTCTGGAAAAGCAAGTGAAGAATCTATAGAAATGCTTTCATGGTTCCGTGAAATCATCACCGCAGGAATTTTTTATTTACCTTTCGTATCCTTCATCGGCTTTAGTTTATTTACCCTCGTGATCGGAATATCCACGCTCATCACGGGGACCCTTGTATTTTTAATTCTCGCGGTCTATGGTTTCTACGCTGCCTTACGTGATACTGGCCTTATTGAGTACGCGATTGAAAAAGTAAAGCCTCTTATGTTTGGATTCGATACGGATATTCTCCATAACATTGAACAATCGTTTGCTTTAAAGAATGCGGACCAAATTCCGGAGAAAAATGCTTTAATTCTCTGCCATCCCCATGGAATTCTGGGATTAAATTGGTTCTATCATTTGTGTCATCCTTTTTCCCCTTGGACCTACAAGGGGAAAAAACCGCGTTTGGCGATCCATTCTGTCCTATTTAAATTCCCTATGCTTCGCGAAATTTTAACGTCGTATCACTGTATTGAAGCTTCGGAAGAAAGGATACAGTCTTATCTGGAAAAAGGAGAATCGGTGGCTCTCTTTACGGGCGGAGCCGAGGAGATGTTAGAGACGGATGAACACAAGATCAATATCGTAATGAAGAAACGGAAAGGGTACAGTCGGATTGCCAAGCAAGCTGGCGTGCCTATCGTTATATTCTTCAATACGAATGAAAATGAGTATTTTCCTCAGAATACATTTTTTCTTTGGCGATGGCTATCCCGTACCCTTTTTTATTACACGCGGATATCCTTTCCCTTACCCAGCTGGAAAGCGATGACGAATTGGGTAGGTATTCTGCGCAAGCCCTTGGACGAACCGATTACAACGTTTGTCTTGAAACCCGTAGAGACACAAGGCAAAAGTATTGAAGCTATTCAAAAAGAATGTATTCTCCGTGTGGAAGAATTTATGAAAGAGAAAAAACTGAAGGGGTCTATCGTGGCTTAACCTGAACCTTCTACCGTGTTACCCGATAAGTCAGGAGCGGGTGCTGGAGCAGGACAAGGATTACCGTCTTTATCTTGATGTTCGCGGTTACAACCTTGGTGATCGTATCCTTGTCTATCGTAACCATCTTTATCGTATCCTTGACGATCAAATCCGTCTTTATCGTATCCGTTACGATCATAACCTTGTCTATCGTATCCTTGTTTATCGTAGCCAAATTGGTCATAACCATCTTTATCGTAACCTTCACGGTCATAACCAGCACGATTATATCCTGCGGCGTTATAACCATCACGACCGTATCCTTCACGGTCCCAACCGTCTTTGTTGAATCCATCTTTATCGTAACCGTCTTTATCGTAACCAGCACAGTTGAAGCCTCGGAAGTTGTAACCGGAGCAGTCGTAGATGTAGGTGGTAGGGGTCGGAGGATGAGGGTAGTAGTCTTGGACCACGTAGCCCTGAGCTTCCCACGCCCGTTTGATACAGTCGTAGGCGAAACCGAAGATCGTTTGGTCGTAGAATTGGTCGGCGGTTAAGAATTCTTCAACGTTCGCTAAGTACAAAGGAATAGCGATAGGGGAAGAACCATTTTCTTTGGCATCTACACTTTTGTAGGCGTTACTGGAGTAGACCATGCCGTAGGTTGGACCGGATAAGGTTTTCAGCATCCGAATAGAAGAGACTTGAACATACAGTTCAGGAACTAGGAAACCTTCATTGGTGGTGTAGTTTAAGACGAGGATACCCATTTATTCTATTCTACAAGCTAAAGATTTTTAAAAAAAAATATACCATGAAGACGTTGACCTTTGCCATTTTATGTAAAGCGCATATTCATGGAAAATTTGCTATTTGTTTGATGGAAGTGACGGATAAGATAAGAGAATACAATGTGGAAACGCAGATATATGTAGGAAGAAGTAATATACCGGTCGCACGATCCGAATTATTGACAAATTGGTGGCGAACGCATAAAGAAGGAGATATTTTCTTCTTTTTGGATGCCGATCATACTTTCACGGTTCAGGATATTCGGTCTATTTTAGCCTTAGATGCCGATGTGAAATGTGGTATCTATGCTAATAGCGAAGGGACGAGCACCGCGAGCTTTGTAAATCCTGAAGGATTCTACAACGGAACGGATAATCGTATCCTTTTAGCAGGCTGTGGATTGATGGGAATTACCTGGTCCATCGTGAATCGTCTAACGGAGAAGCTTCCCTTGGTTTATGCCTCAGAACATACGACCCTTTATCCTTTTTTTCAACATCTTATCGTTTCGGAGGGAGGAAAACAATTATGGTTAAGTGAAGATAAGAGCTTTTGTTATTTGGTAGCGAAAGAAGGAGGAATTCTAAGAGGATTTTCCAGTCCTACGATCGGTCACGAGGTATATAAAATAGAGACGCTGTAAATTAGGAGATGTCTGTACAGATACCGACATTTGTCACTTTACCAGGAATAGGCAATGCTGCTAACGGAGGGGCGAGTGGTGATTTTTTAGGATCGAATCCTCGGGGACTCTGTATAAGCGCAGATACCAGTGTTATTGTGGCAGGAGCGCCTTTATTTGGAGTATCGGATACAGGACGAATAATGATATTTAACCGTGATACAACCACCGACAATTGGAATTTCTTACAATCTATAACTACTCCCGTCGTGAGTCCTGGAATTCAATTTGGAACCTGCGTTGATATAACCTATGATGATAATGTTATAGCAGGAGGAGCGAATGGTACTTTAGGAGGGAGAGTTTTTATGTTTCTAAGAAATGCCTACACCAACTCCTATAATTTTTATCAGGCTCTCCGAGGTTCAGGTATTGTGACTACTGGTGCTACCCCACGTTTTGGGGAGGCCCTTTCGTTTAGTGGAGATGCGAACTTTTTAGCCATAGGAGCGCCAGGGTGTAATTTTTCGTACGTATTTACATCCAATGTGGGTACGACGTATATTGAGCAACAGCGAATCACTTGTCCAGTAGCGGGAACGAATAATTTTGGGCAATCAATACGTTTTTCGGGCGATGGAAATTATGTTCTCGTAGGTTCTCCAACGGTAGCTTATCCAGGAGGTCTAACGAACAGAGGAATGGCTTTTATGTATAAAAAAGATACAGGTACCGCAAACTGGTCTCTAGTACAAAATATTAGTACACCAGCCATAAATGGAACTCAATTTAGCGTCTCATGCGATATCAATTACGATGGAACTTATGCGGTATTTGGATGTACAAATCGTAGTAGTTTTTTCTTTAAAAAGAATACAGGAACCGAATTTTGGAACTGTCTTCAGGCGGTAACAACATCCGATACTCTTGCTGGATCGGGGTTTATGACCAGTATAAGTGATTCCGGTGATTATATAGCGGTAGGTAATCGTCGTCTTACTACAAGCGATAGAGGAGGAGTCCTTTATTTTCAAAAGCAAACCAACACTGATTTTTGGCAACAGCTTTCCACTTTACAGGCGACTGCTGCAACTGCGGTGGAGTATGCTGGTGCAGGTGGAATGATAAGTCATGACGGTACTTACATGGTATATAGTGCTCCAGGATTTGCAACGAACAGAGGAACTTTCTACGTGAGCTATCGCGATTGGACATCTTACATGCCGAGTACGAATACGGTAGGTTTAATTGGTTTAGCGAGCACATCAAGAAATACTGTTGTATTACCCAAAGCATCTAGTATAACTGCCCCCATGACTTGGATAAAAGATACAACACCCAACAGAACTTTTTATAATTTATTCACCATTAGCACTTCTTCAGGAGATTTAATCGATGGAGTAAGATCAACTATTTCTTTCTGTAACGCAGGGTTGGGTCTCCATTTTGCTCAAGATAGAGTATCCAACTGGTATACGCTCAATTACTACGATGGAAAATAAGAAGTCTCTGTAGAGCATGGCTTTGCCATTTGATCCTCGATCCATAAGTAGTCTTATACTATGGCTCGATGCTTCAGATAGAAACTCGTTGGTGACCAATGGAAATTCGGTTATACAATGGAGAGACAAAACGATTTTCCAGAATCATACCGCTTTTAGTTCTACGACATCACCTATTCTTTCGAGCATCAATACACTTTCCTCTATTTATTTCAATAGTCGTTCAGGTAATCCGCAGTTTTTTCAAGGCCCTCTATCGACCAATCAATCAACCTTTACTGGCTATACCAGTAGTCTATACATTTTTGCGGTGGCCACTATGGTGTCCACGCCTGTGCGAAATTTCAATCGTAATTTTATACAAATAGGGTCAAACTCTACCCTTATGGATGGATTAATTAACTATCAATTGTATAGTGCTGTATCCTCTTTAGCAGTATTTCCACTTTTGAATATTGCCGATCTAACCAATTTTTATTTTAACGTCGCTCAAAGCAATACATTAACATCCGCTTTTTTGTATGACGGTTGCGCCATAAGTAATGTTCCAGCGTTTAATCGTCCATTTCAAACGGCCATGGGTATAGTAAGAAATAGTGTTATTGGCTGTAATTTTAATCTCCTTTCGATAAATGGATCATATTTCAAAACAAATTGGTATGGTGGTACATACACCGTACCAGCTGCTTCAAGATATTCTATCGGAGGTAATCTGCTAGGAGCAGCCGATGCACGGAGCTGCTGGGACGGACATATAGGCGAGGTACTGATTTACAATACTACCCCCCCTGTAACATTTTTAACGAATGATCAAATCCAAAGTATTCAAGGTTATTTAGCAACCAAATGGGGTTTACAGAATGATTTGATGAATAGCCATCCTTATAAGGCCAATATTGTATCCTTAAGTACAATCAATAGTGCGGTATCTGCGAATGTAGGGACTAATTCTAAGCTCTTTACTCTACCATCAAGTGGAACAATTCAAAATAACATGATATGGCTTCAGGGCAATAATAATTATTTGAGTACTGCTACATTTTCACCTCAACTCTTTGAAACGATTAATTATCAAAATGGAACGTCGGTTCAATTGAATGCCCAGAGTCAGAATGTAAATTTAGTGAATAATGGAAATTCCAACTGGACTCTTTTGTCACGATACGAAGGTGATATGAGTAACGTGGGGTTTAACCAATATACTTATTTTCCTGGCGTTTCAACTCTCGGTACCGCTGTGGCGAGTTTAGGTTACGCTGTTGGTGTCAATTCCAACTCCACCTATTTGGTGGCTACACAACCAGCATCCAACTTTGGCGGTATAACAGGAGCGGGTGCGGCCATAGTTTACAAGAAAAATATACTTTCGGATACGTGGTCCATTGTTAACGTATTTGGAGCTTCAGACAGAGCAGCAACTGATCGTTTTGGAAGCGCTGTCAGTATGTCTTATGACGCAAATTATATTTTAGTCGGTTCGGCAAGCAATAATATAAGTGGTATAAGCGATGTAGGAGCAACCTATATGTTTAAAAAGGATCCTGTCAGCGATATATGGAATCAACTTCAAAAAATAACAGTATCGGATATTCAGAGAGGAACCAATATTGGAGATAGAAACGCTATAACCATGAATCAGAATGCGAATTATATAGCTTTAGGATCACCCAATTTTAGCACGAGCACCGCATTAACAAATACAGGAACTGTTTATATGTTTTCTAAGGATGCTACAACGGATTATTGGAATCAGGTTCAACAAATTACATTGCCTTTTCCTACAGCTGGTGCGTTCTTTGGATCAGCGGTTGCGATGTCGGCGGATGGATCCTATTTAGTCATTGGAGCTAATTCTTACGAGTTTCTTTCAGTAACAGCTGGATCAGGAACAGCCTTCGTTTACAAAAAAGATACAAATTCCGATATTTGGAATTATGTTCAGGGATTACAAAGAAATGATCCACCCTGGGTAAGAGATTTAGGTTATAGTGTCAGTATAAGTGGTAATGCAAACTATATTGTTACTACAGGATATGATTCTATTTTTTCAGGTGCTTATATATATAAAAAGAGAGAAACAACCGATTACTATGATCGTTTACAATTTGTGTACCCTGCTAGCCTTGCGAGACTTGGTGACTTTTTCGGATACACTTCAGCAATAAACTACGATGGTACGTACGTAGCTATTTCTGAGAATTCTAACGGAAATATATTTTTATACAAAAAACAAACGACGACCGATTGGTGGGTTCAGTATCCCAACACAACATTTACAGGAGGAGCAAGCGTTACTCTGGATTCCAATGGTGAGAATATATATATAGGAACAGGAGGAGGTTATACAGTATCAGGAAGAGTTTTCCCTTATAAACAGTCGACCATGACAGTTATAAACGCGAGTAATACCTTTTTGAATGTCAATACTATTGCTCAAAAAGGAACTCTTTTATTACCGCCCGCTTCCGCAGTTCCTGGAGAAATGTTCTGGATAAAGGATACTGGAAATAATGCGCTTAATAATGTTGTGAGTATTTCCACACCATTGAATACCTATTTAATGAGCAATTACAATGCCATGTTTTTTTACCAGAACAATTTTTCTGCTCAATTCCAGAGTGATGGAATAAGTAATTATAATTTGGTAAATTATTATAATGGAGGATATACTAGCATTAGCAATTCCGTCAATTTTGTTCCTTTCCGTATAATTCGTTCCTCTACAAGACCTACTCTTCTTTCAACTTCCATTATAAATTTAGATATATCTATTGGAACCACCTTTACAACATCAGGAAATGCTCTCATCATACCTGCCAATACAATTAATAGTTTTGATAATATTTATTTTAAAAGTTTTGATAATCAAACATTATTACCTTTTTTTAGAGACCCTATGAGTTTAGCAGGTAGAGCCACTACAAATACAAGTAATACTTTTTTTGTACGAATACCCTATATTAGCTTTGATGGTCCCACCTACTACGTATACTGGGATTCTAATTATATAGCTAAACCGAACGGTTTTAGTACTTTTGATTTCTTTGACGATTTTTCCTACGCCCCTGGTGGTCAACCCGATCCGAATAAATGGATTACATCTCTAAAGGGTGGAGGAACGCCCTCGGTAAGCCAAACATCGGACGGATTTATGCTATTAAAAGGATCGGACAATCAGAACGCCAGTGCTAATCTTATAACACGCTTTCCCTTTGCAAGGGGATTTGGTTCCGTTTCAAACATCTACACGTATAATAACGTTGGATTTATTACAAGTAATAATAATTTCTTTTATGTGCGGTTAGGATATTTTTGTACCGATACCATCGGAACAGTTATCAGTGTTGGAAGTGAATCAAATATCCAAGATAATTTAGGTGGACAGACAAATTGGGATATAACCACCTTAACAGAAGGAGCGACCTATTATAGCAGTACATTAACAAGACATTTTGGTTTTGATACAAACCCTGGTGTACCGATGACAGTTAGAACTTCCAATATAACCACCAGTTATGGTCCTTCAAATGAGTGGAATGTATTCATGAATTTATGGGGGCGAATATATGAAAATAATAATACCACGACTTTTCTTTTATCAAATGATCCGCCAAATCAAAGAAGTAGTTTTTTCTTACATATTGGGCAAACATCAAAAGTAGGTTTCACTGCTCCTCAATTATACTTAGCCTACGTAGCCGCTTACCAAAACGACTGTGGTTTTAGATTCGGCAACCTTAATGATCCTCTCTTTACTTAATTCTAGCGGATGACTGTCCTAGACCATCTTCGAGAAATTCAAACCCATAAAAATATTCCTCCTCAACACTTAGACTTCTTAAAAAGACTACGTGATGAATACCGCTTTGAACCCAAAGTTATTTACGATATTGGTTGTTGCGTTCTCCATTGGACCAAAGAAGCGCAAGCCATTTGGCCCGAAGCCCAATTCTATGTTGCGGATGGTTTTACCGAAGCGGAACCTTTATGGCAGGAAGCGGGTCAAGACTACTTTGGAGGCGTCTTGAGCGATACCGTCAAAGAAATTCCTTTCTATGTGAATCCTTTTTTACCTGGGGGCAACAGCTACTATAAAGAAATAGGAGGAGTAAAAAGTTCGCTTCATTTTCCTCCCGAATCCGCCCGAATCGTCACAACCTCCCCTTTGGATCAAGTAAGGAAAGAAAAAGGATGGTTGTATCCTGATCTGGTCAAAATGGATGTTCAGGGGGCAGAGCTGGATATTGTTCGAGGAGCCAAAGAAACTCTGAAGTACTGTAAATTTCTTATCCTGGAACTCCAACATAAACCCTACAATCAAGGGGCTCCCTTAGCCCACGAGGTTATCCTTGCGTTGGAAAAAGAAGGATGGGAACTCTTTGCTCCTCTCTTTACAGTCAGTGAATACGATGGAGATTATTGTTTCATGAATGTTAACCATGCTGAGCCTACCTGAGACCATTCTATATCTAGCTTATCGTCGTGAAGTTTTTTCTGGAGAGCAGTGATGACGGATTCTTTAAAAGCAGGCTCGGATTCAAGCTTCACAAGAATACCCATCATTTGATCCCATACGCTGACTCTATCGTTCGGAGCAACAGGAACCATGGGTCTTTCACTGAAGACGGCGTGATTGCTCACAATAGGGATACAGCCTGCCGCTACCGATTCACGTATGCTCAAACAATCAATTTCTTGGAAGTCGGTAATATATACGTGATAAGAGGAAGCCCAACGGGCTTTGAACGTTTCCGTCAAATCGACTTTTCCGTGATCAAAGACATCCTTCGCGGAAGCCAAAAGAGTATTCATTTGAATTTGGAATTCCATAGGACAGAGATCTTTTCCATAGTATATATGAAGCGTGGCGGTAGGGAATTGGGCTTTGATTTTGGGCCATCCTAGCGCGAGGAACTCGGGTAACCCACGATCGTAAGAACTCGTCCAGATGAAACGCAGAGGTTCTTTTTTGGAGACAATGGGTTTATATTTTTGGATAAGGGTTGTTTGGACTCCGTTGGGTTGGATAAAGAAAAAGGAATCAGGAATATGCGGAAGTAAGCTGCGGTGGAATTGACTTTTTACGCAGAGTGTTACCCGTTTTTGTTGGAGAATATTTAAGGGAAAGAATTCTTTTCTGGGAATATCATGGAGATCTACAAGAATTCGTTTGGCTTTGACGATCGGTAGAATAGCGGCCCCAAAGGAACGCCAGAGAATAATCGTATCGTATTCGTTTTCGACATTAAATTCTTCAACCGATTTGTATTCTACACCATCCTCATAGGTTCCTGGATAGACATTTCCATAGACAATAACAGAATAGCCCTGCTGAACCCACGTTTTGGATAATTCCACGACGGCTTGTTCGCTCCCTCCTAACCCTTTGGTTTTTGGACAAAATTTCACCCGAGAGTTACCGCAGTAGTAGACAATACTGGGTTTTGTAGAATGAGTCTGCGTCTTGGGAAAGTACCCTTCAGGAAGAAAGCTGACCTGGGGGATTTCGTGACCTAACGTACGTGTTAAGAAAGCACGCACCACTCCTCCCACTTTCCGCACGCGCCAGCAGAAACTGTAATCCTCGCCCAACCAATCCCCGTTATTGGCCTCGGGCGATAATTCGCTTTTGGGAAGGAGTTTCGTTTGGAAGAAAGGAATGATAAAGCTTTCTGCGCTTTCATCCCGTGATACAGCGTAACGATGAGAACCATATTCTTCTTCTAGTTGTTGAATGACTCTACTGAGGACAGGGCGACGAATGAGCATAAATCCACATCCACTGTACAATAATCGGTCATCTTCTCCTTTTTGGAATGCGGAAGGATTTACCGGATAGCACGTAGGAAATCCAGCCCCGTTCACGTATACTCCTGAAACAACATCACCTTCTTTCTTTATTATATTTTCAATATCGTCAATGGTAAAGGTTTGATCCGAATCCAGAAATAAAAATAAATCCTCATGAGTGCTATTTTCGTACCATTCCGTTAAAAGAATGCTCCGCGCATGGACTATATTGCTTTTTCCGATGAGAATGCGTACTAAAGGCTTATATCCCGTTTTACTATATATCTGATTTAAGGCTTGAAGCAGACACATATTAAATCTTGCTTGGATATGCGCTTTACAAGGAATAGCTAACGTAATTGTTTTCATTAGTATATAACATAACATGTTACTTTAGATTATAGGGTTTGAATAGAGACTGCAAAAATATTGGTCGTAAAGATATTCGTTACTATACTACTCGCTTGAACTTGAAGACTACTCATGGTGACAAAGCGCCCCGTTCCTACCACATCTAACGTTGTCGCTGGCGCTGCCGTTCGGATACCCACGTTGCTGGCGGAGTCAATGATGAACGCCGGTGTGGCATTGGACAACGTGTTGACGGTGGTGCTGGCGAATAGACGTGAGCTGACCCCTGTTTCCACCACAAAGTTCCCTGTGGTTTGGAAACGGAAACGATCCAGAGCTGAAGATCCTTTAAAAAAGAGCATTTCTTGGGAAGTTCCTCCCGTACTAATTTCCGCTATAACACTGTTGTTGTAGTTGCCTGCGGTCCCGTAGAACTGAATAGCGGATTCATCGGAATTGGCTCCGATATAAGTACCATTGGCGTACAAGGAAATTGTACTGAGCGAAACTGTACTAATATTCTCAGGAAGACTGGTGATTCCTCCGCCACCGCCTGTCGCATTGATGGTGACTATACCTGTTCCTCCTAAAGGACTGATGGTGACATTGGAACCAGCGACGATCTGTGTAACACCACCAGCCCCACCCGTGGAAAGATAGATTTGTCCTAATCCAGCCACCGTCGAGTTCAGAATAGGTTGGCTAACCGTGGAAACACCACCAAAATTAAAGCTTCCGTTATTGACTTGAATAAAGGAGGGTGCTCCTGTGACGGAATCCAGAACTCCCAGGCCACCGGTGATTAACGAATACGAGCTCACTATATTCTGGAAATAGGCTAATCCCTGAACCGTTAATGTACTGGGTCCGTAGACCACGAGAGAGTGTGTGCTAACCGTACCGTAGGAATATATGCTGCTCGTAATGACTTCGTAAGGGGTATCCAGATAAATATTGGATTGCGAAACAATGCGTGCTTCGTTACTGGACCCTACGTAGAAGGAATTGGTATTGAAAATCGTGCTGGCGGCATTCGATAAATGGATATCATTGTTGGCGCTAAGATTGAGATTACTGGCCGAGTTTATATTTAGACTGGTGGTTCCTGTTCCTATATTCATATCATCCGTACCCAGATTTAGAAAAGCCGATCCAAAAATACCATACGTGTTTATGACGAAGGAAGATAGTGTTGAAGTTTGGACAACGCTGGTGCTCACCGTGAACGCGCTGACGAAATTAATCGCTCCGCCGCCCCCTCCTGGTATATAAGCCGAACCATTGATGGAAGAAATCTGGAGAGCTAAACTACTTAACGTTTGGAATCGTCCGGTCCCTGCGACATCCAAGGTAGTCTGGGGAGAAGCGGTTTGGATCCCCACGTTGGACAACGTATTCACCACGAAGGCGGGAGTCGCATTGGATAAGGTTTGGAGGGTATTGGAATTGAAAAGTCTCGTCGAAACCCCTGTTTCGATCACGAAGCTCCCTGTGGTCTGTACGCGGACTCTATCGGATGTGGAAGAACCTTTAAAGATCAAGAATTCTTGCGTTCCTGCTCCTGTACTGATTTCCGCTAAGGCTGTATTATTATAGTTTCCAAAGAGACCATTGTAGGCCAACGCATTGACGGTGGAAGTTATGCCGATGTAGGCATTGGCCGCGTAGAGAGCATTCGTATTTTCTTGAAGACTGCTGACCGCGACCGCTTGGATAGGGCCAAGATTCACCCAACCCGTTCCTGTGCCGATCGTTAAGCTATTCACTTGAAGACTGGACGTGGTGATGGTGGAGGCGGTAAAGGTGCTGGTTCCGAGAACCGCTGGGATGGAAGAAATATACCCTGAAGAACCTAGACCTCGGACGGTGGACGTGATATTCGTGGCGGCCAACGGTAAACCACCGTTTATGCTGGAAAAATTCAGAGCTTGAGTACTCATGGTAAGGGCTCTCGCTGTTCCTGCGATAATCAATGTCGCTCCTGGCGATGAGGTTTGGTTACCGACGTTGGAGCTGGTGTTTTTCACCAGGCTGGAGG
>JACCDX010879452.1_pt1 | contig 17267 bp, 17 predicted proteins | sample 7449681 | NCBI WGS metagenome assembly JACCDX01 (sample SAMN15323450, study PRJNA562643) | freshwater metagenome | isolation source: river surface water | place: USA:Blue River Watershed | collected 2017-08-18 | reverse complement strand
TTGGGAAGTTTCACCGGAATTTACACCAATGGCCACGGCACTCCCCGCCTGAGCGGTCCTTCCAACATACTGCCCAATGGCTACGCTATTATTGCCTTGACCTGTTTCACCTGCGTACGAACCAATCGCAACACTAAACGAACCCTGATTTGTTTGGCCAGTATTGTATCCGACGGCAACTGCGGCACTTCCTTGATTGTTGTATCCGGTTCCATATCCAACACTTACTCCATAGGGTTGCTGATTAGAGGCACCTGCAATCTGACCAACTGCGATGGCTGAAATGGATTGATTGCATGCTCCTGCCAGTGTACCAATGGCGATCGCATTGTTATTCTGTGAGGAAACACCGGCGTATTGTCCGATGGCCACGGCATTGTTGGCCTGATTGTAATTTCCCGCGAACGTACCAATTGCAACGGAATCCAATTGCTCAGGCAGTTTATTGGCGGCTGCACCCTGGCCGATTCCAAGAATGGAACTCTGTACCACGTAGGCACTTCCGTCCCACACCAGGATATTTCCAATCGTGGATGCAGTAGGTAGGGAGCCGCCGCCTCCCGCGGGGCCCGTTGCACCCGTTGCACCCGTTGCGCCGCCACCACCACTTCCAACACTATTATAAATCACCTCCTTAGTACTTGAGTTATATGTTAGGAATCCGGTACTATACGAATTATCCACGCGAATGGGGGCCACGTAGCAGGCGGTGCTCAGGGCACCATTGAGGGTCGCACCCGATGCATTGATGACGATGGAATTCACGGGTTGATTTGTTCCCCCAGCTGTAAAACCAATGGCAATCGCATTGGATCCCTGACTTGTCGTACCTGCACCGGTACCAATGGCAATAGCTCGTTGACCCTGGGCGGTCCGACCCGCCTGATTTCCAACAGCGATTCCCTCCCCCGTTTGATTACTGGCACCCGCCAGGGTACCAATAGCAATCGCATTCGCACCCTGTGTACTTGTGCCTGCATTGGAACCAATGGCAATTGCCGTTGTACCCTGGGAACTTACAGCCGCCCCTGATCCAATGGCAATACCGGCTTGTCCTTGCAAATAATTACCCGCATTACATCCGAACCCGACCGCAAAACCGCGCTGGAGTGTTTGACCGGCACCCATGCCCGCGGCCAATGCCGCGGGTCCTTGGCTCGTTTGGCCCGCACCGGCACCAATGGCCACCGCACCTACATTCTGTGAGGACTGACCGGCCTGGAATCCTACAGCAACTGCGGGTTGCGTTAAAGTTGGGAGTGAGGGTTGGGCTTGGCCCTGTGAATAGCGACCGGCCTCATTACCGATTGCTACGGATGTTGCCCTCTGGGAAATGTTGCCCGCCAGGGAACCTAGGGCAACCGTGGTGCTTCCAACAGTATATGCCGCCCCATCCCATACAATAAAATCACCCGCCGCGGTTCCACTTGCAAAGGAAGTACCCGCGCCTGTAGGACCCGTTGCACCCGTGGAACCACTGCCAGCCGGTCCTGTGGGACCCGTGGAACCACCAGAACCCAACGAATTGTAAAACACCTGCCCCGTCGTGGAATTGTATGTTAAAAAACCCGTATTATACGAATTGTTGGTAACAATGCGTATGTTAGAAGCACTCAGGGCCCCAGGAATGGTGAGGTCTTGATTACTATTATCCCAGTATATTAGCCGGGAACCGTCATACCACCGACTCATTTTCTACTGACGCCCTTTTCTTTTTCGGCCCGTCATTAAACTACGCAACGTGAGTTCTATTTTTCCGCTCGCCGACATTTCCAACACGGCCTGACGATCCCATGGTGCAAGTGATAACTTACCAGACCAGGGTTCCCCCGTTCGCACAAATTCAGTCATACGGTCCTTGATGGCCTGGATTTCAGGGGCTTCTAGAGGCAAACCCAGATCACCCGTGAGTTTCTTCATTATCGCAATCGTCTGTTTCAGGCGGTCCTCCATTTCTTACACGACCTCACTAAAAACAAAAACGACTCCTTACGTGCAGGAATCACAAGCCAAATTCGTCGTAGTACAGCATGGGAATGTAATGGTCGTGTCTACGGCCGCCTTGCCCCGCAAGTAGCGGTAACGGTCCGCGTAGGATGCGAATTTGATGTTGCAAGGTGTTGCGCAAGAGGGGCTGCGATTCACGAACTCCGCCACACCGCCCCGCTTCGCGGCGGTTTCCGAGGCGTCCAGGGCACCCCCAGGTGATACATTTTTCACGGGGTCCGTACAGGGTGTTGACATTTCTTACAAAGGATATTGAGAATCCGCGCTCCAGTCCTCAGGCAAGGTATCGCGTGGAGTGTCCTGGACGGTCTGAGTCGCCATACGAAACGAATGCACGAGCCCGTGAGATACCTCGCGCTGCACGGGGCTCATGAACTCGGGAATTGCGCCACCCCGCTGAGTCGCAAACGCCGTTGTGCGCGATGTGAGTCGTCGGGCCATATCCTGTGAAATCCGGCCACTCCTGGTACGCGCATCAAGAGCGGCACGATTTTCGGCAATTTGGGCGAGAATACGGAGGACGAGCGGTTTGTTGGAAACGGGGGATGCCAACATCTCGCCCTCCAACTGATTCAACTTGGCATGCATGGCCATGCCATTCACGCCTTCCTCGCAAATGCCGGAAAACACCGTGGCGGCCCTGGCGCGGAACCACTGCTCCAACACCTCCTCATCGCCCACCTCGTCGCATAGTGGAATAGGAAGGGCGACCGGTTCATTACCTGCGACCTTCAGGTGTAGCGCCGAAACCCCGCCCTGCAAGATGACCCATTGCGATTTGTTGGCAATGATGGAACCGACACAGAACTGCCGATCCGTGGGCAGGGCCCCCGCCTCCAAACACCGCGCACCCCCCTCCCATTCAAGGCTGACGCCCTTCGCCACTTCTTCGCGCATGGCACCGAGGATTTCCCCCACGACCGCGGGAATCATCTCGTTGGATTCGGCGAATGTGTAGGAGGATCGGGTAGCCATAGCCACCGCTTGGAGGAGCTGGGCGTTGTGTTCCGCCCCGTATCCCAGAGTATAAACGGGAATCGCGTGGCGAGTAAAGACTACACTGCGAACAAGGCTCTCAAGTCCCTGAATCGTCCGAATACCCTGGTTGACCTCACCATCCGTCAGGAGAAACACGGCATCCACCGTGGATAAATCCAATTCCAACAATTGGTAGAGTCCCGTCTCCAAATTAGTGCCACCCATGGCTTCAAGATGGTCCACCACCTGGCGGATATGTTCAACATCCGACTCACCCGTCAAATGTATTTGTGCGGCCGAACTGAAGGTAATGAGACTCATCTTATCCCATTCGCCCATCTCGTTGGTAAACAGGCGGAGTGTATGTTTCACGGTGTCCATGCGGTTTCCACTCATGGAGCCACTGGAATCAATCATAAAGACAATATGGAAAGGACGCGCCGATTGCTCGGCGGCTGGCGGTGCGATACAAATACCAAGGAGGTCATTGTATCGCTTCACATTGACAAATTGGGAAAGGGTGGAATGGGACATTGTGTGTGTGGCTTCCAACATATTCATCCCCCGCCCCCTTTCAATTTTTAGGCATCCGCGGTAGTGGCAGCCAGTGCCGCCAAGTAGGGTTCTTCCATGTCGGGTACAGCCACCTCACGGTAATCGCGCAGGAAAATGGGGGCTTTCTGGGCCGGATTGCGGAGGCACAGGGGTGCGCAGATATCCGTTACAATTTGCATAAGAACCGCGGGTTCGCTTTGAGCTGTACCGGCAATCGTCTCGGCCCGCCGCCACACATTATTCACGTAAACCAGTTGTGCCGCGGACACCAACACACCACCGTAATTTCTAACATAGTCGCATGACTCCCTAACGAGACCGCAAACCGTCGCACCACCGTAAAGGGTATCACCGAGTGCCAGGTCACCGCCGCGTTTCCAGGAACCGTCCGCGAGGTGAATGTGCGCCTCGGCATCCCAGCCAAGGGCGTAGTCCACGGCCGCACCCACTTGGCTGCTGCTGCCACCACCATTCAGGTGTACTTCGGCAACACGTTGGGCCGCCGCGATAGCCTGCGGATCTTCCGATTCGTCGTAATCGGCCACGAGGAGACCGCCACCCGTTCGGAAGGCGTGCCCCTCCACATTCAGGCAGTAAAGGAGGGGAATGGAGGGTGTTGGAAGTGCGGAGGGGTGTTGGGATGCGGGAATCCATGCATTCTCACAGAAGACGCGATGGGCGGCACTCATTACCTCGTCCCCAATGCGAACCATCGGTGTCCGATCACCCTTGAATACCAGGGTGGATGTAACGCGAACCCCACCTTCCAACATATCTCCCATCTGTATTTCGCGAATTGGCTTTACCGTCCCGTCCACCATGCGAATGGGAGTATCCGGTGCAAAACAGAACTCAAACATGAAATTCACGAGGTCGTTATCGGCCAGATTGAGACCCGCGGTAATGGAGGATGTGCCGAGCCAGACCATGGAATACATGGTGCCATACACACGTCCCATGAGGGTTTGCATACGCATGAATGTAATGCGGAGTTGAAACATGAGCGCCTGGATTTTGGCCATGACACCGCCAATAAATGAGTCCGTGGACAACTTGAAGTTACCGAGCATCTGTCGGAAACCCTGCATTGTATTGACAATGAGGCCCAGGGAGGTGGAGTATTCTCCGAGAACACCGTAAATGGGTTTGAAGAACTCACCGGATTGACTCTGCATCATGGCACGCACGCAGTATTTTAGGTTTTCGGAGGAATCGTAGCCAAACAATTCGGCGAAGGGCATTACTGCTGGATTACATCGGTACCGGGACCAGTTATCCGTCACATCGCGCAATGTACCGGTGGCCAGAATGGCGACTGAAATCCCCACAAAAATGGCGGTAATTATTCCAAACCACACAAGGTATCCCGTGAGGGATTGACGCCATTCCAAAATGGCTGTGGTTTTGATTGCTTCGGAATCCATACGTTCCCTCTCTACCGTAATGGGTCTTTAGGGTTTTCGGGTTTGTTTACGTGCACGGCGTTTCTTACGATGTGTGCGATTTCTGCGACGACCACCGGTTGTGGGTGTTTCGGTGTCTGTAGTTGCATTTGCATTTGCGTTAGCAGCGGTTGCTTCTGTTGCTGTGTTGGCGGTTGCTGTGTTGGCGGTTGCTGTGTTGGCGGTTGCTGTGTTAGCGTTAGCGTTAGTAGAAGCCGCGTCAGCATCAGCTGCGTTTGTTGATTCAGTAGCCGTGTTGGTAGCTGCTGCATTTTCCTTGTTTTTATTGGCCTCACGACAGGCTTCTAATTCCTCGCCCTCTAGGCCCTCACATGAATCCTCCCCCGTTTGGTTTTTCTGACGACAGGCTTCTAATTCCTCGCCCTCTAAGCCCTCACACGTGGTATTCTCCTCAATTTCCTCTGGAACCTCCACGTCACCCCAATTAGAAAAAAAATTACCCATTTCCTACAAAAGTGTTAGAACGCTTTTAATCCCCAGGTATCGCGTATCCAGTCCATATCAGCCTTGGCCACGCGACTCGTCTTGGGACTTGTGCGCCGGGTATAAATAGAAAGTGCATTGAGTTTGCGCCACACGGTCAATGCTCCATAGGCATCCACAGCCCGCCTGAGAGCGGCCCTGCGGGCCGCCATATCCAGGCTCGCAATACGTTGGTATCCGAATCGCACTAAATTCCCCTGTTTAAGAGGACCTATACCGGGCCGACCCGATATTAGTCCCTTTCCAGCAGCACCCACATCGGGAATACATACCGCGGGTATGTGTACATGTTTGCCCCGCTTGGTATAACGTACATGGGCGGCTCGCAATATCTTCCCCGCGGGACACACGCGAATACCGCGGTGGGTTTTGCGGAATCCGCGCATGCGAATTCCCATACGACGCCGCGATATCGCCGCGGCCTGTCGTGACGTAATGCGGGCGCGTGTCTGCTTGCGAATGCAGGCCCCAGCAATACGGCGTCCCTTACGAGTGTAGCGTTTCCTGTAAAACATTCCGGATGGACACTTGCGAGTGTTGGCAGCCATATACCCCACGTTCTGAAAGGGTCCCTAAAAATCCCACAACCCAAACAAGGATGATTACGTTTCTCGTATTAACAGGAGTCCTACTCCTTTTTTTCATGTTGCTATTCGGTATTGGAAAGCGCCAGGAAGTAATGGCCAACTGGGCCAAATATCGTGCCTCACCCCTCTACATGTTATCGGCCTTCCTATACAAACCGACAAATGACCCGCGATCCCGGTTTCAATTTGCGCAAGATAATTTCAACGAGGTCATGGGTGCATTGGCGCGCGATGCATTCAAGGCGGGTATGGCACCCCTCATGGATATTTTCCAGCTGACGGGTGGTGGTATAACAGGAAGTATGGCCGGTCTCCGATCCACCCACAATGTAATGGGCGCCATGATGGATTCGTATAATTCCATCTTCTCCGTATTTGAGAATCGCTACCAAGCCGTCCTATTTCGGATGGCCATGACATTCCAGAAACTCCAGACATCTATGGGGCGTGTGTGGGGAATTGCGGCCAATAGTGTCTATATGGGAATGTCCACTGTATCATCCATACTATCAACATTGGATCTCATAATGAAAATAGTAATTATAATTCTCGTCATTTTAGTCGCCATTGTATTTTTCCTTTTTCTATTCATGTTTCCCCTGATACCCGTAATACTAACAGTAATCGGTATTATTACCACGGCGGGAGCGGGGGCCGCTGTAGGCGGCATGGCGAGCGCCTTCTGCTTTGCTGAGGGTACACCCGTGGTAATGGCGGATGGGACTACGAAACCCATTGAACGGGTGGCACTTGGGGAACATATGGCAGATAAGGGGGAAGTTACCGCGCTCATGGAATTCCAACAGGAGTGCCGCCGCGACGATCTGTATTCCCTACATGGTATCCACGTCACTGGTTCGCATCTCGTGTGGCACGAGGATACGCTCATGCATGTTGCCGACCATCCGGATGCTGTGCCCTGGAAACCCGGTACATCACCGCGTCTGTTTTGTCTGAATACAACATCCCATCGTATTTTTGTGAAACCTCCCGCGGGCATGGATATCATTACATTTGCGGATTGGGAAGAACTGGAGGATGACCAGGAACAGCAAATGGCATGGAATCGTTTTGTACATATGCAATTGAATCCCGGTATACCCTGGACACCCGAGAGGGCCGTTGTACAGGGTGAGGCGGCATTTCATCCGGCGACACAAGTGTTAATGCCCCAGCAGACCCATATGGCGATAGAATTCCTGCGTCCCGGTATGATTGTTCTGAACGCGAACTGGGAGCCAACACGTGTGTTGGGAATTGTGAAACTGGCCCCGACGGAAGTGAAATCGGTGACGGGTGCAATGTCCTCCGCGGTATGGCGACAAAAGGTGGTGAGGGGGCCATGGTCACAGGGGAATGCACGGATTAGCGCACCGGCCCATAAGGGTGCGTGGTATTCCGTAATTACCGACAGCGGATCCTTCCGTCTCCTCACGGGTGAGGCGGTGCGTGATTTTACGGATGTTGGAATGGGGGGAATAGAGGAGTCGTATGAGTGGGTGTTGGAGGCCCTGGGGCGTGATGAAAAACCCGCGGATATTGTAGAATCATCCAAATGTCCACCCGCATAACATTTGTCCTCATTATGTTTGGCCTCCTTTTGGTGGCGAACGTGTTTATGCTCATGGGATTCGTAAACTATGCGACCCATGTTCCTTCGGCCGAGGGATTCATCAACGTGGCCGCGAATGCCGCGAGCATTGGATCTGGCTATGAGCCCATTGGCATTTATGATAATTTGAAGAAGACCCCTGAGGGAGGCATGTCCCAGTGGCGCAGTAAGGCTCCCAATGAGCCCCTGCTCGGCCCTGAGTTCAAGGTGGGCCCTGATAGTCTTTTCATTTTCAAGAATAACCAGTGCAAGCCCGAGTGCTGCGGTGCCAGCTTCAGCTGCAGTGGGGGTTGCGTCTGCACCACTCCTGAGCAGCGTGACTTTATTAACTCCCGTGGTGGTAACCGCACTGTGGAGGAGACTATGTAAACACCCGCATTTCCAACATATATAAAATGATAATGGCATTTAACGTATATTACGATATATACCATCATGATAGAATGCAATTGCAAATAACTCTGAAAGATGGGCGAACTGTATTGATGCCTGTTGGAAAACAGGCATTTCAGTTTACCGATATGAATCACATCGCATATGTCAAAATGATTCCTGCACAGGCTCCTGAGGCGCATGCAGCACGTGCAATGCCTGAGTATACACCTGAGGACCATGCGGAGCCTGAGGATACAATTGTTGATCCTGATGATACACATGCGGAATCCAAAGATACACTTGCGGATCCTGTGGAACTTGAGGATACTCCTGCGGAATCCAAAGATACACTTGCGGATCCTGTGGAACTTGAGGATACACCTGCGGAATCCAAAGATACACTTGCGGATCCTGTGGAAGTTGAGGATACACCTGCGGAATCCAAAGATACACTTGCGGATCCTGTGGAACTTGAGGATACACCTGCGGCGCATGCAATGCCTGAGGATACACCTGAGGAATCTGAGGATACACCTGCGGAACTTGAGGATACACCTGTGGAACTTGAGGATACACCTGAGGAATCCGAGGATACACCTGCGGCTTACGCAGTGCATGAGAATACACCTGAGGCACCAACAATAGACGTAGAACTTCCAGAGGAAACAACAGAAAAACCTCGCATTGATGTAATTGAAATACCCGATTCAACAGATTCCGGTATTATCAGTTTTAAACCGATTTGTAAAAAGACACTTCGTCAAAAATGGTATACACTTACTGAAGTCGTGCCTCCCATGAACGGCTCGGGGGACCAGCAGGACGAATAGAGGGTTGAAAGGCTGCGTCCAATTCCGTTCCCTCCGAGTCAGGACTAAATCCGGCAATACCCAGAGAGTCAAATGATTGAATAGCATTGCTTTCAATGGAAGTGCGCAAATTCAGAAGGCGTGGATCTTCCGATTCCACAATTCCCAACATGGCATTCTCATCTCCCTGCACCGAAGTGTAAATGGGTTCATTGCTAAATGCCTCAATGGGTGAAGGTGTTTCCGCACCCACCTCCTTCTTTTCATTCTTTTCTCTCATATCCGGTATTGCTGTTGGCATTCCGGATACGGGGTCGGCAATAACGGGTAGTTCGGGACTACTGGCGACAACGGGTACTGTAGGGGGTTGCGGCTGCGGTTGGGGCTGCGGCTGCGGCTGCGGTTGGGGCTGCGGCTGGGACTGCGACTCCTGATTTTGGAATGTCTCAAAATCAAGCATATGCGTTTCCACCTGTGAGAGCCAACCATCCGCCAAGCACATACGGTAATGTACATGGGATTCCAGGCCCCCCTTAAGGGGCACCTTGTAAGGCTGAGGCTTCCGCAGACGGAGAACTGCTACACCGGCATCATTCGCGGTAGCAACACCGGTATTCGCGTAACCAAGGTAAGCATCTTTCCAGGATTTCAGGGTTTTCAATCCATCCGATGCGGGCTCCGCGCCCCAGTAAAGCACCTTGGCACCGGGCCGCACATGAACCTCCACAGTAGTATCTGCGTTCTCGGGTACCATATCCTTCAAGGCAGCACAGGGAAACACGGTCGGTCCTAGGAAAGGCAGGAAACTATTGCGTCCCCGCATCAAGACAATAAACGCCGAAATTCCAACAAGTGCATAAACTGCTGGTGACCACTTCCCGAATACCTTTGCCACAGGATTCTTACCAGTCATGGCCATCCAACCCCATGCCAGGCCACCCACAATGAGCAACAACACGGCCGCCGCAAAGCCCTTTTTCATCAAGTAGCCCATATCTACCAGGGCAAGAATTAATATTTCTAACATAAAGTGATGAGATGAAAAAACAACGCAAGAACTTATCGCCATCGTCGCCAGACATCACTGCGGCAGTAAACGCACGTGGAATTCCGTTCCAACCAGACCTCCATACATTCGCGATGGACATTGTTGGAGCATGTGGGACAGTTGAGGCATTCCGTATCCTCCATTACATCGTAACAAATGGGGCACATATCCTCAGCCGCCACAGGTTTCCTACACACCCTAAATGTATCCCTTGCGGCTTCCAAGCCGGCCGTGGCCGCCGCGGCTACTGCAGCGTATCCCGCGGCAGCAGTTGCGAGTCGCTCGCGTTCCCGCGACCCATCCGCGAATATAGCGGCATTCTGTACAATCGTGGCAAATGCCGCGTGTTGTTCAGCAGTAAATTGCTTACTCTCAAAGAACCCCGTATCCAAAATACGTGCCACGCGTGCCACGAGAAAGCAGATGTGCTTGCACATCATATTTTTCTTGGCCGAATTGAATTTATGATCAGGACAATTACACCAGAAGGAAGTCGGTTTCGCACCATGGCGGAACCATTTGATTGTGTAGGATTCACGGGTTCCCTTCCGAACGGAGCCAAGGACAGTAAAGTTACCCTCTACATCGCCGCAGCCGGCGGCTTCATATCCCGCCAGATAAAGTTGGTCTTCGGCATGTCGCATCATTAGGCGACGCAGGGGTAGTTTTTGGGCCTCGTTGGTCAATGAATCAATGAGGTCGGATATTGTTGGAGTTACTGGAGGTGGTGGAGGTGCTGCGGCAGCAGCGGCTTCTGCAGCCGCAATAATGTTCGCCTCTGCGGACCTTATGCGATACTCAAATATGGATAAATTTAGTTCCAACCCCCGCCATAGGTTGGCCAATTCCTCATGATGTGCCAGGGCTGTCCTGGCCTGTTCCAGCGTTCCCAACAATTCCTCCTTGAGTACCATAAAACGAGCGACATCCTGGGTTCCCAACAATTCGGACTGCGTCCTATTTACGAGCGAAACAAGTGCTTCCACATCTTGGCGCTCCATTGCACTCTGTGCAATTCTATGCGCAAGGCATTTAAATTCCGTAAAAGATGATGCAATCAAAGAAGATAATCATTACCTGACATACCATGGCTTCCAACATATCCTCCCCTCCTCACTTTCCCTTTCCCAGCCATATCTGGCTCATCGCCGGTTACGCCGGTTCCGGAAAAGATACCGTTGCCAATTTTCTCGCGGAACTCCTTGGTAGTGACCAGGTAAAGCGGGATTCCTTTGCGGGCGCCGTGAAAGACGAGGTGGCCGCAATGTACGAGTTTAACCGCGGTTATTTGGATACCGCGGATGGAAAGGCCCGCATGGTCCAGCTATGTGATGGAACACGCCGAACTGTACGCGAACTCCTCATTGAACACGCCGAGACCACAAAGACGAAGACCGGTGATCCGGCCATTTGGGCAAAACGTATCGCCGCTCCCAATGCAACCCATTGGATTCTCAGTGATTGGCGATTCCTGGATGAACTCCTCAATTTACGCATGCGATTCCCAAAAGCCGCCATTCATACCCTGCGTGTCCGGCGTTCTAGCGTAACGCCCATGGCATCCCACACGGAACACGAACTGGATGATGCCGCCACGGAATTTACCATTGATAATGACGGATCGCTCGTATACATCGTCAATCAACTTCAGAAAATCGTGGACCGATTATAGGCGCAAGGAAGCAGCCACAAGTGCGATTTTTTTAATGTCTGTTGGAATGAGAGGAATTCGCGCCATTTGAACTACGTCCGCGTCCTGTATGTTTGTGTTTGTGTTCATATTTATGTTGGTAACGCAGGTGGTAATGGAATAAAAGTCACCCTGGTCCGATTGAACAAAAAAACGACCTTCATCATTGACAGATTGGTAGCGATTTGCATGTTCAGCAGTCACTTGGTGAATAGTGGACTCAAAGTTCCAAGAAGGAGTATAACCCTTCAATATAACGATACGAGGGGCTTGAGACTGGATTGTAACGCCAGTAATAAATATCTGTTGGAAATCGTAATTTCGCTGGGCCGCAAACAAAATATAATCCACTGCACTCATTCCCTGATCGTAATACGCGAAGGGAACCAAGTTATTTGCCATTATTCTTGTTATACTAATTGAAACAACTCTCTTAAATGCAGGGATGCTGCAACAAGTGCGATTTTTTTAATATCAGTTGGGAGGGGAATGTGTGCCATTTGAACGACGTCCCCATCATGAAGATTTACGGTATTACCATCCTCAATATGCGTCTGAATGGAATAAAAGTTCCCTTCATCCGATTGAACAAAAAAAAGCCCCTCGTCATTGATATGTTGGTGGCGATGCGCATATTCAGCAGTCACCATATGAACAGTTGACTTAAAGTTCCAAGACGGTGTATATCCCTTCATAATTACATTATGACGTGAGGTTTCTACACTGGTAATGAATATCTGTTGGAAATCGTAATTTCGCTGGGCCGCAAATAAAATATAATCCACCGCACTCATTCCCTGGTCGTAATACGCAAAGGGAATAAAATCATCTTCTGGCATTTCTAACATATACTATACGCTGCTCTCCTCCTTCTCTTTATACAGTTGACCAGAGTTCGTATACAGTTTCGCCAGCAGGCACGGCCTCCGTCCAGGTATAGGCCTTGGAGAAGAGGGCCTTCTCCAGCTGTTGCCCAGGCACGGCCCGATGTACATCGGCGGCAATGGCTGCGTATAAATCAAAATCGGGGTAACGCTCGTTACCATTGGGCTCGCGCAGCATGTTTTTACCCTCGTCGTCAGTGAGCCACTCCCACATCAAATTGTACAGGGGCGCCACGGTTTCCGCGTACGTTTTGGGACCCTCACGACTCATAATGCGAATGGGGGTCGCATTGGCGGGTCGCACAGGATACACAGCCTCCAACATACTCACTGCCAAACGGCAGAGATCAAAGGAGGGGTTCGGTTCCACGCGTTTACCATCACGGGGGTCAAAGAAGGGATCGCAATTATACTGTTCGGCGGCGTCATTGTTGGGGAAGAAGGCATCGGAAATCATGAAACCCACGGTGGGTAGATGAAATGATGCACGACCGAAATCAATAATCTTCATGATGTATCCGAATGTGGGTACACGGTATACCATGGTCTTTCCGCCCTTCCCATGAATACGGTAATAAAGGAACTCCTTCTCGGTTTCATTCCACATTACATTGTTGGTATGTAGGTCATTGTGGACAAATCCGAACCAATACTGGGCCGCCGCAAGAGCAGCGATGACCTGGAATGTCCAGGCCGTCCAACGGGCCTCCTTCTCCTCGCCGAAATCCTCATCAAATAATTCATCCATTGTACCCTCGGCTTTTTCCAGGAGTGTAATCTGCACGGGGAAATCGGTGAACTCTGCGAAATAATCCATGGCCCCGTCATCCTCTTCGTCACTTTCACGGTCCGTGGTGGAAGAGGATTCACTTCCACCCTCAATACGCTGAATGCGAATCATGGGCGCATGGAGCGTGACTGAATCCACCTCCTCCACTTCAATATCCGCATCTTCCTCCTGTGCCTCCTCACCTCTTTCCATCGCATCCCTTGCATCCCTTTTCTCTTCTCCTGCCTCTCCTGCCTTCACAGACCCATCATGTGCCGCAGCCATTTCAAAATCCCCTACATCCAGCTCCGCCGCCTCCGAAAATTCCGCGGCGAGTGGCGGTTTGGCCCGACGTGAACCGTCATCGGCCGCCTCCTCCTTGCGGAGTTGAAATAGCCCCAGCTCCTGATGGCGGGTCCAAAACGATTTCCGGCGCAACGATGGATACTCATCGCTAATATTGTACGAATAACGGTCTACGCGTCCAGCACACGTTCCAAAACAACGGAGCCAGTGAGGCGATATGTTGGAAGTGACGAGACGATCCGCAAGTGTTGCAAACACCGCGTCAATATAGGCCTCGTTCATGGGCTGATTGAGTTTCTCAAAGGCCGTCATCCAGAGTTCAAAAGGGGCGGGCAGCCCACCCTCAAGGGGCCAAATACACTCGCCCTCAATACAGTCCATGGGATTCAGAATGTGGATACGCTTGATGAACACGGCGTGTTCAGCACCGTCGGACAATACAATCTGTCCCGAAAATCCATCGTCGCCAGGACGATGGAGGGCGGCAATGTTGGTAGCCCCCAGCCAGCATGTACTCACACGGGAATGACTCACCACCTCCGGTGCAATACGCTCAAGGGCCGAAAAGAAGGGCTGAATATTCCGGAACTCCGTGAGTGCCTCGGTAATCACGGAGGGTACGGGTTCCGAAGTGGGAATGATTTGGAGGGATGTTGGGAGTTTGGTTACCGCCGGCTTCGCCACGCGACCCCCTCCATTTCCAACACCTCCTGCCTTACCTCCTCTTGCTGCGCCGCCACGACCTCCTCGTTTACCACCGCGACCCATTGTTCTAATGGCATCCGAGGGACCCTTCATTTCCAACAAACGCACATGCGAACATGCGCACGTATGCGCGTGCGTGCGTTTTTCGTGTAGGTTGTTAGAACATCAACCATGTCCACCGGAGGCGGCGCACCCACTCTTTCGTCCATGCTCCCCTCACTCGCTGTGGGAGAAGCCACGCGACCAACACGCAATCTCAAACTCCAGAAATTTGAGATGTCCCGGATTGCCGACGATTCCGTGATTGTATTTATTGGAAAGCGCAATACGGGTAAATCATTTCTTATTCGGGACCTCCTCTGGCACAAGAAATCCATGCCCATTGGCACCGTGCTATCCGGCACAGAAGGTGCCAACTCCTTCTATTCCCAGATTGTACCCAGCATTCTCATCCATGAGGAATTCAATCCCACAATTATTTCCAACGTCATCAAGCGCCAACAGACGATTACCAAAATGATAATGAAGGAAAAGGCACAGCGGGGCGGCTCGGCCATTGACCGTCGCACATTCGTCATCATGGATGACTGTATGTATGACAACAAGTGGGTCACGGATAAGTGGATTCGTTCCCTGTTTATGAATGGGCGCCACTACGGCATCATGTATATCCTCGCACTCCAGTACGTGATGGGTATCCCTCCCGTGCTTCGTGGTAATGTGGATTATGTCTTCATCCTGCGCGAGAATATGGTGGCCAATCGCCGGCGCATTTACGAACAGTTCGCGGGCATTTTTCCCACCTTTGAGTTCTTCTGCCAGATCATGGACCAGTGCACGGAGAATTACGAATGCCTCGTGATCCACAACGGCTCCAAGTCCAATAAGCTGGAGGAGTGCGTTTTCTGGTACAAGGCCGAGACGCACCCCGAATTCAAGATGGGGGCACGCGACCTGTGGATCAAGTCGGCGGAGTTTGAGCGCGAGAAGGAGCGCCAGGAGGCGCTCGGTGAGAGTGGTACACCCGTCTCCTCCACCGACTTCCAGAAAAAGACGTCAACACCCATTATTCAGGTGAAGAAGTATTGAGGGTGTTCAACGTATTCAACATAATAACACCCGTCATTTCATCCTCCACAATGTTCTGCCGAGGGGCATAGGTGGGAATTGTTGGGAGTGGGGAAAACGAATGGCTGCGACCAGTGGAACCGAAACCCCCCTCGCCGCGCAACGTAGCCCCACCAGGAATTACATCCACCACGTGAATGCGTGTCCATGGCAACAAATCAGCACCGACGATCTGAAAATACCGGTCACCCGCGTTCACCTGGAACGTGCCATGGAAATCCGTCGCTCCCAACAAAACGCCTCTATATCCCGCATCAATGAGGCCGACTGAATTCGCCATACGGAGGGGTGTCTTGGAAATGGAGGAACGCGGCAGTAGCCAGAAGGCGCGGAAGTGGCGACGGGCAGGGTCATAGGCCGCCGCCCGCACACCGAGGTCCAATTTCTCATGCGCACCGGCGTCACGGCTCACTGTGGAACCGCAAAAGGCGTCCAGGCCGGCATCACGCTCCTCGTAGGGCTTCGCCTCGTAAGCCGCGACCGCCGCGGCGTACCAGGCACGGGTCTGATCATTCGTGGGTGCAATGTAGAGTTCCATTGAATCTATTTTATAGATATCAATGGAAATGCCTTTATACCTTCGCCCCGCCTCGCCGCACCCCTATACATCCATAAATGCGTCCATATACATAAGTGCACATTCCTTCTCTTCCCAACACGTTGCTTGCAGCAACAGGTTCGTCCCACTGTTCCAAACATCCGGCCGCTTTGCATAGGGAAACTCGAGGAGTGTGTAAAGAATTGCGCCCGCCTGAACAGCCACGGGCTCCTCCCAAAAAAGATCGCTCACGAGATCCAAATCCATGTTGGAAACGTGGGTATTGGCGAGAAGTCGTCGTCTTCGTAAATGGGTGACGAGTCGTAGTAATTTATGAAACTGATTAAATTGTATGAGGACCCGCATCGCATCCTGGAATTCCTTACAATTCAATTGCATTCCCATTAGTGTGCGAATCAATTTACGTTTTTCTTCGGGCGGGGTATATTCAAATGCTTCAAACCGGATGTGCACCGCCAACTCCCACACGGTAGTAAACATTACGTTGCCTCCACCCTCTACGAATGGGCGATCTTTCGTGCCTGCTCCAGCTCACGCTTGCGGCGCAGGGCGAGATCCTCACCATCAAACATGCCCGCAGGAGTATTCTGGGCTGCGCCAATGGTGGCCCCGACCGCATCGGCACCCTTGGTCTTGGAATCGCCAATACGCTTACGCTTCATCTCCTCGTAGAACTCGTCGCGCTGGGCCTCGTTCTCCTTGTAGCATTTCATGAGCTGATTCAACTGCTCATCGGCATACTCCTGTTCACCGATATCCGAGGGATTGGGATCCCAGGGCAGCCAGAAACCCACCTGGCCGACGTAGACGTTGAAAGAGGGGTCCAGTTTCTGGAGAGTCTTGGCGCGTCCAACAGCCTCCGCGTATGTATCATAACAGCCCCGAACCTTGAGACCACGAATGGTAGTGCGGAACTCATTCTTTGCAAAGAAATCCTCCTCCAATTTCTTACTATTCTTGAATACAAAGGTATCGTAGGCATCCTGAATAGTAATCGCCTTGAAATCGGCCATATTGGCCTTCACATGGCTCTCCAAATCTCCCGACACATCCTTCGTCAGCTGGGGGCGGGTATCGCGTACCTCGGCAAATGCCGCCTCCAGCTCCTCCTTGGTGGCCGAATCCTTACTACGGAGGTTATCAAGGATGTATTGGACCCTGGATAAATAGTCCTGGAGTTTATTGACCTCCGACATCATGAAACTCTCGGTGGCCTTGATTTTGTACTGGATCTCATAATCCTTCAGGAATTCCGAGAAGTAGTGGATATCCTTGTTGGCAAGGACCTTCTCGGGACTCACAAAACTCA
>JACCDX010492574.1_pt1 | contig 17275 bp, 22 predicted proteins | sample 7449681 | NCBI WGS metagenome assembly JACCDX01 (sample SAMN15323450, study PRJNA562643) | freshwater metagenome | isolation source: river surface water | place: USA:Blue River Watershed | collected 2017-08-18 | reverse complement strand
GCAGAAACAACATACTGAGTATTAGTTAAGCATTGATTTATATTATAATTTGGCATTTTATTTTTTAGTTATTTAATCCGTTTAATCCTCCTAATGTTACCATTTGAGTTTGTATCACAGTTTCACCTTTATTATTAGTATATGATGGATGAGGTACCTCAACCGTAACTGCGGTTTCAGTGTCTCCACTGCTACATATAGTACAAACTGTATAGTCGTAAGTTCCTGCTGATATTGACATAATTTTTATTTATAAATATTTCTTTTTTTATGTTTATTTTTTGTTGACTATCATAAATTTAATTGTTCTTTTATAAACGTCAGTTTCTCCACTAGTATTAACCTTAATATCTATGTAATATTCATTAGGTATTTTATCTACGGTATCGAAAATAAAATAATACTCGTTAGGTGTTCTATTAATTTTAGTCCAATCTTGAACTTGGACTTCTGTATTTCCTTCTCTTACATAAACTCGATAATAAGCATCTACATTTTGAAGTAAGTGTTTTGTTGTGTACGCTTTCTTGATTGACACACCAACTTTTCTTGATTCGGTATTTAATATTTTTTCATCTTGTTTAATACCATAGAAATCAAACCCAAATACTTCAGGTTCTTTAGATTGTGGGCCTATTATCATTCTATTTTTATATGTTTGTAGAGTAAATTCGTTTTCTACGTTAGGTAATGTTACTCCATTATAAACTACATTAGACCATACATCTGTGAATTGACAAGGAGTGTTATAACCACTCATAGGAGGTATTACAACTTCGTACACACCTTTTGTTCTTGGGCAGGTAGGTAGATTAGCCAATGACGGAATAGGGTCACCATTAGGGTCTAAGATTGAAACTAACGGATTAGAATCTAAATTAACTAAATCCCCATCAACGTAAGCAAATAAATAAAGTTTATTTATTGTTTTTTCTACAAACAGATTTCTATCATCTTGTACTAAATCATCATATGTTGTTAATAAATAAGGTTCATAGAAAGTTTGGGTATGTCTTGTAAAGAAAGACACACTATAGTTAGAGGTTAATCCTGTAATTAATTCAAAATCAGGTCTATACGCAATGCCCCATCCTGTAACACCTGTAATTGTACCATCAATAATTCCATTAATTTCTGAACTCATATCAAAATTAATGTCTTCATTACCTTTATCAAAATGTTGAATGTCAACAATATGTAAATCATTATAATTAACAAATGGTGATGTATTGGTATTTGAATACATACCAGGTTCAGACCATAAATTTAAATTATCGGTTTGGAACCAATTAGATGGTCTTGTCGAATATTCATTATCGATTAATGGCGCACTACTAACTGATGTTCCAATACTTGTATTAACGGCTTTTCTAGTGTTATTATAATCATAACCAACACCCTCATCCCAAGTTTGTGGTAACGGATTACAAGATTGTGTAGTTGTTGTTGTGGTACCTGTTGTAGGTGAACAAGTCTCAGGAATTCTAAATAGTAGTAAATCAAAAGAACTTGCTCTTCTTCTTTGGTCTGAATTATAACTATTTAACAAATCTTCGTCAAAACGAATTGTGTTAGTCATAGTTAAAGTATGTGTCATATTATTAACACATTCAGTAGTAATTGTTCCGTTTAAGATTTTTTCAAATAGTTGTGATAAATCTAAATCAAATATAAATCTAGTATATCCATTTGGGGCGATAGTATCCACCGCAGACCCAAAATATAAATCAGTTATAGGATTTCTACCCGTATTAGATAGTGAATCACTAATAATTGTATTGTTTTTGCTAAAATATGACCTGTGAGTTGACATTTATTCTTTTTACTAATAAATATCAAAGAATTAGTTAATTCTGATATTCTGATTAAGAATAGTGTTAGATGCGTTTTGCATCTCGGTAAGAATTTTAACTGCTTGGGTGCCGTCAGTGGCTACAGGTACTGGAGGTACACCTGGAAATGGGTGAACGTGAGCGACTAAAAATTTAACCACTAAGTTTAAAAACTTCATAAGTTCTTCACCTCTAACCACAGGGTCTGTATTTGGTAAAACCTTTTCGACCAAAAATTTTTGGTCCATACCTCTCATAGTTGTACTGTCTAAAATTATTTTACCCTTACTTGGTATTTTAGATTCGTGTGAAAGTATTAGTAATTTATCGGCACCTAATATGTTATAGGTTGTTGAAGTTCCCTCAGTGTCGTATTGTTTAATTGTTTCTTTTCTAACAGTTGACTGTTGTCCTGTTTTATTTTTGTAAAAAATTAAACCGTCACCTTGTTTTATTGATTTAAATTTAATCTTAGAATTGATTTCAGAAATGTTCTTATATTGTTGAGAGCCAGTGTCACTTGTTAAACATTTTAATGTTAATGGTGATGGCCTAAAAAACAATGGGAATTGATTACTAATTTCCTTAATTTCATTTGGTGGTAAATTAATAACACCATCATTACATTGAGTAATAAAGTTATTAATCACATCAATGACATTTTGCATTGTTTGATTAGTATATTGAACATAATAAACTAAACTCTTGTCGGCAGCATCAATAGGAGTGTCTCTATATATTTTATTTGTAGTATATCCTGTTTTTTGTGGTAGGTTATACAAATAAACATCTAAGATGAATTGGTTTGGGTTGGCAGAATTATCAGGATTAACTATATTCCATTCCACCAAAGATTTAACAAATAAAACATCTTGTTCTAATCTTGCGGTTTCAGAAGTTCCTAAGTCATTAATTCTAAAATTAAAATCTGAAAGTTGTATAAAACTTCGTGTTGATTTAACATCAACATTAGTGTTGGCATTCTTAGGTATTGTGGTAGTCTTACCAGCTCTTAAAATTATATCATTATCTTTAATGATTAAATCGCAAGTACCCCTACCTTGTAGACCAACATCTTCGGCCTCCATAAACGCACCTTCAGTTGGTGGGTGAGTATATCTTTTTTGTATAGATTTTGTTCTGTTATTTCTATTAACACCAGGAACGTTTTGAAGATTTCTAGGTTGTTTTAATCTATCTCTAGTTGCAAACCTTCTAGATGATTCATAATCTTCTTTATATAAAGTTAATGGTGATGTTAAAGTCCCTTGAACGTAATATTGTTCCGTATAGTTAGTTTCTACGTTAGGATATATTAAATTAACAGATTCTTTTATCTTTGGAGTAACTTTAACAAATAAAGGTATTAATGGTAAGAAAACAAACGGGTCAATAGAGGTCCATTTAAATTCAGGATTTAAATCTTTTCCATCATCTGCGATTGTTTTTTTATTGTCAATATATTCAGGTACACCTTTTAAAATTGCCTCATTATTACTAGTGTCAAATTGAACCCTAACCCTATTAACCATAAGGGGGTCATTATTATCAATAACGTGACCTGTCCATAACCTTTTATTTTCGTAATTACTTGCCATTATTTTCTACTCTCTAATTCTTTTAAAACTTTATTATAAACTAACTCAACAGTATCAATATGTTTTGTTAATTTAATAATTGCGGTTTTAGTTTGTTCAAAATCTGAATTTAGGAAATCTAAAGCATATGCCAATTCAGAATTTGAACTTTCATTTAAATTCTTAATTATATTGTTAACTTTTTCTCTTTCATCCATATTAAAACGCTTTACCAAATATATTACCTGCGGGTAATGTTACTCCAGCAGGACTGACAGGTAATGGTTTAACAAAAACTTGTACCTTACCATTTTCAGTTCTTTCTTTTTCGACCCCTTTAATTTCCGCAACTTTAGCTTGTAAATATAAATTTGGACTACCATCAGGCATAGGTCCCGTTGGAATTCCTATTTTTTGTAACTCCTCAATAACATTAATTGATGCTCTTGTATTTGAAAAACCGTCTAATAATTCTGAGGCCGATAGTAGGAATGAAGGAATTGCATTCCCTATTCCACTTAAGTTAAGCAACGCTAAAATTTCATCAACAACACTTTTACATTTCCTCCAATCATCAATAAATCTAGCAATAATTAAAATTAACTCAACTAATTTTAAGATTATTGCATATTTTTTTAATATTTTTTCATTTGCAATATCTGAAATTATTTGTCCAATTAATGTTTTAATATCTTCTTTGATTATATCAAAAAGAGTCTCAACGAATAATCCTCCAATTTTAGACATAACATTAATCACATACTTTTTAAAGGCTCTTATAAAATCCCCTAAACTTTCTATGGTGTCAGCAATACTTTGTGAGATTGCTTTTGACATAATTAATAATGGTAAAATTATCTTAGGAGATAATAATGCCATCATAATTGCTTTAGGTAGGTTAGTTAAAAAACTTAAATCAACCGATAAGTTAACATCAAAAGAGTTAGGTAGTTTCCATCTATCATCATCAATTAAAGTATCTGTTAAACTCATCGCTTGTTTTTCAATATCCTCAATCTTTGTTAACTCATTAAATTTAAGTAAACTATCCATAACCGCGGCAGTGTTCACAGGAAATTTTACATTTTCACAATCTTCAAATTCAACAACACCATTCTGTATGTTAGATATTAAATCATCTAAGTATCTTAAATCAATATCTGTGAATTCAAAAAAACTTTCGTCAATACCATCTAATTCCGCAACTTTAGCATTACCACTAACATCAATTTCTCTTCTATTATCAAAACAAAGTCCTAAAATTCTTTGTAATAATAGTATGAATTTATTTTTTTCATCTAACTCCCCATAACCTAATTTAGCATCAAATGAAACCGCACCACTAATTTGGTCCATTAGTTGTGCAAATAAATTATTGTTATCCACTAAATTGATTGCTTTGTAATAGTCACTTAAAAAACTACCGACAGTGTTACCTGTAGGTTTGTTAACCAAATCTATTTTGTAGAAATCACCAGTAATACTATTATTATCTTGTTGTACATAAGTTATATCAAATAACTTTTGACCTGAGCCTCCATTATATTGAGATGGTACGTTTAGATTTTGTAGTCTATCCCACATTTCTCTATTCATACTATATGGTTTAGTCCCTAAAACTGGCGGTGTTTTTTCATAAGCAACCGCAGCACTATCTTCGTTTGGGTCTCTTTTTAGTAGATTCTGTAAATCAGTACTTTTGACTTTGATATATACTGTTGTTGCAGTAAAAGCTTGTTGTTGAGAACAACCTAAACTTTTAATACTTTCTTTTTCTAACATATCAGAGATTTTAGGTCCAATTCTAACGGCAGCTTCAATAAACTTGGTTTTAATGTATCTCATTGTTGAGCTACCTGAACCTTTATTGAATTGAACCATACTTAGCATTTGGTCCATCTGAGTCTTAACTTGTCTCTGATATCTTTTTTTCTGTTCTTTCAGTTTCTCAACTGTTGTAGTGACAGATTCTTTACTTTTCTCTAAATTATCTTTTAGGTCTTTTTTAATTTTTTGGGCATCCTGTTTTACTTCGAGATAGGTTCTATTCGCCTTCATTTTTTGCTCGACCGAATCGTAAGCGTTATATAAATCTACAGATGCTTCTCCCATATTATTTACCTAATTTATAAGAGTCGTCAGCTCTTTCAACATCTTTATTTATTAAACTTTCCATTAAATCATCACTTAAATCATCAATAGTAAAATCGGATTTTTCGGTTTGACTCTTTTCCCAAATAGATGATTGTAGTTTAGATAATGTCAATTTTTTCTCAACACAGTCGTTGATTATCTTTTGTTGTTTTTCAATAACAGGTCCAATAAGAGTCATATCTTCAGGTTCCTTCATCATAGCCAACATTTTATTTTGGATTCTTAAAGCAGTATTTCTCTGCTCAACAATCTCATTGTATACTTCCTGTAAAATTGACAATACAGAATCTTTAGTAAATTTTACTTCTTTTTTCTTAGGTCTACTCATATCTATAAATACTTCAGTGTTTATTTTAAAATATTTCCTAAGATACTACCGTATAGTTTTTTATACTTCTTCATTGAATTTCTAATCTCTTTAGTAGATAGATTAGTCATTTCTCTTAACGATAGTAAAATTACATTCTTATTAAATTTATTGTTGTCGGCCCCCATAAAAATAGTCTCATAATTTTCAAAGAGTTCCATTAAAGCGTACCCTAATTTTTTTTCATTGTCCGACAGAGATTCGGTATCAATGTACAATCTTAGTTCATCTATAAATTTCTCAATAATTGTGGTTGCTTCAACATAATCATTTTCAAGAGAGTATGAATATTTCACATTTTCCTCAATTGATGTTGATATATCTTCGTAAGATATTTTTCTATTTAACTCTTTTTGGTCTTTAATAATTTGACCCATTAAATAGTTCTTACAAATAGTACCGAAGTAAGAGTATGCTTTCTTCTCTTTTGACGGTTTAAATTTTTCAATTTTAGTCATCAAAAAAGAATGAGTATCTGTATGGATTTCAGTAAAATCCATATCTTTTCTGTATAATTTATATCGCCTAATAATAGACGATATCATTTTATCCAAAGGGTCTCGTAAATATTGATTATAGATTTTGTTTCTTTCTTCCCAAGATGGTTCTAATAAAAACATTCTAACCGCAGCTTCTTCTTGTACATCAAAATAATTTGCTTGTTTTTGTTTCCTACCTCTTTTTTTTGAATCAATATTTTCCGTAGACGCACTTAACAATGTGTCTTCGCTTAGCATTAAATTTGTGGTTCATAGTTTAATGGTCTTTCGTCTTTAAAAAAATACTCTTTCTTTGCAGATTCAATCCAAAATTTAACCTCATTTTCGGACAAGATATCTGAACCGTATTTGTAGTTCCAAAATATTGAACCTTCTCTGAGATTAACGTGTTTATAACCTATCTTAGGTATTGTCATTATTCTTACAGAGTTGAATGTCAGTCTTAATAAAAATTCGTATACAAAAGTTAATTTAAAATTGGACTTAAGTCCCCCAAATTCGGTGATTGTTGATTTTTTAATAACCATACCTGAAGTTTGGAAGTTTTGAAAATCGTGTAGTGTTTCATTAGTTAAAAATCCCATTTCTTGTGAGAAGTTTGACGCAAATGTTGCTTCGTTTGTAAAACCAGCAAAACCACCTTTAGCGTCAACATCAACTACAATAGGAAGGAATGCGTTAACATCTTTATAGATTGATGAATATTTTGCAACATTCTTAAACCAAATGTTTGAATATTCGTCATCAAATTCAAACAAAGAAACCCATTCTGAGGATGCGTTCTCAACCCCAAAATTAACTTGGTTTGAAAAGTTAGGTTCTTGTTCCCAAACTAATTTTTTAACATTTAAATCACCAAAATCAAACTCGTTGATTTTTTTAGTTAAAAGTTCTTCGTTTGTATATACAATTACTAATTCGTTAACTTTAGTTTTTTGTTCTTTAATCGATGCGATTGCTTTGGCAAATAAATCCTCAAAATCTTTAGATGTTGCGGTTTTAATTGGTAATATTACTGATACGTTAAATGTGTTTTCCATATTATTCTGATTTTAATTTATTTAATTGTTCTGTGAATGATTTTTCTCTTGTCTCTAAATAATTGTTAAATAAAGAAACTAAGGTCGACTCAAATTCAGTTTTATTAGATAAAGTTGCGACTGTTTCGTTAATTTTATCGTATAATTCTGGTTTAATGTTATCCTCCAACCAATTTTGAATAAAGTCCGCCGTGTAATCAGTTAATTTAGTTTCTTCACTAATCCATAGTCCATTATCCTCATTCATCCAATGAGGGAATAAAGAAGGGATTGTTCCGATAACAGGAACTCCACAAGTCATTGATTCTAATGGGAAAGTTCCAAAACCACTGGTGTCGTCTATCCAAACACTTAAGAAACAATCTTTTAAGAAACTTGAAAAGTCTTCTTCACTTAAACCTCTCATATCTCTAAAAGTAATCCATCTATATTGAGGGAATTTAAGATAAAAAGTTTTAATAAAGTTTAATGTTTTTCTTTGGTCTCTTGAATGAACTGCCACAATAGGTTTTTGAGGATATTCTGATTTAACAAATCTTTCAGAGATGTATGGTTTTAAGATATCAATTGATACATTTTTCATAACACCTGAGATATAATCTTTTTGGAATTCTGAAGTTGTAATACACTTGTAAAATCCGTAGTTAGCCCAACCAAACCCTGGTTGTAGAGTTTCCATCATATGGTCATATGCTTGACAAAGTACAATTTTCGCACAAGGTAAGTCTTTAATTTGTTCCATAATGAAACCAAAAATTTCAGGGATGACAATAAAGTCTTCAGGTGAAATCTCTAAATTTTGACCTTCAATTGGTTTATGAGGTAATTCCATATACTCTTCACCTAACCATTCTTTAACACCAATGTATTCAGGTTTTTCGTGAAGCATAATAGGATTAAATCCTTGATTTTTTAATGACATACCCATTTGGTACATATATCGTACACCTGCTTTAGGGTTACCTTTTGTATCCTGTACAAACAGATAAATTCGACATTTTTTATCTTTTAAGTTTTCGATTGATTTTTCTAGTTTTAATATTCTGTTATCTTCCATAATTAAAATGATTTTAATAGTTTTTTACTTAATAGTGTGTTAAAGGCCAATTTAAATGGTATTGAAAGTCCTGAACCCTTTTGTCCTAAGGCTTCATCAACTTCTTCATTACCATCCATCAATACTTCTAACATTAATTTAATTGTTTCGTATTTTACAATACTGATATGATTATCACTTGTTTCCCCCGTAGTTGGGTTTGATTTAATCTGAATGAAATTATCTATTTCGTCCAAATCTAAAAAATAGTGTTCATTCATTATTTTAAACATCATTGTGTCCATATTTGTTTTAGTTTATCATTTAAGTCTTTAAGTGTTGTAATTTCATATTCACTCTCAATATCTTTGTTATATTCTGTGACATATTTTACAACAATTTTATTCTTCGGATGTTCTAATAATAAGGTAGGGTTAGACGTAAGTAAAATGTCTATTTCATCCCACATTGAAATTATTGTAGTATTACTATAAAATTTTACTTTTTCTGTTAAACATCCAAATTTAGATAAGAAAAATAATGAAGCTGGTTTTGATTTACCAATTTCATCTGAAACAATAACAATGTCGTGTTCAGTTCTGTTATCTACGTAAAATTCATTAAAATCATTAAAGGTCATTGTTTCTGTAGAACCAGCGTGACCAAATATTTCCATAGGAAATTCTTCATATAAGAAAGAAAAAAATTCCTCATCGTTTTCAAATTTAAAATGGTCTCTTAAATTCAAACTGGTTACGGGTAAAACCATTTCATATTTAAAAGTATTTTCATCTTCAATACCCTCAGTTTTATCAATAAGGTATTTCTGATAAACTAATTCTAATTTACCTATAGTATTTCTTAATACGCCATTTATTTCGATACCAATTCTCATACATTTGTTTTTTTAATACCCCAAAAATACAAGTCAAAATCTTTAGGGTTATATTTAAATTCATATTCGGAAAAATAATCATCAGGATTAAAAATTTCACGAACGTCATTTTCAGTTAAATTTTTATAATAGTTACCCCAATCTTCATATAATTTTAATAAAGGAGCGTCTTGAGGTTTGGTTCTATTTGTTCCGTGTTCAGGTCTACCTTCAGATGCGCAAGTAAATGTAAATAAACCACCTGGTTTAGTTAATGATATACAATTTAATATTGTTTCAGGGTAATACATATCGTGTTCAAAACACTCTGAACTGATTACTATGTCAAAAAGTTTTTCTGACTTATATTCGTGACCTTTAGATACCACATCAACATTTCTACCGTCACCAACGTCTACACCAATGTATGTGTAATCCTCAAATAAATAATGATTATTTCCATTGATATCTAACGAACCAATATCTAAAACAGAACAACCTTTAAATCTTTCAGGGTATTTGTCTTTAACTTCTTTAAAAAATATTTTTTGTGCTAAATGTGCCATTATTCTTCGTATCTTTTTAAAATTCTACTGATTAATGGGTTTCTTACTACGTCCTCAGGTTTAAATTCAAAAGTACCTATATCATCTACATTTTGAAATTTCTTAAGTGCGTCCCACAATCCTGTTTGTGTTTTATCTTTATGTCTATCGAATTGTTCTAAATCTCCCGATAAGAAAAACTTGGAATTAAATCCAATACGGGTTAATAGAAGTTTCATTTGACTTGGGGTTGAATTTTGAGCCTCTTCAAAGATAAGAATTGAATTATCGATATTCATACCTCTCATATATGCCAACGCAAATACTTCAATGGCTTCAATTTCTTTTAATTTTTCTCTAGTCTCTTTTCCAATTATCTTGTTTAGTAGATAATAAGATGGAAAAATGTAAGGGTCCAATTTTTCTTCAACGTTACCTGGTAAAGAACCAAGTTTCTCTTCAGCCTCAACTGCTGGTCTAACGATGATTATTTTTTCGTAAGGAGTTGTGGGGTCAGATAATAAATCAACCGCAGCTTTCATAGAGATATAACTCTTACCAACACCTGCAGGTCCTGAACAAATAGTAATTTGATTATTAGTTAAAATATCATAATACTTTCTTTGACTTTCAGATAAGAACTTTTCTTTAGTTTTTTTCTTTATTATTTGTGAAATAAGTTCTTTTTTAGATAGTGTCGGTTTATACTCGTTTTCTTTTTGTGGTTGAGTCGTTACTTTTTTTCTTCTCTCAGTCATATTTGTTTTTTTATATAATTGTAATGTTTTTAATTGAGATATAAATAGAGGATTAAATACTCGTTAATTTATTTCTCAATTTAAACACCTTTAAGATATGGGAGTAATTTTTTTATGTTTTGAGTAATATATGGAAATAATCTTTCACGATAGTCTGTAACCACTTCCGATATTTTACTACTACTTTCATCTCTTGTTTGGGATTCATAATGGTAGGCAACAGATTTACCTGACACGTAATTTTTTAAGTTATAGGAAATACACTGAAAGTTTAATTCAACATCTTCAAAACAATTAATATAGTTTTCATTAAACATACCGCACTTTGTGAATATATTTTTTCTAATCATCATTAACGCCGCAGTATTACCTATAGTTTCAATAGTATCTCTGTTAAAATTATAATAACATCTAAGTCCTAAATGTGATATTTGTATTTGTTTTTCTTTATCTAAAAATAATACAATTCCATTATGCTGAATAGTGTTATCTTCGTAATGTAATCTAGCTCCTACGGTACCTACATTTGGTTTTTGTTTGAAAATAGATAACATTTCATATATGACATTGTTTAACACTTTAATATCGTTATTACAGAATAGTAAAAAATCAAAATCATTATTTATGTGATTTTTAACAACATCATTATTAATTTTAGCAAAGTTATAGTAATCGTATTCTATTAGATTAACTTTACCTAAAGTTAAAATATTATTTTTAATCCATTCTTTTTCTTCTGAAGACGAACCAGTGTCGGCAATAAACACTTCAAAACTATTAGGGTTACAGTGTTCATAAAGAGAGTTAATACAGTTAAACAACATATCAACTTTACCTTTGGTTGGTATTATAACCGCAACTTTACCAATATTTTTTAATTCTTTTTCTTTAATCTCTTCGACTAATGGGAACTTAGGTTTTAAATCTAATGGTAATTTATTACCCCACTTCTCAACAAATTTTTCTCTACTATTCCAAAATTCTTCATTTGGTTGTCCGACAGATTCGTGAGTTATTTCGAATGAAGTTGTTACCCCAATATTAACTCCGTCTAAATAATTTGGGACGCAGAATAGATGGTCATAAAAGTGAAATTTACCGATAGATTCATCGAAGGTATGTTTGATTTTATTTTTATCAAACGAGATGAATAATCCGTCAAGTGTTACTACTGGTATTAAATTTGGCATTTTTGTAGAATAACGACTTAACCATTTTTTTTGACCTGGTGGATGGTGATAAACTTGACCAACCATTGTCTGACCCATTTTTTCCCAATATATTCCTGATTCAGGAAAATAACAAGAACCAGCTTTACCAATAATACCGTAATCAGGATTGTTAGAATAATCTAATAATAATTTTTTACCCCAATTTTTATCGAGTTTAATATCGTTATGACAACAAACTATTATATCATAAATTGATTGGGTTATACCACTATTATAGACTTCAGATAATGAATATTGATTATGGTTGACAAATTCTACTATTTGAACATTTTTAAGTCCAACTGTTTGTAACAAATGTTTTTTAAATTTGTTATTATATGATTCGTCTTTATGTGTTGAATATACTATTGTAATCATTTGTATAAAAAATTATAGGCATTTAAATCTTCAACTTCATTAAGATTATGACTATTAAACTCAGTATAATCTCTAAATTTACCATTATCCGCCCTACCTCTGTCGCATTTTTTAATAAATTCTTCTTCGGTTTTACAAAAATAATGGTTTAACTGAGCAATCTCATCATCTCCAAATTTGGTAAATGAAGTTTCGTGTTTTTGTTTTTTAGTGTCAACCCAAAAAGTATTTGGGTGATGTACTTCATTAAAGGAGACTTTGTTTTTTAATTTAACTATAGATTTTATATGAGTATCAACACCTTGTTGTCTTTTTGTAAAACGTTTAACAACACTATAGTCATTATCAACTTTTGTATGACCATTATCTCCAAAAAAGACCCAATTAACTCCTATTGAAGGAAATTCAGAATAATCCGATATAAAGTCTTTAACGTTTTTATGTTTTTTTAAAACCAAAAATTCATCGACATCAAAGAAAGCTGCCCAATCATAATTAGACTTATTGTATTTTATAAATGAATTGTAAGCCTTTTTCTGTTGTTTTTCACCATCAAATTCTATTTTGTGTACATTATTATAATCCTCTAATAACCTCCAATTATTTTGGTATACAAATATGTCATCAAACCCTAATTTTAAATGGTAATCGGACCATTCTTTAATATAATTTTCTTCATTTTTTGCAATACAAACTAACGCTACTTTCATATTAAATTAATCCTGTCGAACCAAATCCGTTTTCTCCTCTATCTTTATTTTCTACTGAATCAACCTCAATTAAATCTACCCACTCACCATTAATTACAGGACATAATACCGCTTGACCAACTTTCATTCCTTTAGTAATTTTAAACGGTTCTTTTGTGGTATTAAATATAATCACCTTAACCTCACCATTATACCCTGAATCAACTGTTCCTGGTGTGTTTAACACGGTAAGTCCTTGATTGATTGCTAAACCGCTTTTAGGTCTTACTTGTATTTCAGTACCTGTTGGTATATTAAACTTCAACCCTGTAGGAACTAAAGCTCTACCAAACGCCTCAACAATAATTTCTTCTGTTGAATGTAGGTCAAACCCTGAGTCAGAAGGGTAATTATATTTAGGTTTAACGGTATCGTAAGATAATGTTTCATATCTTAACTCTTTTTTTGGTTTGTAATCTTGAAACTCTTTTTCAAGGGAATCTAAATCAACCCCCATTCCTTTTAACATTTCTTTAAATTCTTGTTCGTCATCTCCGAACATATCTTCAATATTTTGGATATCTAACATATTATTTTAAATTTTTAAGTTTTTTAATAGCATCTATTAATACATCAACGTCTCTTTCACAGTATTCTGAAATTTCGTTTAACATATTTTTATTCCAATAAGCGTCGTGTACTTTAGACCCTGTTACTTCTCCTTCTTTTGGAGATGGAATATCCATACAAGCACACATTAAATCTAATGAACCTATTGCAGTGTAAGCACCATACTGCCAAATTTCTTTAGTATCAATGGCTTTGATTTCCCAAGGTTTAGTGTCGTATGAAGGTAAGATTGATGGTGGTAATAATCCATTGATAATCATACGTTTTGCTAACATAGGAATATCAAAATTCTTAAGATTATGACCACATAGATGGAAATCTAATTTACCACATCTATCTAATAATTTTTGAACTCCATATAATAATTCTTGTTCATTATCTCCTGAAAATGTTTGTCTTTTTATTTCTCCGTTATCCATAACAAATGCTACGCTAACACAAATAATTTTAGCAAACTCAGGAACAAGTGCGGTTCTTTTTGCAAATATTTCATCTAAAGATAGTTGAGAATCTTCAGGAAATCTTTTTTGAAACCAATCAATGTATTTGATAAATTGTTCAGCAACTTTAGGGTTACTCGTTTTACAAGATTCATAATCTTTACAACCACCAACAGTTTCAATGTCTAAAAATAAAATTTTAGTAATAGGTATTTTTATCATATTATTTAATTAAGGATTTGTACCACTCAGCTCTTGTTTTTGTGACGTTATTTAAATCGTAAGTATCTTTAACTGTTTCGTATAAACTTTCTCCTAAATCTGTAACCAAATTAGGGTTATTCATCAATCTTTTAATGTTTTTATACCAATCACTATGATTTCTGTTTTCACTAACTAAAAACGCGTTACCACCTTTAGTATATTGTCCATCTTTATATGCGTGTTTTAAATCGATAGTGTATGGACCAATCTCAGAAGCAATTAATGCTTTCTTATAAAACCCTGCCTCAATAACTTTAAGTTGAGATTTCATTCTATTGAAAACGTGATTTTTAATTGGTGCCAAAGATACATCAAATTTTGAATAATTTTTAGCGTAAGATGTAACAGGTCGTGTCCAAACTCTTAAATAAGGTTGGTCGATTTCATTAGGGTAAACCTCTTCTTTATATTTGTTTAGGAATTTTAAATAATCCTCAGACACTCCGTAATAATTACTTGTCATAATTTTTTCATATTTAACCCAAACAGTTTCTTCAGGTCTAATAGGTCTCTGAGTTTGTTCTCCTGTATTCTTATTAATTTCTGTTACCGTTCCTCTAGTATCAAATCCGCAAAGAACAAATTGAGTATTATCTCTATCTGAACCAAGTTTACTTAAGGAACCATCAATTAACATTAAGTCGTGTAAGTGAGAAGAACCACCTAACCAACCAATTCTAAGTCTATCACTTTCTAATGTTGGTTCACAAAATTGAGGTTCACTTGGGTCAATTGCGTTAGGAAACACCACAACATTCTTATTAATCTTTTTAATTTCGTTAGCAAATAGATTGGTAGTTGTAGTTACATATTCCGCCTCTTTTAGATTTTTAACAATCTTTTCATTTAATTTATGTTGTTGAATTAAATGATAGATTGGATGTTCCTGTGTGGGCATCCAATAGTCATCAATATCACCAATAGTGATAATACCTTGACTCTTTAACCATTTTAAAATTTGTGGAGTTGCTTCGTAGTTTTGACCAATATTTCTATGGAAATGAACTATTTGGTATTTCTTCCAATAGTTGGGGTCATTTAGTTTTGGCTCGTAATCAATATCTACGTGAAAATCTTCAGGATATAATTTTTGTAAAAAGATGTGAGGGTCTACAGACCTAAATTTACCAACACCCGTTTTATCTGATGGTAAGACTAGTACATTAATTTTTGTCATTCTAATATTGTTTGATATAAGAATAACAAAAAAGTACGAAGAAAGAAAGTTTTATTTTAGTTTTTTAACCTTAGATATTTTACCCTCAAATAAATGTTGTCCAACTTTAATAACCATAATATCATTGGTTTTTGAAGTCGATTCGACTATTAGACCATTTTCTTTTAACACCTCTTCAACTACTTCTTTCATCATTTTTCTTAAATTAGATTCTTCAGCAATTGGTTGAGGTTGTCTTTGTGGTTGTTGCTGCGGTTTTGAATTACCCATAAGTTTTGTTGCTTTCTCAACTAACTCGTCAGATAATACTGAACCACCACCACCCATTAATGGGTTTTTAGATTCGATTGGGTTTTCAATCATTAATCTTTTAATCTCGTCAGGTAATTTAGAATTAAGAATTCTATCTTTAGATGGTGTTTCCATATTCATAGGTTTCACCTGTTGAGTTTCCTGTAACATATCTTGAGGTATGTTATATTTGGCTTCAGGGGCAGAGTAATCATCAAGTTCAGGATGATTCATAGATGGTATATTTCCTTGCGGAATACTTCCTCTGTTAATTCCATTATGTCTATCCATAATGGCTTTAGATATTGCTAATTTTGACATTAAATCACTCATATTATGCTACGTTTTCTTCTGGTGGATTATTAAATTTTGCGTTGATAATAACACTTGCCATTGTTTTATCTCCTGTAAAATTATAACCAGGTCTTGGCTGATTGTAAATTTCACCTGTAGGTTTTAAAGATAAAATTTTATCAAGTCGGAATAATCTCCAACCAGGTAATGGTTGTTCTCCTTTATATGCGGTATGTGAAGAACCTTCGTCATCCCAAGCTCTTAAAACTTTATTGCCTGCTTTACTAACACCAAGACAAACAGGTTCAATCTGACGCAACCCTCTACCACCAGGTTCATCACCATCATAGTATATAATACAGATTTTTCTATTTTTGATAGAATCTGTAATATCTTCGATAGTCGCCGCTTCAGATATTATTGTTTTTATGGTGTTAATTAATTTCATTAAAAATCAGGATATGTTTTACTTGCGTTAAATTTGTTGATTTTTATTTCATTTTTTCTTTCAATATTATCCACACTACTACCTGCGATAGTATTATAAACGTCTAAATCACCACCAGTACCTTTACCCAATTCGTCACCTGTTGCTAATGCGTCAGGATTAACTGAAGAGTATTTATTCGATGTGTTGTAGTCGTTTCTTGGAAATAATTTTTTTCTTTCTTGTTCAGCAACTGCAGATAAAGTATTGTTTTCTGTTTGCGCTAAATCTATTGGTTCTTGTTGTGCCATAGTTATATTATTTTAGAAATTAATTCGTTTATTCTTTTTAGATTTTCTGTGATTCTTTGTTCATCTGTCATATGTTTTCTATGACTTTTTGATGGTCGATTCATATTTTTTAAACTATCAATACCATCATTAGGTGATTTATTATAAGAATTCGGCAATACATCAGATTTCGCTTGTTTAGATATTTCTACACCGCTTCTATCTGAGGTTAATGTGTTATTAATCCAATTTAAGAATGTGTCACCACCCAATTGAGGTTTTTCACCATTCTCCATTCTATGTTTTATTTTTTTAAGTAAAGAATATGAAATACCATTTTCAGGAGACTTTAAAAGGTTATTAATAGTCTCTTCCCCTGAATGATTATTTAAGTGATTTAAAATAGTTTCAGGAATTTCATATTTTTTTCCGTATAACTGATTATTCACTTTTTAACATTTTAATTATTTGATTTATGGTAAGACCTTCTTTATCTGCCAT
>JACCDX010629090.1_pt1 | contig 17277 bp, 9 predicted proteins | sample 7449681 | NCBI WGS metagenome assembly JACCDX01 (sample SAMN15323450, study PRJNA562643) | freshwater metagenome | isolation source: river surface water | place: USA:Blue River Watershed | collected 2017-08-18 | reverse complement strand
GGGCCACGGCGTTGATGGTGATGCCACGCTCGGCGAAGATCGGGGCGGTGCCGTTGACCATGCCGATCACACCGGCCTTGGACACGGCGTAGTTGGTCTGGCCCATGTTGCCGGCGATGCCCGAGATCGACGACACGCACACGATGCGGCCGTTGGTCTTCAGCGCGCCCGACTCGACCAGCGCGTCATTGATGCGCTCTTGCGTCGACAGGTTGACGTTGACCGTCAGCTGCCACAGGTGCTCCTTCATGTTGGCAATCGTCTTGTCGCGGGTGATGCCGGCGTTGTGCACGACCACGTCCCAGCCACCGTCCTTCTTGGCGGCTTCGACCAGCTTGGCCGGGGCTTCGGCCGAGCCGATGTCCAGGGCCAGGGCGGTGCCGCCCAGCTTCTTGGCGACTTCGTTGAGGCCTTCTTGGGCCTGGGGCACGTCCAGGCAGACCACGTGGGCGCCGTCGCGGGCGAACACTTCGGCGATGGCGGCACCAATGCCGCGCGAGGCGCCGGTGACCAGCACCTTCTTGCCGGCGAACGGCTTGTTCCAGTCAGCCGGCTCGACCATCTGGCCCACCGGCTTGCCCACACGCATCACCTGGGCCGACACGTAAGCGGCGCGCGGCGAGACCAGGAAGCGCACCAGCGATTCGGCGTTGGCTTCAGCGCCTTCCGACACGTAGACCAGGTTGGCCACGGTGCCCTTCTTCAGCTCTTTGCCCAGCGAGCGGGTCAGGCCTTCGAGCGAGCGCTGCACGGTGGCCTTGCGGGGCGACTTGCACTCTTCGGGCGGACGACCGATCACGATCACGCGACCGCAAGGCAGCACCGAGCGGGCGGCGTCGTGGAAGAACCAGTACAGGGCATCAGACTGGGTCGAGTCGTCGAGGTTGGTGGCGTCGAACACCAGGGCCTTGAGCTTCTCGCCCGGCTTGCCGTCGGTGCCCCAACGGCCGGTGGTCAGGCCTTGCTTGTTGGCCACAGACACCCACTGGGGCAGCTTGTCGTGGGCCACGGTCTGGGCGCCGATCTTCTTGAAGATGGCAGCCAGTGCGGTCAGCATGGCGCCTTCGCCAGCACCACCCACCAGCACCGAGCCCTTCACCACGGGTTGGCCTTCCTTGTAGCGCTCCAGCGGCAACGGCTTGGGCAGGCCCAGTGCGTTGACGAGCTTGGCGCCCATGGCCGAGTTGGCGAAATCGAGGTATCCGTCTTTCATGTGTATCGCTCTTGTGGTGGGTGGGTGACCGTGGACGTGAACAGTCTCAGCGGGCCAGGTTGGCGGGATGACCGGCCGCAACGGCGGGTCGGCTGGTGTCGTTGGCCGGGGCCTCGGACGTTTCGCCCAAGGTGGGCAGCGCCACCCCGGGGATGTTGGACATGTGGGCGTAGGCCAGGGCCTCGGCCTTGCCGGGCAGCGGCGCCTTGAGCGCGGCCACCATCAGCGAGGCCAGGCGGGCCAGGATCAGCGACTCTTCATCGCCATGGCCTTGCGTGAAGTCACGGATCAGGCGCTGGGTGTTGCCACCGGCCAGCACGCCCGAGAGCGCGCCCATGGCGAAGTTCAGGCGAAAGCCCAGGTCTTCGCGGCTGAGGTCAGGCAGCGTGCGCTGGAACGCGAAGAAGAAGCGGCCCAGCGTGGCGATGTAGTGGTTGTTGATGAAGTCGCGCACCACCGGCGAGGGCTCGGTGTACGCGCGGCCCAGGAAGTGCAGGTAGCGATCGGCGCCCGGGGCCTTGCTGCGGAAGATGCGCACGGCCGGCAGGAACATGGCGGTGAGCACGTGCTCACAGGTGAGCTGGCTGCCGAATTCGCGCTCGAAGGCGTCGAGCATGAGCACGCGCTGCTCGTTGAGCGAGTCCAGGCGGCGCGAGAGCACGGCGTGGATCAGCGCGTCTTTGCTGCCGAAGTGGTAGTTGACCGCGGCCAGGTTCACGCCAGCCGCGCCGGTGATCTGCCGCATCGACATCGACTCGAAGCCGCCGGTCACGAACAGCGCTTCTGCCGCATCGAGGATGCGGGTCTTGGTGTCAGCAGGCGACAACTTGGTCGTGGCCGCAGGCATGTGGCTTGGTCTCCAACGGTCTCTTCGATCAGACGTTTCAAACGTCCGTTTTATGGCGCGGGCGTATCGTATGACAAGCCGCGCTGGATCCCAATACATCCGGTGACTTTTTCCGGCTTTTGCCCCCCGACAATGGGGATCGGCGGGCCACTTTGTCGCCTTTCATGCCTTTTGGGCCGGTTTTGTGGCGTTTTCTGCATACCCGAAGCGCGAATGTCACGAACGTTCGTGCTGAAACGCTGGGTCGATCCGGCCCCTGGGGATTGCCCTGATGCCCCCGGATCGCCCCAAAAGCGGGGCCGCCAGGCGGCTAAAGTGAGGCCCACACCGTTGGCACTCCCCTCTTTAGAGGGGGCGCCGGCGCACACCAACCACCAGCGAGCATTCCCCCATGGCCACCATCCTGTACCTGACCCAGATCCAGTTCGAATACGGCGCCATCCGCCAGCTGGCCAGCGAGTGCGAACGCGTGGGCATCCGCCGCCCCCTGTTGGTGACCGATGCCGGCGTGAAGGCCGCTGGGGTGCTGCAAAAGGCGCTGGACGCCCTCACCGACCTGCCGGTCACCGTCTTCGACCAGACCCCGCCCAACCCGACCGAAGCGTCGGTGCGCGCCGCCCACGCCGCCTGGCAAGCCGGCGAGTGCGATGGCCTGATCGCCGTGGGTGGTGGCTCCAGCATCGACCTGGCCAAAGGGCTGGCCATCATGGCCACGCACCCGGGCCCGCTGACCGAGTACGCCACCATCCTGGGCGGCTCGCCCAAGATCACCGCGCAAGCCGCCCCGCTGATCGCCGTGCCCACCACCGCTGGCACGGGCAGCGAGGTGGCACGCGGCGCCATCGTCATCGTCGATGACGGCCGCAAGCTGGGCTTCCACTCGTGGAACCTGATGCCCAAGGCGGCGATCCTGGACCCGGAGCTGACCCTGGGCCTGCCCCCGCTGCTGACGGCCGCCACCGGCATGGACGCCATCGCCCACTGCATGGAGACCTTCATGGCGCCGGCCTTCAACCCGCCCGCCGATGGCATCGCACTCGACGGCCTGCAGCGCGCCTGGGCCCACATCGAGCGCGCCACCCGCGACGGCAGCGACCGCGAGGCCCGCCTGAACATGATGAGCGCCTCGATGCAGGGCGCCATGGCCTTCCAGAAAGGCCTGGGCGCCGTGCACAGCCTCAGCCACAGCCTGGGCGGCGTGAACCCCAAGCTGCACCACGGCACCTTGAACGCGATGTTCTTGCCCGAGGTGATCAAGTTCAACGCAGCCGCCGAGTCCATCCAGAAAGAGCAGCGCCTGGAGCGCATGGCGCACGCCATGGGGCTGGGCAATGCGGCCGACATCCCCGAAGCCATCCGCGACATGAACGCCCGCCTGGGCCTGCCCAAGGGCCTGGCCGACATGGGCGTGCAGACCGACTGGTTCGACAAGATCGTGACCGGCGCGATGGCCGATCACTGCCACAAGACCAACCCGCGCATCGCCACGCCGGACGACTACCTCGACCTGCTCAAGCAGTCGATGTGATCATTGGGCGGGCGCAGGCTCGGCCAGGCGCGACACCAGCACCTGGTCGACCTTGCAGTGGTCGACGTCCATCACCTCGAAGCGCAGACCGCCGGCCTCAACCGTGTCGGTGCGACGCGGGATGCGGCGCAGCATCACCATCAGGAAGCCGGCCAGGGTTTCGTACTCGCCCTCGTCGGGCAGTTGATCGATGCCCAGCGTGCGCTTGAGGTCGTCGATGGGCGTGATGCCATCGACCAGCCACGAGTTGGCATCGCGTTGCACGATCTGCTCGTCGTCGTTGGGCGCCACCAGGCTGCCCATGACGGTGTTCATCACGTCGTTGAGCGTGATGATGCCCACCACCAGGCTGTACTCGTTGACGATGACGGCGAAGTCTTCGTAGGCCTGGCGGAACTGCGCCAGCATCTCGGAGAGCGTGAGCCGATCGGGCACGATCAGCACCTTCTTGATCAGCCCCTCGCTGCTCAGCGCAATGGGTTGCTGGGTGAGGATGCGGTTGAGCAGGTCTTTCGAATCGACGTAGCCCACGACGTGGTCGATGTCGCCATCGCAGACCAGGTAGGTGGAGTGCGGGAACTGCACCACGCGGGCGCGGATCAGGGCCTCGCTGTCGTCGAGCAGGAAGTGGACGATGTGGTCGCGGCTCGTCATCGGGCTGGTCACCACGCGGGTGTCGAGTTCGATCACGTTCTCGATCACGGCGTGCTCGGATTGCCCCAAGGCACCGGCCTCGGCACCGGCTTCGGCCATGGCCAGGATGTCGTCGGGGGTGACGGCGTCGTCGCGCCGGTCGGGCAGGCCCAGCAGGGCAAACAGCGCGTCGTTGAGCCGCTTGAAGACCCACACGATGGGGGTGAGCACCCGCATCACCGCATGCATGGGCCCGATCACGCGCACGGCCACGGCTTCAGGCGCCGTCATGCCCAGGCGCTTGGGCATCAGGTCGGCCAGCAAGATGAACAGGCTGGTGACCAGCACAAAAGACAGCGCAGAAGCCCCGGTGGCCGCCGCGCTGGCCGACCACCCAGTGGCCAGCATGGCCGGCTCGAACATGGGCGCGAACGCCCCCTCGCCCACCACGCCACCCAGGATGGCCACGGCGTTGACGCCCACCTGGATGGCGGTGAAGAAGTCGCCCGGCTCTTCTTGCACGCGCAGCACACGGCGGGCGCGGGCATCGCCCTGGTCGGCCATCTGGCGCAGGCGCATGCGGCGGGCGGCGGCCATCGCCATCTCGGTGATCGAGAAAAAGGCGCTGGCGGCGATCAGCAGCGCGATCAGCAAGAGGCTGTGCATCGGGCTCATGGGGCCAGTGTAGCGATGGGCGTGTGGGCCGAAGGCGTCACAGGGGGCGAACCAGGTCCATCGGGCAGCCTGCAGCCAGCCAGGCTTGCCAGTCGTCGCTCAGGGCTTGGGCCTCGGCCACCGCTTGCGTCCACAGGCGGATGCGGTCGTCCAGCGCCAGGCCGGCGAAGTCGTCGCGGTTCGGCAGGCGGCCTTGGGGCAGCTTGGCCACCCACTCGGGGTTGGGCGCCAGCACAACCAGACGGCTCAAGGCTTGGCTGGGCTTGTGGCGCCACTTCAGCGCCTTGTCGAGCCAGCCTGGCACCACCTGCTGTTGGAAGTGCGGGTACAGCGCCAGGCCGGTGTCGAGCCGGGTGTAGGGCCAGTGCAGGTGGTAATCGACGATGCCGCCGTCCCAATGGGCGCCGCGCGGCGCACCGGGGATGTCGGGCACGCCTTCGAGCATGAACGGGATGCTGCATGAGGCCCGCAAGGCCTGCAGAAAGTTGTCGGGCGTGAGGGCCACGTGCCGCGTGGGCAGATCGTGCAGGGGCAAGGGCAAGGCCTCGTCGCCCGCGGTGAACACCGTGCGCTCCAGGAACGCGCCCACCGCCTTGCGGCTGAGCGCATTGCCCAGCGTCAGGCCCGCAAAGCCCAGCACGGTGCGCGTGGGCGTGGCCTGGCGCAGCACATGCCGCCCCCGCGAGGTGACCACGTGCAAGCGCCAGCGCGGGTGGCTGAGGATGTCGGCCACCTGCCCTTCAAAGAAGGTGCGCAGGTTGGCTTCGAAGCCGGCGGTGATCAGGCGCGCCGAGGGCCGGCGGCGCCCCGGCTCGGGATCGACATGCTGTCGGATGTAGCCATGGGCCAGGGCCTCGAAGCCCTGGACCGGATCGGCCATGGCTGCCGTGGCCATGCGCCAGGCCCCGATCGAGCCGCCCACCAGGTGCACGTTGTGCCCGCCGCGCTTGAGCCAGGGGCCGAAGATGTGCTGATCGAGGTGCTTGAGGATCAGGCCCTTGGGGCCACCCGCTGCGGCCGGGATGAGGCGGACGTCGTGGGGACTGAGGCCCTGGCTGGCCAGATGGGCTCTGGCGGCAGGGCCCGCGTGGATGTGCAGGGCCTTCATGCGGTGAGCATAGCGGATGCCCGCCGCAGGGACGATTACGCGTCGATTCGAAACGTCATCTTGGGGTGCACACCTGCTGGTCGGTGCGGCCTGCCCCGTGTCCCTGCCCCGTGTGCGGCTCAGCGCTTGCCTTGCTGCAACTTGGCAAAGGCCGCAGCCATGGCCGACTGGCCGCCGCCTTGCCCCCCCTGGCCGCCACCATGAGCGCCACCGCCCTGCCCCGCACCACGGCCAGCGCCCATGCGCTCGTGGCGCGCGGCGGGCTTGAAGCTGTTGTCGCGGCCGGCGCCAGCACCCTTGGCGCCCTGTGGCGCGTCGAGCTTCATGGTCAGCGAGATGCGCTGGCGGGCCAGATCGACCTCGATCACGCGCACCTTGACGATGTCGCCCGTCTTCACCACCTCGCGGGCGTCGTTGACGAACTTGTTGGCCAGCTGGCTCACGTGGACCAGGCCGTCTTGGTGCACACCCAGGTCCACGAAGGCGCCGAACTGGGCGACGTTGCTGACCGTGCCCTCCAGCACCATGCCTTCTTTCAGGTCTTTGATGTCTTCGACGCCATCGTTGAACCGGGCCACCTTGAAGTCCGGGCGGGGGTCTCGGCCGGGCTTCTCCAACTCGACCAAGATGTCGCGGATGGTGATGACGCCGAACTTGTCATCGGCGAACAGCTCGGGCTTGAGCGTGCGCAGCACGTCGCTCTTGCCCAGCACGTCCTGGATGGGGCGGCCGGTCTGGGCCAGCATCTTCTCGACCACGGGATAGGTTTCCGGGTGCACACCCGACACGTCCAGCGGGTTGTCGCCATCGCGGATGCGCAGGAAGCCAGCCGCCTGCTCGAAGGTCTTGGGCCCCAGCCCCGTCACATCGAGCAGTTGCTTGCGGCTCTTGAACGCCCCGTTGGCATCGCGCCAGCGCACGATGCTGTTGGCCACGGTCGAGCTCAGGCCCGACACGCGCGACAGCAGCGGTGCCGAGGCGGTGTTGAGGTCCACACCCACGCCGTTCACGCAGTCTTCCACCACGGCGTCCAGCGTGCGGGCCAGCTCGCTTTGGTTGACGTCGTGCTGGTACTGGCCCACGCCGATGCTCTTGGGGTCGATCTTCACCAACTCGGCCAGCGGGTCTTGCAGGCGGCGCGCGATGGAGACGGCGCCCCGCAAGCTCACGTCCAGCTCGGGCAGCTCCTTGCTGGCGAACTCGGAGGCCGAGTACACCGACGCACCGGCTTCGCTCACCACCACCTTCTCGATGTGGGTGCCAGGGGCCAGCTGCTGGATGCGCTTGATGAGGTCGCCGGCCAGCTTGTCGGTTTCGCGGCTGGCGGTGCCATTGCCGATGGCAATCAGGTTGACGCCGTGGGCCGCACACAGCCGGCCCAGCGTGTGGAGCGAGCCTTCCCAGTCGCGCTTGGGCTCGTGCGGGTAGACCGTGTGGGTGTCGAGCACCTTGCCGGTGTCGCTCACCACGGCCACTTTCACGCCGGTGCGGATGCCCGGGTCCAGCCCCATCACCACGCGCTTGCCGGCCGGTGCGGCCAACAGCAGGTCGCGCAGGTTCTCGGCGAACACCTTGATGGCGGTGGCTTCCGCCGCTTCGCGCAGCTTGGTGAACAGGTCGCGCTCCAGGCTCAGGCTGAGCTTGACCTTCCAGGTCCAGGCCACGCACTTGCGCAGCAGGTCGTCGGCGGGGCGCTTGCTGTGGCTCCAACCCAGGTGCAGGGCGATGCGGCCTTCGGCCATGGTCGGCTTGCCCGGCACCACCTCTTCGTCCAGCACCAGCTTGGCGTCGAGGATCTCTTGCGTGCGCCCACGGAACACGGCCAGGGCGCGGTGCGACGGCACGGTGCGGATGGGCTCGTCGTAGTCGAAATAGTCGCGGAACTTGGCCACATCAGGGTTGTGCTCGTCCTTGCCGGCCATCAGCTTGGACTGGAACAGGCCTTCGGCCCACAGCCACTCACGCAGCTTGCCGATCAGGGCGGCATCTTCGGCCCAGCGCTCTGACAAGATGTCGCGCACACCATCGAGCACCGCGAAGGCGTCGGCAAAACCGCCCTCGGCGTTGATGAAGGCCGCGGCTTCAGCCATCGGGTCGAGCGTGGGGTCGGCAAACAGCTTGTCGGCCAGGGGCTCGATGCCGGCCTCGCGGGCGATCATGCCCTTGGTGCGGCGCTTGGGCTTGTAGGGCAGGTAGAGGTCTTCGAGTTCCTGCTTGGTGGGCACGGCCTCGATGGCCGCGCGCAGCTCAGGCGTGAGCTTGCCCTGCTCGTCGATGCTCTTGAGCACCGCGGCGCGGCGGTCTTCCAGCTCGCGCAGGTAGCCCAGGCGGGCTTCGAGTTCGCGCAGCTGCGTGTCATCCAGGCCGTCGGTGGCCTCTTTGCGGTAACGCGCGATGAAGGGAACGGTGGCACCACCGTCGAGCAGCTGCACCGCAGCGTTGACTTGGGCCGGACGAACCTTCAGTTCATCCGCCAGTTGCAGCAGGATCTTGTCCAAACGAAGGCCCCCTCAAACGAGACACAGTGATCGAGGGGGCGCAGTTTGCCATAGGCGCCAGGGCCCGCTGCTGCCGTGCCAGACGGCGACAGTGCGGTGCTCAGAAGTTGAAGAAGGACACGGCCTGCTGCAACTCGGTGGCCTGCCCGGAAAGCTCTTCCGAGGTGGCCGCCAACTGCTCGGATGCGGCAGCGTTCTGCTGGGTGGCCTGGCTGAGCTGGATCATGGCGCGGTTGACTTCCCTGACCGAATGATCCTGCTCCTGGGAGGCGGCAGAGATCTCCTGCACCAAGTTGCTGGTCTTCTGGATCGAGGGCACGATCTCTTGGAGCAAGGCCCCCGCGCGCTCGGCGGTTGACACGCTGTCGCCCGCCAAGTCACCGATCTCCTTGGCCGCCTGCTGGCTGCGCTCAGCGAGCTTGCGCACCTCGGCCGCCACCACCGCAAAGCCCTTGCCGTGCTCGCCCGCGCGGGCGGCCTCGATGGCGGCGTTGAGTGCCAGCAGGTTGGTCTGGTAAGCGATGTCGTCGATGATGCTGATCTTCTGGGCGATCTGGCGCATGGCGCCCACCGTCTTGCTCACGGCTTCGCCGCCGTCCACTGCCTCGGCGCTCGCCTTGGTGGCGATGCCGTCGGTGACGGTGGCGTTGTCGCGGTTCTGGCTGATCGAACTGGCCATGCCCTCGATCGCGTTCGAGACATGGTCCACCGAGGTGGCTTGCTGGCTGGCCGACACCGACAACGATTGCGCCGTGCCACTCACCTGCCCCGCCGCGCTGGTGAGCGCCTGCGAGGCGGATTGCACCTGGGCCAGCACCTGCGCGAGCTTGTCGCAACCGGCGTTCGCGTCTTGCTTGACTTGGTTGAAGATCCCTTGCGCGTCGCGGTGGATGCGGTGGCGCAGGTCGCCACAGGCCATGCCGCTGAAGATCTGTCCCACATCGGCAAACATGTCGGCGTTGGTGTCCAGCAGCGCATTGACGCCCCCGCACATCGTGGCGATCAGCCCTGCTTTGCCATCCAAGGGGATGCGCTGGCTCAAGTCTCCGCGTTGTGCCGATGCCGTCACCTGCTGAACTTGCTCAACGGCCTCCTTGAGCATGTTCGAGGCCTTGACCTCGGCGGTCACATCTGTGGCGTACTTGACGACCTTGAATGGCCGGCCGTTCATGTCCATGATCGGGTTGTAGGAGGCCTGGATCCAGACCTCCTTGCGGTGCTTGCCCAGGCGCTTGTAGCGGCCCGCGTCGTACTCGCCGCGCCCCAGCTTGTCCCAAAACTGTTTGTATTCCAAGCTGTCGCGGTAAGCCGGCTCCACGAACATGCCATGGTGCTGGCCCTTGACTTCGCTCAGGTCATAGCCGAGCGTCGCCAGGAAGTTGCGGTTGGCCGTCAGGATGCGCCCATCCAGGCCGAACTCGATGACGGCCTGCGCCTTGTCGATGGCGGCCAGTTGCCCTTCGAAATCAGCATTGCGCAGCTTGTCCGCCGTGATGTCGGCGGCGAACTTGACCACCTTCATCGGGCGGCCATCTTCACCCATGATCGGGTTGTACGAGGCCTGGATCCAGACCTCTTTGCCGCCCTTGCCGATGCGCTTGTACTCGCCGGCATCGAACTGGCCCGCATTGAGGCGCGACCAGAAATCGCGGTAGCTTTGGGAGTCGGCCACCCCGGCCGCAGCGAACATGCTGTGGTGCCGCCCCTGGATTTCATCCAGCCGGTAGCCCATCACTTTGAGGAAGTTTTCATTGGCCGTCAGGATGGTGCCGTCCATTTTGAACGAGATGACGGCCTGCGACCTGTTGATGGCGGCCAGTTGCGCCGCGTTGTCTCGCGCTTCGGCCTGCGCGGCCTGCTGGTCGTGGAGCTCGGCTTCGGACTTGAAAAAGGCGTTCAGCCAACGGGGCTGGTGTGGTTGCAGGGCGGGCACGTTGGGTCTCCATGAGCGCGTGAGGAAGGGGCGCATGACAAAGCCATGACCTCCAGGCTCATCACACCTTGCACAGCTTAGGCAGGCAGTGAAGCGGGAATGCATCCAAAAAAATCACTTTTGGCAGGCTGTCCGCGAGACTGCGGGGGCTCAAGTTCGGGTGTTGGCGCGGATCGGCGAAAATACCGGCTTTGTTCACCCGCCTGCCGCTGTCCCCATGGCCCTTTTGCCCTACTCCCTGCCCAAGTCCGTGTTGTTCAACATGGACCCTGAAGCGGCCCACGATCTGACGATCGGCGCGCTGGCACGCTTTCAGAACACACCGCTGGCCTGCGTGTGGGGCGAAAGCCGGGTGGACGACCCGGTCGAGTTGGCCGGACTGCGCTTCCCCAACCGCGTGGGCATGGCCGCTGGCCTGGACAAGAACGGCCGCGTGATCGATGGCCTGGGCGCGATGGGGTTTGGTTTCGTCGAGGTGGGCACCGTCACGCCCAAGGCCCAGCCCGGCAACCCCAAACCGCGCATGTTCCGCCTGCCCGAAGCCAATGCGCTGATCAACCGGCTGGGCTTCAACAACGAAGGGCTGGATGCTTTTTTGGCCAACGTCAAGCGTGCACGCTTTCGGCAACAGGGCGGCATCCTGGGGCTGAACATCGGCAAGAACGCGGTCACGCCCATCGAGAACGCGGTGGACGACTACCTGATCGGCCTGGAAGGCGTGTTCCCGCACGCCGACTACGTCACCGTCAACATCTCCAGCCCCAACACCAAGAACCTGCGCGCCCTGCAAAGCGACGAGGCCCTGGACGACCTGCTGGGCCGCCTGCAAGTGCGCCGCCAGCAGTTGATCCAGCGCCATGGCCGCAGCGTGCCCATGTTCGTGAAGATCGCCCCGGATCTGGACGAAACCCAGGTGGGCGTGATCGCGGCCACGCTGCAGAAGAACGGCATCGATGGCGTGATCGCCACCAACACCACCATCTCGCGCGAGGCCGTCAAGGGCCTTCAGCATGCCGAAGAGGCCGGCGGCCTGAGCGGGGCCCCGGTGCTCGAAGCCAGCAACCAGGTGATCCGCCAGCTGCGTGCGGCCCTGGGCCCCCGTTACCCGATCATCGGGGTGGGCGGCGTGATGAGCGGGGCCGATGCGCGCGCCAAGCGTGATGCCGGCGCCGACCTGGTTCAGGTCTACACCGGCTTGATCTACAAGGGCCCTGCCCTGGTGCGTGAATGCGCCCAGGCACTCAAGCAGCCCTGAGGCCGCTTCGACGCAGGCAAGTCAGCGGCGGCTTTGCAGCCGGGCGCGCAGGCTGCCGCCTTCGGCTTGAGAGGGCAAGGTGCCTGCAGGCATCAGCGGCGCCGGGCTGGTCTCAGCAGGCGTGGGGCGCGCGGCAGGCCTGGGCTCGCCCGCACCGGCTTGCACTGGCCGGTCGATCAGCTTGAGCGCGTGCTCCAGCGTGAGTTGGCACTCCTTGGCTTCAAGGTGCAGGGCCCGCGCGTAGCGCAGCTGGATCTGATGCAAAGCCGAGACGGCCTTGTCCATGGGCATGGCTTGCGTGTTGGCGAGCTCGTTGGCCAAGGTGACGACGGTGCGCAGCGTCTCATCCTCGCTCATGGGTGTGCGCACGCCGCCGGCCGTGGCCAGTGGCCGCGCAGCCTGCACCAGGCGCTCTTCCCAGCCCCAGTGGCGCAACACGGCCTGGGTGAGGTCGTCGAGGTTGATGCCCATCACGGCGCCTGCTGCGCCCTCCAGGCTCATGCCGGGTGTGGGCTTGCCGCCCGCTTCAAGCGGCGGGCCGCTTTGCATCAGGCGCTTGATCTGCGAGGCCTCATCCGGGAAGTGGTAGAGCACCAGCAGCCAGCCCAGGCGTTGCGCCATGGCGGTCAGCGCGCACTCCTCGTCGCTGAGCTCGAATGGGGCCATCCAGCGTGCGATGTGCCCAGCCAAAGTGCACCAGCGCAACTCGGCCTCCAGCGCCGCGACCGCCTGCGCCCCGAACTCGGGGTCGTTGGTGAGTTTGGCGCTGAGCACGCCCGGCCAGGTGCGCACGGCCTGCGTGAGCTTGCGCACACCCTGCTGCCCCAAAAAGAGCACCGCGCGCGAAATCGTGGTCACCCCTTCGTCAGACGAGCCGCTGCGGTACGAGGCCGAATTCACGGCGCGCATCATCTCCCAGACCATGGCCGGGTTCTTGAGCACCACGTCCACGTAGTCGTCCACGCGCATGCTCTCTTGGGACAGCGCACCGATCAGCGCGCGTTCGGTGTTCGGCCGCCCCGGCAAGGTGCCCACGGTGTTGAGCCGATCGAGCAGCAGCACCAGCGGGCCTGCGCCCTCCTGGGCGTTGGTCTTGATCCAGCCCTGCAGCGCACTCAAGAGCGTGCGCGCGTTCAGGTAGCGCTGGCGCTGCTGGCGATCGGTCGAGCGGTTGACGATGGCGCGCAGGGTGTCGGGCACCTGATGCGGGGTGGCAAAGGGCAAGCGCACGATCTCGGGGCCCACCCGGTCGGCGGCATGGCCCAGGTCGTGGTCGTCCAGCGGCCAGGCGTTGGCCAGCATGCGGTACAGCAGCAGGCCGATCATCAGCAGGTCGCGCTCGGCTGCGCCCCGCTGACTTTGCTGGATGTTGAGCGTGGCCGCGCCCGGTGGGCCAGCCTGAGGCCTCAGCAGCCCGCTGCCCAGGCCAGACAAGGTGGCCCGGCCGTTCTTGTCCAGCAGCACATGGTGCGGGGCGATGTCGTGGTGGGCGCGGCCAGCCTCATGGGCATAGGCCAGGCCCTCCAGCAGATCGCAAGCAATGTTGGCCGCCTCCAGCGGGGTGAGGCTGCCATTGGCCTGCAGGCGCTCGGCCAGGGTGACGGTCTTGTCACGCGCGACGATGGCGAAAGGCCAGGTGTCCAGGCGCGAAACCTCTTCGATCACCGCCAGGCGCGGGTGCTTGAGCCGCGCCGCCGAATGGAGCTCCTGCATCCAGGCCTCGCGTTCGGCCACCTGCGTTGGCGCCGTGCGCGGCACGATGATCAGCACCTCCTGCTGCACCTGCGGGTCGTACGCCAGCCACGCACCCGAGGCCTGGCTGCGCCCGACCATCTGGCGGATTTCGTAGCGCCCGAAGCGTCGGGTGGGCGTGGCGGAGGTGCTGGTTTCTGAACCGGACATGGGGATGCGACCTGTGTGCGTACAGCGACGACAACGGCTTTCCCCAATTCGACCCCATCGCAGTTACAAATGAAACGCTCTGGTGGGCCCGTATTCAGGCGCTGTTCCCACGGGATGGGTCAAAAACGTGCAAATTCACGCCTGAATCGATCAACCCACTGCGGGCTCGCACCACACCACCCACTCGCCGCCCGAGGTGATGAAGCCGCCGCCCACCCGCTCGCCGGGCTGGGCCCGTCGCACCGCACGCACATAGCGCGCCATCTGCTGGTGGTAGGCCTGCGTGCCCAGCGGATCATGCTGGAGCTTGTAGTCGATGACCCACCAGGTGAGCGCGCCGCCCGCCTCTTGCCGGGCCACCAGGCGATCGAGGCGCATGTTGCCATCGGCATCGGCCATGGCCACCTCGTTGCCGGCCCAGGCCCAGCCATCGGCCTGCAGCCAAGGGGCTGCCTGCGGTGAGGCCAGCACCCGCTGCACCAGCGCCAAGGCGGTGTCGGCGGCCTGCAGGCGTGCCTCGGCAGGCCATTCGCCTGGCGCGGGCGTGCTGCGCTGGGTGGCGTCCAGTGCTTGTCGCAACACGCCCAAGGTACGCCGCGCAAGCGCCAGCGGCGTGATGCGCTCCAGCACGCCGTGCACCCACAGGCCCAGCACGGTCTGCAGGTCGGCGTGTTCACCCCCCCCTGCCGCATCACCGGGCTGAACAGGCCATGGGCCCAATGGCGGCAAGCCGGGCACCACCGCATGGGGCGGCGGCGCTTCACCCGGCAGCCTGAGGTTGGCAGGGGCCTGGCCTGGCACCAGCAACGCGCGCACATCGATGGGCTCGGGGCAGGCGCGGGCGCGGTGCATCAGCTGCCACCAGCTGTTGGCACTGTCGCCGCGCGTGGGCTGGGTGCTGCTGCACACCAGGCAGCGCTTGGCCCGGGTCATCGCCACGTACAGGCCGTTCATGCGCTCGATGGCATCGGCATGGTCTTCTGCTTCCAGCAGGCCGCGCAAGCTGGGCGGGCAATGCGCCTCAGAGGCCACGAAGGCGCAACGCAGGGGCGCGGCCTCGCCCTCGGGCCAGTCGATCATCACGCCATAGGTGTCGCTGGTACCGCTGCCTGCATCCATGTCAGCCAGGATCACCACCTCGGCCTCCAGGCCTTTGGCGCCGTGCACCGTCAACAACTGCACCGCGTGCTCAGAGGCGCGCGGTGGCAGCTTGGGTGGGTTGCGCAACAGCTCGCGCAGCCAGCGGTAGGGCGTGAGGTCGCGGCCGGCGTTCACCTCCAGGCTATGGGCCAGCAGAGCGTCGATGTGGAACAGCGCCGCACCCACCTGGGCCGCAGGCACGGCGGCGGCGAGCGTGGTGCGCAGTTGCGTGTCGCGCACGATGCGCTCCAGCAGATCATGGGGCGGCAAATGCCTGAGCGCATCCATCCACGAGGCGATCAGCGTGGCGGCACGCTGCAGCCGTGCGGGCCAGGCCGCCCCATCGGCTTCGCTCAGCAACGCGCTCAACCACGACTGTTGCGGGCTGGGCCAACGCGCCTTGAGCCACAACAGCTCCTCATCGCTCACGCCAAACAGCGGACTGCGCAGCGCGTGCGCCAAGGCCAGGTTGTTGGCGGGCGACAGCAGGGCCTCGACCATGGCCATCAGGTCCTGCACCTCCAGCTTGTCGGTGAGCAGGTCGCTCTCAGGGGCCATGTGGGCCACCTGGCGCGCAGCCAGCGACTGGGCCACGGCCTCCAGCGTCACGCGGCGGCGCGCCAGCACGAAGATCTCCTCGGCGGCCACGCCTTGTTGGTGGATGAAGTGCTCCACGGCGTCGGCGATCTGCTCGGCTTCGCGCTCGCGCCGCGAGGCCTCGATGCGGTAGCGCGGTGTGCGCAGGGTGTCGCGCCAGCCAGCGGGCAGTGCGGGATCGGCCTCAGCAACAGGGCCAGGCGGCTCGTCATCGTCCACACTGCCCTTGGGGATCTGCGGCAGCACCCACAGGTCGCCCGCCACCTCGGAGGCGCTGCTGTGCGTGCGGAAATCGGGGAACAGCCCGGCCTGCGCCGCCTCGCCCATGGTCGCGTTCAAGGCCCTGATCACGGCTTGTGCATTGCGCCGGGTGTGGTCGCACGCGAGGTGGGCACCGTCGAGCGCCTCGACCACGAACTGGCGCGCCGCCTGGAACACACGGGGATCGGCACGGCGGAAGCGGTAGATGCTCTGCTTGGGATCGCCCACCAGGAAAACCGACGGGGCCTGCTGGCCACTGCTGCCGCCGCCCGCCCCCGCATAGGCCGACAGCCAGGCGCGCAGCGTGTGCCACTGCAGCGGGCTGGTGTCTTGGAACTCGTCCATCAGCACGTGGCGAACCTGGTGGTCCAGGCGCTCTTGCACCCAACCTGAGAGCACCGGGTCGGCCATGAGCCGCGCCGCAGCCAGTTCCAGATCAACCATGTCGGCCACGGCCAGCTCGCGCTTGAGCTGGCGGTAGCACGCCAGCAGCACGCGGCTGAGGCGGCACATGCGCAGGTGCTGGGTTTGCGCGGCCTGCTGCGCCAGGGCGTCCTGCCATTCGGCCATCCAGGCGTCCAGCTCGTCGATGCCGGGGGCCCCCTCCAGCGCCTTGCGCAGCTGGCCCTTGCCGGTGTAGAGCACGCCGCGCAAGGCCTTGGCCGTGGCGCCTGCGACGCTGGCTTCGTTGTGGCTCAGGCCATTGGTGAGCGCACGCTCCAGCTCGCCAGCCAGCTCTTGCAGCGTCTTCTTGGTGGAGCTGCCCATCCACTTGGCCAGCGCCCACCACTGCCCCAGCACAGGCTGAGCCTGCCAGGCCGAGCCCACATCGGCCGTGGCGGCCCATTGCGACCCAACCACCTCTGCACCCGGCACCGAAGCGTCCAGCCGGCCTTCGCGGTCGGCCAGCTCGATCTCCAGCCGCGCCTGGATGACGCGCTGCAGCCAGGCCTCGGTGTTGTGGCGCCCCACATTGCCAATGGACGCCTGGAACTCGGCGCGGGCGGCGTCATCACCATCCACGGTGCGCAAGAAGCGGCCCCACAGCTGCGGCCACAGCGCCTCGGTGTCTTCGATGAGGGCAAGGTCGGGCGGCAAGCCCAGCTCGTGGAGCACGTCCAAGGGCGCGCCCTGCACCAGCTTGGCGAACCAGCCCAGGATGGTGTGGATCTCCACGCTGCGGCCATCGGCCATCCAGGCCGCTTGCAGGCCGCGCAGGCGTTCCCGCATCACCGGCAGCTCGGCAGCCGGCACGCCGCGCTGCAACAAGGCCTGGTCGCAGGCCTCATCGTCGGCCTGGGCGAAGGTGTGCATCCATTCTTGCAAGCGTCCCCGCATTTCGCCTGCGGCCTTGCGGGTGAAGGTGATGGCCAGGATCTGGTGCGGCGGTGTGCCGTCCATCATGGCGCGCAACATGCGCGACACCAGCATCCACGTCTTGCCCGCGCCAGCGCAGGCCTCCACCACCACGCTGCGACGCGGGTCGCAGGCCACGGCGTAAAACGCCTCGGGCGCCACCAGGGCGCCGTCGACCAGGTATGCGCCGCTCATGGGGCGTCTCCTTGTGATGCATCGTCAGGGGGCGTCGTCCAGTGCGCCTTGCGGCACAGCCCCTGGTGCTGGCAATGGGCACAGGCCGGGCCTTCGCCCAGCGCCGTCAGGCCGTGGCCAGCTTGCAGGCGTTGCC
>JACCDX011225284.1_pt1 | contig 17282 bp, 13 predicted proteins | sample 7449681 | NCBI WGS metagenome assembly JACCDX01 (sample SAMN15323450, study PRJNA562643) | freshwater metagenome | isolation source: river surface water | place: USA:Blue River Watershed | collected 2017-08-18 | reverse complement strand
TTTTAGAACTGGCATTTCAGTATCTCCATTTTGCTGAGAGGTTTTGTTTCAATTTCTCTTTGATGCTAAATAACTTTGATCTAGTGTATTCGTGAGACTTGCCTATCTTTTTGGCAATCCAACGAAGTGAACCTGCTTCTTCTGCATCGAATAGATAAATAGACATTTCTTCTTCATTCAAGATTGTTCTTATCTCTTTCAAGAGTAAATCATAATCTGAGATTGGATCTTCTTCATCATCAATTTCTTCTGCTTCTGAGTAAAGACCTTCTTCATTTGAGAATGATTCTATCCAAGAAGGATCAGCATAAACAACATAAGATGGTCTATCATTATCTGGATTTTTCAATTTCAGAACTTGTTCCCAACTTGTGCATTCTTCAATTTGTTCTGAATAGGTCTTCTTACTACGAAGCATTTGTTTATTCATTTTCTGATTAGATCCTTGATGTCTGATACATCTAATTTTATTTCTGAAACATCCTTTTCAAGAAGTTCAACTTTGGAACCAATACCTTTCTGAACTTCTCTGTCTATCTTTATTTCATCAACTAATTTAGATAAAGCAGTCGATTGTTCTTGAAATCCTGTCTTTATTGATTCAGCTACTGAATGTAGAAATGGTCCTAGTAAGTTTGTTGCTATCTTGTAAGCACCAGCAATAATAGCAAACATAACAAATAAGGCTGAACTCGGTCCTGATAAGGCATTCGCAATAGCGTTTATTGTCTCAGCATCCATTATTCTTTCCCTCTAATAAACTAAATCTTGTCAAGAATGTTCTTATCAAAAAGGATCAACTTTATTGTCTCAGCTTTTTCCTTCTTGATAAGAACTCTTTTTCAACTTGTCTCAACTAACTTCAACACTAACAATCTATGACCAAATCAAAATCAACTTATGACATTCAGCAATTAGCTGACAGTAGTAATTGACCATCGATTTTGCCCATTTTCCACGGAAAGATGAAAATAGTTGAAAATAGTTTGGATTACTTTTTACGAGCAGCTTTGGAAGCTTCGATTGCTGCTATTTGAGCAACAGCTTTCTCACGGGTTTCGTGAGTTCCTAGCTTCCTTTTACCTTTGGAATCATAGACGACCCATTTGGAACCTTCTTTCTTCAACATTATTGTTCTCCTATTTCACGAACGACACCCTTACGGACTTCTGAACGAATTTGTTCACCAGTCTTTCCGGGTTCAATTTTGATAATTCCTAAATCTCTCAGAAGTTCTAGTGAATAAGTTGGTGCCTCAACTGATAGAGGAACTTGTTCACCTTCCTGTTCACCAGTAAGGATGGTTCCATAATCTCTGAGCATTCTTTCCATACCGGCAGTCTTTGCAGCAGCAAGAATTAGATTGTAATTTATCTTGCTCCATTTATCATTGAATGGAATACGATAAGCCAATCCATCAAATGTCTGCATTGTAGGAGTAAGTTCAGAAGGTGGAATGGGTTCAAGATTTACCATCGTTTTGAAAACATCTTCTGTAACAGGAGACATCTTGATCCAGTTCATAATCCTTGGATCAACATAGTTTGATGGATCAGAGATTTCACCACGATCTAATTGATAACCACCAGTAGCAGCAATGACTGATGCTAGCGAAGAAGAGATACGATCAACACCTGTTTTGAATTCGCCAGTCAATCCTTTGGAAAGATCTCCATAAAGTAATGGCATTAGTGGTGTGATGTAATCAATTGTTTTAGCAATAGCATCTGCCTGTGGCATTGGAGGTCCATAGACTTCAAAGTTTCCTTTGGTAGATTTCAGTAAAGCCAAGAATGGACGGTTCTCTGAATACTCTGTAATTCCAGAATGTACCTTTCCATCCTCATCAAGTGATTGCTTCAACTTATGTTCGATAAAGAAACGCTTTGGATTTTTGACCAAATTCTTGAAGGTTTGTGTTAGTGCTGCTCTTTCGAATGACCAGAACCAAAGGATAGATCCGATTGTTTCTCTTTCAAAGTCTGACATCTTTGAGTAATCAAATAACGCATCTCTTGCTAACTGAACAGCTTCTCCTTCTGTCTTGCCAGATTTTAGAGCATCAACAAATACACCAGTTCTAAATCTAGTATCGAAATAGTTTGCTACTTCATACCAGATGTTTGGCTTGGTTGGATCAAACTCTCTTGCCATTCTTCTGGCAATTCCAATTTCTTCACCACGAAGGTTTCTGCCAGACCACTTTACGAAATCTTTGATAATGTCAGGTGTAAAGCTTAGAGCTTCCTTCGTTTGCATAATGTTGTTCTCGGCTATGATCTGTGCAATAGATGCTGGATCATAAACTCTGCCGTCTGGTGTTTTGACAACTGGAATGTTCTTTTTTACTGTTGGTGCAAAACTAAACAATTCTCCAACAGTTGCATTTACCGAAGGATCAAAGAATCTAGAAAGGCCAGTAATGGCTTTGCGTGGACCCAATGTAGAAAGCATAATAAATGGCGCTGAAAGAATGTTTGTAGCGTGGTAAGCAAAGTTGGGTACATAAGCTCCCGCTAACATTCCTGACTTCGCCAGAGAGCTTGTTCCGGTCCAAGCATCGCCTAGTGTTTTCTTCACTGGCGTATCAAGTAATCTCCTCAAAAGATTTAGAGTTCTTTGAGAAGGTTCTAGTTTTGTGTCATTGATAGCGGCAAGAATGTCAGATACTTGGGCAGATTTGAAAGCATCAATAACTTCTGGAACTAAATCAGTTTTTGGAATTGCTTTGATTGCATCAATAGTTCTAGCAACTTGTGCAAACTGTCTAGCATTTTGGAGTTGATTGTAAATAATCCTGCCAGACTCTGTTGAGGTAATAACCCTTTTGAGTTCTTTTGAAGTTGTAACTTTGCCGGGTGTAATGCCAGAAGCAATAGCATCAAATACATTTTTCTGAATGTTAGCACTAGTACCGTAAACTTCTGTAAGTTGTTTGATTTCTTCTGGCGTTAGTTCTGTTTTGAAGAAGTATTCTCTCTTTGAACCTTTGGAGTATTTCCTCATGTCTGATTCAGCTTGCTGTAAGAAATCATTCAAAACAATACGAATAGTTTCTTTGCGAGCTTCTTGTTGCACAAGATTACCAACTGCTTTTGGATCAACTTCTTTGATAATTCTATTGATTTCAGAGTTGATTGTTTCTAATGCTGCTTGTGCTTCTGGAATGTCAGTAAGCTTTCCAAGTTCAAACTTTGGATCTGCAAGACCTTTGAATAACTTTGGATCTTTCAAAAGTTTAGCAATAGTATCTCTGATAGTAGTATTAGTAGAAAGACCTTCATAGCCTAGTTTGCCAGCAACTCCTTCTGGAAGATCCATGAGAGAACCAGAAACTTTCCTAGCAAAATCAGCTAATGCGATTTTTCCTTGTTGTTGGAATTTCTTGATAGCAACTGGCGTTGTTTTCTGAATAGTCTCTTCAATAACATCTCTTGCTTTGCGGTTCATGTAGGCATAAGACAAAGCAGGAATAAAATCATCAGAACCAATAACAGGTTTTACATCGGTCAATTTTTCAACTGTTGCACCAAATTCAGCAAGATCCCCAAGTTTCTTTCCTTGAAGTCCCTTATGAAGTTTGGCAAGAGTTCCTAATGCTGCGCTCCAATCACCTTCTTCGATCTGTCTAACGAATTGATTTCTAGCAACAGAGAAAACATTATCAGGCATAGAGCCAGTTGGATTGATTACTGATGTAAAGAACGAATCGTAATCAGATGTTTTTAGTCCGGGAGTTTCTTCGCCAGTGATCAACCTTCTGGTTTCAACAACTCGTTCTTCACCGCCATAGATAGTATTCAAGAAATCCTTGAACATTTCTTCCGCAAAGTCTGCTGTTGCCTTATCCTCTTGCAAACCTCTGATGTCTACAAACTTGCCTTCTTTTGCGATAAAGCCAGCACGATTTTTGTAGCCATCATAAAGTGCTTTGGCAAAAGCAGAAGCACGATCAAGACCATCTTTCTTCATACCTGCTAATACATCTTTCTTGAAAACATCTGGGATAGTAGCAAGTTTAGCTTTTGATTCTTTTACAATTGCACGATCAGCAGGAGTAAGAAGTTCTTCTCCTTTGAGTTCTGATGGAAAGATCTTTTCCTTTGCATCACGGAAAGCTTTTCCAATTCTAGTTTCTGATGGTTGGATTAGTTCTCTAACATCAGCAGCTTGTGCAGCAGTTTTGGCTTTTCTTGCAGTTGTTGTCAAACCTTCCTCAACAACAGTTGCTAATGGATTTCGTCTTGCCAATTCATAAGTTAGACCAATTACTAATTCATTCCATCTACGCGCATCAAGTTTAGTAGTCTTCGATGGCTTCTTCATTCCAGTGGGATCTAGTAGTTTGCTGATTTCTTCAAGTTGATCTGTTTTTTGTGGAATGCGTAATTCACCAGTTTTCAATTGATTGATGTGTCTTTTGATTCTGACTAGACTTTCTCTTGGAACTTCAACAAAACCAGTTTTTGATAAAGAACCTTTTGCATCAATCCCTGAAAGTAATTCTTTTACCTTGGAGTTGATAGCACTAATTTCAGATCTTGGAAGTGTAAATGTTCCAAAGTTTACAGCGCCTTTGCTACCAGCAAATACTTTGTTCAATTCGGTGTATTGTTTTAGTGCAGAGTATTTCAGTAAAGATTCACTAAGGCTAGTAGTAGCAGCACCAAGTGCTTCTGAATCTACATCTACAAATTTCATTCTTTCTGTAACTGGTGCAACTGGTTCTACAATTGCTCCTTCTTCAAGTTCTGTAATAGTTGGTGGCTTTTCCTTTCTAATCATTCTAGGTTCAGGAAGAACTGCTCTTACATTCTTATCACCAACATCGTAAGTAAAAACATCCAATGCTTCTTTTTGATCTTCTAGCTTCTTTACAAGATCAGCATTGCCTGCCGCTCTGGCTTCATCAATTCCTTTTTGAAGCTTTGCTGATACATCAAGATAAGCTGTTGATAAAAGTTCTGGATCTAGCTTTCTTGGATTAGCAGGATCTAATAAACCAAGTGATCTTGCACTTGCTGTTCTACTTCCCGGAACAGCAACGCCTTGTCCTTTTGCAACATCATACAGAATTGAAGCAGTTTGATCAATGTTATCTTCATTTGTAGAAAACCTAGCAGAAGCATTCTTTGCTATGCTTTCGCCAAGTTCTGCTCTAACAACAGAAGGAATGGCTTCTTTGAGTGCTTCTTTTGCAACTCCTTCTACCATTTCTCCGACTGCTTTACCAGCTACTCTTGTCTGACCAACTTTCTTGGCAACAGATGTAAGACCAGAATCTAATGGATAAAGTAAATCTAGACCTAAACCAAGCGCACCAAAACGCATTGGAATAAGCTGTCTTAGATTTTCATCTTCAATTCCAGCAGCATCAACAAGAGCTTCACCAAGATCGTAAGCTCCACCCATAAAGCCACGACCTTCTCTGATACGCTTTGGAACTGTTTCTTGTAAAGTCTTTTCAGTAAGTGCTGCTTCAACACCACCAATAAGAACTTCTGGTACAACTCCTAGCAAACGACCAATGTAAGCTGGATAAGATTCAACAATTGCACCTTCTGTGCTTTCTCTGGAAATAAGTTTAGAAAGTGCTGTTCCAAGAATACCAGACTTTTCAAGTGCTTGGCGATCCTCTGGAAACATTATCTCTTGTGGACGAAGAGCATCCAAAACACCACCAACTTCACCAACCTTTGCTGGTTCTACTGGATAAGGTCTCGGCGCGCCAGAAGGGCCTCTGGGGACTTCGACTATTGGAGCTAACTCTTCCTTCATCTCTTCGACTACGGGGCCTATTGGCGTGCCTATGCCGCGTCTCTCGGCCTCTCTTTTGGCAGCTTCTCCAACTGCCTCACCAACGGCTGCTGGTGGAACGAATTCAGGAGGAAGAGATCTTGGAACACCAGCTAATTGTGCTCGCTTTTCAGCTTGCTTTCTAAGGAATTCTTCAACTGGCATTCCATCGATTTCAACAATTTCAACACTTGATGGTGTAGGAGCAACAGGAGTTGGTGTTGGCGGTGCTGGTTGTGCAGTTGTAATTGGCGCTATTACTGGGGGAGGCTCAACAAATCCAGCCTTTCTTCCAGCGCCAAACATTTGCTCATTGATAAAAGCATCAACATCAGCCTTTGGAGCATCAAGCAATCCTTGGAATTCTGACAGATTGATTTTCTTGCTTTCTAAAAGTCCGCGTAATTCACCACGATACCTCTTGTATTCGTCGTGAGATTCGTAACCTAAATTGGCTGACGACTTTGGTGGCATTTATTTACTCCGTTAGGCTAGTTGTTCAAAAGCAATGTAAAGAGATTTTGCTTTCTCTACTAATGGGGAGTTTTCGTCAACTCCAACTATTTGTGCAAGGGTTTTTTGCAGACTTCCTGCTTTTATTGAACCCGGCTTTTGAGCTAGCGTTTTGATTGTTGCCACTTGTCCTTCTGTTAGTTTTGAAGCTCCCTTGATAAACTTGGTTGGATCAGGGGTTTTGCCAGAACTGGCTTCTTTCTGTGCTTTGGAAGCAGCAGTAGATCCTTCGGCAATAGCAATCAATTCAGCATTTCCTCTTTGTGAAGAAGCTGAAAGAGTTGGTTTTACTTTTGGAGCAGCTTTGGCTACAAGTTGTTCTGGTGTAAGTTTATCAAAATCTTCTTTGGTAATCTCATTACCTTGATCAGTAATAATGATTTCTTTGACTCTTTCTTGAAGAGCTTTGATTTGTTCGCCAATGCTTTGTGCTTCTTCGGCATCTGCTTCTTCCATCTTCTTGCGAAGTACATCAGCTTGCATAAGAGCTTTTTTGAGTTCGCCTTCCAATTCAAATGAAGTCATGTCTTTGAGTGGCTTGACAACTTCTGGTGCTGGTGCCTTGGGTGCTGGTGCAGTTAGAAGTTGAGTATCAACAGGAGCAGCTTTGAAACGAGCAGCGCCAGTATCTACTGGTTTAGCAGTAAGTTGTGCTTGTGCTTCTGCGAATGTTTGTGGTTCGCCCCCTCTTGTATCAAATTCAGGAGTTCTAATCACATAACCCGGAACATTACGGCGTTGAACTTCTTCTGCTGGAACACCAAATGCAGGAAGCCTTCCAGTTCTTGAAACTTCTCCACCACCAGTTAGATCAATTGGCGCTTCTGGTTCTTCTGTAAATCCTCTGAATAGTGGTCTTTCAGCATAACCACCTACTGGTTCAGGAACTTGAACAATGTCCATTGGAGGTTTGGCAGCGAGTGTTCCAACACCTTGTCTTTGCATTCCAGATCCACGACCTGTAAGACTTTGATCAAGTCCCATTATTCCAGATCCACCAACTCCTTCTTCTGGTTTGATGCGTGGAACACGAACACCACCGCCACCGCCACCTTCGACGGAACCACCAAAAAGAACTTCCAATTCAGGAGCATCAAGGAAAACTTCTCTCTCTTCACCAGTAACTGGATCTTGGATTTTTACTGGTGTCTTGCGTCCAAACTCTGCAAGATTGACTAATCTTTGCTGACCACGACTACCATAAAGTTCTGAATAAGTTTCAAGAGTTTTGCGTTGGACTGCATCGTAGGATGGAAACTTTGAACCAGTTGTGTCAAAAGCATTCTTGACATCAGCCAATTCAACTTGTGCGCCCTTTCTTTTCAACATTAGATCTACAAGCGCACGGTCTCCGTATTGTGCAACTTCGGCTGGTGCTGTCCTTCTTTCAGATTCAATGTAGCCTGCTTCTTTCGATCCGGCAGTTTCAGATGCTTTCTTGAATTCATCAAATGTAATTGTAGAAACTTCGCCTCTTGGACCAACAGTATCAACAAGGTATCTGTTGTAAGCAGCTTGTTCTTCGAATGCTTTGACTTGCTCTGGTGTTTGTAATCCTAGAAGTGTAGCTCTATCAGCACCACCAATCTCGCGACCAACTGGTCGTCTTGCTGCAACACCGCCTCCACTTGCAGAGAATTGAGCCAAAGCTCCTCTGGCAACTGGTTCAGCATAACCACGCTTACCAGCTTCTGACATAAGCAATTCGGCTTTATCGGCCAACAAATAACCTTCTGGTAGACCTGCTGCACGGATAGCAACATCAACAGGAGTTCTTTGTTCAGCAGAAAGTTCATCTTCAATCGAAGCTCTACCAGCAGGAGATCCAATAGATTTGACGAATGTGTCTGATGCTTCGGCCCACTTCTCAACTAACCTTCTTTGGCCAATTGGATTTCCAGCAAGAGCATCATACTTGGCTTTGTATTCTTGATTCCAAAGGTTGCCAAGTGCTGTTTCAAGTTGAAAGCGATCAACACCAGCAAATCCTTGTGCAGCATCAATAACTTTTTGTAAGCCTTGTTCAGCGCCTGACTCACCTTTTGCTTCTTCCTTGCGAAGATCTTCAAGCAATCTTGCATTTGCTTCTATTTGAGCAACGCGTTCTGCTGATAAACCTTCTTCTCTTGCTGCTTTCAATCTTGCATTAGCATTTACAACAGCAACCTGATAATCAGATTGAGCACCGATTTTAGCAGCTTCAACTTTACCACCAGCAGCAACTTCCTGAGCGAGAATAGATCCAGTTCCAGCAATCCAGCGTTGAGCAATGTCATCAACACCAGCAACCTTTTGTTTCATAATGTCAGCAATTTGCTTATCGAGATCATTTAGACCATCGCGCATACGATTGATTTCTGCTTGACGCTGACGAATAACAGCAGGATCCAGAGCAGCAAGCTCTGTCTTCATAATGTAATCTTCAATCCTATCTTTGATAGCTTGACGGAAGTTTATTTGCTGAGCAAAGATCTGCCCAATCTCTCTTGCTACTGTTGCCATCTTAGAATCCCCTTGGTGTTGGTGCAGTAAATGGTGATGCTGTAATGTAAGATTCAGGACCAAATCCTATTGTAGTGCTTGGCATTCTGAACTGTTCTCTTAGGAAGTATTCTCTTAGAGTTTCTTGTGGCATCCCTTCAAGCATAGAAATTTGACTTGCATTGAAGCCAAGAGATTTTAGCTGATCAGTTAGAAGTGGATTGAAAATCCTTTGACCTGATGGACCTTGGGTGTATGCCCCTTCGCTTTGTAAATCAGCCGCAATAGCGTTTCTGAGAGCGCGTTCATTGCCTTGTAGCAATCCCTGCATCTTGGCTTGTTGTGAGCTAGCAGCCACTTGTGAAGCGCCAACAAGAATGTCTTGTGCTCCTTCAATGGCTTGTTGTTTCTGGAATGCTTGTTGTTGTTCTCTACGAGCGCGGAGATCTTCCAATTCTGCTTTCTGAACGCGAGCTTGTTCACGATCCATTTGAGCAATAGCTTGTCCTAATTGACGAGTAGATTCTTTGATACCTTCTTGTTCAGCTTCTTGACGAAGAATAGCACCGCCTGCTCCAATCTCAGCAAGTCCAATCATCTCACCGGCTCTTGCTCTTTGTTCTCTTGTAGCTGCTTGGATAGGCGACATTCCAATAGCTTGGAGTTCTTGGCGTTGAGATTCGGTCAAACCAAAAGCATCACCAGCTTCTAGCTTTGAAAGTTCTTTGATTCTCTTATTGCGTTCTATGTCTGCTTTGGTTGGGATAAGTCCAGCAATGCTTGTAATAGCAGAGCCAACTAAACCAAGACCAGCAATGATCGTCATTGGATCCATTCTAAATTCTCCTTAGTAGATAACTTCAACGATTCCAGTTACTTTACTGATGAATGCTGCTGATTGATAAGAGCCACCCATTAGTGAAATGTTCAGGATTGTTGGTCCAGTGATGCCTGCGCCTTCTGGGCCTTTCCAAAGATAACTGATAGTAAAATGGCGACGATTGAAATTGTAGTTGTTAGTTGCCATGTCTGCTTGTCTATCAACTTGATTGACATAAGAAAGCGTTGATGGAATTGGGTCGCCATTGATTCCGATGTAATAAACAACGCCATCTATTCCGTATCCAGAAGCAGGAAGGAATTCACCGATGTAATAAATCTGAACCATCTTTGCATCGTAAGGAATAACAATTGTCATTCCAGATTTATTGATGTCTTTTACAGTTGATTCTGTATTACCAGCATTGAATAGATTTGTCTTAGAATAATAGGCTGGTTGATAAGTTCCAGAAACAAATCCATAAGGTTGTTGCATGTGATCTGCTGGAAGCTCATCAGGAGCAGGACCAGAAGCAGAAGCTCTCATTCCAGAGTCAGTTGCTGGATTACAGTTTCTAGCAATAGTTTCAGTTTCAAAAAGAACTTGATAGCAGTTAGCAGCAGTAATAATTTGTGATGGTCTATTGATGTGCTTTGTTAGAATGGTTCCATTAGTAATGTCGCCATTATCTAGACCTTCGTTGTAGTAGTCAGCAATAGCACGAACATTCTCATTCCATAATTCTGGATCAAGCGTTTGTCCGTCAACAAAAGTGTTTGGTGGAGTAAATGCCATTGTGAAGCTTCCTACTTATGTGATAACTGTCTATTACATTCTGAGAATGAAGTAAGAAATAAGCCCTTGTCCCAAGCGAATTCTGAAATCAACATTGCCTGAACCAATGTCATTTGGAGCTACTTCAAGTTGAATGTTTGTAATAGTCTTATTCAGACCTGATGTATTTTCGTAAGCTAAACAACCAGCAACAGTTATTGCATTTGAATCGTATTCATAACCGGGAACTGCGCTATTCTGATGATTGTATCCAGAAACCCATTGAATGAAAGATGGAATAAGATCTGCTGAACCTCCACCATTGATGTTTGCTTTTAGATAAAAGTGGCTTACAAGATCCTGCGGTGTTGCTGCTGGGCCGGGACCAGCGTAAGTTTGCCAATCAACAATGTGCTGTTTCCAATTCACAAATAAAATGCAGTTGTTTGGAAGAGTTATTGGACCAGCTATTTGAAGAGCAGTTGTGCCGTGATTGATAAGTTGTGATGTTCCGTTAGCTACATAAGATCCAATGCTGTAAGAAGGATTTTCTACAATCCCAGAAGCATAGTAAAGTGGAGCCTGTGGAGAACCAGAAGAAAGATGATACTTTTCAAATGTGTCAGTAGCAATGTTTGATCCATCAACAGGAACACCAAATGCTGAAAAGTTACTATTGGAATCTGCTGCTTGGATCAAATCACCGGGATTTTTGAGAGTAAGATTTACTTGCGACATTGACTATCTCCTAACATTGCGAAAGTGCTGATGAGTTCCTAGCAAATACATTTGGTAAGTTGGTTGAGGAACGCCAGCGATAACAGCATCAGTGGCTGTGAATTCTACTGCCTGAACTCCAAGGGCCACTTGATGATTGCCTGCTGTTATTGGAAAAGCAAATGGCAAGCAAAGTGTGTAATCTCTTGTGTAAATGCGATCTGTTTCAGCAACAACATTTCCATCAACATAAAGAAACCAACGAACAAAGTTTGGAGTTGTAGTGTAAACTGATGAAGTTGTTGGAATAGTAGAATCGTATTTGCGATAAGTTACATTGATAGCACCAGTTACAATTCCATCTTCCCATTCAATGTCTTGAATGTACTCTGGAATAATGTAAGCTCCATTAGTAATGTCGCCATTCGTAAGGTATCTTGGTGTTACATCAGTAAAGATAGTTGTTTCTTGAAATGTTCCAACTGCTGCTTCACCAAGTTGAATTGTATCTGGACCAAAGTTGATTCCAGTTAGCGAACCATTTACTGTTGCTGCATAAGGAGTAATGGTTTTATTTGCTTTCTGAACTTCGGCTGTTTCGTTTTCAACCAACTCGCCTTTTGGATAAAGTCTCATAGTGCCCCTTTTAGAGTGGTAGTTTCGAAGGATTGACTTTCTGGTTGGTGTTTGGCGCACCAAAGTAATCGAACGCAGAAGACCAAGCCATTTGCTCGCCAGCAATTTCGAAGTAAACTGAATAACCAATAATCTTTACTTGTGCTGGTTCGGTGTTTGAAATACGGAAACGGAAGAAACGAACATCTGGAAGTTCTATGTCAAAACGAACTTTTGACAATCTACGATTTTCCCAAGTAGAAGAACCCCATTCTCCAATGTCCCATTGAGTTTGCGGATTACCGTCTGCTTGTTTCATCTCTGATGGAATCGAGTAAGGGAAAGTGTATTCCCAATCTTTGCCAGCTTCAAGTAGAAGACCGCCACCAGTTGAATAACATTCAACAGAAACAGATTTGATTGCTTTGGTTGAATCTGGATCACCAAAGTCTAACCAAGCAGAAGTCCAAGAAGCAGAGTCTTTTGGCTTTGGTTCATAAGCTTCATCTACTATCTGATAGCCAGACCAGTTAGAATCGCAGATTACTCCAACAGAAGTTGGTGCTTCTCCACCAATGTCTTCGGTATTAGTTCCAAAAAGAACAGACCCTTCTGATGAGATTGTAGCACAAGACATTGGAATGCCAGTACTTGTTGACCAAGCGCCAAGTAGAATGTTGTATTTTAGAACAAGTGAGTTGTAAGAGTTTCCATCAACTGGAACTGAAAGTGTGTAAGTTTGTTCCAATCCATCATAAACAGCGCAAGCCTTGGCTAGCGATGAAACTGAAACTCTGTCCCAAATGTCAGAGATAGAAGATGAAATCTTTACAAGAGCAGGTTGAGAACCGCCTGCAAGATTTCCAGTAAATTGATAGATACCATCTGATGCCACAAATAGAACGCCAGATCCAGCAACAACCTGAGCAGTCTTGGAAGCCAAGGTGCCCATGGTCTCAAAGATTGGAGTTGCATAAAATGGAGCATTAGGATCTTGTGTAGGTACGAGCGCATCAATTCCTCTTTCGCGGAAAACAAGAAGTAGATTGTTGTAAGAAACAAATCCAGTAATTGCTCCGCCGGTTCTTATTCCAAGTTCAATAAAGTTCTGAACTGGAAATTGCTCTGGCTTGTAGGGCGCAGAAAAGAACACCCTTGTTGGGTAAGAGTTGCCACCACCAATAACAACTCTGTTTCCGAATGTAGCACAGAACTTGATGTTAGATGGAATAATACCAGAATCCAATTCTGATGGACCAACAGAACCCAAGTTAGCATCTGGAATTACATCGGTGTAAGCTACTTCAACATTGTTTGGAATGTCATCTAAGAAGTAGTAAGTTTGCTCTTCTGCTGTTCCAGTTAGACCTTGTAGATTTTTGGTTCTGTAAAGACGACGCTTGATTGTTCCTATTGGTCCAGTTGGAATGTTTGTAAGCTGAATACAGTATCTGCCGGGATAGTCAGCAAAACTATTATTATTGTCGTAAGCTGTTGTATTTCCGTTAGTCCAAGAAACAATTGCAGAAGAAGGAGACATTGGCGACTCTGATTGAGTATCTGTAATGAATGTAACTTTGTAAGAGTAAGCATTTACAGAATCAGCAGCAGGATCACCAAGTCCCATTTGACTATTTGGGGCAACAACAATCTTGGTGAAGTTCTCATTTATTCCAGCGAAACCATCCCAATCATAATCTGCTGGTCCATTTTTAGATCCAAAGAAACCACCATCTTCGGTTGGTATTATTTCTGGTGGCGATGGTCTTACTGGAAATCCAAAAACAGTTGTTGTTTGTGGTGCCCAGCCATACCATTTACGCATAGCATTGTAGCCGTTGGCATAGATAAGCATCTCACCAAATGGAGCATAGGTTGTTCCAACTTCCTGAACAGATGGAATGTGTCTGCGTTCTTCAATAGGTAAATAACCAGCAGCCTCGTAAGGAGCTAGATACCCCAGCGTAAGCGTTCCATCACCAGCATTGAACTCAAATACAGTTCTGTCTAGCTTACCGCGTGGTTGCCAATGAAAGATGGAATAGACAGAAGCTGTACTTGTTTCTGGATTAGACCAGTAAGAAATCCAACCAGACTTATTTGTCCAAGCTCTCTGTCCAAAATCATAATCTAGATTTTGAATGTCCCTTGCAGATAGAGCATCGGAATTAGGGTATTGCTCAATTCCTTTTCCATAAACTGTGTTTAGTTTTTGCATAATCAGGATCCATTATTTGGACGGTACTGTGCCGCGTTAGGATAGATCAAGTAAGGATCGTAGCCAGTGCGTTGCCAAGCAGAACGACGAACAGCTAGGGTATCTTTCTCGGTCCCATACCTTGCTCTGAGAAGCTTCAATCTATCGTCGAACTTACGCTGATGTAATTGTGCTTCGGTTCCTTTTCCTTCGCGTAGATAAAGATCAACAAGAACTCTATCGATTAGAAGGTAATGGAACTCCTCTGGGAATTCTGGGACATCAGTGTCGAATTGTAGATCGTGTGGCTTGTAGATGTATCTGACCTGAAACCATTTGCGTTCTTTGGCTGTGCCACCAGCTTCTCCTAGATAACCATAGAATGGAGTGCCACCTGTTGGTCTTGGGTAAAAACGAATTCTTTTCAAACGACCATTAGTATCAGAGAAGCGAGTTTGATAAGGCGCTCTTGGTAGGTTGTTTGCTTGCAGAGTGTATTGCATTGAGTTGTCTGGATCTTGGAACTTGATTGTTCCTTCGATAAAGTTTGGCTCATTAGGTGGTCTAGCAGGTTGTCCGCCAAATGGAATGTAGAAGTAGCGATTATCAATACCAGTATTTTCTATTGCTAGATAGAAGTTGATGTAAGAGCCATAAGGAATCCAATCAGGAAGATCGACAACAATGTTGTGGTCTGCTTGTGTAACTTCGATTGCCACAAATGGAGACATTGCTGATTCTGGATAAGGCTTATTTACACCAGATCCTTGTGTATTTGTTCCACCGCCAAAGACAGAATAAGTGTAAGCAATGTTGTAAGTTCCTATTGGAAGTGCTGCTGCTGCAAGGCAAGGAGCTTCATTACCAGTTAGAGCAACCGTAGGAACTGGAAGAGCTTCTGTCTCACCTTGGTTGATGTAAACAGAAGGAACATCTGCTGTGCTTTGATAAGATAAGCCAAAGTCTGTATCTAATCTGCGAGCAATAGAAATCATTTTAGAAGGAATTGTTCCTCTGCCTACACGATCATCTCTAAAACCAATGTCCATAACTTCAATGCAATCTGCTGGAAGATTGTAGTAGTTATGCTTGAAGCGGAAGTTAGTTAGAGTTGTTGATCCACCAATGTAAGAAGGTCCAATAGCTCCGTGATCGTTAGCAGCCGTGGCGTCATAGTTGTATCCTGAGATGATGTTGTAATCAAAACCATCTAGTTCTAATTGTTGTCCCCAGAAGTATCTGAACAAATCAGAACCAATAGCAGAAGCAGGATTGATAGAGGATAGAAGAACTTGTGGATTTCCGGGATCAGCAACTATTTCAGCTTCAAAGTCTGTGGTATTACCAAGAGCTTTCCACATTTTGTCCAGAACTGCTGCATCAACATCTGGGACAACTTGCATGTCTACAACCTTTTGGTTGAAAGACCAAGGCATTGTGGTAAAGATTTCTTTGTAGGCATCATTGATTTTCTCATTCAAATAACCAAAGTAAGTTGTGCTATTGGGCACAAAGTTTTGCTGAATGAGAATCTGATTTCTAATCTTTTCGAGATTCATTTGAGGTTCCTTTATTTATCAGATGAATGGCAGAAGTAGAACCGATGTAATTCCGCCTGCGCCAGATCCTTCGATTGCAACACCAACTGTAACAGCGCCTGCTACTCCAACTCCCAAAGATCCAGCAGTACCTGAATCAACGAATACAGGTTCTCCTGCATTTACTCCTGCTATTACTTCGGCTGGTGCAACACCGCGTACTTGGACTTGAATAGGTTCTCCTGCATCAGCCCCAGTTAGGGCAATTCCAACAGCATAGTAGCCTCCTGTTGGCGCAACAATAACCGTAGAAGTTGCTGCATAACCTGCTGTATCATCGAAGATTACAGGTGCTCCAACAGCAATTGTGCCTGCTGCAACAAATGTTAGAATGCTTTCAAATCTTTCTTGTGATTCGAAGTCAGTAGCATCAGGTGTAAACTTTGGAATAATCTTTGACATTTGAACCTCTCTACTTATGCAGAAAGCGTCAAAAAGAAAAAGGCCCCGATCCCGAAGGACCGAGGCCAGAAGTAATCAATGAGAAGTATCAGAGACCGGGGAAGATGTAAACAAATGCAATCTCGCCACCAGCTTCTGCTTCAAGAGCAACAGCAAATGGACGAGCAGTATCTGCTTCACCGTAAGTTCCAACAAGACCAGCTTGTGCGATAGATGGTTTGAGCAAGTCGCCTTGTCCAACGCCAGCATCGCTAAGAACTGGACCATAGAAACCACCGACAACAACCTGAACTGGCTCGCCAGCGGCTGCGTCAGCAAGAGCAATACCGATTGCTGTGCGGTGATCTGCTGAGAACTGAGCCTCAACAACTACACCGACAGAGCCGCCTGCTCCACCGATGTCCCACATTACGCAGGCACCAGCATCGATTGCACCACCGGCAACGAACGATTTGACTTCTCTTAGATCCTCGTATGGAGGAACCGAAGCACTAGCGTTTAGTTTAGTTACGATTTTAGACATTGTATTATGCTCCTTTTATCAGACGGCATCTGCGTCGGTGATGAGACCAGAACCACCGAGGCGCTTAGCAACCAATCCACCTTGGAAGATGAGTTTGGCAACGGCGACATCTTGGTTTGGAATCTCGATGAATGGGGTGAGGATAAAGTCACCTTCATCGTGGATGCCGAGTGTGACATCATCGAGGTTGAGGCAGTAGAAGGAGATGACATCATCGCCAGTCTTGCCAACATTGTATGTGGTGATGTCTGGATCAGCGAACATAAGTGCGTCGTTCCAAACAAGTGAAGGAGTACCGGAGTCTAGTTCCTTCTGGCTCATGAAGCGAACTTGATTGACAAGGGCTGCTTCGTAGTTGTTGTAAGCGTCTTGCGAAGCTAGAACAAGGTGGAAGAGTTTTTCGCTGAGACCATTGCGATTTAGAGCAGCGGCAGTACGAACGGCACGGAGTGCTGTGAAACCACCACCAGAGGTGTCTGTACCGAAGGCACCGGCAGCAGAGTACCATTGGTTCTGCCAACCGGGGACGCTAGCGTAAGTTGCCTTGGAAAGACCACCAACGGTATTTGACTGCGAACCAGCAGCAACGGCTTCCATGAAGCCAGTGGCTGAACCGACACCCGAGATACCATTGAGTGTTCCGAGTTGGCTGAGACCAGCAACGCCACCAGCAACTGTTTGCTTGTTGACTGCGCGCATCATAGAAGCAAGAGCAGACTTGTAGCGAACATCAGCCAAGTTGACGATAGCAGCATCACCCATGTTCTCGGCCTTATCACGACCGCTCAAAGAGATTGGAAGTGCGAGGCGTGACCATGTGTAGGTTGCGCGTTGGGTTGAATCACG
>JACCDX010578252.1_pt1 | contig 17283 bp, 17 predicted proteins | sample 7449681 | NCBI WGS metagenome assembly JACCDX01 (sample SAMN15323450, study PRJNA562643) | freshwater metagenome | isolation source: river surface water | place: USA:Blue River Watershed | collected 2017-08-18 | reverse complement strand
GTTTATTTTGATGTGGTAAAATACAACGACGATTATTCAAAAAAGAACCAACCTTATGGTATTTTAAGTGGTCGTAATATCGAAGAGCAATTAGAGAGTACAAGAGATTTAGAAAACCAGGAAGAGAAAAAAAATAAAGTAGATTTTGCTTTATGGAAAAAAGCACCTGTTGAACATATCATGCGCTGGCAAAGTCCATGGGGAGAAGGCTTTCCGGGATGGCATATTGAATGTTCTGCCATGGCCACAAAGTATTTAGGGAAACAATTTGATATACATGGAGGCGGCATGGATTTACAATTTCCGCACCACGAGTGTGAGATTGCACAAAGCACAGTATGCAATCATCAAATGCCTGCGCGTTATTGGATGCACAATAACATGATTACCATCAATGGTCGTAAGATGGGTAAGAGTTATAACAATGTGATTAAGCTTAGCGAATTATTTGAAGGCAATCATCAGGAACTAACACAAGCATATACGCCAATGACTGTAAGGTTTTTTATTTTACAAAGTCAGTACCGCGGCACATTGGATTTTAGTAATGAAGCATTACAAGCATCCGAAAAAGCATTGCGCAGATTCATGGAGGGATACGAGTGGTTGCAAGCACAAAGCTTTGGCAAAGAAACAGTTTCTAAAGACCAAGTACTTGCTGACCAATTAATGACCTGGACCAATGAGTTAGAAACGTTCATGGATGATGACATGAATACTGCAAAAGTGGTAGCCAATTTATTTGAAATCCTTCCTAGCATCAATTCATTAAAGGATAAGCATATTGCAGCAGATGCAGTATCAGGTGCTGTTTGGGCAACTGTTCAAACGCAATTAAAAATATTTGTAGAATCTATTTTAGGATTAAAAGTAGACAAGGGTGCAAATCGCCAACAATTAAATGGCGTGGTGGAGTTATTGATTGAAATCAGAAAACAAGCTAAGGCCAATAAAGATTTTGCGACCAGCGATAAAATCAGAAATCAATTGGCGGAGATGGGCATACAGTTGAAGGACGAGAAAGACGGATCGATGAGTTATAGTTTCTAATGACTACTCTCAATGATCGCAGTCATCTTCATGCGCATGGTTATGCATTCTACAACTATTGTGGTTGTTGATATGCGCAATGATGATAAAAAATGCTGCAGGGAATAATAAGTATAATTCTGCCTCTCTAAAGACCATTCTACAAAACATCAATCCTATCCCAATACTAAATAAGATAATTGGCTTAAAGCTATGGTGATGTTTTTTATAACCATGGTATAAAGAATACGCGCCAATCCCAAAAGAAAGCAGGATCATCCCAAATTCAAACCCCGGATTGTGTAATACATTGATGCCTAATAAAGGAAGACTACTAAAAAATAAGGGAAGTAATGCACAGTGTATGGCACATGCCAAAGAAGTACCTATTCCAATTGCGTCCCAATTCCATTTTTTAAACATAATGCAAAGCTAAGCCAATACCCTGAAAATAATAGTAACTTTGTGACGCATTTAAAGCAAATTCAGATGTCAAAGAAATCAGCTATTTACCTTGTATTTTTCGTAGTCCTTCTTGCAGGATTTTATTATTTTTTATTCAGAGGAACCGATAATTGGAAAGTGAAGATGCCTGTTTTGAGCTATGTGCAACCCTTTTCTTTTACCAATCAGGACGGGAATCAAGTGACAGAAAAAGTATTTCAAAATAAAATCACTGTGGTTGAATATTTTTTTACCACATGTAAGGGCATCTGCCCTAAACTGAATAAAAATATGAAAGAGATTTATTTAGTCTACAAGGACAATCCCGATTTCCAAATCCTCTCTCATACTTGTAACCCAGAAACAGATTCTGTTCCGGTTTTAAAACATTATGCAGACTCTTTAGAAGTGAATACTGCTCAATGGATTTTTCTAACAGGCAGAAAAGATAGCCTCTATCAAATGGCAAGAGGTTCTTATTTATTAGACGATCCCAAAAATAATGTGGTTAAAATAGAAGATCAATTTATCCATACGCAGTTTTTTGCACTCATTGACAGAAAGGGCAAAGTACGTGGAAAAATATATGATGGATTAAAGACCTTAGAAGTAGAACAATTAAAAGTGGATATCGCTAGATTGATGAAAGAATAACGCTATTAAAATACAACAGCATAAATACAGTCAAATGATTTTTGTAACAGGCGCAAGCGGCTTAGTAGGGTCACATTTAATTCAGTCTTTATTAAGTAAAGGAAAAAAAGTACGCGCCTTGTATCGTCAAGCTGTGCCTGTATTTGCGGGTTCCGAACAATGTGAATGGATCCAAGGTGATATCCTAGATCCCATTGGTTTAACCGATGCATTAGTGGGCGTGGACTATGTGTATCATTGTGCTGCGATCGTTTCATTTGCACCAGGTGCAGCAGCAAAAATGTTGCAGTCGAATGTGGAAGGAACAGCCAATGTGGTGAATGCATGTTTGGTACAACAAATCAAAAAATTAATTTTTGTAAGCTCTGTGGCGGCATTAGGTAGAATAAGAGAAAACGAAGCGATAGACGAATCCATGCATTGGACACCTGCAACAAGTAATAGCGTGTATGGACAATCAAAATATTTAGCTGAATTAGAAGTATGGAGAGCGATGGAAGAAGGATTGCCTATGGCAATTGTGAACCCTGTTATTATTTTAGGTGCAGGAGATTGGAACAATGGATCCTCAGGCATTTTTAAATCTGCTTACAATGAGTTCCCTTGGTATACGGATGGCATGAGTGGTTTTGTAGATGTTTTAGATGTGGTGGATGCCATGCAAATTTTAATGGAAAGCAATGTGGTGGGACAACGTTATGTATTGAGTGCCGAAAACGTACCCTATAGAACCATCTTTAATACCATTGCAAAAGCATTTGATAAAAAACTGCCTCATAAAAAAGTAACCCCATTTTTAGCAGGGATTGTTTGGAGGCTAGAAGCCATCAAGGGCATGATAACAGGTAAAGCACCGTTATTAACCAAGGAAACAGCTGCTACAGCTCAGGCGTCTGTGAGATTCAACAATCAAAAGTTCTTGAATGCATTTCCAGATTTTAAATACAGGAAAATAGAAAACACAATTATAAGAGTGGCGAAGGAGTTAAAAGCAATGCATCATTTAGCTTAATCTTCCATCATTTTTTTCCAAAGTTCAGGGATTCTTCTAATCCATACATATTCTCTTCGCTTCACAGAGGCATCTTCCGCAGGAAAGCCTAAGTAAGTTTTATTGCCATCTATTGATTTGAGTACAGCCGATCCCCCTAATACCACGGCATTTTCACCAATCGTTAGGGTCTTATTAACCCCCACCTGTCCCCAAAGGGTCACACCTGCTTTAATTTTAACTCCTCCAGCTATCGCAACTTGTGCCGCAATTAAACAATTGGCTTCTAATTGGGTATCATGTCCAACATGCACCATATTATCTAGTTTAGAGCCCATACCTATAATAGTATCACCACTCACGCCTCGGTCAATGGTACAATTTGCACCAATTTCAGCCTTATCTTCTATAATAACACGTCCACAACTTGGCATTTTTACATACCAAGCGGGTCTATTTTTTTTAGTGTTATAATAAAAAGCATCCGATCCAATCACCGTATTTGCTTGTATCACAACATGGTCTCCAATAATGGTATCTGATAAAATAGTCACTCCAGGATGAATGATACAATGGTCTCCAATTTGCACATTCGCACCAACAAAAACATTTGGCATCAATACACTGTTTGCGCCTATTATTAAGTCAGAACTAATTGATTCTGTGCTTATTTTAAATGGTTTAAAGTGGTTTACAAGTTTTGCATAAGCATCAAACGGAGATGCACAATACAATAAAGTTTTTCCTTTAGGCAATTCCACTTCCTTACTATTGATAATAATGCAAGTAGCTGCACTATTGATACAAGTAGCATAATATTTTGGATGATCTACAAAGACAAGATCACCATTTTCAACTTGATGAATTTCATTTATTCCAGTGATAAAAAGTTGATCATTACCAATGATTTCTGCATTAATAAATTCAGATAACCAATGTACCGAAATGGGTGCGGGAAGCTTCATATGCGTGATTTTGGGCTAAATCAAAGGTAATGCGCCTTTTTTATAAAAAATTTTTTTAACAAAAATACTTCCCATTTTTGGGCAATTATTTTTCTTAATTTAGACTTTTAAAAATTTGATACATGTATATCAATAAAAAATAGACTTCAATGAAAGCCTTTGTTTATATATGTTTCATCGATTTCAATTTTTTTAAAACGCACATTCCTTAGATCTTATTTATTCAATTTATATATTTTTATCGTTCAAAAAAGATGCCGATAAAAGTCCATTTGTGGATAAACCCAAAAAATTTGTTTACAATTTTTTTGTAATTAGAATAAAGTATATTTAATATTGTGAAGGGAATTCAATTCCCGTACTTACTAACCCATCTATATACGAGGTCCCACAACAGTGGGACTTTGTTTTTTCAGCCGCTCAAACAAGTACAAATTCATGGACTATTTTTTAATTTACAAACCATTTCAAGTGCTATCGCAATTCACTTCGACAGATGGTAAATTGTGCTTAAAAGACATCTTGCATGTACCAAATGATGTGTATCCAGTTGGAAGATTAGACTATGATAGTGAAGGATTATTGTTGATCACGAATGATAAAAGTATCAATCAGCAGTTATTAAATCCTGTATTTGCACATCAGCGCACTTACTGGGTTCAGGTAGATGGCGCTATTACCGATTCAGCCATCGCAGCATTAAGTAAAGGCGTATCTATAAATGTGGATGGAAAAATTTACAAAACCAAGCCAGCTAAATTGGAAATCCTGCCTGATACCTTAGAAGTTCCAGAGCGCAATCCACCTATCCGATTCAGAAAAAATATTCCAACAAGCTGGGTCGCGATACAAATCACCGAAGGCAAGAATCGTCAAGTACGTAAAATGTTTGCACAGGTTGGTTTTCCAGTATTGCGTTTAATTAGGGCAAAATTGGGTAAGTATACGGTGCATCAAATGCAACCGGGCGATTGTTTATCTTTAACTGCTGCCGAAGTTCAGGAAGGCTTCTTTCGCTAATTGACTGCTAAGTTTTACTTTTGCAGTAATCCAATAAAATATTAATCGATTATAATGAGTCATTTATCAGAGCAGGAAATTATTAGAAGAGAAAAGCTACAAGCTTTAGAAGCCGCTGGGGTCGATCCTTATCCAGCCCCATTGTACCCAGTTACGCATTTATCTCAGGATATTAAGGCTCATTTCACAGAAGAGACGAAGGAGCAATTTGCTGCAGTATGCGTTGCAGGACGCATCATGAGCGTGAATGATAAGGGAAAAGTATTATTTGTAAAGATTCAAGACGATCAAGGCATTTTTCAATTATATGTTAAGAGAGATGAGATCTGTCCAGACGAAGACAAAACCTATTGGGATGTCATTACTAAGAATGGATTGGACTTAGGAGATATCATTGGTGCAACAGGTTATGTGTTTACCACAAAAACAGGAGAGACCTCATTGCACGCATCTACCTTAACCTTATTGGCAAAATCATTAAAGCCTTTGCCTGTTGTAAAAAGAGACGAGTCAGGACAAGTCTTTGATGCAGTAACCGATCCAGAGTTCAGGTACCGTCAACGCTATGCCGATTTAGTGATCAATCCCGAAGTGAAAGAGACATTCACTAAGCGTACTATATTAATGAATACCATCCGCCAGTTTTTAAACGAACGTGGTGCATTGGAAGTAGATACCCCGGTATTACAATCTATTCCAGGTGGTGCGGCTGCTAGGCCATTTGTAACGCATCACAATGCATTGGATGTACCATTTTATTTACGCATTGCAAATGAATTGTATTTAAAGCGTCTGATTGTAGGCGGTTTTGATTGGGTTTATGAGTTTAGTAGAAATTTCCGCAACGAGGGGATGGACCGCACGCATAACCCTGAGTTTACCGTATTAGAATGGTATACTGCCTACAAAGATTATTTATGGATGATGGAAATCACAGAGCAGTTGTTTGAAAAAATCGCATTGACATTACACGGCAAGACAGCATTGCAAGTGGGTGACAAGACGATCGACTTTAAAGCGCCATATAAGCGCATCAGCATCTTAGATGCCATCAAAGAAAATACGGGTATTGATATTAGCGGGATGGATGAAGCCGGATTAAGAGAGGTGTGTAAGCAATTAAAAATAGATGTTCCACCAACGATAGGTAAGGGTAAATTGATTGATGAATTATTTGGTGCTACAAGCGAGCATACTTATACCCAACCAACTTTTATTATTGACTATCCAGTTGAGATGAGTCCATTGACAAAGAAGCATAGAACAAAAGAAGGATTGGTAGAGCGTTTTGAATTAATGGTGAATGGAAAAGAATTAGCGAATGCGTATTCTGAGTTAAATGATCCAATTGAGCAACGTAAGCGATTCGAAGATCAGCTAGCTTTAATGGAAAGAGGAGATGACGAAGCGATGTTCATTGACCATGACTTTTTAAGGGCATTGGAATATGGTATGCCACCTACATCGGGGATTGGTATTGGTATAGATCGTTTGTGTATGATGATGCTGAATCAACCATCTATTCAAGATGTATTGTTCTTCCCGCAGATGCGCCCCGAGAACTATGAATAAAAGCTTAAAGAATAAAAAAGGCCACTCAATCGAGTGGCCTTTTTAAAGATCGTTTAGGTAAAACCTAATCTCGATAGTTCAAAGCTGGCTTGATATCACCCAATAATGCTTTGTATTTATAATCACCAATTGATTTATTAAATTCTTCTGTTGCTTTTTTAATCAATTCAGGATTGCTCATTAAATCAATTGCAGTCAATGCCATTGTTTTACTAGCCACTAACATGCCCTTGGTACCAATTTCTGTACCACCAGAAGCAACTGCTTGCCAGCTATGTGCTGCAGTGCCTGGCACCCATGTCGCTGCGCGTAATCCTACTGTTGGTTTTGCATAACTTACATCACCCACATCTGTAGAACCGCTATTGCCTTCGTTGATATAGGACAATGGTTTTATTACAGTAGCAGTTGCTAAATCTACCGGAGCAACCATTGTTGGTTGTAATTTTTTAGCAAAAGCAATTTCTGCTTCTGTATAATTAACACCTCCAACTTTTTCTAAATTGGCTTGCATCGTTTCTGCAAGTGTTTTATTAATTAACAAGTCGTGCGTACCACCAATGATATCATATTTCATCGTCGTGCCTGTTCCTAAAGCGGCACCTTCTGCAGCTTTTACCACTCTATCAAAAATGTCTACCACTTCTTTTCTTTTTGGATGACGTACATAATAATATACTTCTGCAAAATCAGGAATTACATTTGGGGCTTTACCACCATTCGTAATCACATAATGAATTCTTGTTTCCTGAGGAATATGTTCACGCATCATGTTTACCATATTGTCCATGGCTTCTACCGCATCCAATGCAGATCTACCTTGGTCTGGCGCAGCGGCAGCATGTGCAGAAATACCATAAAATTTAAACTTAGCCGATTTATTGGCTAAAGCACTTGTAGTTGTGATTGCATTTACATCATCTGGATGCCAGTGAATCACCGCATCTAAGTTGTTGAACAATCCTTCACGCACAAGAAACACTTTACCACTTCCACCTTCTTCTGCAGGTGTTCCATAAACTTTAATGGTGCCTTTTAATTTACCAGCAGCAATTAATTCTTTAATAGCAATGCCTGCAGATACACTAGCGGTGCCAAACAAATGGTGTCCACAAGCATGACCAGCATTTTTTCCAACAATCGGATCTCTTTCTGCAGATGCAGATTGATTGATACCAGGTAAGGCATCATACTCTGCTAAAATACCAATAACAGGACTGCCAGTGCCGTAAGTCGCCACAAATGCAGTTGGGATGCCCGCTACGCCCGTTTCAACAGCAAAGCCAGCATCTCTTAAATGTTGAACATGCAGCGCAGCACTCTTTACTTCTTTGTAACCAACTTCTGCAAAATCCCAAATTTGCAAAGCTGTTTTTTTGTCTGCATCATAAGCACTATTCAATGCATTGATTGCAGTTTCTTTATTGGCATTGATCTGAGCTGTGGCAGGATCCAATTTTGCTTTCTTTTGTGCCCAAGCACCAAAAGATAAAAATAGCATGGCTCCAAGGAATAGTTTTTTCATCTTGTTGTTTTTAAATCATTATAAAAATAAGTCAGTATATAAATGTCCACCCGGTACGACCGAATAGTGTGCTAAGTCTGTGATGCCCTCTGCAGCTAAAACGCCTTCGTCAATAAATGTTTGACCTGTATAGACCAAAGGTTTTTTAGTCACAATCGCATAGGCCGCATCTGCAAGGATAGCCGGTGTACGACTCATATTTGCAAGCGCTTCACCACCTAATAAATTTCTGACAGCAGCAGTATCAATAGTCGTACGAGGCCATAAAGCGTTCACAGAAATTTGATCTTCTTTAAATTCTTCTGCCCATCCAAGCGTCATCATACTCATATTGTATTTAGTAATGGTATAAGCCACATGTGGACCCAACCATTTTGGTGCTAAATTAATGGGAGGGGATAAAGTTAAAATATGTGCATGGGTAGATTTTCTCAAATAAGGTAAAGCGTGTTGTACCACTAAAAAAGTACCACGCACATTGATGCTTTGCATCAAATCAAATCTTTTACTAGGGGTATGTTCTGTATCTGTTAATTGAATCGCAGATGCGTTGTTGATTAGAATATCAATGCCCCCAAATTTGTCTACAGTTTGTTGTATTGCATTTGCAATCTGTGCTTCGTCTCGAATGTCTACCTGCACCGCTAAAGCACTTACACCCAATGCTTCTACTTCTGCAGCAGCGGAATAAATGGTCCCACCTAAACGCGGATCTTCCTCTACCGACTTCGCCGCAATCACAATATTGGCGCCAGCTGCAGCTAATTTAAGTGCAATGGCTTTACCAATCCCCCTGCTCCCACCAGTAATAAAAACTGTTTTTCCTTGAAGTGCTTTGTCAGACATTTTATTTGTATTTAATGAATTGATGAATGTATAGATGAAAAAAATTATTTTGAAATAAACCCTTGTATCAGCGCAGCTGTTTCTTCACATGCGGTATCCAATACTTCGTTTTTTACAACTGCATTAAATTGATCACTAAAACTAATTTCATATGCAGCTTTATCCAATCGCATTTGCATTTTTTCTGGAGACTCTGTATTTCTTTTTGCAAGACGTTCTTTTAATACTTCGATCGATGGCGGTAAAATAAAAATAGAGAATGCCTGATCTCCTAATTTTTTTTGTATGGCAATCGCGCCCTTTACATCAATATCCAATACAGGCATTTTACCTTCGGCCCATATGCGGTCTAATTCAGATTTTAGAGTGCCATAATATAAACCTTCATACACCATTTCATATTCTAAAAAGTCGTTTTGGTAGATATGCCCTTCAAAGGCTGCTGGACTAATAAAATGGTAATCAACCCCATCCTGCTCCGCTCCTCTTGGCGCCCTTGTAGTGGCAGAAACCGAAAATGCCAATTGAGGATAATTCGCCAATAAAAATTTAGTGATAGAGGTTTTGCCAGCACCCGATGGCGCCGTCAAAATGATGACTTTTTTGTGTTGTTCAGACATAGGACTAAATTAAGCAAATACCATCTAAATAAATCATAATAAAGAAGAAATAGAAAGCCTAAATTGTTTGTATATTTAAAAGATAATTTTAAACATCCACATCTAATATTAAATAATCGATTTTATGCAAAAACATCTTTTTACTTATTTGTTGCTCGCAATATCAGTATTTGCGATTGCCCAAAAACCAACCGAAGAAGGCGCTTCTAAACCGGCGGCTTTCAACAGAGCCCTTAGTTTAGATCAAAAATCTGAAAAAACAGGGGAAGTCACTATTAAGGGACAAAAAGTACCTTATAAAGTAACAGCAAGTACCCAACCGGTATGGGATGAAGAAGGAAAAGCCATTGCTGGATTATTCTATGTGTACTACGAACGCACCGATGTAACCAATAAAGAAACAAGACCATTGGTGATTTCATTCAACGGTGGACCAGGTACGGCAAGTGTTTGGATGCACTTGGGATATACAGGACCTAAAAAATTAAAAATAGACGACGAAGGATATCCAATTCAACCTTATGGATTCGAAGACAATCCGCAGTCATTATTAGATGTAGCAGATATTGTTTATGTAGACCCAGTGAATACAGGCTTTTCTAGAATTTTAGATAAGGCAACACCGGGATCAAAGTTTTTTGGTGTCACAGCAGACATTAAATATTTAGCAGACTGGATCAACACATTTGTTGGAAGACAAAAAAGATGGGCTTCTCCTAAATTTTTAATTGGAGAAAGTTATGGCACTAATCGTGTATCTGGATTGTCATTAGAATTACAAAACAGACATTGGATGTTTTTAAATGGCGTTATTTTGGTTTCACCAACCGATCTTGGATTAAAGCGTGATGCAGTATCAAGTGCCGCATTGCGTATTCCATACATGGCAGCAACTGCATGGCATCACAAAAAATTAGCGCCCACATTTCAGTCTAAGGAATTAGAAAAATATTTACCAGAAGTAGAAGCTTTTGCAATCAATGAATTGATGCCTGCATTAGCACAAGGCGGTGCATTGCCAGCAGATAAGCGCAATGCGATGGTGAAAAAGATTGCAGGATATATAGGCTTAAATGAAAAAGTAGTAGCAGAACAAAATATGGAAGTGCCATTTGATTATTTCTGGAAAGAGTTATTGCGTGATCAAGGTAAAACAGTTGGAAGACTGGATTCAAGGTACATTGGTATGGATAAAAAGAATGCTGGACAAAAACCTGATTACAATGCAGAGTTGTTGTCTTGGGAGCATTCATTCACACCAGCAATCAATATGTACTTAAGAGATGAGTTAGGTTATAAGACCGATTTGAATTATTATATTTTTGGTCCAGTGCAGCCATGGGACAACAGCAATAACAATACCGGAGACGACTTACGCATGGCGATGATGGAAAATCCTTATTTAAATTTATTGGTACAATCAGGTTATTACGATGGTGCTTGTGATTATTTCAATGCGAAGTACAATATGTGGCAGATGGATCCAGCAGGAAAAATTCAAGATAGAATGTTCTGGGAAGGATACCGTAGTGGACATATGATGTACTTGAGAAAAGAAGACTTGTCAACAAGCAATGACCATTTAAGGGTGTTTATAAAAAACAGTATACCAAAGCCTGGAGTTCCTGCAAAATTTTAATAATTAGATGGTAAAATAAAAAAGCCCCAATAATAGTATTGGGGCTTTTTTTATGCTTGGTGTTTTTGGAAAGTATTAAAGGACGATATCTTTTTTAAAACGTTTGTATTGCTTAACAAGGTCAGCGATATATTCTTTTTTATTTTTAATCATAACACCACGAGCCTCTTTGGTGTAGGTTGATCCTAAATAGTCTAAAAAATGTTTCGAAGTAAAGATGGCCATTTCGATCATGATTGGAAATGCGTCCATACCCTTTTCTTCCATTAAATAATAGACGTTTTTTTTATTGGTAAGGCCTGCTTTTTTGGAAATAAATCCAAGCGCTTCTAATTTTTTTAAACGATTAGAAAGCATTTTGCTAGGCATTTGTTCTGGTGATTCTTTGAATTCACTAAAAAGACTTTTATGACCCCAAATCATGTCTCTAAGGATCAATAAGGTCCACTTATCTCCTAAAATATCCAATCCTGTAGCTACAGGACAGAGTGATCTAAATTCAGTTGTATTGATTGTGGTTTTTCCCATTTTACGTGCTGCAAAGGTATCATTTATATACCAATCGTAAAACAAAAAACACCGCATAAATACGGTGTTTTGATATCTAGAATCGCTTTTTAAAATTGCGGTTGTTATTATTTCTTCCGCCACCGCCGCCTGCATTTGGTCTATTGCGGTTGTTCTGCCAACGACCTCCTGCTGGACGATAATCATCGCGTTCAAAGTTTTGATTGCGGTGTTTGATATAAGGTGTGTTACTAAATTCTAATTCACCACCAGTGATCGCATTCAATTCACTACGAATTGCATCGTCTTGCACTAATTCTTTATGCCAGTTACTATAAGCTAGTTTCATGTAATGCGCAATGGTGTGTGCAAAACCAGTTTTCTTTTCTGGATCTTGTTCGGCCATGGCTTTATCAATTACCAATTCCAAATTCTTACCAAGGTGCGCATATTTGATTTTGCGTTGAGGGTAAGGTAAAGGGTCTGGCTTTTGCTTATAAGTTTCTTTAGTTGGAATAGGATAAGGACTTTCTACATCTAATTTGAATCCACTCATAAAAAATAAATGATCCCAAAGCTTATGCTTATAGTCTTCGATATTCTTCAATTGAGGATTCAGGAATCCCATCAACTCAATTACGACTTTAGCTTGTTCTTGTCTTTTATCTTTATCCTCAATGGTTAATAGATGATCCACCATCCTCTGAACGTGACGGCCATACTCTCTCATCCCCATGATGCTTCTTGCTGTATTGTACTCCATGTATATATTACTTCAACGAGTAACAAATGTAAGGTTTTTTAGGTTTATTTATTACTTATCTTCGTAGCATGGAGCAACTATTAAAGCAAATAGAAGACATTAAAAAGGAGATCACTGCCGCAGAAGCAGCCAATGCAGCCGCTTTAGAGGAGTTTAGAATTAAATACTTGGGAACCAAGGGTTTGGTAAAACAAATCATGGGGGAAATGAAGAATGTACCCAACGATCAAAAAAAGGAATTTGGCCAAATTTTGAATGCATTTAAAATTGTAGCCGAAGAAAAATTTGAAGCATTACAAGCAGGATTAGGGGATAGTGCCGAGACAGATACAGGCATGGACTTTAGTTTACCAGGTGACCCAACACCGGTTGGCACAAGACATCCATTGAACTTAGTGCGCAATCAAATGGTTTCTATTTTTAAGCGATTGGGATTTGCTGTTGCAGAAGGACCAGAGATCGAAGATGATTGGCACAACTTTGGCGCGATGAACTTGCCCGAAGATCATCCTGCGCGTGATATGCAAGACACATTTTATGTAGAAGAAAAAACCGCAGACCATTCTGCATGGTTATTAAGAACACATACATCTAGTACACAAGCGCGTGTGATGGAATCACAGAAACCTCCTATTCGTGTGATCTGTCCAGGACGTGTATATAGAAACGAAACAATTTCTGCAAGAGCGCATTGCTTTTTCCATCAAGTAGAAGGATTGTATATTGATGAAAATGTAAGCTTTGCAGATTTAAAACAAACACTTTATTTTTTCGTACAAGAAATGTTTGGCAAGGAAGTGAAAGTGCGTTTTCGCCCAAGTTATTTTCCATTTACAGAGCCAAGTGCCGAAATGGATATCAGTTGTCAAATTTGTGCAGGCAAGGGATGTAATATTTGTAAGCACACAGGTTGGGTAGAAATTTTAGGGTCTGGAATGGTACATCCAAAAGTGTTGGAGAATTTCGGCATCGATCCTGAAAAGTATACTGGCTTTGCGTTTGGCATGGGTGTAGAAAGAATTGCGCAATTAAAATACCAGGTCAACGACTTACGTTTATATTCACAAAACGATATTAGATTCTTACAGCAATTTAAAAGCGTTTAGGAATATCGTGATTTAATCATCTATGTTACACAACACCAAGGGTATTGTTTTACGCGTGACCAAATATGGCGATACAAGTGTCATCGCTTCTATCTACACAGAACTTTTTGGATTGCAACAATACATTGTAAAAGGTGTTCGAACCATTAGTAAAAAAGGTGCAAGCAAAGGCGTGTTTTATCAACCTGGTGCAATTCTACAAATGGAAGCTTATCATTCACCAATGAAGAGTATGCAGATGGTGAAGGATGTAAACTGGTCCTACGTTTATCAAAATGTGTATTCGGATGTATTGCGCAATGCAGTGGCTACTTATATTGTAGAGATCTTACAACAAACATTGGAACCCGAACCACACCCAGAATTATTTTATTTAATCGAGGATACCTTTAAGCAATTGGATAAAGGAGGCGCAGGATTAGTGAGTAACCTACCTATTTATTTTTTAATTCATTTAAGTCAAACTTTAGGCTTTGGATTGCAAGGTGTTTATTCAAACGATACACCTATACTAGATGTGCATGAAGGGAATTTTGTAGCAAACAAACCGCTCCACCCCTACTTCTTAGAAGGATTAGAGGCACAAACTGCATCTACTTTTTTAAGCCTGCAATTGTACAATGAATTGGAAACGATTCTTTTAAATGGCGCACAAAGAAAAAAAATATTGGAACTGTTTCAGCTCTCTTTAAGCTGGCACTATAAAAAATTTAGTGAGATTAAATCACTGCCTATATTACAAGCAGTGTTGCATTAGATATCTTGATAAATTAATATCAAATATTTTATAGATACTATATTAATCCATTATATTTAATGCACAAATTAATATATGGAAGTACATCATCATTCACATCATCCTAAAAAGTGGAAAGAATATATCACTGAATTTTTAATGTTATTCTTGGCGGTCAGCCTGGGTTTTATGGCTGAGAATATCAGAGAGCACCAAATTGAAAAGCAAAGAGAAATTGCTTATTTAAAAAACGTTCATGAGGATCTAAAATTAGATTTAATAAACATTGACAACGTTTTTAATTCAAATTCAATAAGGTTAAAAGCAATGGATACCTTATTTAATATTATCAATAACAATACCATTACCAACGAAGATGTATACTATTATATTCGCAATCTTGCTTTAAGATCCACTTTTGAAAGCTCGCATGTGGGATTAGACCAAATTAAATCTGCTGGTGGATTGCGCATGGTTAAAAACTCAGAAATTACTTCAGGTATTCAAGAGTATGAAAGAGCCTTGGATGCATTGGATAAATTAGAAAATGTTCGTGAGCGTACACTAGAACAAGCTAGATTTAAAATGGCTGTAGTATTTGAGCCATCTATATCCTATGAAATGCTTGTGGGTCAAGGACAGGGCATTATGCGTTTTAATAGACCTAAAAAAGCAGATGCAATCCTGCAAAATAATAAACAAGCAGTAAAAGAATTATTGAACCTCGTTACTTTTGGATTAAATAGCAATAAGTATTTAAATACCAATTTAGAAAAATTAAAAATGATTGGACAAAAGTTAGACAGTGCGATTGTGAAAGAATACGGTGACTAATTTCATTAGTCGTTATCTCTCTTACTGTTTCGGTGTCTACGCCAAAGTATAATCAGGATTGCGATGATGCCAAATAAAATAGGAAATCTCATACTTGTTGATTTATAATGTAAGCTACAAAATTCGTTGACTACTTGCGTTTTTTAAATCATTGTCAGCAGTTACTCCTTTAATCAAAACCACGCCTGGTTGTTTACCTTTTTCAAAACTACCTAAATGCTTATCCATTTGTAAAGCATGTGCACCATTGATGGTAGCCCAGCTAAGCATTTCTGCTAAAGGAATTTGTGGATGGTATTGTTGAATTGTTTTCAATTCATCTAATATATTAAGGCTCCAATTACTTGCATAGCTATCGGTCCCAATCACCATCTTCGCTTTTTCGGAACGCAGTAATTCTACAGGCGGCATGGTTTGTTCAATGTATTGATTCGCATTAGGACATAAACACCAAAAGGCATTGTCCATTGCAGCATGCACTGCTTGTATGTCTTCGGCGGATGTAAAACTATTATGTACTAAAATGCCATGATGTGCATTTTTGAAAATTGGTAAGACAGATTGCAAAGAACTTAATCCTGTGGCTTCAAAAAAATCTAAATTCACTTTTGTTCTTTCGTACATGCCTAAAAAACTACCCGTCTTGGTTTTAAAAAAATCATTCTCGTCTGGGGTTTCTTGATTATGCAAACTAATGGTATGGATGCCAAAATGCGTACTTAATAAATTCCACAAATCATTTGTCACCGAATAAGGAGCATGAGGTACAAGGGATGCACGTACACAGTTTTCTTGAAATTGTTTTTGAATTTCTAATCCTGCTTCAATTTTATCGGCTGCGCGTGTTGGATCTAAATCATATAATTCTACAAAACTGTAATAAGCTAAATTGTGTTTTGCTTTTTGTGTTAATGTATCTAAGGTGTTGGAAATATCCCCCACTGCCACAATCCCATTCGCCATCATTTCTGCTTCGGCAAGTACAATGGCTTCTTGAATCGCTTCTGGTGCTACTTGACGTAAGGCCACAATCTGTTTCACAAATTCTTGCAATCCAGTATGCGCAGGAATCATTCCTTTCATGTGCGATAATTCCAAATGACAATGTGCATTGATAAAACCAGGACTTAAAATGCCATTAAAATGTTGGATATCATCTCCAGCTTCTGAAACTGGCAGGATGGCTTCGATCGTACCATCCACTTTTGTTATTAAAACCTGGTCGGCACCATTAAGTAATTGATTTCCAGTAAAAAGCAGATCAGCTCGAAATTTTTTGTACATATTTATTAAATATAATCAAGAATATTTATTGATTCGTTAAACTTATTAATAAATTGAAAGTCTAAAACACAAATCTACTATTATGAAAAAATACCTAACATTATTTTCTTTTATTTTAATGGCCTTGGCTTGTAATAAGTCTGAGGAGCTAGTTAAGGATGAAATTGCATTTAACGATGCGATTGCTTTAACTGAAACAACCACCGATTTTTCAGAATCTGTATTAACTCAAACCACCTTAGCAACACAATCTATGGAAGCTGGCGGGCCTGGGCCTAAGTGGACAAAAGAACAAATCAGGACTTTTATCAAGAGTTGGTTGGCCTTATCAAAGGAAGAGAAAAAGCAAAAGTTTCCAACCCTGACTAAAAGTGAGAAAAAAATACTATTCATATTTAAGTCTAATCAAAAGAAAAAAGTAAATGGCTAAATATTTAAAGTCATGTATTTCTAAAAAGCCCCTAATTCATTAGGGGCTTTTTAATTTGTAACTTATTGATAATCAGCACATATTTAATATCATTAATTTAATGATACAAAAATATAATTGATAATCAATTACTTATAAAGGTGTCCTTTAAAATATCTTTCAAAAAGCACGTAAAAGCCAAAATCCCTACGTAACTTTGCCCTCCCTTATAAAAGGGGATAATTTATGGCTAGCGGGATAGCGCAGCCTCATTTAAACAAAAGATTATGAGTAAACTACATTTCACCACGAAGCACGCCAACGCGGCTACCGTTAAAC
>JACCDX011350973.1_pt1 | contig 17287 bp, 19 predicted proteins | sample 7449681 | NCBI WGS metagenome assembly JACCDX01 (sample SAMN15323450, study PRJNA562643) | freshwater metagenome | isolation source: river surface water | place: USA:Blue River Watershed | collected 2017-08-18 | reverse complement strand
GTGAAACCCTGCGTCGGTGCGGGCGTCTGGTACAGCGTGAGATCGCGGTAGTGCCCGACCAGTGGCTCACCCCAGCGGGCTTCCTGAGCACGCAAGTCATCTTCGGTGAAGAAGCCACCGTGCTGTTGCACATAGGCGGCCATGGCTTTGGCTACCGGGCCTTCATAAAATCCGGCGCGGCCATCGCGTGCGATGCTGTCGAGCGTGCGTGCCAGTCCCGGATTACGTATCCGTGTGCCTGCTGCAGGAACGCCATTGGCCAGGAAGAGCGCCGATGCCTCCGGTTGCACGCGCAATTCCGCCTCGGTACGCGCGATCCAGCCCGACAGCCGGGCTGTGACCGGAAAACCTTCATCCGCATAAGCAATCGCCTGCTGCAGGCTGCGTGCGAGCGGCAAACGTCCCAACATCGCATGCGCTTTGCACCAGCTGTCGACCGAGCCGGGCGTGGTGAGGCTCCCGGGCAGGATGCCTCGGAAAGGGATTTCGGTCAGGCCGCGCTGACTGAAAAAATCGACGCTCGCAGATTTTGCGGCACGGCCGCCGCCGTTCAGGTAGTGAACTTTACCGGTCTTCGCTTCATGGATCAGCCAGAACGCATCGCCCCCGATGCCGGTCATGTGCGGGTAGATGACGGCCAGCGCCGCACTGGTGGCAATGGCGGCATCGACTGCCGATCCACCGGCCTTCAGTACATCGACGCCCGCTGCTGAAGCCAGCGCATGCGGGCAGGTGACCATGCCTTTGGGGGCCAGCGTCGCCGGACGCCCGGTAGTGATGTCCAATACGTTCTCTTTCGTGAATGTCGTTTACTTGCGTGCCGCTTCCATCAGCACAAATTCGCCTTCTTCCCATAAACCTTCGAGAGGCACACGCCCGTTCGCAAAGGTTTTTTTGCCCTTGCCATGAAAGCGCCAGTCCTTGAACTCACCGACATACTGATCGCCATTCTTGTAGACATAGGTGACCGTTGAAGGGAGCTGGTCTTCACGGAATTCGCCGCTGAATTTGCCGCCGGATGCGTAAGTGTAGACGCCTTGTCCGTGCCGTTTGCCATCAACGAATTCTCCGGTGTACTCGTCGCCGTTCGCATAGCGCAGAGTACCTTGTCCGTCGATACGGTTTTTGCTGAAGCTGCCGGTGTAACGGTTGCCATTGGCAAAGCGCAGTGTGCCCTGACCCTGGAACTGATCATCACGGAATTCACCGACGTATTGGTCGCCGTTGCGGAAGGTGTAGCTACCCTGACCGGCTCGCTTGCCATTACGGAATTCGCCGATGTACTTGTCGCCGTTCAGGTAATAGGTGCTGTGGCAGCCAGCGAGTGTGATCAGCAGGCCAGCGGCCAGGAACAGAGTTCGGAACAGAGTTGTCTTCATGGCAAAGTCAGGACAAATTAAGATTTAAGACGCATCGGCATCTGCGTGGGGAACTTGAATCAGTCGGGAGCCTCGCGCCTGGCGCGCCTGGCGTCTCTGTCAAAATCCCGCTGCCGGCGTGGGCATGTCGTCATTGCTGTGGTTGTTTGCTGCATGCATAGTCCAGTACGCGATCAAGTGCACTGCCGGCGGCTGGTCTGACCCACGGAGTTTTCACGTTCAGAGGATCGACCGGATTTTTGCCCATCTGTCCTGCATAAAAAGTACCGCCAACTGCGCGTATCAGTTGTTGGCGGCAGTCGACTTCACAGACCATGCTGTCGGATGCATGACCGCGCGCATTCGTCTCGCGGTAATTGCGCAGCGTGTGAATCGCCGGCCATTTGCCGGCAAGGCTGATGTCCGGATCCACAAAATAAGTTTCACCCGCTGCGATAGTGGCCGGGTCCGGTACCTCCAGCTTGATCCAGTCGGCAGCGGAAGCAGTGGCGCTCGTGAGCCACAGCGCGAGCAGGAGGGTAGCGTGTGTGTTCATGGTTTTTTCCCGCACAGGAAATGCAGCGCTGAAGCATCCAGCGTGTCAGCGGTGGGTACTTCCCACGGTGTCGGTTGGTACTCCGATGTGGTGGCGCCCCGACCCATGGGTTCTTTATAGTAGACCGCGCTGCGCTTGCGCAGTTTGCCTTCGGCACAGTTGGATTCGAACAGGAGCCGCGCGGACAAGTCCTGGTATTCATCCGGCTTGCCGTAGTCGAGCAGTCCCCAGACCCGGGGTCGGGCGCCCCCGACGACGGTCAGCGGATCGATATAGAGGCTGCTTTCATTGGACTTGTGAAGCAGGTTCCAGTCTGCCCGGGCCGGGCAGACACAGAGCAGCAGCAGGGGAACCAGTATTTTTTTCACAGGCACGTCCGGGGCGGGTTGCGTTTGCCCCAGTGTACTCCATGGTCTGTCGGTGCTGTATCGGACGGATCCGGTCAAAAGCCCGCGAAGATACTCACGGCGCGGCGCTTATTACTTGTCGGTTTTCATGCCGATGCCGATGTACATCGTCTTGCTCAGCGAATTGAAGCCAAGGTTGATGCCGAATTTTTCAAAACCCAGAATGAAACCACCGTTCAGGTTCACGCCGTTTTTGGTATACGACTCAAGGTCATACCAGTTCTGGCCGTACTTGGCGATGCCTTCCATCGTGCCGTAGCCGATACCCACATAAGAGTGAATGGTTTTATAAAACGGCACCAGACTGCCCGGACCGACCGCGGCGAAGGTCGCGCCGATGTTGGCGATGTAGGGCACTCGCCCACGTTCCGAATAGGAGCCATACGAAGAGCCGTACTCGCTATAGCCTTCGGGCGGCAGACCAATGGTGCCGTTCAGGTAGTAGCCCGTACCCTGGTCTTTCAGCTGATACACGCCGAGCCCGAGACCGGCCTGAGTGTCCGATTGCTTGACCTGATAATTGATATCCGCAAACGTGGCGTCCGCCTGCACCGTGCCAGCGGCTGTCAGCAGAGCGATGGTCGCTGCGAGCGTGATTTTTTTCATGATGGGATCTCGGTTTTATATCGATGAATGTGGCGTGCGGAACGCAACAGGCGGGCGTGGTTTCAGGAAGCGACAATCCCCACCTGACCACGTTCCAGACTCTGGCGGTTAGCTTCTTCCGGGTCGAACAGGCGAACCAGCGAATCAAGTAGCCGGGTCGCTTTTTCGCTGTTGTCGGTTGAGTAGTTGCAGACGTAGACGTCCAACGTGACCGCCTGCAGTTCGGGCCAGGTGTGCAGCGCGAGGTGCGATTCGGCCAGCAGCACGGTGCCCGTGATGCCACCTGTCTCGTCGGGCTCAGCGCCAGGGAAGGCGTGGAAGACCTCATTGACCGCCGTCAGGCCACTGGCTTCTACCAGTTTCAGACAAGTCGCACGCAAACCGGCGACGTCCGTCATCAGGCCCAGATTCTTTTTGCAGCCTGACAGATCAGCAGTCAGATGAAGTCCTTGCATTCATTGCTCCTTTTGCGCGCCCCCGGGTCACCGGCAGAGTTGCCAGCCTGGGCTGAGGGCGCTGACGGAGCAGGCGTTCTGCGTCTCGTCTAGCGGCCGACAGCGGCCTTGGCGGATTTTTTGCCCATGGTGAATCGGGGAAATTTTCGAAGGCGAAACAATATAAATAATTTATTTGTTTATCAAGCCTTATTTAGCGTTATTTAGCCGAATATACGGATATTCGAGATCCGGACGATATTTGCGATTGAAAAATTTTCAAATGAATAATTTGTGGCGGGCTAGGGCAGCGCTGAATAAATCTACATTTTGTGGCGAGCCAGCGTAGCTGTGCGAAGCGGGGCGCAGGAAAGTCAAGGGCTTAGCATGATTTCTTCGGCCACAGAAGTGTGAGGTTTGATTGATTCAGTGCTTCCTCAGCTTGTTTCGGGAAGCGTTTGTAGCGCTGTTCGTTTCAAAATTCTGGCCTCGTGCCGACTCTACCGAGGAAGCCTTCGAAGTGGCTGAAAAAATCTGCTGACCGGATCAGGTACGGATATTTTCATTTTATTAACAAGGCCGGGCGATAATGAGAGCGGAAACAAGAGCTGTTTCAACTACGATTCACCAACGGGAAATTTTTGACCCTGGTCAAAGGAAAAATCGCTGTGGCGCCTGATGATTATCAAAACAAGGTCGGTATTTGCCTGTTGCCCCCGCCCTGTATTCAAGCAACGAACCAAGGAAGGCGTTCAATGACTGCTCTGCGTAACGTGATGCTACTGGCCGGATCGCTCGCTGCGACATTCGCGCTGGCACAGGATATCTCATGCAGCCAGACGCAAAGTGCCGAAGGAAGAACGGCGTGTCTCGACAGTCAAATGCGTCAGCAATCGCATTGCTTCTCCATTCTGGATACCGATGCCAAAAATCTCTGCATGGCTCAGGTCAGGCAGCAGAAAAGCTACTGTTTCAGCATCCGTTCTTCGGATCTTAAGAACATTTGCTTTGATGTGTTCAAGTAGTACGGCACTTTCTCGCTAAAATACGGCCTCGACAAGCGGCGACCCATCAAGCACAGGCGGTGCGGGTAGCGCCTAAAATAACAAAAACACCGAATCCACAGGGGAATCTCATGACCATCGTAAGCCAGCGTGCGCAAAGTCTTGGCACGGAAAACGCCTTCATCGTGCTCGCCGAAGTCAATCGGCTGATCCGCGAGGGACGTGACATTTTGTCTTTCTGCATCGGTCAGCCCGATTTCCATACGCCGCTCCATATTCAGGATGCGGCAGTCAGCGCGATCCGCGAGGGCAAGCATGGCTACACGCCGTCGGCCGGTATTGCTGAATTGCGCGATGCGGTCGCCAAAGAAATCGCTCGCACACGTGGCATCACGGTGTCACCGGATGATGTCGTCGTGGCCGCAGGCGCCAAGCCTTTCATCGGTTACACGATTGCGTCCGTCACCGATTACGGTGCCGGCGACGAAGTCATTTATCCGGTGCCGGGTTTCCCGATTTATGAATCGCAGATCAAGGCCAATGGCGCGGTGGGTGTGCCGATTTTTCTGCGTGAATCGCGTCAGTTTAGTTTTGATCCCCAAGAGCTGGCCGACAAAATCACACCCCGCACCAAATTGCTGATTCTGAACTCGCCGCAAAATCCGACTGGCGGCATCATTCCGCGCAAGGACATGGAAGCGATTGCCGAGATTCTTCGCAAGCATCCACAAGTCTGGATTTTTGCGGATGAAATTTACGGTCGTCTGATTTACGACGGTGAATTTGTGTCTATCGCCGCACTGCCGGGTATGCAGGAGCGCACCATCATCGCCGATGGCTGGTCGAAGACGTATGCAATGACAGGCTGGCGCCTCGGTTATGCGGTCAATCGCAAGCTCGCGCCGTATTTCACGACCTGGATTACCAACACGGAATCATGTGCCTCGCAGATTACCCAGTGGGCTGGTGTGCAGGCGCTGAATGGTCCGCAGGATGATGCAGAGCGCATGCGCGAGATCTTCCACCAGCGTCGGGAGCTGATCGTCGGCTTGCTCAATGAAGTCCCCGGCGTGCATTGCCAGAGCCCCGGTGGCGCGTTCTACGCATGGCCAAACGTTACCGAAGCCTGCCATCTGACCGGTTGCAAGGACTCCGAAGAATTCCGCAAGCGTCTGCTGAACGAAGCCGGCGTGGCGGTGCTGGCCGATATTCACTTCGGCCAGCGTGTCGAGGGTGAGGGACAGCACATTCGCCTCAGCTATGCTGCGTCCGATGAGGCGATACGTGAGGGCGTTCGTCGCATGGCCAGCTTTGTCAAAAGCCAAATGAAATAAGTGAGGTGCCGCAGGCCGTCCGTGCACGGCCTGCGCACAGCTGAGTGGCCGTTTTTTGTCAAATCACCTCAGTCGCAGCAGAAGCGGCTAACGCATCGAAACCAATCGTTGCATTCGGTATTCTTGTGAACGATCTTCTTTCCGCTTCGCTGGCACTGCTGCTGCGCGCGGCGCCAGACTTCGCCTGAAAAATCCAGACTGCTGTACGTGTAAATCAACTCGCCTCCCTCGCTGGCCAGTTCACGCATCATGCAGCCGCTCAGCAGGCAGACCAGCAGCAACGCGGTAAAAGCGCTTCGCTCAGGGCGCATTGCGTGCCGTACTCAGTGCCGCGAATGCGACGGGCGCTGGTTGGGTGGATTGACCGGCACAATTACCAGCGGCTGCGGCGGTGGGGGTGGTGGCTTGACGACTTTCGCAGGTGCGCCATGCGGATTCGAGCGTATGGTGCTTGTATCCTGACTGCTTTGCTGTCCATTCGAGGAAATCGTCTCGGCGCTGACAGACGTCACCAAGCATGTCAGTATCAGCAGTGCGATGACATGCAGACGGCCCGTCACGCGTCGTACGCTGAAGGCCATCAGCGCGGGTCTTTGGGACACGAGAGCTTGGGTCATCGGTTGAAATGCTTGGAATCCGGGATGGACACGATATCGGCGGTGATCAATCCAGTCGCACCGACTTTATCCACGAAAATTTGCGCTCGGTGCGGTTGAAGTTCCAGCCCTTGTCGCGCATGCAGTCAATGAAGGCTGCGCTCATGTGGATCGTTTGATCGGCTTTGTCTTTGGAAGATTCAGGTACAAAAAAATTAGCCTGGTTGCAGGCGCGCTCATCCCGTTCGAAATCGGCCTTGGTTGCCGGGGCATCACCGGCGCGGGTGATCTGATAATTTCCACCGCAGCCGGCCAGCAGCGCCGTGGATAGAAGGGTAGCAGCTAGGTATCGTTTCATGGTCTCTCCCGGATTCATAAGGGTTGTTTTCGTCTGTGAGTTTGCAGCTATACCTTAAAGCCTCTGAGTGTCAGGGGGCGTTGTCTTGCATGCGCGTTTGCGGGTTTTAATCCCGGTGTTACTGCCGGTTTCACTACTGGTGTTATTTTGCCATGATCAGGCAATTCAGCCCTGCACCGAATACCCGCCATCGACCGGTATCGCGGTCCCGGTCACGAAATCCGACGCTGCGCTCGCCAGGAACACGGCAATGCCGGCGAAGTCTTTTGCCTCGCCCCAGCGGCCGGCCGGTGTGCGCGCCAGCACGCGCTCGTGGAGGCCGGCGACATCCTGCCGGGCGGTCTGCGTCAGTTCGGTGTCGACCCAGCCCGGCAGGACCGCATTGACCTGGATATTGTCTGCTGCCCAGGCACAGGCCAGCGCGCGCGTCATTTGCACAATGCCGCCTTTGGACGCGGCATAGGGCGTGGTGAAAGAGGCACCGAAAATCGACATCATCGAACCGATGTTAATGATCTTGCCTCCCGATCCGCGCTTCATGGCCGGGTAGGCGGCTTGCGAGCAGAGGAAAGCACTGGTCAGGTTGGTTTGCAGAATCTGGTGCCACTCGGCCAGCGTGTAGTCCTGCGGCGGTTTGCGGATATTGATGCCGGCGTTATTGATCAGAATGTCCAGACGTCCGTGCTGACTGACTGTGGAGGCCACCATCGACTGACAGGCCGCTTCTTCGGTCACATCGACAGCGATTGCCGAAGCGATGCCGCCAGCAGCAGTGATCGCCTTGACAGCTGCTGCGCTCTTGTCGGTATTGCGTGCCGCGATCACCACGGTGGCACCTGCGGCCGCCAGTCCCTGCGCCATGCCCAGACCGATGCCGCCATTGCCGCCGGTGACAATTGCTACCTTGCCCTGCAAATTCCATGGAAAGCTCATTGCTGATCGTCCTGATGCCGGTCAGGGTTTTGCTGCCGTGGGGCGCAGGGATTCCTCGACCGCAGGCTGGGACTGGTAGAAACGCGACATCGCGGTGGGAAAGGACTTGTCCTCGTTGCTCATGCAGGACTCGAAAGCCTGATCAAACATGGCCTCGGGATTCTCCTTGTAACCAGCAGTTCCTTCGACGGCCAGTTTGTTGCTGACCAGGACTGCCGAGCAGCGGCAAAGAATACGTGCCCGGCCCTGACCGCGTGCGAGACAGTGGGTGTTCACGGATTTCTGAATCAGCAGCAGCTCATCGGTTGTTGGTGTCTGCGCTTGCGCGGGTGTCTGCAGCAGCAGGGCGATCAGCAGTGCGCATGGTGTTGTGCTCATGCAGAAGATTTTTTTCATGGGTTTCCCGAGGGTTTTGGCAGAGCGTGTTCTCAATGGTGTTGGCAGATTGTATAGCGACTGACCCCGCCGCAGCACGGCCCGGCGGAAACTGTTATAACTTTAGTGACGCGAAAAGTTGTCGCCTCCACTGGATGGCATCGGGTCTGCACCCGCTTTGCGACCTTAAAAAATTATCCAAAACCGACATGCGCACCATTTTCATACTCTTGCTCTGTTTCCTCAGCCCTGTGGCCAGTGCGGAGTGGCGTCAGCTCGCGGAGCGCGAGGATGGCGATATCAGCATGGTTTCTTACTACGAGCCGGCCAGTCTGGTCCGCGCGAAAAAACCCAAGATCTCGATCATGGTGATTTTTTCGACACCGGCACCGAAGTTCAGCTGGCGCGCGAGCAAATTTTTATGGGAGGCGAACTGCTTCTCCAAACAGATTCGTTTGCTGGCCTCGGTCGATTTCACGCAAATGGGTCCTGACATTGTCCCGACAGCGCAGGATCCGTATACCGAGTGGATGCCGCCTGACGATGGCAGCGGAAAGATCCATGTGTATAACCTGCTCTGCAGAGTCCCCTGAGCCGTTAGCTCGCACGTACCCACACCGCTGTATCGTGAAACACCGCGCCGCCATTTGGCCATCCCGGATCGGCGCTGGTCAGTACATTGATACCCACGCCCTCATTAAACGAGCGGTTTGGCCACAAGCCCTCAACCACCACCACGCCGCGCTGCTGACCTGACTGCGGCTGCACGTGCACGGTCACGCTGCCGCGCTCGTTACCGATAGTGATGCTGTCTCCCTCGGCAACGCTCAGGGCGGCGCAATCTTCCGGGTGCAGCAGCGCGGTCGGACGTCTCTCACGCTTTAGCGAGCCCGGTGTTTCGGTGAAGGTGGAATTCAGAAAGGTGCGCGCAGGCGCCGTTACCAGTCGGTAGGGTTTCTCGTCGGTCGCGTTGTCGATCACATCAAAGTGATCGGGCAGGGCGGGCATCTCGGCGGCTCTGCCGCCAAAGCGTGCCCAGTCGGGTTTGAAGTGAAATTTGCGGTCGGGCGTATCGAAGCCATCGAGAAAATGCATGCGCTCGAAAGGTGCAGCCAGATCCTGACCACCGCGCTCGACATTGGTCTGCGCATCCCACAGTCCCGATTGTTTCAGGCTGTGATTCATGATGTCCCACACGCTCATGTCAAAGCCGGGATGCACCGCACCCAGCCGGCGCGCCAGCTCGCTGATCACGAAATGATTCTCGCGCGCTTCGCCTGGTGGCTCGACCACTTTTTTTGCGACCTGAAACACGGTGTGACCGCTGCCTGAATAAAAATCATCGTGCTCGAGAAACGTCGTCGCCGGCAAGACGATATCGGCCAGCAGGGCGGTCTCGGTCATGAATTGCTCGTGGACGCAGGTGAAAAGATCCTCGCGCAGCAGCCCGTTACGAACCCGATGCTGATCCGGGCAGACCACCGCCGGATTGGTGTTCTGTATCAGCAGTGCGGTCACGGGCGGGCCGCCCTGCAGCGCATCGGCATCGCCGGCGAGGATGGCGCCGAGACGCGACTGATCCAGCGCGCGCGTGCTGAGGTCAAGCTGATCCAGTCCTTCGATCAGTGTGCGATCCAGCGGCAGCAGTCCTGCATGTCCGTACACAGCACCGCCGCCGCGATGCTGCCATGCGCCGGTGACGGCGGGCAGGCAGGTCACCGCATGCATGTTGGCTGCGCCATTGCGCGAGCGGGAGAAACCGTGATGGCAGCGAATGAAACTCGCACGCGCGCGTCCGTACTCGCGCGCGAAATTGACAATGGTGTCCACGGACAGGCCGGTAATGTCGGCGGCCCAGGCCGGCGTGCGGGTGATGACGTGGGCGGCGAGTTCATCCGGGCAATCGGTATAGCGGCGCAGGTAATCCCAGTCGGCAAAGCCTTCGGCGAACAGCACATGCATCACCGCGCAGGCCAGGGCACCATCGGTGCCGGGACGGACCGCCAGATGCAGATCCGCTTTTTCAGCGGTGCCGGTGCGATAAGGGTCCACCACCACCAGACGTGCGCCGCGTTTTTTGGCGGCCATCGCATGCTGCATCACATTGATTTGCGTATTGACCGGATTACCACCCCAGATCACGATCAGGTCGGCATGCTCGGCCGCTTCCAGCAGATCCACGCCGCGCTTGCTGCCGATGCCGGCGATCCATCCTGCGTCGGACAGGGCCACACAAATGGTCGCATGCCAGCGCGAGTACTTCATCACATGCCTGAGCCGCTGAATGCCATCCCGCTGCACCAGCCCCATCGTACCCGCATAAAAATAAGGCCAGACGGTTTCGCTGCCATGTTGTGCGGCTTTTTGCTGCAGGGCTTCCGCCGTGCGATCGAGCGCCTCGTCCCACGCGATGCGTTTCCATTGATTGCTGCCCTTGGGGCCGGTGCGCATCAGCGGATACAGCAGGCGGTCGGGATGCTGCTGCCGCTCTGCATAACGCGATACTTTTTCGCAGATCACGCCGGCGGTGTAGGCATTGCGTTGTGAGCCACGGACCTTGCCGATACGGTGTCCGTCCAGTACCTCGACCTCCAGCGCGCAGGTGCTGGTGCAGTCATGAGGGCAAACCGATGGCAGGAGGGTGGGGGGCGGCATGGCAAAAACCTCGGATAGCGTGATTCAGCGAAGCGATCACAACAGCAGAAAAATACCAGCTTCAGTCCGCCGGCGGATCATCCCCGGCCGGATTTTGTTTTTTTAATTCATTGAGCTGGTCTTTGGCCTTTTGCTGGGCCACCTGCATTGCAGCCAGGCGGTCTTCCAACCCGAGGCTGAAAGTCTCCAGGCGTATGGTGGTCTGAACCCCCGGGTGCTCGGGCTCTGTGATTGTGCCGGTCAGGGGATCATCGCTTGCGCCGGATACGTCTGCACCGGACAGAGTCAGCTCGCGGGTTCCGATAGCTTGACCGGGCAGGGATGCGCTCTTGTCGATCCACTGGTTTTTCCCCATTGGCCCCTGTCTTTCTGTTGCCTGCGACGGTTTCGTCATCCGGTAATTTTCCGACGAAACATCGCGATCGCCACAGGGCCGAAATACTTCAAAAATTTCTTCGCGACCAGGGCGTTTAGGTTGGTCATTCATGAGGAAAGCTTCATTCTGAGATTTTTCGTTCGTGATGTCAGCAGAAAACATGGCCGTCGATACAAAGAAAGCAATCTTTTGAGAGCCGATTGGTGGTGTCGGTGCACTTTATCACTTCGGGAATCATGTCATTACTTTTTCAGTATTTACTGTGCTCAGTGTGTCTGCAGTAGGAGAATCGTCGCCAAATTTTTTAAAAATATATAGGCCTTGAAAGAAGTCATCAACAGCATGGCAAATGAGAAGGTGCCGCAATGATGCGCACAGCTGAGGATCTTCTTCAGGAACTTCGTGCCCTGGACGAATCACATCGTATCGAAGCCAAGCAGGCATCTCAGATTAATCGCGCTATTATGGAAACAGTGTGTGCGTTCGCCAACGAGCCAGGTCTTGGAGGCGGCTATCTTTTGTTGGGTGTGGTGCGAGACCACGAGGATCTATTCACTGACGCTTACAAGATCGTCGGGATCAACGATCCTGACAAGTTACAGTCAGACCTAGCTAGCCAGTGCGCTCGTATTTTTAACCGTCCGGTTCGGCCTCGCGTATCGGTTGAGGCATTGGGCGGACATTCTGTCGTGGTTGTTTATGTGCCTGAAGCCGCTCCAACGGATAAACCCATTTATATCCAGAGTCTGGGTTTGCCTCGCGGTGCTTACCGTCGTGTCGGATCCACTGACCAGGAGGGTACCGATGACGATTTGATTGCGCTCTATGCGGGTCATCAAATTGACACCTTCGATGCAGCACTGATTAATGATGCGGAAATGCACGATATTGATCCTGCAGCTATCGACGATTACCGTCAGCAGCGTCGTTCTATTAACCCTGATTCCGAGGAGCTTGCATGGTCTGACGACGATTTGTTGCGCTCGCTGGGTTGCGCAAGGCGTGAGAACGGCCAGCTTAAGCCAACGGTTGCAGGTGTAGTGCTTTTTGGAACTGGTCAGGCCTTGAGACGCTGTTTCCCCGTGACGCGCATCGATTACATTCGTGTGCCCGGTCGCCAATGGATTGAAAATCCAGACCATCGGTTTGATACTTTGGAAATTCGCGCACCCTTGTTCAGCGCTATTCGCCGTGCGACCAATACGGTGCGTGAGGAATTAATTCAGTCGTTCTCTTTACCAGAGGGCGCTTTAGCGCGGGAAGACGAACCTGCTTTACCGCTCAGGGTGATCCGTGAGGCCATTGTCAATGCTGTGATGCATCGCAGCTACCGCATACACGCACCGACCCAGATCATCCGCTATGCGAACCGACTGGAAATTCGCAATCCAGGTCACTCAATCAAGACTGAAGAGCAACTAGGCGAGCCTGGCTCCGAGACCCGCAATCCGCGTATTGCTGCGGTGATGCACGAGACGAACGTTGCGGAGACCAAAGGAAGCGGGATACGTGCTATGCGCGAACTGATGTTGGCGCAAGGCTTATTGCCACCGACATTTGAGTCAAGCCGTCGACCTGATCAATTTGTAGCGACCTTTCTTTTTCATCATTTTCTCGGAGCGAACGATATCGCCTGGTTGCGAAAGCTTACACATGAAGCGATCAGCGATGAGGAGGCCCGGGCTTTGGTGTTCGCGCGGGAATCGGGTGCCATCGACAATGCGGCCTACCGTGCCATTAACCGCACCGACACGCTCAATGCGTCTGCGCATTTGCGGCGGTTGCGTGATCTGGAATTGCTAGAAATGAAGGGTGGAGGTAGCCGTACCTACTATGTACCAGGACCACTTTTTCTGGCAGCTATACCGACAGAGAAACCTGAGCTATCGGTTGCGGACCCCAATAGTCGCCAGATAAGCCCAAATAGTCACCAGCTCCCGGCGGATAGTCACCAGTGGCAGGCGACTATTCCCGCTGAGCTGGCTATGCGCATTCCGGAATCCGGCAGCAAGCCCCGGCGGAAGGTGCTTAGGGCGTTGATCATCGAGCTGTGTCGCTGGAAGGCATTGAGTGCCAGGGAGATAGCGGTCATTCTGCAGGGCCGGGAGCATAAGCCTCTGGTGCGCGATTACCTGAGTCCAATGGTCGCTGAAAGGGTTTTGGTGTACACCATTCCAGAGATGGAAAATCACCCTGACCAGAAATACACCGTGCCTTCAGATCGGGCAGAGTAGATACAGACCACTGCCGCGCAGAACTTTGGGGCGATTGGTTGAGTGACTGGTCACCGAGAGACTGGCTTACTTCTCAATGCCTTTGGTCACGATCTCGCCGCTGACACCCTGCAACCGGTCCACGATGATCTCGATATCGGCGTCGGTAAACCCATTGTCGCGCAGCGAGTCGACAAACAGATCAATCATCAGCGTGTGCGATGCCTTGGTCACGCCGGCGGTCATGTGCTGGTCATGCAGCTGTTTCATACTGATCGTGGTTCTGGGTTTGCCCAGCGCATAAGTTACATATTCGATATGGTGCGAAATAATCTTATCAACCGGCATGTCAAGAAAATAACGCCGGATGTGCGGCCGGCGCATCAGCCGCTCATGAAAATCTCTGACGATCTCGGTCACGATGGGCACACCGCCGTACTTATCAAACAAGGTTTCGGACATGAATAAAAACGGATAAAAATCAAAGAGTTGGTGCCGCATTCTACCGGGTTTCATCTTGCTTTGTTTTGGTGAGCGCAGTGCGGACATGTTTTCATGCAGCGGGCTGTTGCGGGTCGGATGAATACAAAGTGGACAACTAAAGAGAAAAGAGCGGTCATTCGACGACTATCGCCCTCGTCAGACCACGTCGGGCTGGAAAGCCGGCGCGAATCGTTTTAGTATGCGCCTGCGCTGCAGAATCCTCGGATCGGGGTAGCTGTATCAAGTCAATTTGCAAGATTGATAACGCATAAATAAAAATAGTCGCCCGTCTGATCGGGCCTCATAAAATTCCAAAAGTACATCTCATGCAAGAGACCGCCGCACATCATCATGCCCACGCCCTCGATGGCTGGCGCCTGAAGTGGTACACCATTATTTTTGAAGCCGATACAGCTGCCGGTCGTCGTTTCGACCTGCTGCTGCTGTGGGCCATCGTGATCAGCCTGCTGGTCATTATGTTCGACAGTATCCAGAGCATCCGTGCCGAGCACCAGCTACTGTTGGGCGCTGCCGAATGGTTTTTTACCATTATTTTCACGCTCGAATATCTGGCGCGTCTGGTCTGCAGCCCGAATCCGGTTCGCTATGCGAAGAGCTTTCTGGGTTTGATTGATTTTGTATCGATACTGCCCAGCTTTGTCGCCTTGTTCGTGCCGGAAGCCTATGTGCTGCTGGATGTGCGCATTCTCCGACTGCTGAGAATTTTCCGCATTCTTAAATTATCCGGTTATGTCGACGAGTATCAGTGGCTGATGCTGGCGGTGGCGGACAGCCGCCGCAAGATCGGTGTGTTCCTCTCCATTATTCTGACCATGGTGGTCATACTCGGGACCTTGCTGTACGTCGTCGAGGGTGCCGAAAACGGGTTTACCAGCGTACCGACTTCGATCTACTGGGCGATCTCCACCGTGACCACGACGGGTTTTGGTGACATCGCGCCGAAGACTGATGTGGGTCGCTTCATTACGTCGATCATGATGATGTTCGGTTGGGGCATTCTTGCAGTGCCGACCGGGATCGTGTCCGCGGAAATGATTGCGCAACATGCCGTGCGCAAAACCCTGACCGAATCCACCACCCGCACCTGTCACGCTTGCATGACCGAGGGTCATAGCGCCGATGCGAAACACTGTATCCACTGCGGTGCGGGACTGACCGAGTATTTCGGCGAGTCGCCGGACCTGACGCCTCGCATTGCCTTTGCGGCGGCGATGATCTACATGATCAACGCGGATGGTCGCATCGAACCGGAGGAGATACGGCGGCTGGTGATTGCGGTGCACGATGACCGTGCCTTGCTGGAAGTTGCCACACGCTATACCAAATTCAATACAGTTGACCAATTCATCACCCAAAGCGCGGCTTTACTCGACCACGATCAGCAGCTATCCATTCTGGTGAATTTGTATGACGCGATTCTGGCCAACGGCGAGGCCTTGCCTCAGGAGCTGGAATTATTCGAAGAATTCATGGAGCGTTTCGGTTTCAATGAAGCCGAGTTTGAACCGTATTTTCAGTCCATCGCCGTGAAAAACAACAAGGCGCTGTTTGGGAAGGCCTGATGCACTTCCCGTGGTGTCTGTCTGAGCATCGTCAGGCCGCAGTGGCCTGACGAGACGGGCTCTTAACGGGGAATGTTCACCGAAGACTTGATCAGCGCCTTCAGTTCAGCGATTTCATCGTGCAGCGCCTGAATTTTTGCCGCGACATCATCCTCTTTATCTTTGTTTTCTTCGTGATGCTTGATCGAGTTAATCGAATCCACGATCACCGCAACAAAGAGATTCACGACGATGAAGGTCGAGATGAAAATAAAAATCAGGAAAAAAATCCACGCTGAAGGGTAGATCGCCATGATCGGACGGGCGATTTCTTCTGACCACCCCTCCAGCGTCATCACCTGAAATAAAGTGTAGAAGCTCATACCCAGCGTGCCAAAGCGCTCCGGAAACTCAGTCGCGTACATATTGGTCGCGATAACGCCGGAGACATAAAACACGATCAGCACCAGTCCGAAAACTGATCCCAGACCCGGCAACGAGCCCAGCAGCGCGCTGACGACGCGGCGCATGCTTTCTATCTTGTTGATCAGACGCAGAATTCGCAGCACCCGCAGCGCTCGCAGCACGGACAAGCTGCCGGTGGCTGGTATCAGCGCAATCGCGACCACCAGAAAATCGAAAATGCACCAGGGATCTCTGAAAAAATGCCAGCCACGCGCCGCGATCAGCACGACAATCTCTGCAATAAAAATCCACAAAATGGCATGGTCGATCAGGATCAGCTCATCCCCGATCATTGCCATGATCTCCTTGTTGGTCTCAATACCGAGAATGATCGCGTTAATCACGATAAGAATGATCAGCAGGCGCTGGGTGAACTGCCGGGCCATGAAGCGTTCAATCTGGCCACGCCAGCCGGGCTGATTCAGAAGTGCGAGTTGTGTATCGGGGTGCATGCGCTGTTGCCTTACCTTTTTATTAATTTTTAATCTGAGTTGCTTGTTTCAATGAGCATGAAAACCGCAAACCCATAATTTTCTCACAAGGCATTTCTACAAGGCAATTTGCCGGCGCAGGCAACAACGGGACTGGTAGTAAAAGCAGCGCGTTTTTGTGTGAATCAGAACAAGGCCATCTGATTTTCTTCGAGCAGGCAGTCAACGACAAACTGCAAAAGTAGCTGATGATGCTCGCCGCGGTGCCAGTAGGGGCGCATGTTCTTTTTCAGATACCAGCTGTCTTCGCTCTCAAGGTGGCACCCGATCAGACCGATCGAGCCTTGTACGATGGCCATCGGATCACCATTCGCATACGTCGCGATTTTCTCGAATTCACCGCCGACGAAGGTCGGGCCATCATAAAAATACATCCGCTCCGCCTCGCCACGCCAGATGATGGGAACCGTGGTGGCATAGGACGATTTGATATCTGCCTTCGGGCGTTTGATGTACTGCACCACCCGGGTGTCTTTGAGCAGGCGGAAATAATACGAATCCGCCCAGTAGGCACCCATGCAGATACCCAAATACTTTCCTCCCCGGTCAAGGAAGGCTTTGATCTCATCGATATTGTTTTTCAGCAGGGAGACAAAGGCGCTGTCATCGCCAACGCCGCCCGGGAAAACCACCATGTCGACGTCATCAAAAAATCCATCCGGGACTTTGTGTCGGGTGAAGATCCTGATCTGGTAACTGGGCGAAAGCGCAGCGATGACGCCGTTCACGGATTCGATCGAGCAGGTCGGGTGATGCAAAAAAATCGCGATCGTTTTATTCACGTGAAGCTGCCCTTGATACTGGTATCCGCAAGATCTGTGTTGATATTATGATTTTGATATCTTTCGAATGAGGCGGCGCTTCCTGCGTAAGCCTATATGATGCGCACCAACCCGAATTTTAACGTTACTCCGCCGCAGCTGCGACAAGCCCATGTCTGTCAAAGATTTTTATCCGTTTGAATCCCCGGAAGCGACCGGGCTGTCACTGATACCCCTGCGTGTTCGTTATAAGCTCGATTGCGCCGGTGTGCGTCTGCGCCTGTCGCAATGGCAGGCAATGACATCGGAGGAGAAAGTAC
>JACCDX010433015.1_pt1 | contig 17295 bp, 10 predicted proteins | sample 7449681 | NCBI WGS metagenome assembly JACCDX01 (sample SAMN15323450, study PRJNA562643) | freshwater metagenome | isolation source: river surface water | place: USA:Blue River Watershed | collected 2017-08-18 | reverse complement strand
CTCAACCTGAAGACATGAAAAAAGCAATTGAATCTTCCACAGGAAAAAACTTGAGTTGGTTGTTCACCGATTTGATTCAAACGACGCGACACATTGATTACAAAATTCAACGTGTTAAAAAGGATAAACTTACCAATACGACACAAGTAACCGTAAAAAACGTAGGACAAGTGCAAGGCCCCATAGAGGTGAATGCTTTTATGGATAAAAAAGATAGGGATAGTATGTTAGTGGAGACCAAATGGGCAGAGCCAGTAAAGAAATCTACCTTAACTTTTAACGGTACAGACTATTCTCGTTTTTCTATTGATGTAAGTAAAGATATTCCTGAATTGAAACGTTCGAATAATCATTGGAATAAGAAACTATTTCCGTACTGTGAGCCTATGAAAGGTGAATTTTTAATTGGCGATCACGACATAAATAAAACAAATTTCTTCTGGACTCCAACAATCGGCGGAAATGCATACGATGGATTTATGTTTGGAGGTGCAATTCACAATCTTGGTATTCCATTTAAACCGTTTCAATTTGTTTTTGCTCCTCAATTTTCAACTGGTAGATTGCGACCTGTTGGAATGGCAGAGTTTAGTTATACTTTTTTACCGGCTACTCGTTTTAAATCTTCTAAACTTGGAATGTCGATACGTCATTTTGGAACTGGAGATTCTAAAGACGCGCAATTAGTGTCTTTGGCGCCTTATCTCAAATTGAATTTAGGTAATCGAGGAGAGGCAAGCCCTACATCACACGACGTGCTTATTCAAGGCTCGTTTAGAAAGGATGATTATGGAATGAATGGATTCACACAATTAGGAGGATTCTTACAATACAATTACAATGTTAATTTGACAGACCATAGATTTGATTGGAAAGTTCGTTATGAATATGCGAATAGAAACCGTGTGGACGATCTTATAGATTACATAGAACCAAGTGTTTCGATGAACCGTGTTCAAACTGAAATGAAATACAAATGGCGTTATTTACGCAACAAACAAAAACGTTGGATGGAGGTTCGTGCTTTTACAGGTTGGAATTTAGCAACAAATACAGATCAATCTGCATTTTTGTATTCTTTCGGTGGAGCAATGGGTGATCAAGATATTTATATGGAAGAATATTATTTTGGCAGATTTCAGCCTAACGGATTTTGGAGTAATCAACGAATGAATAATATGGGAGGGTTTAATACAGCTAATGACCAAAATGAGCGTTTTGAGAATTTATCAACTGTAAGTATTTACTCGGAGTTACCTTATATTCCTAAATTGTTTGGTGTTTTTGTGGACGCTGGAATTGCCGGTAATAAGTCAGCCTTGAATGCAGGAGTTGGAATGAAATTGGGACCAGTTTTAAGTGTGTATTTCCCACTTTATCGTGCCGGAAATGCGTTGGATGCATTGCAATTTAATCAGTATGGGCGCGAAATAAGATTTTCGTTAAAAATGAATTTGGTAAATTCAAGCTTTCGCTTAGGTAATCTATTCTAAAATGACTGAAGGAAAAATCAAATTCGGAAAAATATTTTGGCCTAGCTTCTTAGCTGTCGTCATCGGAGGAATAATTTCCACAGTAATTTATATGTTATCACTTTTTGGTGTTTTAACGCTGTTCTTCGGAATGGGCGACAGTGAATTAGAAGTTAAAGACAACACAGTATTGCACATGAAGTTGGAAGGTGAAATTGCGGAACAAAGTTCAAGCGATTTATCAATCTCTACGTTCTCCTTCAAACAAAAGAAAGGTCTTCCTGACATTTTACATGGATTGAAAAAAGCTCAGAATGACGATAGAATTAAAGGATTGTTTTTGGAGCTCGGAGATGTAAATTGCGGAGTTTCAACTGCTAAAGAAATTCGGAAAGCAATAGACGAATTTGAAAAAAGTGGAAAATTTGTTGTAGCCTATTTATCAGGAGAATATGTATCTCAAAAAACATATTATATTTCTTCTGCCGCGAATGAAGTGTATGGTTTCCCATCAACAGTTTTTCAATGGACAGGTTTGGGTGGAGAAGTTATGTTTTATACCGGTCTTTTAGAAAAATTGGATGTCGAAGTTGAAGTCATTCGAGGAAAAAACAATGATTTTAAAAGTGCTGTTGAACCATTTTTCCGAAAAGAAATGAGCGATTCAAGTAGGCTTCAAACAAAAACCTATATGAATTCAATTTGGAGCGATATATGCCAAGACATTTCAAAAGATAAAAATATTAGTGTTGAAAAACTGAATAATTATGCGGACAGTTTGTCCTTGCGAAGGATGCAAGATGCCGTGAAATTTAAGTTTATAAATGGTGTGAAATACCGGGATGAGGTGATGCAAGTGTTAGCGAAAAAAGTAGGCGTGAACAACCCAAGTAGTTTGAATATGCTTGCCGTGGAAAAATACGGAAAGTATTTCTTTTTTGAAGATCAAGAAATTAGACAGATTGAAAAACCGAAAATCGCTGTGATAGTGGCAGAAGGTGATATTTCGCGAGATGGAGATGGAATTGCCTCTGAAAAATTGTGCAAACTTTGGAAAAAAGTTCGAGAGGAAGATAATATTGAAGCCGTGGTTTTTAGGATAAATAGTCCTGGAGGAAGTGCATTAGCGAGTGACGAAATTTGGCGTGAAGTGGAGCTAACCAAGGCAAAAAAGAAAGTCATTGTTTCAATGGGCGACGTGGCAGCTTCTGGGGGATATTATATTGCAGCACCGGCTCATCGAATTTTTGCTGAAAACAGTACTATTACCGGATCAATTGGAGTTTTTGGGATGATTCCATACACGGGCAAAATGTTGGAAAATAAATTAGGAATAACCTTTGATCGCGTTTCAACAAATAAACACGGCTCCTTGTCCTTAAATCGCAAGCTAACAAAGGAGGAATTAAGTATAACACAAGCAGAGGTCGACGAAATTTACGACGATTTTCTTTCTAAGGTAGCGACAGGAAGAAAAATGACGAAAGAAAATGTCAACAAGGTGGCAAGAGGAAGAGTATGGGCCGGATCTGATGCAGTTAAAATAGGCTTGGTTGATGAAATTGGTGGATTAACGTCAGCCATTGCCTATGCAGCAAAATTGGTAAATGGTGATACGAACGAAGTATTGTATTATCCGTTGGTGGAAAAAGATTTTGCAGACAAATTAATGGATTTTCTAGAAGATGAAAACGAAAAGGTGGAAGATGATAAAGATGTTTCTTCAACCAATCAGCTTCCGGAAGAATTGTTGGAGTACTACAAAGAATTGAAGAAGATAGAAAGTATGTCAGGCGTTCAAATGAGATTGCCTTTCAACATAAAGTTTTATTAATTCAAAGCTTAACTTTTTAATGTTGAGTTTAAACTAAAGCTAAAATTAAAACTTTAATACAAAGCGGGAAACTTTTCAGGATCAGCTTCTTGCATTATACTGTAAGCAGTTTCGATAATATCATCAATACTTGGCTTCGAAAAATAGTCTCCATCCGTTCCGTATGCAGGACGATGATCTTTCGCAGTTAATGTAATGGGTTTTGAATCGAGGTGATAATACCCACCTTGTTCTACCATTATTTTATCCAAAATAAATGCACTGGCTCCTGAACTTACATCTTCATCTACAATAAGAAGTCGATTCGTTTTTCTCAGAGAGTCAGAAATTAGGTGATGAACGTCGAAGGGAAGTAGTGTCTGAACATCAATTAGTTCAACTGAAATTCCGAGTTCCTCCAAGGCTTGAGCTGCTTGCTGACACAAATTGAATGTGGAGCCATAAGAAACCATGGTCAAATCTTTACCTTCTTTTACAACTTCAGGAACACCTAATGGCTCGCAGAATTCGCCAATGTTAATTGGCATTTTCTCTTTAGTTCTGTATCCATTTAGTGGTTCCACCACGATAGCAGGTTCGTCACCTTTGAGTAAAGTATTGTAGAATCCGGCAGCTTTGGTCATGTTTCTAGGAACACAAACATGAATTCCTCGAACGGCATTAACGATCATTCCCATAGGAGATCCGCTATGCCAGATGCCTTCTAATCTATGACCCCGCGTGGAAATAATCAAAGGGGCTTTTTGGCCTCCTTTTGTTCTGTATTGAACGGTGGCTAGGTCATCAGAAAGTACTTGAATGGCATATAGTAAATAATCGAGGTATTGAATTTCAGCAATGGGTCTTAATCCCCGCATAGACATTCCAATACCTTGGCCAATTATAGTACACTCTCTGATTCCTGTGTCAAAAACGCGAATCTCTCCAAATTGTTCTTGCAGGCCTTCTAATGTTTGATTTACACCTCCAATTTTACCGGCATCTTCTCCAAAAACAAGAACTTCAGGGTATTTTTCAAGTAATTTTCTATAGTTTTCACGCAAAATAATTCTGCCATCCTCCATGTTTGAATCACCAGAATATTCAGGTGCAATTCCGCTTACCTTGGTGGCTGCATGTGCAGAAGCGGAATATAATACGGAACTGTAACGATCAAAATTGGCTTCAAGGGATTGTTGAATCCATTCCTGTAAGGATTTTTTCGATGGAGACTGAGTGTGACTGGCTATTCGAAGCGCCTTTCGAGCATATCCCAATACATCTTTTCGAATCGGTTCAAAAGCTTTTTCCAACTCATCGGCAATAGCGTTTATGGATGTTCCTATTTCAGAGGATTGACCAAGTGAACGCAAAATGGGAAGTAATCCGTCAATATCTTTTTTTATTTCTGAGGTAAAAGCTTTCCAGGCATCATTTTTTGCTTGTCGCACCGCTTCTTTGGCTTCCTTGGCAATGTCGTCCAAATGAGCATCATCAGCAATAGTCAATCCATTTGCATTAAAAGCCAGGATCCATTCACGAAATTTCGCAATACAATCATAATCTTTTTCCCATTGCATGCGTTCTGCAGACTTGTAGCGTTCATGTGAACCAGAAGTAGAGTGACCTTGTGGTTGATTTACTTCTTGAACATGCACCAAAACAGGAACATGTTCCTCGCGCGCCAATTTTACTGCCTTTTCGTAGGTCTCGCACAAATGTGGGTAATCCCAACCTTTGGTAACAAATATTTCATAACCAGGCTTATCCTTTGTTCGTTGCATTCCTGCCAAGGCTTCAGAGATACTGCCTTTAGTGGTCTGGTATTCACGCGGCACGGAAATACCATAACCATCATCCCAAACAGACATCACTACGGGTACTTGCATCACGCCCATAGCATTTATGGATTCCCAAAAAGGACCTTCAGAAGTAGAAGCATCACCGATGGTTCCAAAAGCTACTTCATTTCCTTTATTTGAAAATTTTTGAAATGATTCATTATGAAGATTCGAGTTATTTCTATACACTTTTGATGCTTGAGCCAAACCTACCAACCGAGGCATTTGACCCGCAGTAGGGGAGATGTCGGAAGAACTGTTGCGTTGCTCCATTAAATTCTTCCAATTGCCCTCTTTATCTAAATTTCGCGTTGCGTAATGACCACCCATCTGACGTCCTGCAGATAATGGTTCAACGTCAACATCCGTGTGTGCATAGAGGCCTGCAAAGTACTGTTGAATCGTCAATTCACGTATGGCCAACATAATCGTTTGATCTCGGTAATAACCTGAACGAAAATCACCCTTTTGAAATTGCTTCGCAAGAGCGATTTGAGCGAGTTCTTTTCCATCACCGAAAATCCCAAATTTAGCTTTCCCTGTTAAAACTTCTTTTCGACCTAAAAGTGAGGCTTCTCTTGATTCACATGCTAAGCGAAAGTCAGCAAGTACATGTTGTTTGAATTCTTCAAATTTCATTTGTTGAACAGCCTGTTCGGTGGTTTTTGTCGCCATATTAATGTTTCTACGCTGCACAAATATAAGGAAAATAGCCCCTTTTTTTTCTCGGGTTAAGGAATAACTCTTAAAAAATGACGAATTTTGGTCATCATGAAGAACTCCATATCTATTGAACTTTGCGCTTCGTCTGTAGAGTCCTTACTTCTGGCTTCAAAATATAAGGTTTCACGAATTGAACTTTGCCAAGATTTAGATCAAGGAGGTTTAACCCCTTCACCTGGTTTATTTCAGTTAGCTAAGGAGCTTAATTTAAAAACCCATGTTTTGATTAGACCTCGAGCTGGAGGGTTTTGTTACAGCTCAGATGAAAAGAAAGTAATGATTCGGGATGTTGCTTACTTTAGTGCAAATGGCGCTTCGGGAATCACTATCGGAGGCCTTAAAGAGAATTTTGAATTAGACATTACTTTTTTAAAGGAAATAAGATCACTGACTGGGGAATTACACCTCACGTTTCATAGGGCGGTGGACGAAAGTATCGAATGGAAAAGATCGTTAGATGAATTGATAGATTTGAAATTCAACAGAATTTTAACTTCGGGGTTTTCCTCAAACGTTGATTCAGGTTTTCCAATTTTAAAGCAGATGGTTGCCTACGCTAAAGACAGGATTGAAATAATGCCTGGTGGTGGTGTGAACTCCAATAATGCGAAACGCTTAGTTGAGGAAGCCAAAGTCAATTGCTTGCATTTTTCGGGTACTGTAAAAGTGCTTTTAGATGAGGAATCTGCTTTTTCAGAGACTATATTACGTGTGGATGAGAAAAGAGTAAAAAGATTAATGGAGACGATCATAAAACTAATTCATTTGTGTTAATATAATTTTCCCAAAGGACTTTTTGTTCAGCATTCAAAACTCTAGGCATTTTATTTTGTGCTCCTAATTTGTTTTGAGATTTCAGGAAGTTGTAAAACGTATCCTTTTTCACATAATTCAGAATAGGTTCATTTAGTGCATGCTTTCGAACATAGGCATAATCGTCGTTTAACAAACAGATTTTTCTATCAATAAGCTCCATAAGTTTGTTGGCATCAATACCTGTTTGCTGTTCCATATACCATTCGTGAAATTGCTCGTCTTGACGCGAAATAATAGTATAATCACCATGCGGAAGATTAAGTTCAGAACAAACTTGTTTAACAGCTTCATTTAGGTTGTCTAACGTGAGATGCTCACCACATAAATTTAGTGTTTGCTTTATTCGGCCCGAAATAATAAGTCGCTTTTCTTTTGTATCCACGAACTGTACGAGATCCCCTAAAATATAGCGCCATAGACCGGAATTTGTGGTGATTACAATGGCATAATCAACACCCTGTTCTACTTGATCTACTGTGAGCGCAAAATGTTTTTGTATAACATTTCCTGAACCATCAAAAAAATCTTTTGTAAAAGGAATAAATTCGAAGAATATCCCTTTGTTTAGTAAAAGTCTCATTCCTTTTTTTGACGGAATGTCTTGGTAGGCAAAATACCCTTCACTCGCGAGATAGGTATCGAGTAAAAGGAGAGGGTGTTTACATAACTTTTCCAAACGCGTCACATAAGGGTCGAGATAAACTCCACCGTGTACGTAAACACGCAAATTTGGCCAGATGTCATGAATACTTGTAAGTTTATGATGACGGACAATTTCTTCCATCACCTTAACGCACCATGTCGGAATTCCCGCAATGATTCCAACATCCCAATTTGGAGCTTCCTCTACCATTTTAGCGACTTTCTCTTGAAAATCCTTAAGCTGGGTTATTTCAGGTCCGGGCAATGCAACATTTCTAGCAATTAATGCGGTGTGTTTTCTCAAAATACCGCTTAAATCGCCTTCAACATAATCACCAACTTTGGTAAGTTTTGTAGAGCCACCGATTGTTAAAACTTGACACTTATAAAAACTAACGGGAAAATCTTCCTTATAGAGCACATTAAATTGGCCTAAGCTAGCCAATTGAAAACTCCGGATCATTTGCTTTGAAACAGGAATTCGCTTGCTTGGTGAACCTGTTGTGCCCGATGATAATGCAAAATGTTTGATTTTTCCTGGCCAAGTAATGTCTCTTTTTCCTTCTAACAACTTTTTAATCCATTTCTCATTAAATTCTTCGTACGAAGAAATAGGAACGTTTTCTTGAAATTCTTTAATAGAGACTCCAGTCAAAGGTTTAATTATTTTTTCGAAAGAATATTCAAATCCTAGCTCTGTGAAACCTGCTTTTCTTATTAACCTGGTCAGTACTCGTTTTTGTGAAAGTAATGCGTTAGTGCGTCGAATTCTCCTTACCGGAATAATCGCCTTGGTTGTCTGTTGAATTAATTTACCTATGTAGATCATGTCAATTAAGCATAGTAAAGATACTCATTACTTTTTACTTAATTGATTGGTAATGACTATAGAGCTCCTGTTGGGCGTGAAATGGTGGTAAATTTCTTTTTCTGTATCTGGTTTTTGAATCGGAAGAAATTAACCGTGCTTTTACGCTTCCTTTCCATTGGAAATCGAAAATACGATTGAGTTCATCTTGAATTTCATTAGATTTTACAAAAACACCAACTTCAACCCGATTATCGAGATTTCGTTCCATCAAATCAGCGGAAGTAATTATGTATTCAGGCTTCCCAGCGTTTTCAAAAATAAAAAACCGTGCATGTTCTAGGTAGCGATCTACGATGCTTATCACTTCAATATTTTCACTCAATCCTTTTACGCCAGGTTTCAGGCAACAAATTCCTCTAATTATTAATTGAATTTTTACCCCCTGTTTGGATGCTTCGTATAATTTTTCAATTATTTTCTTATCGGTTAAGTTATTCAGTTTCATCCGAAATGCACCAGTTTGCCCTTTTTTTACATGGCTAATTTCCCTGTCGATAAGGCTAAACAATCTTCTTCTCGCGTTAAAAGGGGAAACGAGTAAATGCTTGTAAGTTCCTCGTTCTAGATTGTTTTCAATAAGCCGGAATACGCGATTCACCTCTAAGGCAATCTCCCTGTTTGCTGTTAACAACGCGACATCTGTATAAATTGTAGAGGTTCTTTCGTTAAAATTCCCAGTTCCGATGTAGCTAATAAATTGTTCTTTTTTGCCAGAAATTCTTGTTATTTGTAAGAGTTTCGAATGAACTTTCAATCCGGGAACGCCATAAATTACGCGAGCACCAAATTCTTTTAATCGATCACTCCAATAAAGGTTATTTTCTTCATCAAATCGGGCTTGCAATTCCATTACCACAGTAACATCTTTTCCATTGAATACAGCAGCAAGTAAAGCTTTCATCACGTCAGAATTTCTTGCGACTCTATAAATGTTGATTTTTATGCTCCGAACTTTTGGATCGATTGCCGCTTCCCTTAATAAGTCTACCACATGTTCAAATCGTTGGTAGGGAAAATGCAATAAGATGTCTTCATTTTCAATCACGTTTATGATACTCTGGATATTTTTAAGTTTGGGATGATTGTTCGGTGGTTGGTTCTTAAATAAGAAATCGGGATTGTTAAAGTCGGGAAAGCGCATGAAATCTTTGAAATTGTGGTACCTGCCTCCGGGAATGGTGTTCAATCCGAATTTCAATTCCAACGATTTTAATAGGAATTCTAACAAATCTTTTGGCATCTTTGAATCGTAAACAAATCGAACAGGTATTCCTTTCTTTCGTTGTTTTAGACTCTTTTCTATTTTTTCAATAAAGGTTGTAGTTAAGTCGTCATCCAGGTCCAATTCAGCATCACGCGTAAATTTAAATGTAAATGCTTCAGCTTTGACAGGTTGAAAAATGGAAAAAATATCTTTTAGGTGAATACGAATAATGTCATCGAGCAGAATAACATCTTTTGATTCCTCGTTTGGAAGAATAACAAATCTTCCTGGTTCACTTGGTATTTGAATCAGTGCATATCGGATTTTTCCTTTATTGTCCTCTAATTTAATCGCAAGATAAATGGCGTAGTCACGTAACTTAGGAAATTCATTTTTTTTATCAAGTATTAATGGGAAAATCTCATGTTTCAGTTCTGATATGAAGTACTGTTTAAGAAATAACAACTGAGCTTCAGACAATTGCTTCTCATTTATAACGCGAACTCCATTTTGAGAAAATTCAGTTACAATCTGCTCGTAAGCGGCCTTAAATTTCTCTTGTTGTTTTAAAACGATATCACGGATTTCTTTATATAACTCTTCGGGTGAACCATTAAAACCATCAATTTTTTGTTTTTTAAAGGTTGTTAATCTCCTCAAGTTTGCTACGCGAACTCTAAAAAACTCGTCCATGTTGTTAGAGTAAATTCCCAAAAATCGCATGCGTTCAACTAAGGGAACGGTATCGTCTGTTGCTTCTTGTAAAACACGTTCGTTGAAACCAAGCCAACTTATATCTCTATTGATCAGATTCATTCAACAAAAATTGTAAAAAAGCCTAACACAGAATTCAATTTCTATGTTAAGCTTTTGTGAACTTTATTTTTTGTTTAGAAACAATATCTATTCGCTTCGATTAATTGTTGCGCAATGAGTTGTCGTGCAGCCTTTGGATTATGAGATCCTGTTTTAGTGAAACGTTTCAGACCCATCAGCATCATGCGCGCTTCGTCACCTTCTGCGAAACTATGGATGGCATCTTTAGCAGCTTTTTCAATTTTATCTGCGTAATCGTAAATCAAGGTTTTAACAATAGCTAGTTCAACCGCACAGTTTGCCTCACTTTGTATCGCGATTTTCTTTTGAACGCGGAGTAGGGTGGATTCTGCAACATAAGTCATAATGGCGATATCTGCAATATTCATTAAGATTTCTTGCTCTTTTGAAAGTGTTTGCATTAGTTTTTGGACAGCAGATCCCGCCACCATCAACATACATTTTTTGAAGCCTTCAATTAATTTTTCTTCTTCGCTTAAAATGTTATCGTCAGCTCCTGAGGATTCTGGAATACTCATTAATTCACCTGCAACCTTCATTGCGGGTCCCATTAAATCGAGTTCGCCTTTCAATGCTCTTCTTAAGACCATATCGACTGTTAACATTCTATTTATTTCATTCGTACCTTCGAATATTCTATTAATTCTAGCATCTCGATATGCTCTCTCAACTGAAGATTCTGCCGAATATCCCATTCCTCCAAAAACTTGCACAGCTTCGTCTACGACATAATCCAACGCTTCAGATCCGGCCACTTTTAAAATGGCGCATTCTGGGGCAAATTGTTCAATTCCTTTCAACGTTGCCTCTGATTTATCCATTCCAGAATTAATTAGTCCGGCAATGGCATCGTCAATATTTTGTCCCGCTCTATAGGTTGCAGATTCCACTGCATAGGTTCTAATTACAGACTCAGCTAATTTGTAGCGAATAGCACCATATTTTGAAATTGGACGACCAAATTGATCTCTTTCATTTGCATATTTGACTGCTTCTGTGATGGTTCCTTTTGCACCACCCATTACACCTGCTGCAAGTTTAATTCTACCGATGTTAAGAATGTTCAACGCGATTTTAAATCCATTTTCGCGTGTCGACAACATATTTTCAGCTGGAACTTTAACATTGTTAAAGAAAACTTGACGTGTCGAGGAACCTTTGATTCCCATTTTCTTTTCTTCTGGATTTAAAGAGATTCCTTCACTGTCAGCCTCGACAAGAAATGCTGTTAAGTTTTTATCATCATCTATTTTGGCAAAAACAGTGAAAAGATTGGCAAAACCACCATTTGTAATCCACATTTTTTGACCATTTAAGGTGTAATGAGAACCGTCACTAGATAGAATGGCTTTCGTTTTTCCTGAATTAGCGTCGGAGCCAGATCCCGGTTCTGTCAAGCAATACGCTGCCTTCCATTCACCACTCGCCAATTTAGGGATATATTTAGCTTTTTGATCCTCATTCCCATAGTATAATAAAGGTAAAGTTCCAATACCAGTATGTGCGCCGAAGGCCACAGAAAATGAATATCCTGTGCCAAGTCTTTCCGTTGCTAACAAAGAAGTTTTGAAATCTACGCCCATTCCACCAAGTTCTTCTGGTACAGAAAGTCCTAACATTCCTAATTCTCCCGCCTTATTCATGATAGAAGGCATTAAACCTTCTTCCATTTTGTCAATTCTTTCTATGTGCGGAACAACTTCTTGTTCAATAAAATCGTCGCACATTTGGGCGATCATACGGTGTTCCTCTGTCCATTCTTCTGGTGTAAAGATTTCAGTAGGTAAAGTCTTTCGGATGATAAATTCTCCTCCTTTAATTGGTGTACTCATGTTAAGTGTTTTTTCAAATATACAAAACTTTCAGGTATTATGCATGCATAATTAAAAAGTTAAAAAATAATTTTCTTTTTCATTATGAAGTCATTCATTAAGAATCCATTGCCGATGTCAAAATCTTCTTCTTTAATTATTGTAAATCCATTTTTTAAGTAGAAGTTGACGGCTGAATTTTCTCGATTTACCTGAAGTTCTAGTTCTTCAAAACGCTTATCTCTACATAAGCGTTCACAAAATCCAATAAATATTTTGCCTATCCCTAGTTTTTGATATTCGGGTAGAATGTATATTTTTTGGAGTTTCATTGTATTTTGATTCGGATGAAGATGTATAAAACCAACGGCCTCTTCCTCATGATAATAAGCGTAAAAAAAATCTCCTGAAATATGTGCTTGTTGAAGTGTTTCTCTGGCGTACATCCAATTTAGCATGTACGAAATTTGATCTTGAGAAATCATTTCTTTGTACACTACAGGCCAAATCTTGTATGCCAATGCACTTACGATTTCTAAATCCTTATAGGTGATGGGTTTTATCATAGTTTAATAAAGCGCTCTTGCTGCACTTTATCTTGAATGATCAATCGAATAAAATAAGTTCCGGGAGATAAGTCAGAGACGCGAAGTTTTCCATCAAGAATCCTTTTTTCAAATACGTTTCCTTCTATATCGATGATTTCGGCGATCTGAGGAAGTTCTTCAACGATGGTGAAATGAAGTTCATTGCTCACAGGATTTGGGTATACATTCCAATCTAGCTCAGCCGTTAAATTTTCATATCCTATAGTCTCAAGTGCCAATTGTACTGCGGCGTATGCATTTACTTTACCAGCACCCCATTGCACACTTCCGGAATCTGGTATTGCACCTGTAAAATTATCTTCACGTGCAGTCTGCATTATTATGTCTTTAACCTGTTGAGCTGACAAATACGGGTTAGCATCAAGAATCAGTGCTGCAATTCCTGCCACCATTGGAGAAGCCATTGAGGTACCAGAAAACTTAGCAAAATGATAGGTTCTCCCGTTGAAATTTACATTGCCTTGAGAAGTGTATGCGGCATCCGTGTACGATGAAATAGAAGAGACAATGGCAACACCGGGCGCTGCCACATCTGGCTTCATGACACCGTCGTAGCGTGGGCCAATACTAGAGAAGGATGCGATTGCTCCTCCAACATAACTACCACTTTGTGTTTGGTATTGTGTAGCGTATGCGGCAACACTTATGACATCATCGGAGCAAGAAGGCTCGCTGATTCCATTTTTATTGTCTCCCGCAATTGTGCCTGAGCCTGCTGTTGTAAATGGCATACCCCAATTTCCTACGTCGTTTGTGAGTTCTGTCACGTTCCAAAAATGCACAGTACCGCTAGTCGCAGTGGTTTTCATAACCACCCTTAGTGATGTATTAGTGTTTTTAACACGCATCCTTAGTTGTGGTCTTCCATTTAAAACATGTGCTTCATCAGCAGAAATCTTATAGAAAATGGTATCAAAACCTGCAAGAACGAATGAATCAATTGCATTTGGAGTATTGATTGTTGAATAGAGCGGAGTCTCAGCCAAAATGGTTCCTGAACTATTTAATACATAAAATCCAGTAGCAAATGATTTTCCAGCTTCACCCCATGCATGAATGCTCTGCCCCCACATATTTGGATTCGACGCATAGGAATAGAAATCTATTTTCGATTTCACCAGCGTGTCTTGAGTGTTAAATGTTTTTTTGATATGAAAATTCACGTTTCCATTATTGCCTCCTGAATTTGCAAATACAACTCCTGAATCTGCATAACTTGCTATCGCTTGACTAAGCATGGAATTACCGTCTAAAGTACCCATGTGATAAAGTCCCCAGCTCATGTTTATAACAAGTCTTTTCCCGTCTGCTTGTGCTTTGTTATACATCCATTCCCAAGCATCTAAAACAGCAGCTTCATCCACCAAAAAGGTGCAAAACAAAAACTTCGCGTCAAAAGCAATTCCTTTGTATGGTGTACCTGCACCACTTCCACCAGCAATTCCTGCAACGTGAGTTCCGTGAGTTGCGTACGAATAAATATTTGCCGTATCAGCACCTGCAGTAAACAGTTCTTCGGGAGTATCGTATTCAGTTCCATAACCATAAGGGTCAGGAGAGGGACCACTTAATTTATATTGATCCCAAGCTGCAACAATTCGTGTTTGTTGAAGTGCTGTGTCGTAAAACATAGGTGATGTATAATCAAATCCCCAGTCAGTTACACCAATGTAAACGTCCTTCCCACTGTAACTTGAAGGTAAACCAATCCCCAAGTGAACACTGTCTGCACGTGTGTCTTTAACAGCCTTGTCTAGTTGATTTCCGATTTTTGATGCTAGTTGTAAGTTTTCAAAACCGGGTAAATTAATCTTTTCTTGGAGTGCCAATAAAGGAATTCTTACACTGGCAATATTACCAACTTTAGCAGATACTCTGATCCCTTTATTTTTAAATTCTTCATTGAATAAAGTAAAGGAAGAATCTGTTTTTCCTATGAACGAAAGGTAAGGTTGTTCATCAATCAATTGAAGAGGATATTTCTTTAAAAGTCCTTCAGTTATAGCACCGCTCCTAGCAATTTCTTTTTTCAGCGTAGTTATATCATGCCAATCGTTCGCACTTAACTTCACTTGAGATAGTACAGAGAAACTCAGGTAAACGAAAGAAAAAGCAATTAAAAACTTCATAAGGAGGTCCTTCAAAGATAGGAAATTATTGAAAAACATTGGTTCAAAATTACCTATTTATAATACTTTTTCACATGTAAACGTTTAAATCGAGAAGTTTATTCGTTGAATTCAACGTTGATTGTTAATAGATTTTTATTTTATTCTCAATTGTTTTTCGAATTATTCAGAACTTAGGACTATGGTACTAAGTAGATTTTGGCTCATTATTTTTATCTCGTCAATAATATTTATTGTTTCGGGAGTATTTACCTCGCGCAATTATTCCATTGATTTTGTTTTAAATGGTAAAAAGGATGATCCGGTTTTAATAGGAGAAAAGTACTTGAATCAACTTCCCTCTAACTTACAAGAATCATTGATTAAATCTACCGACGGTTCGGTAATTGTTAATATAAATGATAAAGATCCGGATACAACGTATGTGTATAAGAACCAAACGGTTCAAGTTTATACTGGAGTACAGAAATCAGATGGTTTACTCGAAACGTGTAAAAACAGTTTGACTGATCTCATTCTTCCACTAATTGCTTATTTAGCCTTTTTCTGTGGTATTATGCAATTATTAATAGATTCGGGAGCAACGGAAAAGTTAGCTCGGCGATTAAGTCCATTTTTTGTTCAAGTATTTCCTAGTGTTCCCAAAAACCACGAATCAATTTCGTATATGACATTAAATTTTTCTGCAAACTTCTTAGGGTTAGATTCTGCTGCCACTCCTTTTGGTTTAAAAGCCATGCAAAGCCTGCAAGAAATTAATCCAGATAAGGATAGAGCAAGTGATGCGCAAATCATGTTTATGTGTTTGCATGCAGCGGGATTAACGTTGATTCCTACTTCTATCATTGGATATCGGGCGGCTCAAAATGCATCTAATCCTGCGGATGTCATGTTGCCATGTATTATAACATCATTCATTGGCACAATCGCTGCTTTTATAATTGTAGGTATTCGCCAACGAGTTAACTTCAAGAGCGCATCAATTTTAATTGCTATTTTTTCTATAATTGCTGCAATCATAGGTTTATTGTTTTATGTAAACAGTTTAGATATTTTAGGTAAAAATTATTTCACTAGCAATTTTTCCGGTTTGCTCCTAATTGGGATAATTGGTTTTACGCTGATATACGCGTTTGTTCAGGAAAGAAAATTCAAGGAAAAAGAAACAACTGTTTTTGATTCTTTTGTTGTTGGTGCGAAAAGTGGATTGAATACGGGAGTAACTATATTTCCATATGTTTTGGGTATGTTAGTTGCTATTTCTCTTTTTCGAAATAGTGGGTTATTTGAAATCATTACGATTGGCATATCGGAGGCGTTTAAAATGGTAGGAGTTGCAAAGGATATTACTGATTCCTTACCTGTGGCACTGCTACGTCCTTTTAGCTCGGGAGGTTCTCGTGGTTTCATGATTGATGCCATGAATAGTTATGGGCCTGATTCGTTGACAGGGCGCTTGAGTTGTATTTTTCAGTGTAGTGCTGAAACTACCTTTTATGTTATTGCCGTTTATTTCGGTTCAATAAATGTAAAAAACACGCGTTACACATTGGGAACTATGTTACTAGTCGATTTGATTTGCGTCATTACCGCAATTTTTGTAGCCCTTTGGTTCTTTTAATAAATTGATATTTAGCCATGGTGTGGAATTTTTTTAGGAAAGAGGACAAAGTTGATAAAAAGCCAATTTCTGTAAAATCTTTGAAGTCGATAGATTATCCTTCGCTAGTTATTTTGGCTTGGGCAAAAGCGGTAGAAGGAAATGAAGAAATTCAAAATTGGTTGAAAGACAACGGATATCCCGAATTGTTTTATAGTGTGCATGCAATCTACCTGAAAGATGAACCAAGAGATTGGTTGTTAAAAAATGGATACGCTCACCTAATGGCAATGATACATCTTGCAGAAGGAAATCAACAGGCGGGTAAATGGTTGTTAGAACAAAAGTTTGATACACTTTATCACATTGGACGTGCTGTTGATCACGAAAATGAGAGTTGGTTATGGTTAAGAAAAAATTCTACTCAGGATATTTTTATGCTCGCCAAAAGTATCCAGTTCATCAAAGATCAGATTGAGGAAAATCACAACGATATGCACTCTATAAACAAGGACCTATAAAAAAAGCTGGTTTCCCAGCTTTTCCATTATTCAATAAATCTTACTTCAACTCTTCTATTTTCTTGCCTTCCATTGGCGTTATTGTTTGAAGCCTTTGGTTTTGTTTCTCCATGATAATCACAGATGATGCGTTTGGTGTCTATACCGTTGGCAATTAAGAAGTCTCGAACGGCATTTACACGATTTTTTGATAAACCGACATTATAGGTCTCGGCACCAACTGCATCCGTGTGTCCTTGTAATTCAATTTTAATTTCTGGTCGATCAACTAAAATATTGATGAGGGATTCTAATTCGCCGTAAGCCACTTTTTGAACGATGGCTTTGTCAAATTCAAATAAAATGTTCTTATTTATAAGCGCCGATTTGTCAATTTTTTTGGAGATGGTAGCCTTCTCGCTATATAT
>JACCDX011046750.1_pt1 | contig 17300 bp, 16 predicted proteins | sample 7449681 | NCBI WGS metagenome assembly JACCDX01 (sample SAMN15323450, study PRJNA562643) | freshwater metagenome | isolation source: river surface water | place: USA:Blue River Watershed | collected 2017-08-18 | reverse complement strand
GTTTGACTGGTTTTTTCAACGGAGCTTGGATAGCTGTGTTCTGCGTGTTTCATGTTGGTGTCCTGAAAAGTTGAAATGAAGGTTTGAAAATTCTTTGGCAAAAAAAAACCGCCGGGGTCCGGCGGTTCGATGGGGGTTTGGTCTAACGAGTTCTCAAACCTCTCGAGCGCCGGTGGGCGTGAGAAAGTCAAAATAAAACCCGAAAAACCAAGATGTCATCATGGGCATGAATATAGCACAGCCCGGGCATGGGTCGTTCAGGCGGTGCCCCCGACGGTCAGGCCCTCAATGCGCAAGGTGGGTTGCCCCACACCGACAGGCACACTTTGACCCTCTTTGCCACAGGTGCCCACGCCAGAGTCCAAGGCCATGTCATTGCCGATCATGCTGACGCGGGTGAGGGCGTCGGGACCGTTGCCCACGATGGTGGCCCCTTTGACCGGATAGCGCAATTTCCCTTTTTCGACCCACCAGGCCTGACTGGCCGAGAACACGAACTTGCCCGATGTGATGTCGACCTGACCGCCGCCGAACTGGGTCGCGTACAAGCCCCGATCGAGACTGGCGATGATCTCGGCCGGGTCCCTGTCACCCCCCAACATGTAGGTGTTGGTCATGCGTGGCATGGGCAAGTGGGCATAGCTCTCGCGCCGTCCATTGCCTGTCGGTGCCACGCCCATCAGGCGGGCGTTGAGGGAGTCCTGGATGTAAGCTCGCAAAATGCCGTCTTCGATCAGGACATTGGCCTGAGTGGTCTGGCCCTCATCGTCGATGTTGAGCGAACCCCGCCGCTGAGCCAGGGTGCCATCGTCCAGAACGGTGACGCCCTTGGCAGCGACGCGCTGTCCGATCCGGCCGGCAAAGGCGCTGGATCCTTTGCGGTTGAAGTCCCCCTCGAGGCCATGCCCCACCGCTTCGTGCAGCAAGATGCCGGGCCAACCGGGCCCCAGCACCACCGGCATTTCACCGGCCGGAGCAGGGCGGGCTTCCAGATTGATCAAAGCGGCTTGCACGGCTTCGTGGGCATACTGACGCAACAAGTCATCGTTGAAGTGGTCCAGATCGACCCGGCCACCGCCCCCTGCCGAGCCCAGTTCACGGCGCCCTTTGTGTTCGGCGATGACGGTCAGGCTCAGACGCACCAGCGGGCGCACATCGGCCGCCAGGGTGCCGTCGGCGCGGGCGACCAGCACGATGTCGTGCTCACTGGCCAAACCGGCCATGACTTGAACCACCCGGGGGTCTTGTGCCCGAGCCAGTTGTTCGAGCCGGTTGAGCAGCTGGACTTTGGCGGTGCTGTCCAAACTGGCGATCGGGTCGCGCTCGGCGTAGAGCGAACGCGATGGCGCAATCCGCCGCGCGGGCATGCGCACCCGGCGCGCCTGATGTTGTGCGGCGATGCTGCGCACGGTGCGCGCGGCGTCGAGCAAAGAGGCCATGGAGATGTCGTCAGAGTAGGCAAAGGCCGTTTTTTCACCCGCCACCGCCCGCACCCCCACGCCTTGGTCGATACTGAAAGAGCCGGTTTTGACCATGCCTTCTTCCAGGCTCCAGCCTTCGGACCGGGTGGTTTGAAAGTACAAGTCAGCGTCGTCAACCCGATGCGCCCGAATCTCGGCCAACGCCGTCTGCAAGTGCGATTGCTCGAGGCCAAAGGGGTGCAGCAAGGCTTGCTCGGCCATCGCCAGCCGATCCAGGGTGGGTTCGTGTGAAATCATGAATCGATTTTAGTCCAGGGAGTCCAATCGCATAAGCATTTTCACCAATCGTGAAAACCCCCTGCGCTTTTGCGCTGATTTCGTCCATTCTTAGGGGCGTTGATATTCAGGGAGAAAGTTGATGTACAAAAAAATTCTGCTGGCCTATAACGGCTCTGTGGCGGGTCAAAAGGCTTTGCTGGATTCGCACGAATTGGCGGCCTGGGGCCGGTCGGAGCTGCACTTGGTGGCGGTGATGCCGCTCAACCTCAACACCGTGGTGGCCGAAGGCATCGTCTATTCGGCGCAAGAAGAGCAACAACAAAGCCAGGCTTATCAGCGGGTGCTCCAAGAAGGCCTGCAAAAGCTTGCCGACTTGGGCTATCAGGCTCAAGGCGAGTTGCTCAGTGGCGACGCCATCCAGGAAATTTGCGCCTGTGCCAAACGCATTTCAGCCGACTTGATCGTGGTGGGGCATCAGCGTCGCAGTGGCTGGATCGGGCGCTGGTGGTCGGGTTCTATTTCTAAAAGCCTGGTCGAAGAAGCCCCTTGCAGCCTGCTGGTATCGATCGTCTGAAGCAACCGGCGAGCCAGCGGGATGCACCCGCCCGGCGTGCCACCGAGGGGCACGCCGAGAGCCAGTTGACAGTCAGTCCGCGCTGGCGCCGGAGTCTTTCACCACTTTGGTCCACTTGACGATTTCGGTGGCCTGGTAGCGGGCCAACTCATCGGGGCTGGAGAGCACTGGCTCGAGGCCCAGCTTTTGCAATCGCTCTTGCACATCGGGCAACTTGAAGATGCGCACGGTCTCGGCATGGAGTCGATCGATCACGGCCTTGGGGGTTCCTGCTGGGGCAAACATGGCAAACCAGGTGGTGGCTTCAAATCCGGGCAGGCTTTCGGCCACCGTCGGGATTTCGGGCGCAGCCGACGAACGCTTGGCGGTGGTCACGGCGATCGCGCGGATCTTGCCCTCTTTGGCCATCGGCAACGCCGAAGGCATGTTGTCAAACATCAACTGAATGCTGCCGCCGATCAAGTCGGGGATGGCAAATTGACGCCCTTTGTAAGGGGCATGGGTCATTTGGGTGCCGGTCATCGATTTGAAGAGTTCGCCCGACACATGGACCGAGGTGCCGATGCCCGGCGAACCAAACGACAACTTGTTCGGGTTGGCTTTCATGTACTGAATCAACTCGGGCACCGTTTTCACAGGCAGGTCATTGTTGACGACCAGCAAGTTGGGAGCGCTGGCGATCAGGCTGATGGGCGCAAAATCGCGCGTCATGTCATAGGGCATCTTTTTATACAAGCTGCCGTTGATGGAGTGAGTGCCCACGGTGCCCATGACGATCGTGTAGCCGTCTGCGGGGGATTTGGCAACGAAGTCAGCTCCGATGTTGCCGCCAGCACCGGGCTTGTTGTCGACCACCACGGGTTGGCCCATTTGGGCCTTTTCGCTGAAAATGCGGGCCAGGGTGTCGGGTGCCCCGCCGGTGGGGAAGGTCACCACCAGGCGAATGGGCTTGTTCGGAAAGTTTTGGGCAAAAGCCGGTTGCAACAAGGTCAGGCCCAAAGCAGCCAAGCCCGTTAAACACCCACGACGACTGAAAAGCGATGATGAAAAAGCCACATGACACCTTTTAAAAAATGAGTGAGGGTGGCAAGATAACCCAAAAAAGTCCCTATGACCCGCTCTTGCGTGTAAACCCTAGGGCGCTCTGCAAGTTACGGGGCGACGCCGCATGGCCGGGTCCCCGGGGTCGCTAATCCAAAGAGGCGCTCCAGCGGTCGCCCCAGTCGTGCCGTTGCCGGTCCAGGTCGCGCCGCTGCCGTTTGGTGGGCCGGCCTTGGGTCATGCTCAGCGCCGGCTCGGGGGCTTGGCGGCGTTGTTCGCGCCAGGCGTGCTGGGCATCGAGGCTGGCCTGGGTTTCCTGGTAGAGCATTTGTGCCACCGGTGCAGGGCCGCGCTGCTTGCTCAGGGCGACCACCAAAATCTCGCGTTCCGGGCCTTGTAGGCGCAAGCTGATGAGGTCTCCCGGTTTGACCTCGCGCGAGGGCTTGGCGACCATCCCATTGACCGACACGCGATCACGCGACACTTCGTCCGCCGCCAACGAGCGGGTCTTGAAAAACCTTGCGGCCCACAGCCACTTATCGATGCGCAATTTATCCATAGGCGATGTCGTGGACAATGCTAACCCATGAAGCCCTCTGTTGTCCGTTTGCCCCGATTGACCCAGGCTCAAGCACCCCTGACTTGTGCGGTGCAAGCCCTGGATGAGCACGGCCGGGTCTGCGATCTGTTCATTCCGGCAGAGCGTGCCCTGACGGTTTATGTGGACAAACAAGAGTTGATCACCCTCATGACCCTGGGCGCACACCCCGAGTGGCTGGTGTTGGGGTATTTGCGCAACCAACGCCTGATTGAGTCGCCCGATGACGTCGATTCGATCACCGTCGATTGGGAAGCTGGCGAAGCAGGTGCCGGGGTGGCCGCTGTCAAAACCCGCGGCCTGGCGGGCGACTGGCGCGAACGCACCCAGACCCGCATCGTGACCACCGGTTGTGGCCAAGGCAGCATGTTTGGTTGTGCCATGGAAGATTTGGCGCAGTTGTCATTGCCCGACACACGCCTGAGCCAGGCACGGCTTTATGACGTGCTCGCGCGCGTCAGGCAATTGGAGTCGACCTACAAAAGCGCGGGGTCGGTGCATGGTTGTGCGTTGTTTGATGGCACTGAATTGAGCTTGTTCATCGAGGATGTGGGGCGACATAACGCGATCGACACGATCGCAGGCTGGTTGTGGCTGCAAGCCCCGCAAGCCCAGCCCCGCGACCCCTTGCTCTACACCACCGGTCGCCTGACCAGTGAAATGGTGCTCAAAGCGGCCCAACTCAGCGTACCCCTGGTGGTGTCGCGCAGCGGCATCACCCAAATGGGGCACGAGTTGGCCCAATCGCTGGGGGTTTGTGCGATAGGGCGCGCCACCCATCGTCACTTCTATTGCTATACCGCCACCCATCGGTTTGTGTCCCAACCTGAACTGGGTTTGCCCGCGCCTGCCGTCGGGGGCCGGCCATGAGGGCCTTTTGGCAAGCCTTTTGGCGTGACATTCGCCGCGATTTGCGAGATGCCGAACTGAAGTTGTTGGCGATTTCGGTGATGTTGGGGGTGGCGGCCCTGAGTGCAGTGGCGATGCTGTCTGATCGGCTCGAGGCCGGCATGCAACGCGATGCGGCGCGGTTGTTGGGCGGCGATGTGGTGGTGGTCAGTGACCACACCACCCCCGATCGTTTTCTGACCCAGGCGCAATCGATGGGCTTGCGCGGAGTCGGCAGCGTGAGCTTTCCGACCATGGCCCGCAATCAAGACGGCGAGGGGCGTTTGGTTGCGCTCAAATCGGCCGAGTCAGGCTACCCCCTCAAGGGTGAGTTGCGCATCAGCCCCCACGATGATCTGAGCGACGTGCGCACGGCTCAGGGTTTGCCCGTCATGGGCGAAGTCTGGGTCGAGCCGGCATTGGCGCAAGCGCTGGATTTGCAAGTGAGTCATACCCTGCAGGTCGGCGACCTGAGTTTGCGGGTCTCGGCGCTGATCGTCAGCGAGCCCGACCGCGGTGCCGGGTTCATGAATTTTGCTCCCCGCCTGCTCATGAACCTTGACGATGTCAAGCGCTCCGGCCTGATTCAGCCGGCCAGTCGAGTGACTTGGCGCTACGCCCTGACGGGCAGCCCGTTGGTGGTGCGCGCCTACAACACCTGGGCGCAGCAAGAAGTGGCGCAAGAAACCGTGCGCGGGGTGCGGATCGAGACCCTGGAGGCTGGCCGCCCCGAGATGAAGCAAACGCTGGATCGTGCAGGCCAATTTCTGCGCATGGTGGCGCTGATGGCGGGCTTGTTGTGCGCCGTGGCCGTGGCCTTGTCGGCGCGCGCCTTTGCCCAGCGGCGCATACAAAGCGTTGCTTTGTTGCGGGTGTTGGGGTTGACCCATCGCCAAATCATGGCCCGCTACACCTTCGAGGCTTTGGGCATGGGCGGCTTGGCCAGTTTGGCAGGTCTGACCCTGGGCTGGGTTTTGCAGAGCCTGCTGGTTCAACTGTTGGCCGGGCTGGTCGAGACCGACCTGCCTGCCCCGGGTTGGCGACCGATGCTTTTGGGGTTGGGGGTGGGCATCACCTTGGTCATTGCGTTTGGTTTGCCGCCCTTGCTGCGGTTGGCTCGCGTGCCGGCCTTGCGGGTGATTCGTCGCGATTGGGCTCCTCCCGCAGGGGGGGAGTTGGTCGTTTGGGCCCTGGGGCTGGCGGGCTTTTTGGCCTTGATGGCGCTGGGCAGCCACAATGTCCCGCTGGGCTTGATCTTGCGGGGGGGCTTTACGGCGGCGCTGGCGCTGTTTGCCGGTTTGGCCTGGCTGGCCCTGTGGCTGCTGCGCCTTTGGGTCAACGAACAAACAGCTCCGGTCTGGCTGGGTCTGGCCACCCGGCAAATGTCGGCACGGCCCGCTTTGGTGGTCTTGCAAGTCAGCGCCATGGCCATGGGCTGGATGGCTCTTATGTTGCTGGTGCTGTTGCGCACCGACCTGATGAGCGCCTGGCAACAGGCGACGCCCGCCGATGCCCCCAATCGATTCGTCATCAACATCCAGCCCGATCAATCGCAAGCCTTTCGCCGGCAATTGAATCAGGCGGGTGTCGCCGGCTACGACTGGTATCCCATGATCCGTGGCCGGCTGGTCAAGGTCAATGAGCAGGCGGTGGGGCCCGATGATTACCAAGACGACCGGGCGCGCCGACTGGTGGACCGGGAGTTCAACCTGTCTCACACGGCAGCCCTGCCCGGTCACAACCAGATCGTGGCCGGGACCTGGCTGCCCGAAGAGACCGATGGCCTGAGCATCGAAGCGGGCATTGCCCGCACACTGGGGCTCCAACTCGGTGATCGCCTCGTGTTTGACCTGGCCGGGATCGAGGTTGCCGGACGCGTCAGTTCGGTGCGACAGGTTGAATGGACTTCGATGCGGGCCAATTTCTTCGTGTTGTTCCCGCGCAGCCAAATGCCCGATGTCCCCATGTCGTACATGACCGCTTATCGCAGTCCGGAGCAGACCTCCCTGGACCGGCGCTTGTTGCAACAGTTTCCCAACATCACTCAAGTGGATTTGTCGGCGACCTTGAATCAGGTGCAATCGGTATTGCGCCAGGTGGCTCAGGCGGTTGAATTTTTATTTGTCTTTGCGATCTTGAGTGGTCTGGTGGTGCTGGTCTCGGTGGTGGTGCTGACCCGCGAAGACCGGGTGCGTGACCATGCGGTGTTGCGTGCTTTGGGCGCCAGCAGCCAGGTGTTGTCGCGCCTGCAGTCGGCTGAATTGATGGGCACTGGCGCCCTGGCAGGCTTGTTCGCCTCGCTGCTGGCGCTGCTCTTGGCCGGCGTGCTGGCGCGTGAAGTGTTTGAATTTTCCTGGCACTTGCCCTGGTGGGCGGTTCCCATCGGGGCGGCCTTGGGTGCCCTGGTGGCCACCTTGGTCGGTCAATGGACCTTGCGATCGGTCTTGCGGCAGTCGGTCACACAAACCTTGCGACAATCCGAGTCATGAGCGATGCAAGTGACACTGAGCGCCTGAGCGCTTATGACTGGGTCGGCGGCGAGGGGGCAGTGCGGGCGCTGGTCGACCGGTTTTATGACCTGATGGATTTGGAGCCGGGTTACGCCGAATTGCGAGCCGTGCATGGCACTGAGCTTGACAGCGCACGTGACAAATTGTTCTGGTTTTTGTGTGGCTGGCTGGGGGGTCCGCAGCACTACACCGAGCGCTTTGGCCACCCTCGATTGCGCATGCGCCACATGCCGTTTTCGATCGGCATCCGCGAACGCGATCAGTGGCTGGCCTGCATGCGCCAGGCCATGCAAGACACCGATTTGGACCCGAGACTGATCGAACGACTGGACCAGGCGTTTTTTCAGACTGCCGACTGGATGCGCAATCGCTGAAGGGGCCAGCCAAGGCGCACCCCTGCGCCTCCCGGGTTGACTTCAGGCCCCGGTTTTGAGCCCTTTGGGGAGGGGGAACTTCATGGTTTCCTGAACCCCCTCAAGATGACGCACGGACACAACGCCCAGCGCCCGCAAGCGTGCGATCACGCCTTGCACAAGCACATCAGGTGCCGATGCCCCGGCCGTCAGGCCCACGCTGGTTTTGCCAACCAGCCACGACTCTTGCAACTCAGAGGCGTCATCGATCAGGTAACTGGGTACCCCCAGCAAAGACGCCACGTCGCGCAGCCGATTGCTGTTGGAACTGGTCGGACTGCCCACCACGATCACCACATCGACTTGGCGGCTGAGCAATTTGACCGCATCCTGGCGGTTTTGAGTGGCATAACAAATGTCTTGTTGCTTGGGTTCGCGCACTTTCGGGAAGCGATTGCGGATGGCCTGGGCGATTTCAGCGGCATCGTCCACGCTGAGGGTGGTTTGCGTGACCACGGCCAATTTGTCTGTCTGTCCGGGACGGACCCGGGCCACATCGGCCACATCTTCGACCAGATGGATGCCCGTCTCCAGTTGTCCCATGGTGCCTTCGACTTCGGGGTGCCCTTTGTGGCCGATCATGATGAACTCATAACCATCTTTGTGCAATTTGGCGACTTCGACATGGACCTTGGTCACCAGCGGGCAAGTGGCGTCAAACACCCGAAAACCCCGGCGTTGCGCTTCGGCCTCCACCGATTTGGGCACACCGTGGGCGCTGAACACCAATGTGGCGCCCGGGGGGACATCAGCGAGGTCTTCAATGAAAATGGCCCCCCGCTGGCGCAAGTGCTCCACCACATGGGTGTTGTGCACGATTTCATGTCGCACATAGATGGGGGCCCCGAATTTGTCGATGGCGTGTTCCACGATATCGATCGCGCGATCGACACCGGCACAAAATCCGCGCGGCTCAGCCAGGACAATCTCTTGCGGCATAGGTATCCTCACAAAATCCCGATGATCTGCACCTCAAACCCAACGGGTTGATCGGCCAAAGGGTGATTGAAATCAAACAACACCTGGTCTTCAGTGACTTGGCGCACAGTCCCTGCCATGCTGCCCTGGCCGTCCGGGGCCGGAAACTGCACCACTTCGCCCACCACATAGACCTCGTCGGGGTCGCCCAACTCAGCCAGTAACTTGCGGCTGACCCACTGGATCAATTCGGGGTTGCGCTGGCCGAAGGCCTCACCGGCCGGCAACTCGAAGGTCTGACGATCCCCCTCTTGCAAGCCCAGCAACCGATGCTCCAAAGCCGCCGACAGCTCGCTGGCCCCCAGAGTCAGGGTGGCAGGCAACCCGTCAAACGTATTGATGATGTCGCCTTGCGGGCCCGACAGACGGTAATGCAGTGTCAGGAATGAACCGGGCACCACTTGAAGCACAGAAGTTTGGGGCATGAGAGAGTCCTTGATGCCATTATTGTAGAAACCCGGGATGGCAATGCTGCACGGTCAGATTTACCCCTTGAAAGTCCATTCAGAGGCCCGGGCGTTGTTATGCTAGGCGCATGTCCAGTGCTCTCATGCATCAACTCCCCAGCGCCATGCGCCCGCGCGAAAAACTGCTTGCGCAGGGCGCCGCCGCGCTCAGCAATGCCGAATTATTGGCCATTGTGTTGCGCACCGGCATCCCCGGGTGTGGCGTGTTGCAACTGGCCGAGGGTCTGCTTCAGCGTTTTGGCGGTTGGGCAGGCTTGCTCGGCGCATCGGCGGCTCAACTCAAGGACATTAAAGGCCTGGGCGGTACAGCCAAGCGTGCCCAGATCAGCGCCGTGCTCGAAATCGCCCGCCGCGCCCTGGCCGAGCCTTTGCAAAACCGTGCTGCCATGACCCAGCCGCATTTGGTACAAGAATTTGTCCAGCTGCAATTGGGTCAACGACCGCACGAGGTGTTTGCCGTCTTGTTCCTCGATGCCCAACATCGCCTGATCGCCTTCACCGAAATGTTTCGCGGCACCCTGACCCAAACCAGCGTGTACCCGCGCGAGGTGGTTCAACAGGCCTTGCAATGCGGGGCCAGCGCGGTGGTGTTGGCGCACAACCATCCTTCCGGACAGGTGCAACCCTCGCGTGCGGATGAGCGGCTGACCCAAACCTTGCGCGAGGCCTTGGCCCTGATAGATGTCCGCGTGCTCGACCACGTGATTGTGGGGCACGGGCAAGCGCTGTCCATGGCGCAAAAGGGGCTGCTATGAAAGCCCGGTCCTTGGGCGAGTTGGGCGCCCTCAAAAAAGCCATGGCCCAGCGCCAGGCGCAGGCTGAAGCCGAGCGGCAACGTCAAATCGAAGCCGAGCGGCGCGCCCAGGCCGAGCGGCAGTGGTTTGCCCAGGCGGTCGGGCCGGTCCGAAAACTCAACTCACCGGCGCGCGTCACCCTCAAGCCCAAGCCACCCCCACCCAAGGCGCTGCAAAAACAAATCGACGATCAGGCGGTGCTGCGCGAGAGCCTGAGCGATGAATTTGACGTCTCGACCTTGCTCGATGTTGACGACCAAATGAGCTACCGGGCTGCCGGCATCGGCACCGATGTCACGCGCCGCTTGCGCCGTGGCGAATGGTCGTTGCAGGGGCAGATCGACCTGCATGGCTTTCGCACCGACGAGGCCCGCGAAGCTTTGGCCTTGTTCATCCGCGAGGCCGTGCGGCAAGGTTGGCGGTGCTTGCGGGTGGTGCATGGCAAAGGCTTGGGCTCTCCCGGGCGAGAACCGGTGCTGAAGTCCAAAGTGCAGCGTTGGCTGGTTCAAAAATCGGAAGTGCTGGCTTTTGTGCAGGCCAAACCCTCTGAAGGCGGGGCCGGTGCACTGCTGGTCTTGCTGCGCTGACCCGGCCGGTCCACGCCTACAATATCGCCATGCTAGACATCAATTTGTTGCGCCGAGAACTCGACCAAGTGGTCGCCCGGCTCCAGACCCGTAAAAATCCGCAACCCTATCTGGATGTGGCGACCTTCAGTGCCCTGGAGGCCGAGCGTAAAACCCTGCAAAGCCACACCGAGAGCCTGCAAGCACAGCGCAATGCCTTGTCCAAACAAATTGGTCAACTCAAGGCCAAAGGGCAAGACGCCCAGCCCGTCATGGACGAAGTCGCTCGCATCAAGACCGAGCTGGACGATTCTGCGACCCGTCTGGAGGTCTTGCAAAGCCAGATGCAAACCCTGTTGCTGGCGGTTCCCAACCTGCCCGACCCTGGCGTGCCTGTCGGGACAGATGAACACGGCAATGTCGAGTTGCGCCGCTGGAGCCCTGCGGGCACCGAGCCCACCCCTTTGGGCTTTGATCCCAAAGACCATGTGGATCTGGGAGCGCCCCTCGGACTCGATTTCGAGACCGGCACCTTGTTGGCCGGTGCGCGTTTTACGGTCATGAAGGGGGGGGTCGCCCGCCTTCATCGGGCTTTGGCGGCTTTCATGCTCGATATCCAAACCACCGAGCACGGTTATACCGAGTGTTATGTGCCCTACGTCGTCAACGCCGAAACCCTGCAAGGCACGGGTCAATTGCCCAAATTTGAAGAAGACTTGTTTGCCGCCAAAAAAGGCGGACAAGAGGGCGAAATGGCCGAAGGACAACAGGCGCTGTACCTGATCCCGACCAGCGAGGTGCCCCTGACCAATTTTGTGCGGGGCCAGATATTGGCCGAGTCCGATTTGCCCCTGCGCCTGACGGCTCATACCCCCTGCTTCCGTTCGGAGGCAGGCAGCCATGGGCGCGACACCCGCGGCATGATCCGGCAGCACCAGTTTGACAAAGTCGAGATGGTCCAGATCGTGCACCCTGATCAGAGTGCCCAGGCGCTGGAGGAAATGACCCGGCACGCAGAAGCGATCTTGCAAAAGTTGGGCTTGCCGTACCGCGTCATGGCACTGTGCACCGGAGACATGGGTTTTGGGGCGGCGCGCACCCATGACCTCGAGGTCTGGTTGCCCGCGCAAAACACCTACCGCGAAATCAGCTCGGTCTCGAACTGCGAGGCCTTTCAGGCCCGCCGATTGCAAGCCCGTTTCAAGTCGGCGCAGGGTCGCAATGAGTTCGTTCACACCCTCAATGGCTCGGGCTTGGCGGTGGGGCGTACCCTGGTGGCGGTGCTTGAGAATTACCAGCAAGCCGATGGCAGCGTGTTGATCCCCGAAGTGTTGCGCCCCTACATGGGCGGTGTGTCGGTTCTCAAACCCTGAAATCCTCCGGAGGTCCGAATCATGAAGCACCCTTCCCACGCTTTGATCAGCTTGTGTTTGCTGGCGTCTGCCCTGCTATCGGCCTGCTCGTCGATTCCGCTGACCAGTGCTGAAGTTGCGGGCGACAAGCCCGCCCCCCAGGCGCGCGCGTCCGAGTCCACCCCGCTGCCTCCGGGTGCTGTGCTGCTCTCTGGCGAATCCCTGATTTTGGGGGCGGGTGAGCAGTGGGTGGGGCGAATGGTGCTCGATGTCGGTCGCGATGCCGATATTGCCTATAAGTTCTTCTACGAAACCTATCCCTTGCGCGGCTGGAATCTGATCACGGCCGTGCGGGGCGAAGTCAGCTTGTTGGTCTTCACCCAAGGGGATCGCAGCCTGAGCATCGACGTCCGTCAAGGCCGATTTTGGGGGGGTGGCCGCGCCATCATCACCGCCTCGCCCAATCGTTCGGCCGGTAGCAGTGCTCCGGCCATGGGCACTCCTTTACCCGGCAGGCGCTGAGTCGAGTCCGGCAGGCTTGGGTTAGAATCGCATATTCGACATGCGGAGAGATGGCAGAGTGGTCGAATGCGCCGGACTCGAAATCCGGTATACGTTTTTTGACGTATCGAGGGTTCGAATCCCTCTCTCTCCGCCAGATTTCTAAGCGGCATTACTGACCCCGGTTTAAAAAAATTTCAATGCGAGCTGTGCGCTCCCGGCTTTCGCACACGGACTTCGGTTGCAGCTTCAGGTTGTTGAGTGCGGGGCATTGACTGTCCCCCTTCGGCGTTGAATCTGGCTGGTTCGCCGAGAGGGCCTGAGTATTCGTGCGCAACAGTACCGTCTGGATGTTTGAACCAGCCTGGATCTTTGTAGTCACCCGGTTTTTGATCTTTGCGAACCTTCAGGACACTGAACATGCCGCCCATTTCGACCGAGCCAAAGGGACCCTCGCCAGTCATCATCGCTGTGGTGTTATCAGGCAAAGGCATCACCATTTCAGTCATATCAGCCATGCCGCGCTCACCCATCACCATGTAGTCTGGAATCAATTGATTGATTTTTTGGGCAACTCCGGAGTGGTCGACGCCTATCAATGTGGGCAGGTTGTGACCCATGGCGTTCATGGTGTGATGACTCTTGTGGCAATGAAAGGCCCAATCCCCCTCTTCATCGGCCAGGAACTCAATCTGGCGCATTTGACCGACGGCCACGTCTGTTGTGACTTCGTACCACCTGGTGCTTTTTGGCGTAGGTCCCCCATCGGTACCGGTGATGAGGAATTCATGCCCGTGCAGATGAATCGGGTGATTGGTCATTGTCAAATTACCGATTCGGATGCGCACTTTGTCATGAAGTCTCACGTTGAGCGAGTCAATGCCAGGGAAAATTCGGCTGTTCCAACTCCACAAGTTGAAATCGAGCATCGTCATGATTTTGGGCGTGTAGCTGCCCGGGTCGATGTCGTAGGCGCTGAGCAAGAAACAGAAGTCCCGCTGGACTTCATCGATCAGGGGGTTCTTCGCTTTGGGGTGTGTGACCCAAAATCCCATCATGCCCATGGCCATCTGTGTCATCTCATCTGCATGCGGGTGATACATGAAGGTTCCAGGTCGTCTTGCCACAAATTCATAGACAAAGGTTTTTCCGGGCGAGATCGCGGGTTGGTTTAACCCGGCAACCCCGTCCATTCCATTGGGAATTCTCTGACCATGCCAATGAACGGTGGTGGGTTCAGGCAGTTTGTTCGTCACAAATATGCGAACTCGATCCCCCTCAACGACCTCGATCGTCGGCCCGGGGCTTTGTCCGTTGTAGCCCCAGAGATGAGCTTTAAAGCCAGGTGCCATTTCGCGAACCACGGGCTCAGCAACCAGGTGAAACTCTTTCACGCCTTGATTCATGCGCCACGGCAGCGTCCACCCGTTGAGTGTCACTACCGGGTTGTAGGGTCGTCCGGTGTTGGGGACCCAAGGCGGCATGGTCTGAGCCGAGGTCTGAATGACCGGTTCGGGTAAGCCGGCCATGACAGCCCTGCCCACCGAACTGGCTGCAACGGCCCCCCCGGCGATGCCTGCGAACTTGAAAAACTCTCGTCTGGATGTCATGTGAGATCGCCCTTCAATCAATGGGGGGCTACAGCACTTGGAGCCGAAGCGGCAACGGGTGTCATGACGGCAGTGGTGGGCCTGCCGATGATTGAAGCCTTCAAAGCAGCATCTGCCAGCCAATATTGCTGCTCGGCATTGATGGCAGCGATGACTGTGTTGACTTGATCCTTCGCATCAGCCAACAATTCGAATACACCGATGATCATTCCGTTGTATCGGAGCCGGTTTTCTTCAGAGATGACTTTTCGGATCGGTATGACCTCATCGCGGTGGTGTCGGGCAAGGTCATAGGCAGTCCGATATGCAGAGTAACTTTCCCTGAGGTTGGATCCCGCTGAGCGCACAGTGGCTTCAAGGTTGTGGGCTGCCGCAATCGTGCGTGCATTCCATGCGCTGCGTTGCATGTCGCCCCAATCGAAAATGGGCAATCGGATATCTATTTCATAACCCCGGGCTGTGCTCCTGCTTCCGGCTGCGTTGTCAAAAGTTGTGTTGCGTCGAGCAATCATTTCAATATCGGTCAAGCTGGTGATCTTGTTGATGCCTTGTGCTTTCGCAGCCGAGTTGATTGCATTGAGCGCCAGTTGAATATCCAGGCGAGTTTTTGTGGCCATGCTGCCGATCGCATGGGCGTCAAGAGCCTCTTGCGGCAAGTCAGGCAGGCGCTGCGGAAGTTGCAGCATCTTGGATTGATTCTCATCCAGTCCGATGAGCCGAACCAACTCTTCCCGGGTGGCAGTCACCTGATGCTGGGCATTCGCCAACCGGGTGGCTGCGTCCGCATAGAACGCTTGCTCGCGAGCGCGGTTCAGTCGATTGAAATTTCCAGCCGACTGCATCCGTCGAGCCAATTCAGCGCTCGCTTCGGCCGCCTGAAAAACTTGTTGTGCGTAAGTGAACGTCTGCTGAGCGGCGACTGCCCGGACCCATGCTTGGCGAACGCGCGTGACGTGATCAATGACCTGCCCCGAAAGCTGCAATTGCGCTTGTTCGATTCGCTGTCGCGCCAAATTTTGTCGCACGGGCAGAGTCAACGCATCAAGAAGTCCAAACGATAAAGCTCGCCCCAGTTCGAGCTCATCGCCCTTGACCATTTGTGCAAAGCTGAAAGCCGGGTTAGAAATGCGCCCGGTTTGCGCACCCATGGCGGCTTCGGCCCAGCCCTGAGCCAGTAATGCCTGTAGCGATGCGCTATAGAGCAAGGCCAGCTGTACCGCTTCCTTTTGACTGAAGGGGGATTTCAGTAACTGTGTTGCAGCCAGGTCCTGTTCGTTGCGTGCATGTGCATCTCGCGCAAGCTGAACCTGCCCGCCGGAAAAGGCGGCGGTTTCCCGGTTCACCCGATCGAGATTCTGTTCCAAGCTAACGCTGGTACAGCCGGACAGTATGCCGATGCCCATCAAAGCGGCTGTCAGTCTCATACTGCGAGAGAGGCGACGGTTCATTTTTTGGCCCTGCCCTCATGACCCGCATGTGGGTTGATTGCGGGCCCGGCGTTTGAAGATGGCTGCTCGGCCATTTCTTTTGCGTGTGCGCGCCAACCACCAACTTGACCCACCCGATCATTCGCTTCTCGCCAGGACTCCACAGGCTGATCGGTATAGGCTTTGTAATGAGCCAGGACGGACGTGTAACGAAGCTCGCTAGGCAGTGGATGGCTTTGGGTTTTTTCCTCAGTTGCAGCAACCGAAACGCTCGCACTGATCAAAAACGACCAGGGGAGAAGGAGTCTGAAAACACAACACTGGATGTTCATGAATGAACATCATAATGCATATATAAGTATTATTTTATTGGATGGTGCTGCGATCATTTGAATCAAATGATTTTGGGGTCCTCGCGTCACTTCATGCCTTGAGTGGCAAAGTCTCCGGCTGCTTCGACGGGGCAAAGGGGGGCTCAGTGAGCTGGCGGGTCGTGTGATGAGGAGCCGCATGCCCAGGTGAGATTGAAGATCGCTTAGAGGTTCATTCAGGCCGTGTCGGCGCGGGGGACGGGTTGTTGAGTGGGCAAGTTGAGCGTGACGAGCCAGCACACCACCAGCATGGCGGCAGAGCCCAGCAGGGCGTAGAGCAGACCGCCCCATTGGTACAGCAAACCCGACATCAAGGTGCCGAAAAACCGCCCGAGCGCATTTGCGGCGTAATAGAAACCCACATCCTCCGCAGCCTTCTCGGAGCCGGCATAGGCCAGTACCAGGTAAGAATGAACGGAAGAGTTGACGGCAAATGCGAAGCCGAACAGTCCCAGACCACCCACCACCACCCATTCCAGGTGAGGCACTTGAGCCACCACCGCGCCGGCCAGTGCCATCGGTACGACAGCCAGGACCGCAGACCACCAGCGTGCAGCTGGGACCTCATGGCTCAGACCGTCCGTGCTTCGCTTCACGATCTGGGGGGCAAGTGCCTGCACCAGGCCGTAGCCGATGGTCCAGGCCGCCATGAAGCCACCCACCATCGTGAAGGTCCAGCCCGCCGAATACAGAAAGACCGGGACGCCCACGACAAACCAAACATCGCGTGCGCCGAAGAGTCCGATCCGCGCTGCCGCCAATCCGTTGATGCCCGCATTCTTGGCAAACAATTCCTTGGCTGATTTCGATGCCTTGCTTTTGCCCATCATGGGCGGCAAGGACGTGACCACGCCAACGAGCACCAGTGCCAGCAACCCGGCCATCGTCCACAGCGAACCCTGAAAGCCCAGCCCCTGGAGCATCAGGCCGCCCAAGAAAAACCCAACGCCCTTCATGGCGTTCTTGCTGCCAGTGAACCACGCCACCCATTTGAACAGTTGACCAGCGCCTTGTTCTTTGGCCTGTGCTTGCGTGACCTTGATGGCGGACTTGCTGGCGGTTTTGGTCAAGTCTTTGGCTACGCCACAAACGCCCTGCGACAACACCACCCAAGCCACCGACATCGTGACCGTCCAGCCAGGGTCGAGCAGCGACAGCAGCGTGAAGCCGCTGATCTGAGTCACCAGACCCACGGTGAGCATGCGAGCAATGCCGTACCGGGTGGCCAACCAGCCGCCAATCAGGTTGGCGATTACCCCAGCCGCTTCGTACAGCAGGAACAGGAAGGCCAGTGTGAAAGGCGAGTATCCGAGGCGGTAGAAGTGCAGCAGCACCAGCATCCGCAGCGCGCCATCGGTGAGCGTGAACCCCCAATAGGAAGCCGTGACGATGGCGTAGTTGCGTTCCGCCTGATTCATCAGATGCCCACGCGTTCGAGGTGACAGGCCAGGTCGACCATGCGGGTGGCATAGCCCATCTCGTTGTCGTACCAGGCATAGACCTTGAGCAG
>JACCDX011735906.1_pt1 | contig 17303 bp, 12 predicted proteins | sample 7449681 | NCBI WGS metagenome assembly JACCDX01 (sample SAMN15323450, study PRJNA562643) | freshwater metagenome | isolation source: river surface water | place: USA:Blue River Watershed | collected 2017-08-18 | reverse complement strand
TCCACTTCAATGCGTGATTCTGTCATTGCGCCATACAGGCGCTGCTCGGCTGCTTCCGACAACATGGCCGGCTGTACTTCAGCATGCACGCCTTCATTTTTTTTCAGGATGTTGGCGATGCGCTTATTTGCTGCCGCAAGCGACTGGCTTTCCGGAATCGCAGCAAATGCCTGGACTGCATCCAGCCGATCAATCAGATCATCTAATCGGTCAGGCTGTTGTGCGACCACAGCTTCGATCGTATCTTGCGCATAGCTGCGTTCACGCAGCAGCCCGCGCAGGCGGTCGTAGAGAAAATGCATGGCCTCATTGCCCGGCTCGGTAAAGTTCGCGATGCCAGTAAAAGTTTGCGAAGTCTGTGCCAGCAGATGCGACAGCGACAAAGGCAGTCGTTTCTCGATCAGCATGCGCAAAATACCCAGCGCATGGCGGCGCAGTGCAAACGGATCCTTGTCGCCGGTCGGCACCAGGCCTATGCCCCAGATGCCAATCAGTGTTTCCAGTTTGTCGGCCAGTGCCACTACGGTACCGGTAACAGTGGCTGGCAAGGCATCGCCGGCATAACGCGGCTGATAATGCTCGGAGATGGCCGCAGCCACATCGGCATGTTCGCCATCATGTTGTGCATAGTAAGTGCCCATGATGCCTTGCAGCTCAGGGAATTCACCGACCATGTCGGTCAGCAAGTCAGCTTTGGATAATTGCGCGGCGCGCTCTGCCAGCTTGCCATCTGCACCCAGGGCAGCGGCGATCACGGCAGCCAGTTTGACGATGCGCTGATTGCGCTGGGCCTGTGTACCGAGCTTGTTGTGATAAACCACGTTGGAAAGACCGGCAGTGCGGTCGATCAGTTTTTTCTTTTTGTCCTGCTCGAAAAAGAATTTTGCATCCGATAGCCGCGGACGTACCACGCGCTGGTTGCCTTCGATGATATGGCGTGCATCATCAGTGGCGATATTGGAGACAATCAGAAAGCGCGAACGCAACTTGCCATCTTTGCCGGTCAGCGCAAAATATTTCTGGTTGGTCTGCATTGTCAGGATCAGGCATTCCTGTGGCACGGATAAAAACGCGCTGTCGAAGTTGCATTCATAAATCACCGGCCATTCAACCAGTGCATTGACTTCATCCAGCAGGGATTCCGGCATCAGGATCTGATCGTCGCCAGCTTTGTCTTGCAAGTCACGACGAATTTTTTCCTTGCGCGCCTGCATGCTGACAAGCACCTTGCCTTGTTCTTCAAGCACGCTTGCATACTGTTCGGCCGAGGTAATCGTGAGCTGCGGCTGATGGCTCAGGAAGCGATGTCCCAACGTGTGATTGCCAGCTGTCAGGCCCAGCAGGTTGACCGGAATGATCTGCTGGCCATGTAAGGCGATGAGCTTGTGCACAGGACGTACGAACTGCACGGTTGAACCATCCGGGCGCTGATAGCTCATCACTTTCGGGATAGGTAAGCGCGTGATCGCTTCTTCCAGCGTCATCTGCAATCCGGCTGCCAGTGCTTGTCCTGTTGCGGTATAGCTGAAGAAAAAGCTCTCTGTCTTTCCATCGCTGGCGCGCTCAAGTTCGTTGACACTGATCTGTTCGCGACCAGCCTGCTGTGCGATGGCTGCAAGTTTTTTGACCAGCGGTGCTGCCGGCTGGCCTTCTTTATCCAATGCGACAGACAACGGTAAGACTTTTTCACGGATCAGCTTGTCTGGTGACGTGCCGCGCACGCCGGTGATCATCACGGCCAGACGGCGCGGTGTCGCATAGGGCGTGGCAACCGCATCGTCTTCAAGAAACGCGCGTGAAGACAGGCCATGCAAGATTGCCTCGGAAAATGCATCGGCCAGTTTTGCCAGTGCCTTGGGCGGCAGTTCTTCAGTGAGCAGTTCAACTAACAGTGTTTGCTTCATGTTGTGTGAAATTTGAGTTCGGTTCAGTGATCAGGCTGCCGCGCGCGCGTCGCCCAACATCGGAAAGCCCAGCGCTTCACGCGATGTGTAATAAGCTTGTGCGACTGCGCGCGAGAGATTACGGATGCGCCCGATATAAGCGGCGCGCTCAGTCACGGAAATTGCACCGCGGGCATCGAGCAGGTTGAAGGTATGCGCTGCTTTCAAGATCATTTCATAAGCAGGCAGTGTCAGCGGTACCTCAAGCAGGCGCTTGGCTTCGGCTTCGTAATTGACGAACAGAGAAAACAGAAATTCTGCATTCGAATGTTCGAAGTTGTAGCCCGACTGTTCGACTTCATTCTGATGGAATACATCACCGTAGGTCAGCTTTTTCTTTACGCCCTGTTCTTCCCATTCGGTCCAGACCAGATCGAACACGTTTTCTACGCCCTGCAGGTACATGGCTAGCCGTTCTATGCCATAGGTGATTTCACCCAAGACCGGTTTGCAGTCAAGGCCGCCGACTTGCTGGAAGTAAGTAAATTGCGTGACTTCCATGCCGTTGAGCCAGACTTCCCAGCCCAGTCCCCATGCGCCCAGCGTCGGATTTTCCCAGTCATCTTCGACAAAGCGCACATCGTTTTGCTTGAGCTTTAATCCCAGTGCTTCAAGTGAGCCGAGATACAGCTCGAGGATATTTTCCGGCGCAGGTTTCAGGACCACCTGATATTGATAGTAGTGCTGCATGCGATTCGGATTGTCGCCATAGCGGCCATCTTTCGGGCGGCGCGATGGCTGCACATAGGCGGCGCGCCAGGGCTCGGGACCGATTGCGCGCAGGAAGGTGGCCGTGTGCGAAGTGCCGGCACCGACTTCCATATCGTAAGGCTGGAGCAGTGCGCAACCCTGTGCGTCCCAATATTGTTGCAGTGTCAGGATAACTTGTTGAAAGGTGAGCATAGGTGCTGTGATAAGTGCTGTAGTAAGTGGTTGGCGCGCAGGCCGGGCTGTTTCTGCGCCGTGCGCGCAATATGCCGGCTTTTACTCGCCAAAGCCTGCGATTTTAGCGGTTTTTACTCTGGCAGTCGCGTCTGCCGACGCCCCATCCATGCGCATAGCAAGAGCAGCAGCAAGGCCACTGTCGCAGGCAGGCTGTTGCCCATGATGAGGTAGGGCGTCCTGCCCTGCATGCCCTGTACTTCTGCAGCCAGCGTGGCACGCGTATAGGCAGGCAGGCTGGCAGTGACTTTTCCTGCTGCATCAATGACGGCGGTGGCACCGGTATTGGTGGCACGCAGCATCGGGCGACCGGTCTCCAGCGTACGCATGCGCGAAATCTGCAAATGCTGGGGCAATGCGATAGTGTCGCCAAACCATGCAATATTTGAAACATTAAGCAGTATGCTGGCCATGGCGCCGCCATGCATGTGTGCGGCCTGAAGCTGCGTGGCAATTTCTTCGCCGAACAGATCTTCATAACAAATATTCGGCAGCACCCATTGGTCCTTTACTGGCATAGGCGCTTGCAACACATCGCCACGACCAAAATCGCCCAGCGGTATATGCATCAGGTCTATGAACCAGCGCGCACCGGGCGGAATGAATTCGCCAAACGGCACCAGATGATGCTTGTCATAGCGATAGATGTTGTTTACTTCGCCGGCCGGCATGCCGATGACGCTGTTGAGATATATTCCGGGGCTGCCAGTCCAGGGCAAGCCCAGCATGATCGTACTGTTGTGCGCTTTAGCGTAATGCGCAAATTGTTCCAGATAGCCTGATGGCAGTTGCGAGGCCAGCATCGGCAATGCAGTCTCGGGCGTGGCAATCAGGTCAGCTGGCGCTGCAGTAATCATTTGCCGGTACATCTCGAGTGAATCGGCAAGTGTAGCCGCATCGAATTTCATCTCTTGCGGCACATTGCCCTGTAACAGTCGCACTGAGATGGTCTGGCCCATCGGTTGAGTCCAGTGCACCGACTGCAATGCCATGCCCGCTATGGGTAGGCTGACGAACAGCGCGACGGCAAATTTATGCAGCCTGCGTTGCGCGAGCATCAGTGCAATACAGGCAGCCAGTAAAGCAGCCAGCCAGCCCACGCCATATACGCCGATGATGGCGGCATAACCTGAGAGCGGACTATCCGTATGCGCATAGCCGGTGGCAATCCATGAAAAGCCGGTGAAGATCCAGCCACGGCTCCAGTCAGCCAGCATCCAGCAGGCTGGCAAGATCATCAGCGCCGTGATTGCAGGTCGAGCTGGTTGTGTCAGTCGCGCAGACAACCAGTACGCCCCGCCTAACGCCAGTCCGTATAACAAGGCCAGAGCAGCTGCCAGCAATAACACGGCCACCACGGCCAGCACTGCAGGCAGGCCGCCATAATCATGCATGCTGACGTAGAGCCAGTGCGTGCCGCTGGCAATCGATGTGCAGGCAAATGCCCATCCGAGATACATGGCATCGCGCACGGAGCTTGCATGCAATGCCAGCAGAAAAAGTATGGCCAGCGTGAGCAGTTGCAGCGGCCACAATCCGAACGGTGCGTAAGCGAAAACCGTCAGCGCTCCGCTTACAAGCGCGATTAGTAAGCGGCTGCGTGCAAGTGCATGGGCGAGCGGACGGGACAGCGTGCGGGAAGAGAGCATGACGGCCGAATGTTTTTCAGGATTCAGCCAGTTGATCAGTTATCCGTGTGCGCAGAAGCATGCGGTATTTTTTCGATCAACAACACATGCACCTGGCGCGCATCGGCACGCAATACTTCAAAGCGCAGGTTGCCGATATCGAAGCTTTCGCCCTTGCGTGGCATGCGTCCCAGATGATTGGCAACCAGGCCGCCTATGGTATCGACATCTTCGCTCGATAGCGCGGTACCGATTTCTTCATTGACCTGAGAAATTTCCGTCAGTGCCTTGACGCGCCAGCGCGGACCGCTGTCACCATCCTTGATGCGCAGGATATTGTCTTCTTCTTCATCGTAATCATATTCATCTTCGATATCGCCGACGATTTGCTCGAGTACGTCTTCAATCGTGATCAGGCCAGCCACGCCACCATATTCATCGACGACGATCGCAATGTGATTGCGGTTGGCGCGAAAGTCGCGCAGCAACACATTGAGGCGCTTGGATTCCGGAATGAACACTGCAGGGCGCAGCATACCGCGCAGATCGAACGTCTCTTCCGCGTAGTAGCGCAACAGATCTTTGGCCAGCAAAATGCCGATCACGGTATCGCGGTTGCCATCAACGGCAGGAAAACGTGAATGCGCGGTCTGCAACACCATCGGCAGCCACTCTTCAATGGGCTTGCTGATATCGACCACATCCATTTGCGAACGCGGGATCATGATGTCGCGCGCAGACAGGTCCGAGACCTGGAATACCCCTTCAATCATCGACAGCGCATCAGCCTCGATCAGGTTGCGCCCATGCGCATCATGCAGCAATTCAAGTAGCTCGCTGCGATTTTCGGGTTCCGGAGAGATGAGCGCAGTTAAGCGCTCGAATAATGAACGGTGCGGCTTGGCGTCTGTGGCCTTGCCGCCGGGCGGGTAGTCTTGCATATGGCTGATAGCCGAGTGGAGAAGTATTCAGGATACAGCAAATCAGCAGCGATTAAATACGCCCATTGCGATTTAATCATCATAACGGCCGCGAAAAGCGTCGTCTGTTTCGTGATTGGTAATGTTTCTGCTGCGCTGACTGATGCGCTGCTGGTAGGTTACAGATAGTGTTGTTGCAGAAAAAAGAACAGTCGTTCAGGTGGGGGCATAGGGATCGGGCCATCCCAGTTGTTGCAGGATCTGGGTTTCCAGCGCCTCCATTTCCAGCGCCTCTGCCTCATCTTCGTGATCATAACCTTGGGCATGCAGTACGCCATGCACCACCAGATGTGCGGCGTGCTGTTGCAGCGGAATATGCAGATCCTTGGCTTCCTGTAACAGCACGCTATTGCACAACACGATATCGGCCTGTGTTGTGGCATCCGGCTCTTCATCCGAATATGAAAATGTCAGTACGTTGGTCGCATAATCCTTGCCGCGATAGTCACGGTTAAGTGCACGTGCCTCTGCTTCGGATACAAAGCGTATCGTCAGTTCGGCCGGGGCGAAAACGGCGGCCTGCACCCAGCGCCGTATGCTTGTACGCGGCAATTGATCGGCCAGCGCATCGTCGGCGAATTGCACCGCGAGGGCCAGCTTATTTTTTGGCGGCATGACGTTTCGCTGCTGTCGTTGCCGTTGCCGCCACGCTGGCAGCGTCATATGCATCGACGATGCGGCCAACCAGCGGATGCCTGACCACATCAGCACTGGTAAAGCGTGCAAATGCAATGCCGCGCACGTTGGCCAAGACCTGATTGGCATCGATCAGTCCGCTTTGCTGGCCGCGCTGCAAATCGATTTGCGTGACATCACCGGTGATGACGGCCTTGCTGCCAAAACCTATGCGCGTCAAGAACATTTTCATTTGTTCAGGCGTGGTGTTCTGCGCTTCATCAAGGATGACGAATGCATGATTGAGCGTGCGCCCGCGCATGTAGGCCAGCGGTGCGATTTCAATGGCCTGCTTCTCGAATAATTTTTGCGTGCGATCAAAGCCCAGCAGATCATAGAGCGCGTCATACAGCGGGCGCAAATACGGATCGACTTTCTGCGCCAGATCGCCGGGCAAAAAACCCAGCCGCTCGCCGGCTTCTACGGCAGGACGGGTCAGCACGATACGCCGCACTGCATCGCGCTCCAGCGCATCAACCGCACAGGCCACGGCAAGATAGGTCTTGCCGGTACCGGCAGGGCCAATACCGAAGGTGACATCATGTTCCATGATCGCCTTTAAATATTGCACCTGATGTGGTGTACGGCCGCGCAGATCGGCCTTGCGCGTTTTTAGTACCGGACTTTCAATCGCAGCTTCCTCGCGCTTTTTTTCCAGTATCGCGGGTTTTTCAATGCTGCCTGCCAGTGCGGCGCGCTGCTCGACCAATGCCAGTTGTATATCTTCAACTGTCACCGGTGCATCGGCATCCACATAAAATTTTTCCAGTATCTCGATGGCGCGCCCGGCATTGTCGCCGTCGGCAATGAATTTTTCGCCTCGGCGAAAAATTGTTACGTCCAGCGCTGCGGCAATCTGGCGCAGGTTTTCATCAAGCGGCCCGCACAGATGCGCCAGTCGCGTGTTGTCTAGAGGCTGAGGGATGAAATGTGCACTGTTTGCTGCGGAATTTTTCAAAGGTGTCGATCAGTCAAGGGTTGAGTGCAAGGGTACGCGTTCACCGCGCAGCGAGTAGGTAAAGCTTGCCGTGATGGTCACGTCGATGAATTGGCCGACTAACTGTGATCCGTCAGGGCCTGCGGCAAAGTTGACCACGCGATGGTTTTCCGTGCGCCCCTGAAAATCCTGCGGATCTTTTTTGGACGGACCTTCGACCAGAATGCGTTGTACGGTACCGATCATGGCTTCCGAATAGCGGCGGGTATTGTCCGCGATGACGCTTTGCAGCCTCTGCAATCTGGCCAGTTTCACATCAGCCGGCGTATCGTCAGCAAGGTTGGCCGCCGGCGTACCGGGGCGCGGGCTGAAAACAAAACTAAAGCTGTTGTCATAGCCGACATCATCAATGAGTTTCATCAGTGCCTCGAAATCTGCTTCTGTTTCTCCGGGAAAGCCGACGATAAAGTCGGAGGAAATCGTGATATCTGGACGCACTTCGCGCAGCCGCCGAATAATGGATTTGTATTCCAGCGCGGTATAGCCGCGTTTCATTGCAGCGAGAATCTTGTCGGAACCATGCTGTGCCGGCAGGTAAAGATGATTGACCAGTTTCGGCACGCGCGCATACACATCAATGAGCCGTTGCGTGAATTCTTTCGGATGGCTGGTCACATAACGGATGCGCTCAATGCCCTCAATCTCGGCAATATATTCAATCAGCAGCGCAAAGTCGGCAAACTCGCCATCGGCCATGGCACCGCGAAAGGCATTGACGTTTTGTCCTAACAGCGTGATCTCGCGTACGCCTTGCGACGCCAGTTGCGAGACTTCGGCCAATACATCATCAAAGCGGCGCGATACTTCTTCGCCGCGCGTATAGGGTACGACGCAATAGCTGCAATATTTGCTGCAACCTTCCATGATTGAAACAAAAGCAGTCGGGCCATCGACGCGCGCGGGAGGCAAGTGATCGAATTTTTCAATTTCAGGAAAGCTGATGTCGATCTGCGAGCGGCCGGACTGCCGCTTTTGCTGCAACAGTTCCGGCAGGCGATGCAATGTTTGCGGGCCGAACACCAGATCCACATAAGGTGCGCGCTTGATGATGGCCTCGCCTTCCTGTGACGCCACACAGCCGCCCACGCCTATGACCAGGGAGGGATTTTTCAGTTTCAGTTCGCGTACACGGCCCAGATCGGAAAACACTTTTTCCTGGGCTTTCTCGCGCACGGAACAGGTGTTGAACAGCACGACATCAGCTTCTTCGATGGAAGCGGCCTTGATCATGCCTTCTGATTGGTGCAGCACATCGGCCATCTTGTCAGAATCGTACTCATTCATCTGACAACCAAAAGTTTTGATAAACAGTTTTTTTTGCATGGAGCGGGCAGGGTGGTTTCTGCCCAAAATTATAGCAGGCGCAGGCTAACAGGCCCTACGCCTTCCAGTCGATAGTGTCTGTCAATCGGACATCTTTTAAAACACTTTTGACATTGCAATCCCGCCATAATTTGAGGCAGCACGATCGCGCGGATCAGCGCGGCCTGCGCTCAGTTCGATCGCGAAATTATTTTCCAGCGGTACGGCGAGGAACAGACCACGCTGTTGAATGTGGTACGTACGGCCATCGACTTCTGCCAGCTCAATACCGGCGCGCCAGGTTTGTGTTGGCTTCCAGCCGAAGCGGGTGCGGATAAAGCTGGCATGCTGGCCGATCGCATAATTGGCAATCAGGTCGGCATCCCACCCAGGTGTGAACCGCACAGTCGATTGTATTTGTGGCCTGAGCGTGACCATACCGCCATGCTGATCTCCTGGCGGTATGACCGGGCTTAAGCGGATGTGCTGATAGCCGAGCGTGGCAGACAAGTCGATCAGCCATTTTTCACTGCGCCATATGTGGCCTGCGCCGCCTTCTATGCCGGGAACAGAAGCCGCGATATCGGTATCTGTGCCAGAGAGATTTTTGGTATAGCGATAGTTTGAGTTACTGAGCATGACTTTGCGATACCAGCCTTTGCCAAGCTCTGCATTGTCAAAAGGCTGGATCCATCCGGCATAAGCATAATTGCTGCTGGCCGCGCTTTGTATGCCACCAAATGCAACCGACAACTGAGCATGACTATCCTTGCTTGTGCAGATTGCGGCAAGTCCGATTACTAGCGTGATGGTAACGAGTGGACTGGACGTGCGACTGCGGTGTGTGAGCGCTTGTTTTGCTGGTCGCTTGATCAGGATAGCTCGCCCTAAAAAACGTAAAGGCTTTTTCACAGCATTCATGAACATCTCCTTATAGTTGATTTTTTTCAGCGCGCGCAGTCGCCGGAAAGAGAGCCAGCAAAGAAATTTAAGGTGGCCAAGGCCTGGAACAATCGCATAATAAAACAGGCTCTTGATGCCCTTGAACAAGCTTTGTCCCTGATGACGGCGGCCAAGATTTTTTTCAAGTTGTGTGCTGGAGCCGAATGCGATATCGACGGCCAGCCTATCTTCCAGAGTAGATTGCAGGCGGTAGGCAACACCAATCGAGGCACTTGTCGCATTTATGGACATCACGGATTGCAGGTCGCATTCCAGCATCGTGCTGTATTGCGGCATTTCGATACGGATCTTTTTCTTCTGCCTGAGTGCGGCGATATCCTTGGGCAGGCAGATCAGGTTGAGTTTGGCACCCGAGGCAGATGCATTGACCATGGTCCCATGCAAGACAGGCAGATCATCAGCATGCAATTTCACGGTCGTATTAACAGGTGTGCGCGGCTCGATGCGGCGCTGTCTTTTTTCATAGGTAATACCCAGTGCGCATAGCAGCAATACCAGATCGCCTGCCGCCCAGACCGTGATAAACAGGATCACGTCCTGATTGCCCGCATCAGAGAAATAGCGGATCACGCCATTGATGATTGCAGCAGCAGTAATGATCAGCAACAGATAAAAAGGCTTGGCCATGGAAGAAATGAAATCGCGTTCCAGTAACTCGCCTTTGGGCGTGACATTGAATGTAGGCGCGCGCGGATTGCGCAGTACTTTGACAATACCTGCGCTCAAATGCATGGCCTGCAGTACTTCATACAAAATGGATGTAAATGGCCAGCGCAACTGGCCATATAAATACTGCGCGGCCAGTAGCGTGCCCAGTACCGAGGGCAAAATATAAATCAGCATCGCTTCAATTTTTGCATCCGCTACGGTCACCGACAGCAACAGCACAGCAGGGGGCGTGAGCAGCATGATCAGGCGCTGGATAGGGAACAGCCAGGAAAGCGCAAGGTTGGTAAACAACACGCGCTGCATGAATGTCAGACGGGGCTGCAGCCAGGGATTTTTGAGCAGGAAAATCTGGATCATGCCTTGTGCCCAGCGTACCCGCTGCTTGATGAATGAGGAAAATGTCTCGGGTTGCAGGCCGGAGATCATCGGGTGATTGTAGTAGAGCGTGGTATAGCCTTTTTTAAAGGCCTCTAATGTGGTCTCTGCATCTTCAGTCACAGTCTGGGTGGCAAAGCCGCCGATCGCTTTTAGCGCACTGCGCCGCAGTAGTGCTGCCGAGCCGCAGAAAAAGGTCGTGCCCCAGGAATCCAGTCCTTGTTTATAGGCGCCATAAAATAATTCGTTTTCACCGGGCGAGCGCTCAAATCGTGACAGGTTACGTTCCAGCGGGTCAGCGTTGATCAGGTTGTGCGGTGTTTGCACCAGAAACAGCTTGCTGTCGGCCAGAAAAAAACCAACAGTTTTTTCCAGAAAATCTGCCGATGGTATATGGTCGCAGTCAAATACCGCGATCAGATCGCCGAAAGTCTTGGACAGCGCATTATTGATGTTGCCTGCCTTGGCCTTGATATTGCGCTCGCGGGTGAGGTAAGTGGCACCGAATTGTCTGGCAAGCGCCTTCAGCGTTGCAGCGCGCCTGACTGCAGCGGCAGACTTGATCGGATCCGGATGGTGGCATTTCTCATTTGTGCCACCATCATCCAGCACATACACATGCAATTTATTTTTCGGATAGCGAATCTGGCTTGCAGCAATCAATGTCGGCGACAGAATGTGCAGATCTTCATCATAAGTAGGAATATAAATATCCACATGTGGCAGCAGTGCGGCATCTGCCGGCAACGGTAGGGCAGTTCTTTCGACAGGATTGATATTGGTCAGGTAGCCCAGTGCAGCGATCAGGAAGCAATAACATTCGGTCAGCAGCAAAATGATGCCGCAGACCATATCGACTATCCCGTATTGCAAGGGCAGCGTTTCTGTCGTGCGCCAGTACAAATAGCGCATCGATAAAAACAGGCTGATGCTGATGACGGCAAAGCGTATTGCGCGGGGAAACGGCACCGCATCGTTGTCGCGCACAAGATAAGCTATCAATAGCAGTCCCAGCAATAACGCAGCAATCAGCAGATCGACAGTCTGCGATGATCTGATGGTTGCCAGCATAGTCAGGGCGATAAGGCTGACAGCACCCAGAGTGATCTGCACGGCATGGAATGGTTTATTTCCCGTTCTGTTCATGATTGAGTCACCTCGTTGCATGGTCTTGATGCTGGCAGATGCGATTGCCAACACACATTATTTACGAATAGCCGGTTAAAAGTTAATTATCGGTAATAAATTCCAACAGGCAGTTACTTGCTTATTTGTTGCGATAATCGCACCATCGTGTTTAAATAGCAACAAAAATATTTTTAAAATGTAAATATTCAAGCCATGTACGCATGTAACTCACGGGGAAATTACGTGTGCCAACGGAATAGGGCTAAGCCTGTTCAGTAAGCAGGCGTAGTGATGTTGTCGAAGGGAAATGAAAGTCTGCAGCCATTGGCTTTTGGCCTGTGCCCCGATGTCCGGCTCAGGCTGCCGGTATCTATTGCATCAGGCCCGGGCAATGCAGTTCGCTCAGGGCAGGTGATGCTTAGCGCGTACGAAAAACATTGATCCCATTTTGTGCCGAACGAATGATGAGTTCGGGCGTGGCGCGTATATGGGATTCCAGTGCCAGTGCGGCACGCGCATCCTGGCCTTCCATTGCGCTTTGAAAGATCAATTCATGTTCGGCATGTACATCTCTGCCAGACTGCAGGCCGATTGCATAGCGACGGTAGCGTTCGCCATGTTGTGTCAGTTGCCGTATCACGCGCAATGTCCAGGGCGAGCCGCAGGCTGATAATAACGCCTCATGAAAGCCGTTATTGGCAAGCTCCCATTTTTTCGCATAGACCGGACTGAGCGGGCGTTCAAATTGTGCCAGTGCGTCGAATTTTTCCTGTAATGACTCACGCCATTTGCGGTCGCCATTGCGTATGGAGGTGCGCAAGGCCTGCGTTTCGACTGAAACGCGCAAATTTGTAATGTCAGTCAGTTCTTCAATATTGATTGGTGCAACCGTAAAGCCGCGCTGGCCTTCGGTGATGACGAGTGCATCACTGAGCAGGCGGGTCAGCGCTTCGCGCAAGGTGCCGGCACCGACGTCATACTGGTCTTTGAGGTGCTCGATCAAGAGTTTGGTGCCGGGTGTCAGCCTGCCGCTGACGATGTCTTCGCGTAGCTCTTCATAAGTACGCTCAATCAGTGTGCGAAAGCCCGAGCCATCGGTTGCGTCAGCCTGTGCCAGCGGATCGTTGAGAGATTTTTTTGCCACGATATTGTTCAGAATGCGTTAATTAATATGGTCTGTTTTTTCAGATCTTGTTAAAGCGCTGCAAGCGATAGCTCAGCTGTGGCCGTGTCAGTCCCAGCGTGCGCGCTGCCGCAGACAGATTGCCGCCCGAGCGATGTACCGCTTCCTGTATCAGTCCGTCTTCCAGTTCTTCCAGGCTCAGACCGCGCTGCTGCAAGTCTTCATACAACGTATTGAAATCAGCAGATGCCACTGGCTGCAATTGTCCTGACTCATTGACGGTTGCGCTCTGATATGAAGGCGGTATCGCGAACAAATCTTCTACATCAACCATTTGGCCGGCAGCTGTGACGATCAGCCCACGCTCAATCAGGTTTTCCAGCTCGCGCACATTGCCCGGCCAGGGGTAATGGCGCATCGCATCGAGTGCGCGATCCGTAATGCCGGCTACGCGCTTGTTATGTTGTGCCATGAATTGCGTCAGCAGGTGCTGCGCCAGCAGTTCAATATCTTCGACGCGCTCGCGCAATGGCGGTATCGCAATCGGATAGACATTCAGCCTGTACATCAGGTCGCGCCTGAAACGGCCGGCGGCCACGGCAGCTTCCAGGTCAACATTGGTTGCTGCCACCACCCGCACATCAACCTTGCGCACCTGCGTCGAGCCCAGTCGTTCCACTTCGCCGCTTTGCAGTACCCGCAATAATTTCGCCTGCGCGGCCAATGGCAGATCACCCAGTTCATCCAGGAACAGCGTGCCGCTATCAGCGCGCTCAAAGCGTCCCTGCCGAGCAGTACCGGCGCCGGTATACGCCCCTTTTTCGGCGCCGAATAATTCGCTCTCGATCAGTTCATGCGGCAGGGCTGCGCAATTGACCGCAACAAACGGTTTGTCTGCGCGCGGGCTCATGCGATGCAAGGTGCGCGCAAAACGCTCCTTGCCCACGCCAGTCTCGCCAGTCAGCATGACCGTCACCTGCGTGGCTGCCGCCTTGCGCAACAGATCAATCGATTGCTGGAAGGATTTCGAGCGGCCGATCAGTTCGCCCAGATCATCGCTGGGACTCATCGATGTGCGCAGGCTCTCCAGTTCTGCATGCAGGTCTTCCATGCGCACTAAGAGAGAATCGGCTTCATATTCTTCCTGCAGTAATTCTCCATCCGGCCAGTCTTGCAGCGGACGGCCTTCAATGCGGCAATGCGCATGGCCGCAGGCCGCGCATTGCACTTCCTTGTAAATGATTTTCTGGCCCATGAAGGCGCTGACATAGCCGGACGCATAGCCAATCAGCATCCAGCACACAGCTTCAGTCTGCGGGCCGAAATGTTTGACATGGGTCTCGACTTCCCATGAATGATCCCAGCGGAAGATGCCAAGGTGCGTGCCGTTTTCCAGATCCAGCTCGAATTTTTCCGGCGTCACTTGTACGGCGCCTTCAAGCATATGTAACTGCGGACCTACCGTGAATTGCTCATAAGCAGACGCGTTAGGCCTGACCTGTCGTGCCAGCGCCGCATCGCGCATGCCGGATGCATAGCCGGCGCGCTTCAAAACGCGACGCGTCTGTTCGCTGCCTATGGTCTGCATCAGCTCGCGCCGCAGGCCGCCCAGCGCTTCCACATGCAGCAGTAGCATGCGGTGCCCGGCCAGCCAGATACGACCGTCGCCCGCTGAGAAATGCACCAGCCGACGCAGGTCGGCATCTTTGGGTAGCGGCGGCAGGGATTCGGGATTCATCATGAATTATCGATAATTCAGCATATAAGAAAAGAAATTGTTGCTGGTTTGTATTTTGATCGACTTTATCATTTGATGAATTCCTTGGCTAGGTATTTCACCATTTGATCAAAATAAAGGGGATTTGATGGCCAAAATGCTGCTCTGCAACGTAATTTTCAGCATGTTATTCAGACAATGTTGTACGGCCAACCCCGCAATTTTCCTTAAATTATCGAGATTTTTGGGTTTCAGTCGTGTAACTGGCATGTCAATTGCATAGCAAGATATGTCAATAAGGCATATCTTGTTATAACTGAAAGATTTACATTCATGACTGCATTTCAGCCCAAGACAAATAAAAGTGGCGTACCGCTGGTAAGCAGTCTGGACGCGATCAGTACCGACGAGGCCACATTACAGCGCCGCTATGTTCGCGTGATCAAGCGCGATCCTAACGGGCTGGTGGTGTTTGAGTTTTCAGTCGGCTGGCCGGACATGGGAGCGGAACTGGTATTGCCCGAAGCGCTATTTGAAGAATTTTGTTCGAAAAACCAGGTGGAGATCCTCACAGAAGCTGTGGGCGAGAAGCTAGGAGAAAATAATGACGATTGATCTGCAGGCCAAAGAAATCAAGCCAACCCGTAATACCTACACCCATGTAGCCCGCTACATCGGTGGTGACAAGCCTGCGACGCGCTATCAGGAAGCAACGATGGGTGCGCAACCCACGATGAATTTCCACTATCGCCCGACCTGGGAGCCGCAATATGAATTGTTCGATGCATCGCGCTCGGCAATCAAACTGGCTGACTGGTATGTGCTGAAGGATCCGCGCCAGTATTACTACGCCAGCTGGACCATGGCCAGGGCGCGCCAGCAGGAAGCAGTCGAGGCGAATTATCAGTTCGTCGATGCACGCGGCCTGCTCTCGCACATGTCTGATGAAGTGCGCGCCAGCGCATGTCAGGTGCTGATGCCGCTGCGTCATGTGGCCTGGGCCGGCAATATGAACAATTGTTTTATCGCCGCTTACGGTTATGGCACCGCACTGACGGCCGCCACCACGTTCCATTCAATGGACCATCTGGGCGTGGCGCAATATCTGACCCGTCTCGGCCTGGCGGTGGATGAGCCGGGCGTACTGGATGCCGGCAAAAACGACTGGCTGAATGACCCAAGATGGCAGGTGCTGCGCCGTCTGGTCGAAGACACATTAGTCATCAAAGATCCGATGGAAATGTTTGTTGCGCAAAACCTGGCTCTTGACGGACAGCTCTATCCGCTGATCTACGGCGCTTATGTTGATGAGCACCTGACACCGAAAGGCGGCACCGCAATTGCGATGCTGACTTCATTCATGCCTGAGTGGTATGACGAATCCCTGCGCTGGGTCGATGCCGTTGTGAAGGCTGCAGCAGCGGAGTCGCCGGAAAACAAGGCATTGATGTCGGAATGGGCAAAAGTCTGGGGCGAGCGCGTGCAGGCAGCATTGGCACCGGTGGCCGAAATTGCACTGGGCGATCACGGTCAGGAAGCATTGAAAGAAGTGCGCGCCGAATTCGACAAGCGCATAGCAAAAGCCGGCCTAGAGGCTTAAGCCGATACCGGTCTCACGCATACAGGAGAACAGAACATGTCTAACGTATTCATCGCTTTTCAGGCAAACGAGGAATCCCGTCCTATCGTCGACGCCATCGTTGCCGACAATCCCGAGGCGCAGGTTGTGTATTCACCAGGCCTGGTAAAGATCGATGCACCGGGCCGTCTGGTTATCCGTCGCGTCACGATTGAAGAGCAGACCGGCAGCAAATATGACTTGCAGCAGTTGCAGATCAATCTGGTTACTTTGTCCGGCAACCTTGATGAAGATGATGATGAGTTCGTGCTCAGCTGGAAGCACTGAGATTTATTCCTGATCGACTGTATTCACTCACGAAAGCCTGCACATGGACAAGCGCGTCGAGAAAAAAAAGCACAGCCTGAAAGAGCGTTATGCTGCCATGACGCACGGGCTGAACTGGGAGACTACTTATCAGCCTATGGATACAGTATTCCCGGCTGATAAATATGAAGGCATCAAGGTACATGACTGGAGCCAATGGCAGGATCCGTTCCGGCTGACCATGGATGCATACTGGAAGCTCCAGGGCGAAAAAGAGAAAAAACTCTATGCGGTGATTGATGCGTTCGCGCAGAACAATGGTCAGTTTGGCGTCAGTGATGCGCGCTATGTCAATGCGCTCAAATTATTCGTGCAGGCGATCACGCCGCAGGAATACTATGCCCATCGTAGTTTTGCAGACTTAGGCCGCACCATGCGCGGCGATGCAATGCGCATCGCATGCCAGATGCAGGCTGCGGATGAATTGCGCCACTTCCAGAACCAGACCCACTGCATTTCAAACTTCAATAAATATTTCAATGGCATGCATCATGTGCCGCACTGGTTTGATCATGCATGGTATTTGTCGGCACCCAAGAGCTTTGCTGAGGATATCTATAGCGCCGGTCCGTTCGAGCGTTTAGTCGCCCTCAGTTTTTCGTTTGATGCGCTGTTGACCAAGCCTTTGTTTGTTGCTTTCATGAGCGGTGCGGCGCATAACGGCGACCTGGCTTCTGTCACCGTCAGCTTCTCCGGCCAGTCTGATGAAACTCGCCACATCACGTCCGGCATCGCACTGGTGAAATTTTTGCTCGCACAAGATGCGGCCAATCTGCCCATCATTCAGCGCTGGATGGATAAATGGTTCTGGCGCGGCTATCGTGTCATGACAATAGCGGCGATGATGCATGACTACATGCTCACCAAGCACACCACCAGCTGGAAAGAAGCGTGGGAGATGTATGTTGAACCGGTC